>Ga0307374_10000345_pt1 | contig 88482 bp, 83 predicted proteins | sample OX3MG_FD_202532 | JGI IMG/M metagenome (GOLD analysis project Ga0307374, IMG submission 202532) | Soil microbial communities from Risofladan, Vaasa, Finland - OX-3 | ecosystem: Environmental > Terrestrial > Soil > Coastal area > Acid sulfate soil | place: Finland: Risofladan, Vaasa | collected... | reverse complement strand
GCTTCGCGGCCGAGGTTCTTAGCAGCATTCTCAGTGAAGCACGTTGGGCACCGAGGGGTGCAGGCGGGCGGCTCGCCTCATGAGGGCCACCGAACAGGGGTGGAGTCCGAGGGCCGTGACGCTCGAAATCTGCGAACAGAGCTCATCTGACCCTCACCTATTGCGAGTGAAGGTCACCTGACCCTCACCTGCACCGCGTGAGGTTCATCGACCGTGATGGGCAAGCGATGGGCAGATGATGGGCACGTCGTGAGACCCTTCGATGCTCCAACGCTCTGACCAGGAGTTTTGGAGCGGACGACGGGATTCGAACCCGCGACCCTCACCTTGGCAAAAAAAAAAGGTGATTGCCCCCGATCCTCCTACCTGGACTTTTGCCAATTTCGGCAGCATGATCGGCGTTTTCGGTTGACCGCAACAGACCGCTATCGACCGTAGTTGTCAATGGTGCATGCGTTTTTTGTGCACCGCGAAACACGGATTCTTGTACCACGTGCACCACAAGGTCGAGCCTTCAAAGTACCTGCGACTATGGCAACGCTGAGCCAGCGGGAGAGGAATCAAGCCTCAGCCGGTGAGGATTCGGAGCTCGGACGGTCAACATCGTCATCTGTTGAATCGTGTCGTTGGCGTCGTTCAATCTCGAATGCGAGCGTGAGCAGGGCAGCTGACCGGGGGTTAGCGAGGTCTTGACCGGTGTGCTGCTCGAGTTTGCGAAGGCGGTGGTGGATGGTGTTGCGGTGGACATAGAGCTGGTCGGCGGCTGCTTGGGCGGAGCCATTGTTGTCGAGCCAGGACTCGAAGGTTTCGAGAAGGATGGCTCGCTCTTTGTCGGGGAGGCCGGCGAGCCCGGCCAGGGCGGTCTGGGCGAGGTGGTTCATCACCTCGGGGGCGCCGACTGCGGCGGCAGCGAGCAGATTCCGGTCGAAGACCGTGACCCCGCAGTGGGACAGCGTGCTGGTGAGAGCGATCCGGGCCAAGGTGAGGGCTTGGGGAGTGGCGCGCAGGTCGCTGTAGGGAGGGCTTACGCCCACGCGTCCGGTGGCACAGGCCGAGAGGACGTCGGCGAGCCGGTCGAGTTGGGCGGCCGGTCCGGGGAGGGAGATAACGCCGATCTCGATGTCGGGCAGCAGCCGCCAGGCAGACGTCAGTCCGACATCGCGCAGGGCTTGCTCGCCTCGTGAGAGGGCATGGCGGCCGATCTCGGGAACCTCGGCGGCGACGACGACGAGCGGTCCGTTGGTCGGCAGCCGGAGGAGCTCGGCGGCTTCCCATGGGTTGGTCGCCGCGAGATGGCCTTCGAAGAGGGCCTGGAACAGCGCGGAGCGTTGTTGCTCGGCGGAGAGGGCTTGAGCAGTCGCTTCTTCGCGGTAGCCGTCGGCCAATTCTTGGCTGTAAGTGTCGAGGACCTGCCACATCTCAGAACCGGCTTGCAGCACGACCTCGCTATCGGCGCCCACACTCCGGGCGGCGTCGGCCACTTGTTCCCAGATGAACCGGGCGGCGACCCGGTAGGCCTCCAAGATGGAGGCTAGGGGGACACCCGCCGCTGCTCGGCGCCGTCCGTTCTCTCGTGATTCGGGGGACATCGTGGCCGGGTTTCGGCCGAGGCTGCCCAGGATGGCGTGGAGGTGGACCAAGCTGGTGGTCCTCAGGGTGTCGTGGTCGACGGCACCGTCTCGGTAGAGCGGAACGGCAGCCTTGATGGCGGCGGTCATCTGGTCGGCGAGCTCGTCAGAGCGTTCCAGCAGCCGCCGGACGATCGCCGCCACCTGTTCGGATAATTGTGCTTTGTCACGATCCGATCGAGTCATGACCCCAACCTAGCCAAGTTCATCCGCCAGTCGTTGTGCGCGTGCACAAGAGTGAGCCCGAAACCGGCCTTCGCTGCACAGTGACATCAGCCGTGTCGTTCGCCAGACTCCAACCAACAAGAAAGCGAAAAGGGGAGCCGATCATGTCCACGATTGACGAGCACACGAGCGGGCAGATCGCGCAGGCCAACGCCTCGGGGCGAACGCCGGTGGTCTTCATCCACGGCCTCTGGCTGCTGGCCAGCAGCTGGGACCGGTGGGGGGTGGTCTTCGACGAGGCCGGCTACGCCCCGGTGCTGGCTGGCTGGCCCGATGACCCCGAGACGGTCGAGGAGGGCAACGATCAACCCGAGGTGTTCGCCGGCAAGACCGTCGGCCAGGTGGACGACCACTACGCCGAGGTCATCGGCGGGCTAGAGAAGAAGCCGGCAGTAATCGGCCACTCCTTCGGCGGGCTGCTGACCGAGATCGTGGCCGGTCGGGGGCTGTCGGCGGCCTCGGTGGCCATCGACGCTGCCCCCTTCCGCGGAGTGCTCCCTCTGCCCATCTCTTCGTTGCGGTCGGCCAAGCCGGTGTTGGGCAACCCGGCCAACCGGCATCGCGCCGTCCCGCTCACCTACGACCAGTTTCGCTTCGCGTTTGCCAACGCCGTCAGCGAGGAAGAGGCCCGCGAGCTGTACGACACCTTCGTTGTGCCGGCTTCGGGTGTGCCCCTGTTCCAGGCCGCCGCGGCGAATCTCAACCCGTGGTCGGAAGCCAAGGTTGACACGCAAAATCCTGATCGCGGCCCGATGCTGATGGTCTCGGGCGAGAAGGACAACATTGCCCCCCGGGCCATCTCCCAGGCGGCCTACAAGAAGCAGCTGAAGAACCCCGGCATCACCGAGTTCGTCGAAGTACCAGGGCGGGGCCACGCCCTCACGATCGACAGCGGTTGGCGCGAAGTGGCGGACCTCGCCTTGGCTTTCGTCCAGCGGTTCGTATAAGAGGCGGAGCTACTTCGTACGAGCCTGGCGCGATGATGGTCGTGATCACGATCCCTTCGGCCAGCCAGCCCTAAAGAGCGCAACGCAACGATTCCCCTGGGAATGTCAACCCGATTTGGCCCCACCGCGACGGCTTGATTTGGCCCCACCCCATCGCAACCACCCGCTGTAATGCCTGTGGGGTGCGCAAACTAGGAACGCCGCTTTGACCAGGCAGGATGCCGCGATGAGCCTTTCTGGCCCATGGCCGGCGCCCGCAAAGTCTAGGGCCCAAAATCCCAGGTCAGGGGCCTTGCCCATTGAACAATGTGGCCGTACAATGGCCGTACAAGGAACCGGAGATCGAAATGCCTCGCACAAAGGATGCGCGCCTAGAGGCACGCTTGTCACCCGAAGAGATTGAGACGATCACGGCTGCGGCGTCTGCCCAGGGGCTGACGCGAACTGCGTTTGTCGTCCAGGCAGCGATGGAGGCCGCTCATCGTCTTCTACGCGACGAGCGGCTCACCCTGATCGCAGCAGCTCACGGAGACGCATTTATGGCTTGGCTGGATCGTCCCGCCGAAGTTCTGCCCAACATGAAGCCCTTGGTTGACGCGCCCGTATTGCCACACAGGTGAGTTTGTACGTCACCCGTCTTGGTGACGCGCATGACCGAACTCGCTTCCACTGCGGACGCACGTCACTGGACGATTGGTTCCGCTACCAGGCCAAGCAGGCAGATCGACGTCAAGGTTCAGCACGTGTTTTCGTTCTAGTTGATGACGGCATCGAAGACGGGTGTCGGCCACTTGGGTATTACGCCCTGGCAGGACACGCCGTGGTATTCGAGGAGCTGCCTGAAGCATTGAGGAAAGGACTTCCATCGCGACAACCCGTTGGTGCGGTTCTGCTAGCTCGTTTAGCGATTGATGGGCCCTACCAGCACACCTCTGGGCGCCGCCTCGGAGAAATGCTCCTGGCGGATGTGGTCAGAACGGTCATAGCGGGTGACGTGCATGTCGCTACGCCACTGCTCGTCGTTGACGCTCTCGATGAAACGGCGGCTGGCTTTTACGGACGCTATGGCTTCGTGCCGTTTCCCGATCGCCCCCTCCGCCTGGGCGCCAGACTGCGAGATATCCGAAGGACGTTTGAACTCGACTGAGATGTTGCAGCGCGGTAAGAGATTGCTCAATTGCAAACTTGACCAGCACCAACGCTTCCGCAAGGGTGCCGTGGCACTCTCCTTTCTCTTCCTACTCGCGCGCCGGGCTCTTGAGATGTTCTGTATCCGGGGCAAGAGCACCTTCGACAAGGATGTCGAAATCCTGGTCCTCCGTCACCAGCTCGAGGTCCTGCGTCGCAAAACACCCCGGCCCCGCTTCTCGTGGGCCGACCGGGCCTTCTTGTCCCTCACGGCGCGACTCCTCCCCCGGCAGCGCTGGTCCTCGCTCCTGGTGACGCCGGCCACGATCCTCGAATGGCAGCGCCGGATCGTTCGCCGGCGCTGGACCTACTCAAATCGACCTGGGCGCCCACCCCTCGGTGAAGAGACAGTCGAGCTCATCTGCCGGCTGGCTCAGGAGAACCCACGCTGGGGTTACCTACGCATTGTGGGTGAGATGAGAAAGCTCGGTGTCATCGTCTCAGCCACCGCCGTACGCGGAGTGCTTCGCCGCCACGGACTCGGACCCACACCTCGGCGATCGGGACCCAGCTGGTCCGTGTTCCTCCGGGCCCAGGCCAAGAGCATCCTGGCCACGGACTTCTTCCACGTCGACACCGTGCTCGGTCAGCGCTTCTACGGACTCTTCGTGATCGAAATCGACACGCGGGTAGTGCGCCTCCTTGGGATCACAACACACCCCAACGGCCTGTGGATGGCCCAGATGGCACGCAACCTGACCTTCAACCTCCACGACAACGGCCGGAGGGTCCGCTTCTTGGTCCGTGACCGTGATGCCAAGTTCACAGCCGCCTTCGACGACGTGTTGCGTAGTGAAGGCATCTCCACGATCCGCACCCCGGTCCGAGCCCCTCGAGCAAACGCCTACGCCGAGCGCTGGATCGAAAGCCTGCGAGCCGAGTGCGTGGACCACTTGCTCGTTATCACGCACCGCCAGCTGGAACGGGTCCTGCACATCTACGTCGACCACTACAACACGGCGCGCCCACATCGGGGCCTCCAACTGAAGGTTCCCGTGCCGTTCGCCACCTCTCCCCCGATTGGGCGCATTGAGCGCCACGACATCCTCGGCGGCCTCATTCACGAGTACCGCCGGGCCGCATGACCTCGCCACTCACCAGCGCTTCGTGCACTTCACGCCTACGATCGGAGAGTGGTCCTGCGGTGCACGAAGAAGCTATTCTCGATCATTGGTCCGGTCCCCATCTTCGAACCGGCACCTGACGCCGAGGATTGGTACGCGAATCTCTTGTGGTTTGAGCGGCGCAAGTGCCTACTGCTGACCCACGTGGGAACACTTTTCACGATCTTCGAGGCTGACGTCAGCGCCTCGGACCTACGTTCTACCGGCCCCTTCATCTCGGCTCTTGTCAGGCGAGAGCTCCTCAGTGAGGTCCTGCCACCCGATGCGTTTGGTTCCGGCTTGGAGGAACTTGTCTATGCCAGGACCGCCGACCGGAGCGTCCTCGGATGCATGAATGACATGGCATATATGTGTGGGGTCGCTATCGCCGACTCCGGTTCCCTACGGCACACCGACCTCGTGGCGCTCAACCGATCTCTTCGCCGCAACATCAATAGTGCCCGTAATTACGAGCGCCCGATTGACCTCACGATCGCGCGTTCCAAAGACCAGTAGATCGAGGGGCTTGGCAGAGGGAGTGCGTTCAGTCGAATAAATGCACCCGACAGGCAAGGTCATTCGTCGCGATGTCCTCGGCGGCATCGTCCACGAGTACGAGCGTGCTGCCTGAGCTGAGACAACCCCCTTCGGCCGTACCGCCGACAACCACCACCGCTACCGCGTGACTCCTCGATCCGGTGTCTCGGTCCGGTGCTGACCGGTGACGCGTCCCCATCCTCGAACGGCGATTAATGTTTGTGACTCCTGACGATCCGCGTGCGACGATGGGACGCGTCCGACTATTTGGACCCTTCAGGTCGCTCTCATCCTGCGCCTCGGGCGGGAGAAGCCTCGCTGGGGCTATCTCCGCATCGTCGGAGAGTGCGCCAAGCTCGGCGTCACCGTCTCGGCCACAAGCGTGCGGAACGTCTTGCGTCGTCACCGTCTTCGTCCACCACCGCGCCGATCCGGCCCTACGTGGACGGAGTTCCTCCGAGCTCAGGCGTCCAGGACGCTGGCGTGTGACTTCTTCTCCGTGGATACCGTCACACTGCGCCGGCTCTACGTGCTGTTCTTCATCGACCTCGAACGTCGCGAGGTCTTCTTGGCGGGCGTCACGGCACATCCGATCGGGATCTGGGTCACCCAGCAGGCCCGGAACCTCGCAGCAAGGATTGAGGACGAAGGCCGGGTTATCAAGTTCCCAAGCTCACGCCGCGCGCCGCCGCTGCCAGGGACTTTCACCGGGATTCCACATAATCCGGCGCTCACATAATACACCCAGCACCGCTGGTGGGCGGTCTCGGGGAAGACCTCACCCAATGCTCCTCAGAACCTCAGGGCACCGTCCCCGACCGCCAGCACCGGGGCGGTTATGCCTGGCCCTTCGGACTGACACCTACTGAGCGCGCCAATCCACCACCCTCGCACCCAACTCGGTGTCGATGTCGCGAGCAGCTTCTTGCAGCAGGGAGAGGAATCGCGTTGTGAGCGTCTTTAGCGAAACGCGACCGGCATGGGCGCTGGCGTTGATGGCCGCAATGACCCGGTCACCCTTGCCGTGGATGGGTACCGCCACCGAACGCACGCCGTCCTCCAACTCCTGGTCAATCACCGCCCATCCCTGCTCTCGCACCGTGTCGAGGATTCGCCGCAGCGTCACCTCGCCCACCTCGGTGCGCGAGGTGAGCTGCTTAAGCTCGGCCGTTCGGAAGTATTCATCGATCACAGAAGGTTCTTGGTGTGCCAGGAGATTCCGGCCCATCGACGTGGCATACGCCGGCAACCGGCTACCGACAGCAAGAGTGATGGACATGATCCTGCTGGTGGCCGCCCTGGCGATGTACACGATGTCGGGGGCGTCGAGTACGCTGGCCGAGCAGGACTCGTGCAGCTCCGTCGCTAGCCCTTCTAGCCGATCCTGCGCGATCTCGGCTACAGAGATCGAGGAGAGATAGGCGTAGCCAAGCTCAAGAACGCGGGGACGCAACGAGAACTGCCGCTGCTCCCGAGCCACATAACCGAGCGACTCAAGAGTGAGAAGAAACCGTCTGACTGTCGCCCGTGACAGACCGGTCACCTCGGCCACTTCGTTCAGCGTCAGAGCGGAGCGCTCGGCCGAGAAGGCCCGGATCACGGCCAAGCCCCGCTCGAGGGATTGGACGAACTCTGCCCGCGGCAGCAGGTGTCGATCGCGTCCTGGTTCAGTCATCAGCGCATCCCCTCGAACCAGGCGTCGACAGCATGGGACGCCCGTTCAGCTCGGAATACTAATTAACCAGACAGCTCATCGGAGACGCTCGATCACCAGAGCCTGACTTTGACCGCCTCCTACGCATTTGGCTTCTACCCGATCTCGAGGGCTGCCCTTATGGGCCCGACCGACCAGGGCACGCAGCGCGTCGACGATCACGGGCCGCGGATGCGCAGTCGTCTCAGCTACGGCTGCCAGCACGCCCCGTGCGCCTCGCGGTGGAAGCCGGTGTCAACGTCTCCAAGATCGCCGCGACGTCGTCCCAGTAGCACTCCGGGCTCTGGCTGACGTTGGAGCCGAACTGCAGCACCGAGGAGGGTGCGTGAAAGATCATACTGTCCCACCTCCGCCCTACAGATCGCCAAGCATCGGCCACCTCGCTCGCCGTCCCGGCCAGCGCCAGCTCCGAGAGCATGTCGTCGGTGACCACGTCGACCGCCGCGCGCCAGTCACCCATCCGGCCGCACTGCCGGATGCGAGCCACCTCATCGGCCCACCCGTGCAGAGCGAACACAGCGGTGAACCTTATCGGCAGGGAGTAGACAGCGATCTGCAGGGCGGCGCGCGCCCTGGCGGCCGTGCGGTCGTCGTCGATACTGGTGATCAACATGCCGATGACCGCGGGTTTACGCGTGCGGCCCTCCACGTGCGCCCCACGCTCAACCGAAGGCAGCAGCACCTCGTCCAGGTAGCGCCGGGTGGTCAGGGGATGGCAGATGACCCCATCGGCCGCCAGACCGGCCGTGAAGGCCATGCGCGGTCCGAATGCACCGACATAGAGAGGAACCGCGCGGCTAGCCCCGACGGGCCGGGACCCGACGGGGACCCTCAGCCTGTAGAAATTGCCTGCATAGTCCACCCCAGAGTCGTTGGCGGTCCACAGCACGCGCAGCAGTTCTATGAGCTCTGCCATCCGGGCAGCCGGGCGAACAGGACTGGTCGCGAACCAATCGCGCATCCGGTCGGGGTCCCCGCTGCCTAGCCCGACCCGCATGCGCCCTCCCGACAGGTCATCGACGTGCGCTGCCTCCGCTGCCAACAGCAAGGGCTGGCGCGCGAAGCCATAGGCCACGGCCGTGCCCAGCCGGACTCGCGTGGTAACCGCTGCGACGGCAGCCAGCGTGACAAACGCCGAGCGGTCCTGGGACTCGGTGGACCACACGGCGTCCCAGCCCGCCTGCTCGGCGCGCTGCGCGACATCGAGAACCCGGCGGTCGCGCGCCGACAGGCTGAAACCGAGTTCCCTGGGGCCCGGGGAGATCGTGGACGGCTCACCGCCGGCAGCAGCGCATCCCCGCTGACCCGTCACCGCTGAGGCGCAGCCCGCATGGTTGCAGTGCCCAGCTTGACCCGGATCCATTCCGGAATCGCGACCACGCCACCCTGGTCGCGATCGAACCACGAACCGGCGCTCGCCACTTGGCGCCGTACCGCCGGGACATCGACTTTGTGCGTCTCGGTCTGGGGCAGCTGCTCCACTATTTGCAGGTAGCGGGGCAGCTTGAAGGAGGCCAGAATCGACCGGCAGCGCTCGAGCACGACCGCAGGCTCGAGGGCGACTCCCGGTTCCGGCACCACCACGGCGAGAATCTCCTCGTCGTAGAACTCGGACGGGACCCCCACAACCGTCGCCGCGGCAACCTCGGTGCAACGCTTCAATGCCTCCTCCACCTCGTGGGAGGAAACATTCTCGCCGCGCCTTCGAATGATCCCGGCGCGGCGATCGACGAAGTAGTAAAATCCGTCTTCGTCGCGCCAGACCATGTCGCCGGTGTGCAGCCATCCGCCTCGGATGCGCGCGGCGGTCGCCTCGGGGTCCTGGAAGTAGCCGGCCATGAGCGCCGGGTTGCGCAGCAGCAACTCGCCCACCTCGCCATCGGGGACTTCCCTGCCCCGCTCGTCGACAACCCGGGCCTCGCAATAGAAGCCAGAATCTGGATGGCACCTGGGCTTTCCCATCGAGCCATCCCGCCGCTCGCCTTCGATCGCCTCGATAAGCCCGAATGTCGCCTCACTCATGCCATATCCGCAGATGATGTGGAAACCGAAGCGCGCCTCCAACTGCTGGCGATCTGCGAGGGCCGGCACCCCGTAGGCGACCCGGATGAAGTGGTCGCGCTCCTCGGGTTCGGGCTCACGGCGGGTGATATAGGCGAACATCGCGCCAATGAAGTTGAAGGCCGTGACCCTGTAACGTCGTACGTCAGACCAGAACTGGGTCACGCTGAAGGTCGGAACGGCGACGATCGACGCGCCAGCAGCGATGGCGCCCATGATCGTATAGGCCTGCGCGTTGATGTGAAAAAGGGGCAGGCACAGAAAGAGCCGGTCGTCGGCGCCAAGACCGAGCCAGTTGGCGAACGCTTCGCCCGTGAGAACGTAGTTCTGGTGGGTCTGCATCACCCCTTTGGGCTGGCCTGTGCTCCCCGACGTGTAGATGATACTCACCAACTCGTCGCCGGAGATCCCGGCATCGACGAAACCAGTGGCTGGCGCGGCAACTCCTAGGCAATGGGGCAGGCCACCCTCCACCAAGGGCGGCAGGACCCCGTCGGGCGCGCCGACGCCGACGACAGGGAAGGACCCGGTGCTCCGGGCGACGCGGGTAATTTCGGCACCATCGGCCGCGTCGGTGAGGATTGCGGTCGGCTCGACGTGTTCGAGGATGGCAGTGAGCTCAGCGCCACTGAGCGAAGGGTTCAACGCAACGATGACCCCACCCACCGCTGCCAGCCCGAACCAGGCCCAGATGAAGCTGGGCTTGTCTGCGACTAGGAATGCCACCCGGTCTCCCCTGTCGACGCCGAGGCCCCGCCATCCCTGCGCAGCGCGCTCGACAGCAGCGAGCATCTGCCCGTAGGAACACTGTCCACCGGGCCAGATGAGAAACGGGCGCTCTTGGTGCCGCCGTGCCGCTCGATAGAAAAAGCTGGGCACATTCAAGTGGGCCCAGCGCCCATCGGCCAGCTCCGCCTCACTGCCCTGCAGCGGCTGTGTCATCGTCACCTCAGCGTGAGCCTCTACCACCTCCGTCAGGTCCCCCGAGGGGCCAACGCAGTGCAGATCTCCGCGTAGTTGTCGGTCAACGGCACGATCACCGGGTAACTGGCGCCGGCCTCCACCCATCCCCCGATCGCGTCGCGGCAGTCATCCGCAGTGCCGGCTACGGTAAACCGATTCACCAACTCGGGGTTGATCAGGTCGACGGCCTCTTCGATCCCACCGGGACGCGGCGGCCAGCCGCCCACCGTCTCCTTGAGTCGCTGGAGGAACTCCTCGTCGAGACCACTGGCTTTGCCCATGTGGGGCTGCTGGCCTAGGTACATCGCCAGGAAGCGCCGCGCCGCGCGCCGGGCGACGTCCCGGTCGGCGTCCATCGCCACGTTGACCAGCTGCGGCATCCGCCCCTCGAACGAAGCTCGTCCTACCTTGGCGGCTGACGCCTGTGCGACCGAAACGGCGGTTCGCGTGTAGTCCTGCGAGAGGTTGCCGTTTAGCAGCACACCGTCTGCAATCTCTCCCGCCAGTTCCATCATCTTGAGCCCGGTCGCCCCGATATAGATCGGCACCTCCACCGGTTTGCGCTCGACGCCGTGGCCCAGGTCCAGGGTCAGGTCCCGGACCTTGACATGTACGCCCTCGAAGGTCACGCCCTCCTCAAGGCGCAGCAGTCGGCGCACCACCCCCACGTACTCGCGCATCTGCTCGAGCGGTCGAGATCGCTCGATGCCCTGCTTCCAGGCCAACGGGTCCCAGTAGGCGCCTAGACCGAGCACGAACCGTGCCGGTGCCATCTCGTGCAAGGTCGCCGCTGTCACTGCCATTAGGGCGGGCCCCCGAGTCCACGTATTCACCACTGCCGGGCCGAGCGTGATGCGAGTGGTGGCCGTAGCAAAAGCGCCAAGAATCGAAATGGCATCGCGAGCCAGGCGCGTCTCGGTGACCCACGCCGACTCGTAGCCGAGCTTGTCCACCAGCTTGACCAACTCGAGTTGCTCGGCCACGCCGGGTCGGTCCAAGAACGCAAGGCCGATAGGACCCTCATAGGGAGCCATGCCGCACTCCTTCAACGTCGGCGGGGCTGGTCGGTGCCACGAAACTGGGGACCAGGAATCGGCCAGTCGGACGCTCGATGAGCTCACCATCGGCGATCACAGTGATGCCGCCCTTCACAACAAAGCGCGGCACCGCGGAGATGGAAAGGTCGGAGTACAGCGAGTAGTCCGAGCGTCCGTGCAGCCACTCTGGGCCGATCTTACGAGCCGACGCGTCCTTCGGGATCACCACGACATCACCATCCGCCCCGACGGCGATCACCCCCTTGCGGGGATAAAGGCCAAAGGCCTGAGCCGCCCCGGCGCTACAAAGCCTCACAGCCCGGCTGACCGCTCCGTCATCGAGTCCCCCGGCGAGTTCGACGGCGAGCGGGAGGAGCAGCTCCGTACCGGAGATCCCGCCGTAGGGGGCGTCGAGGATGTCTGGCTTGGCGAGCTTTACAGCCGACATGCGCGGCGAGTGGTCACTGCTCAGGTGGTTGATCATTCCCGAGACCAGAGCACCCCGCACCGCGTCGGCGTCGGCGGAACCCTTCAGCGGCGGACCGATCTTCGCCAGCGCACCGCGAGAGACGACGGCGTCGTTGCTCAGCAGCGCGTAATGCGGCTGGGTCTCGACCAAGACGCGGTCCGCTCCCACAACCTCGCGCACCCATTCGAAAGCCGCCAGGCCCAGAGCCGACGTCATATGCACAAATAGCAGTCGGCAGCCCGCCAGCCGGGCGAACAGCCCCGCCCGGGTAATGCCCTCAGCCTCTACCTCTGCCGGGGCCGTACGCAGCAAGCGCTCGGCGTCGCGGAGATCGCCCGACTCGCGCTCCACCGCCTCGAGGTAATCCATGACCCGACCGCTCTCGGCGTGGACAAGCACCGTGCAATTGTGTCGGGCGGCGGCCCGCATCAGGGCCATAAGCGCGTCATCTTCAAGCATTCGACCGCGGCCAAAGTAGCCGAGGAATGCCTTGTAAGAGGCGATCCCGAGTGCCGAGCCGTCCTCCACCGCCTCCTCGACGTCGTCGCCGGGGAGGCACAGAGCGTTGACAAAGAAATCCGTATAGCTGGCCTTCTCTCCGTAGTCGATCTCCTCCCGAACGGCATCCAGCAGGCGCATCCCGGGCGCCCCCTGCACGTAGACACCGAGGGTCGTCACCCCACCGAAGAGGGCGCAGCGCGACGCCTCCTCAAGGTCGTCGAGCATCTCCTCGTTGAGGGAGCGCCCCCCGATTGTCACATGCACGTGGGGGTCGATGCCGCCAGGAATCACGTAGCACCCCCCGGCGTCAAGTACCTCCTCGCCCGCGGCCCTCTCAAGCCGCTCACCAATGGCGATGATCGCTCCCCCTTCGATACGAACATCAGCCTGCGCGACTGATCCACCCGTCGCCGTCATTCCATTTCGGATTAACATTGCTTCACCCTTCCGCATCTTTGAGCTCGCTTCGCCGCAGTAGCTGGCGAAGGGCCACGCCGCCGATCAGACCTGATCCATAAAACAGCTGCTGGACGAAGGCAGGCACTCCGGCGAGCTGCAACCCCGTGATGCCCGTCACCAAAAAGTACACAGCGGCAAACGATCCCCACGCGTTGAAGCGGCCAGGAACGATGGCCGTCGAGCCCAGAAAGACAGCAGCAAACGCGGGCAGGAGCAAGCTGGTGCCGGAGGACGGGTCGGCTGCACCCGCGGTGCCCGCGTACAGGACTCCGGCGGCAGCCCCGAGGATGCTCGCGGCCATCATAGCGGCCACGCGCATACGACGGACGTTGACCCCGTTTAAACGGGCAACGTTGCGACCGCGGCCCACGAAGAGTAATCGTCGACCCGTTGCAGTCAACTCAAGGAAGTACCACAGGGCGATGCACACCCCGAGTCCGTAAAAGAACTCGACGGGGACGCCAGCCACTTTGTCCCCGATGACCGCACGGACGAGCGCGGGGGAGATCCCGCTGATCGTCAGAGAGTCGCTCATCCATAGCACGATGCCGGTCATGATGGTTCCCGTGCCCAGCGTAACGATCAGGGAGTCGATCTTGAGGAACACCACTAAAAGGCCATTCACCGCACCGGCTACTGCCCCGATCGTCAGGGCGACCACCAAGGCGAACCCAATAGCCACGTGGTCGTTCACGTTCAAGACGGCGACCGTCATCGACGACAAGGTGAGCACCGAGGCGATCGAGAGGTCATAGTCGCCCGACGTCAGGGGGATTGCTAGCCCGAGGGTCAGCACAACCAACACTGCTTGGGACCCCAGAATGTTGCGGAGGTTGGCAAGAGTCAGGAACTTGCTCGGCTCAAGTGCACCGAACACGGCGATGACGGCGACCCACGCCGCGATCAAAGCGTACTTCTCGACGAACCCGGTCAGCCGACGGTCCCGCCCGCCCTCGGCGCCTGATTCGGCCAGCACCGCCTTTTGCCGAGGGCTAGAGGCGGCGCCGTCGCTTCTGGCTCTCATCCACACAGTCATGGGACTCTCCTTTGCGGCTATGCCGAAAGACACTGCGCGGTGATCGTCACTTTTCTCACATCTTCCCCTTCAAGTTCGGCCACGATCTGTCCGCCGCTCATGACCAGCACTCGGCTGCAGATGGCTTCGAGCTGCTCGTGGTCAGAACTTGCGCACAAGATGCGTATGCCGGTGGCAGCCAGTCCCAGGAGGCGCTCGAAGATCTCTTCGCGTGAACCGACGTCCACGCCCTGGGTCGGCTCGTGCAGCAGCAAAAGGCGCGGCCTTGTCTGCAGCCACCGCGCCAACAGGGCTTTCTGCTGGTTTCCGCCGCTCAGCGTCTGGTAAAGCGCTCGGGAGCTCCCGCACCGGACGCCATAGTCTGAGAGGACGCGGTCAGCGTCAGCGCGCATGCGTCGGCGCTCAAGCCACCACCGATGCCGGTAGCTTCCGAGCACCTGCAGCATCACGTTGTCCGACACCGACAGGCTGAGCACGGCACCGTCGCGCTGGCGGTCGGCGGGGATAAGCGCCAAGCCCGCGTTGATCGCCCGTCGCGGCGTGATTCCGACGAGCTCGACCGTGCTGTGGTCGAGGGAAAGTGAACCGGCCTCGGCCCGGGTAGCGCCGAAAAGGAGGTAGGGCACCTCTTCAAAGCCCGAGCCGATGAGCCCAGTTATCCCAACGATCTCCCCGACTCCCACGGAGAAGCTCACGTTCTTCATGCCACTACGCCCGCCAGTAAGCCCCACCACCGTGGGCCGACTCAACTCGATGCTCGCGTGGTTCCCCGGCGATGCAGAAGAGGAGCGCTCCAGCCCCCGGTGAATCGCCAATTCGTGGCCTATGATGAGGCGCACAAGATCAGCTTTTGTGGTCACCTTGCTCGCGACCGTCTGTACCGCGACGCCATCGCGCAGGACGGTGGAGCGGTCTGTGTACTGGAGCACCTCGTCGAGGTCGTGGGAGACGAACAGCACACTGCCGCCTCCGTCGGTGACGGCGTGCATGATTACGACCAGGCGCTCTACATCGCGCCCGGACAGGTATACGGTGGGCTCGTCCAAGACGAGCAGGCCCGCCCCGCTGCTTTCCTCTCGGTTGTTCGCGTGCCCAAGCACATTGCTAGCACCGTCCATCTCCGTGGCTGCCCGGACGATCGCAAGGAGGGCGCGGTCTGAGTCCGACACCTCTCGCACGAGCGCCATTGGGTCGAGGCGAAGCCCGAACCGATCGAACAACTGGCGGGCGCTTTGGTGCTCGGCCCTCCAGTCGATCCGCAACTCGGTGCTTGTGGACAGCCGAACCATCAACAGGTTCTCGAGGACGGTGAGGTCTGGTGCCAGGCCTAGGTCTTGGTGCACGAACGCCATCCCCAGCCGCCGAAAGTCACCGGGCCGCAGCGGGAGCGGCACCAGTTCGCCTCGGAGCCGGAATTCTCCACCAGGTTCTGGCGCGTGGTAGCCGGCGAGAATCTTGATCAGGGTCGACTTTCCGGAGCCGTTCTCGCCCAAAAGGCCGTGCACTTCGCTCCTGGCGACTATTAACGAGACGTCCTTCAGCGCCTCAACGCCGCTGAAGCGCTTGGAGATCTTCCGTAACTCGAGAAGTGGCTCGATCACGCGATGCCTTACCTTTTCGGATCAACCAGGGATCCCTAGTCGCTAGCCGAGACCCCAGAGAGCCTTGAACGCTGCTTGGTAGGCACTGCCATAGCCTTGGCCGACGACCGGGGGAGTCCCAGTCTCGCTGACATTCTGGGAGTTGAACACCCGCAATGGTGGGGTCTCGGTGACCGCCGAGGCGGGCGGATTGCCAGTCAGCGCCCGAAGAGCCTGGTCGGCGAAATTCCACCCGATCCAGCCATAACCCGATCCTGAGTCCATAGTGATCAATTGACCATTCTCGAGCATCTTGAGCTCCGCCGGGCTGGCGTTGTAGGTAGCTACGTGCACCGTAGAACCCGCTCCCGACGCAGTCACTGCCGGGGCAACGAAGATCGAGACCATGCTGTCGAAGATGGGCAGGATGTAGTTCACGCCGGGGTGGCTCCCCAGGGCAGACGCGACGGCGGTCTGTCCCGTGGTGGACCAGTCATTGAACGGGACGTTCACCGACGAAACCGAACACGCCGGGCAGTCCTTGGCAAACTCGCTGCGTATGCCCTTGACCACATCTCCCGAGCTGAGGATGTCGTCGGATTCCACGATCAACGCGTTCGCCTTTCCCTTGGTGGCAGCGATGGCTTGTGCGCCGTCGAGCCGTCCAGAAAGCGTGTAGGGAGATGGCACTCTGGGCATGGAACCAAATGGCGCGGAATAAGGGTGGTTGGTGTCCACGAACTGCCCGTCGATCACCGCAATGTGAGCGGCCTGTGCTGCCTGGATCTGGGGGGCGATTTGTCCCGGATCAATGCCTATGAGTACGACCAGGTTGACCTTTTGCGAGATCGCGGTATTCATGCCCTGGACCCACTGGCTCAGCTGACCTTGGTCGGCGTAGTCAGACGCGGACACCCCGTCGACCGCCAGCGCCTGCTTCAGCGCGTTCTCGATAAGGACGTTAAAGGGGTCCGTGTCAGAAAGGGAGATCATGAGCACCGACTTGCCCCTTGCTCCAGCCGCGTTGAACGATGGGCCTGGCGGCACGAACTTGGGCACACCGCTGTAGCGAGCGAGCAGCGCTTGGGCAGCCGCGACGTCGGCCGTTTGGCCGCCGGCCGCGCTGGTAGAGCTGCTCTTCGCTGAGGGGCCGCTAGAGCAAGCGGCGAGAAGAAACGCCGCTGCTGCCACCACCATTCCGACTCGCAGGACTGCTCCAGTGCCCTCCGAGGTCCCGGTGATCCGTCTCCCAATCTGCCGCATGTCTCGACTCTCCTCCCTAATGTCCCTCGCCCGCTCTCGGTCGAGGGCACCACCGACGTCGTATCAAGCCCTGCTGCTCCGAATGGTCGAGCCCTTAGCCACCGACCAGCCAACCTGGTGCATCCGCATCCGCATCCAGCGTCAACGCGTGGTAGAAGGAGGGCCTGCGGTAGCTCATGAACTTGAGAGCGTCGTTGGCGGGCGACGGGCCATTCGGCACGACGGGGGCCAGTAGGATCTCTTCCTGGTCGCCAGCCCTGGCCAGCACCCTTCCCTCGGGGCTCACCACTACGGATCGGCCGGGGTAGCGACGTTCCTGGGGAACCCCGATCACCTCGCCGATCTTATTGATGCCCGCGACATGGCAGTTATTTTGGAACGCCATCGTCACCAGCTCGGCCTCCCAGATGTTGTCGAGGATGAACTGGCGATAGGACGCGGTAGGGACCACGATCAGGTCGACGTCCTGCAGGGCGTACGCCCTAGCCCCTTCCGGAAAGTGTCGGTCGAAACAGATTAGCACCCCGATGCGGAGGCCCAAGCTTGACTCCCACACTTGGAACCCGGTCTCGCCCGGCGAGAAGTAGAAGCTCTCTTCGGCTCCCGGCTCGCCGTCATGGTCGCCTGAGATCGGTACGTGGGTCTTCTGGTACTTGCCCTGCACGCCACTGTCAGGATCGATAAACACGGCAGTGTTGAAGCGACGCCCTCCCTCGGCCTCGTACATCGGCAGGACCACGTGGATTCCGCTGGCCCTGGCCGCTTCCGCAACGGCATCCGTGGTCGGGCCAGGCACAGGCTCCGCTAGGCTAAAGCGGTCCTCGTTGCGGTGCTCGTAGCAAAAGTAAGGCGTCGACGCGATCTCGTGGAACGTCACCAGATCCGCACCTGCCTGCTTCGCCCGGTCGATGGCGTGAATCAGCTTCGCTCTGTTTCCTTCAGGGTCAGCAGCACTCTCAAACTGAACCAATGCAACGGTGATCTCCATTGACTAGACCTCGCTTTCAGCTTTCGCGACAAGTGGACTCCTTCTCCCCGGCTGAGCTGCCGTTGGAAGTACTCGGGCGTCACAGGACAGCTCCCTGAACGCATCACCGGCGATGTCGATGAAAAGATCGATCTCTTCGGTCCCCATGGGTGTCGACAATGCGGCCGTCCCATACGGAGCGACAAGGACCCCTCGCGCCAACAACGCTTCGTAGAAGCGGCGTGAGAGATCCCGCTCGGAGGACGACGGCAGCGCCGAGCGGAAGTCGACCATCTCACGGTCGTGGAAATGCACCCGTAACAGCGATCCCGCTCCGGTTACCTGCCCAGCAACACCCGCTCCGGTCATCGCCCGGCGCAAGCCTTCTCGCGCCCGTTCTCCGAGCGCGTTGAGCCGGTCGAACTCAGCCGGGCTCATGAGCTCCATCGCTGCTAACCCGGCAACCATAGTGACCGGATTAGCGTTGAATGTTCCGCCATGGGCGACGAGCGGTCGGCCACGACTGGGGTCGAAGACGCGCATCACGTCCTCACGACCACCGACGGCCCCGACGGGGAAGCCCCCGCCGATCATCTTACCGAGGGTGGTAAGATCCGGTTCGACCTCGAAGACAGCCTGGGCGGCGCCGTCGGCCAAACGGGCGGAGATCACCTCGTCGAGAATCAGTACAGCGCCTATGCGCCTTGTGGCCTCCCGAATGGCAACGAGGTACGCCCGTTCCGCAGGAATCAACCCCGCCCGGTTGGGTAGCACGTCCACGATGACGCCAGCCAACCGGTCGCCCACCTCCTCGAGGATCTGCACCGACCGCTCGGCGTCGTTGAACGGCAGCACTGCCACGTCCTGTAGCACCCCCTCCGGCGTGCCGAAAGACATTGGAACCGGCAGTGGCGTACCGGCTCGGCCCCACGCAACTGCGTCCGGTTCCGTACTGATCTCTGCATAGTCGTAGGAGCCGTGGTAGGCACCTTCGCACTTGGCGACCACCGGCCGGTTTGTATAAGCACGCGCGGCCTTCAACGCCATCATCACCGCTTCGGTCCCTGAGTTCGTAAAGCGGATCTTCTCGACCGATCCGATGCGGGTGGCCAGAAGCTCTGCGAGCTCAACCTCAGCCTCAGTAGGCAAGGCAAAGGAACTGCCCCGCCCCAATTGCTCTCGAACCGCGTCCACCACAACCGGGTGGGCGTGGCCGTGGATCAGGGCGGTGTAGTTGTTGATGGCATCCAAGTAACGGATGCCATCAACGTCGACGAGGTGGCAACCGGAGCCGGAGGCCGCGTAGATCGGGAACGGGTGCCGGAAGACGGTCTGACGCGTGTTACCGCCGGGCATTACCACTCGCGCTCGCTTGTACAGCTCCTCGGATCGACTCGGCATCGTCAGCTCACCTCCCCATTTGTTCGCATTGCGTACATTCGGGCGGTATTTCGACAAAAGGGTATATGTGGCTAACGCGTCATGTCAATCACATCTGCTGCTACCACAACGTTTCGAAAACGCTGGCGACAACGCCTTCGAGGACACCGCCTGAACCTCGGCGGGCCGAGCCGGCGTCCACCAATCGATGATCTGCGACCAGCTCGCCGCAACCCTGTTGCAGCCAGCTCTGCTGGACAGCCGACCTGAACGCGCGGCCGCAACTATGTTCGTCGGAACACCCCGAACGCCATCTTGCCGCCAGCGCCGCTTGGACGCCGGGCGCCGAGATAAGCAGGGACGACTGCGTCCGCCGGAACGAAGTGGAGAGAACTCGCCAGAGGAGCAGCTGCACGCAGGAAGCCCTGGCGGCCTTCCTCGCTCACTGTGCTCGCGGCAACTGACCGGGCCGTCAAGGCCCCGGATGGGCAGGCTTCCGGCCCGACTTTGACCGCCTGTCAGCAGCGCTGGCCTCTGATCAACGCGTTCTCCACAACTCCCTCGGTTACGCCTGAGAACCGCAACGCGATGATCAGGGATCGACAGGACCGGACGAGCTGGTTGACACCACCAGGTCCACAGATAAACAGGCCCCAGGCGAGCTCCACCTCGTCTATTACCACGCGGTTACTACCACGCGGTCAACGTCACCCGCCGCCACGACCCGCAGCTCGCCGAGCTGTGCCGCGGCTGATGGTGGAGCGCAAACCCACAACCACATCTCGGCCACCACCGCGTTGCCAGAAGCGCGCCTGCCGAATCTGGGCGGTGATCAAAAGTAGCTCGCGGTACGAGCTGCGGGACTTCGACGACGACACCATCGACCAAGCAGCTGCCACCGACATCCTGACCACGCTGATCCCCCCTTGACCCCTCACGCGCGGCAGCGACGCGCGCCCACGCCCCTCGTGAAGCCGACCCCTTGACATCGTTTAGGCCCGGTGAGATCGTTTGGAGGATGTTCTGCCGCTTGGTGTGGGTCGGGTTAGACTGTCGAGTGCGGCGTGGTAGTCATCGTCGACAGCGGCTGCAGTGAGTACGAGGAGTCAGCCGGTTGTTGAGCACTGAACTCGGTATCACCACCTTCGGTGCTTACATCCCCCAGCTACGAGTAAACCGGGAAGAGATTTCTGCCTTCCACGCCTGGTCGAACCCGAGTCTCGCGTCGCTGGCACGGTCGGAACGCTCCGTCTGCGGTTACGACGAGGACGCTGTCACGATGGCCGTCGAAGCGGCGCGCGACTGCTTCCACGGGGCCGACCCCTCGGCGATCGGTGCCCTCTATTTCGGCTCGACGACGGCGCCGTTCGCCGACCGCCTCAACGCGGGCATCATTGCTGGCGCCCTCCACCTTTCCGAGACGATCCGGGCCCAGGACACGACCGGCTCGCTTCGCGCCGGCACAAGCGCACTGCTGGCTGCCTTCGATGCTGCCGGGGGGCGCCGAGCGACCGCTCTCTGCATCGCTGCCGACCGCCGCGCTACCCCGGCGGGGACGGCGCAGGAACTGATGACCGGGCACGGAGCCGCCGCCGTGTTGGTCGGGCCTCGCCCTGGCGTGGCACGCCTGCTCGGTTCGGCGTCCTTGACGGTCGACTTCGTCGACCACTTCCGCGCCGTAGGGAGCGAGTTCGACTACCACTGGGAGGAGCGCTGGGTGCGGGAGGAGGGCTACCACAAGCTGGTACCCCAGCTCGTCGCCGAGGCCCTCGCCGATGCTCGAGTGGAGGCAGGCGCGATCGATCATTTCTGCCTCCCGGTGCCTCTGGTCCGGGTCCACAAGGAGGTAGCGAAGAGCGCCGGCCTGGCGGAGGAGAGCATCCACGACACCCTGTTCGCTGGCTGTGGCGATACCGGTGCCGCCCACCCGTTGCTGATGCTCGTGCACGCGCTGGAGACAGCCGCGCCTGGCGAAAAGATCCTCGTCGTCGGTTTCGGCCAGGGCGGCGATGCGCTCGTGTTGGAGGTAACAGAAGCGATCGTTGCCTATCGGGAGCGCGGCACCGGTGTTGCCAAGTGGCTCGGCCGCCGGACGCCGCTCCCATATCCTCGGTATCTCGCGCTCCACGGGCTGCTCAAGATCGACCGGGGCATGCGAGCCGAGTCCGACAAACCAACCGCGCAGACGGCCGCCTTCCGCCATCGCGACCTCCTGCTTGGCCTCATCGGAGGGCGCTGCACGGCATGCGACACCAGGCAAATACCTCGGAGTTCCATCTGCGTCAACCCTGAGTGCCGAGCCATCGACAGCCAGGTCCCCGATTCGTTTGCCGAGTCCAGCGGGAAGGTGGCAAGCTGGACGGCGGACAATCTCACCTACACACCCGATCCTCCCGCCTATTACGGCATGATCGACTTCGACGGTGGTGGCCGGCTGATGATGGATTTCGCCAACGTCGGTGGGCAGGACATCGAGGTTGGGCGGCCGATGCGCATGGTCTTCCGAGTGAAGGACCACGATGCTCAGCGTGGTTTCACCCGGTACTTCTGGAAGGCGGCTCCACTGGAGCCGCAGGAAGCGTAAAAGCCAATGGCCAGCGGGATCCGTGATCGTGTGGCGATCATCGGCATGGGCTGCTCGAAGTTCGGCGAGCGCTGGGATGCAGACTCCGAAGACCTGATGGTCGAGGCCTATCACGAGGCGCTCGGCGATGCCGGAATCGAGACCCGCGACATCGGCGCAGCCTGGTTCTCCACCTGCCTGGAGGAGACGAGCGTGGGCAAGTCGGCCGTGCCCATGGCGACCGCTCTCCGCCTTCCCTACATCCCGGTCACCCGGGTCGAGAACCAGTGCGCCTCCGGCACCGAGGCCTTCCGTGCTGCCGTCTACGCCGTCGCCGCCGGCGCCTGCGACATCGCCTTGGCCCTCGGTGCCGAGAAGCTCAAAGATACCGGCTACGGCGGCTTGCCCCAGCGGTCGATGGGCAAGGTCAACGACCTCTTCTGGGCGAACTTCTCCGCGCCGGGTTCGTTCGCCCAGCTGGCCGCGGCCTACCGCGCCAAACACGACATCAAAGCGGAAGACCTGAAGCGGGCGATGGCCCACATCTCAGTCAAGAGCCACGCTAACGCCAGCCTCAACCCCAAGGCTCACCTGCGCAACGGTATCGAAATCGAGACCGTCCTCAACGCACCCATGGTGGCTGAGCCACTCGGCCTCTACGACTGCTGCGGCGTCAGCGACGGCGCCGCGGCGGCGATCGTGACCACGCCGGAGGTTGCCCGCCGCCTTGGGAAGAAGGATCTCGTCTCCGTAAAGGCACTCCAGCTTGCGGTCTCCAACGGCACAGAGTCGCAGCATCAGTCCTGGGACGGAACGTACTTCGTTACCACCCGGCACGCTGCCCGACGCGCTTACGACGAGGCGGGCATCACCAACCCGCGCCAGCAGTTGAGCTTGATTGAGGTCCACGACTGCTTCTCAATCACCGAACTCGTCACCACGGAGGACTTGTTCATCTCGCCCGAAGGCGGTGCTGTGACGGACGTCCTGGAGGGGTTCTACGACGCTGACGGCGTCATCCCCTGCCAGATTGACGGTGGCCTCAAGTGCTTCGGCCATCCGATTGGCGCCTCCGGACTTCGGATGCTTTACGAGCTGTACTTGCAGATGAACAGCCGTGCCGGGGAGCGCCAGCTGAGCAGGGAACCGGTCTTGGGACTGACCCACAACCTCGGCGGCCATCCCCGCGCCAACGTCGCCAGCGTGACCATCATCGGCCGGTACGGAGCCTAGATGACTGGCGGCCAAAGCCAATCCGGTCAAGGGGACGCCGAGGAGTTCTGGGAGTTGCGACCGGCTAACATTTCTGCTTCTCCAAGGAGGCGACCTTCGATGCAGGAGGTGTCGTGTTCTGCTCAGACTGCGGCATCCTCCACCGCCAGACCACCAGTTTTGGAAGAGAGGTCGTCGACCCGAGCGAAATTCCTGAGTCCAGGGACCGTCAACGCCACCGAAAGGTTGGGGCAGCGTTTGACGATCGATGACGTCGTAATAACTGCCATTGCTCCCAGTAGGGGACGAAACGTCGCCTCTGGCGGTGGACATGTCGGACCGTTCTGCCAGTCTTGTGCGCTTGGCCCGGCCGTGGGCCAAGAAAGTCGAAGCGGGGCAGCCCGTTGCCAGCTGGTATCGCACCCATCTCCCCGGTGCGGTCGACCTGGACCTTGGCAACGCAAGGCCGGCCCGAGTTCGCCAGAGGAGCCAGCTGACGCATCGTCCCGACCAGCAGGAGGTCTTGTATTCGACCTCGCCTGGACAGCGCAACCCTCGCACGTGTGGACTTCCTTCAAGGATCGAGGTTTCCTCCAGGGCAACGCAGTCCAACAGTTCGCAAGAGGCACAGCGGGGCGGGCTGCCTGGCACGAGCTATGAGCGGACCGCTCACTGGCGTGCGAATTGTTGAACTGGCCGGTATCGGGCCAGCCCCCTTCGCTGCGATGGCACTCTCAGACGCTGGTGCCGACATTATCCGCGTCGACCGCCCGATCGAGACGGACGGTCAAACGACCCTGAACGATCCGGTGACTGCTGGGAGGGCGCGGAACATCCTCAATCGGGGGAGGCGATCGGTCGCGGCGGACCTTAGCCGGCCTGATGGGGCGGACTTCATCCTGAAGTTGGTGGAACGCGCTGACGGGTTCATCGAAGGCTTTCGCCCAGGTGTGACTGAGCGCCTCGGGATTGGCCCCGAGGTGTGCGCGGAGCGGAATCCTCGCCTGGTCTACGGGCGCGTGACCGGGTGGGGTCGGGAAGGACCTTACGCGTTGGCAGCTGGTCACGACATCGACTACATCGCGCTATCGGGAACTCTGGGAACCATCGGCTCGGCTGACGGACCGCCCGTACCACCACTTAACCTTCTCGGAGACTTCGGCGGTGGCGGACTCCTACTTGCATATGGCATGACGTGTGCCCTGCTGGACGTAAGCCGGTCCGGAAAGGGACAAGTCGTTGATGTAGCCATGGTGGATGGAGCTGCTTATCTGGCCACTTACATTCATGGTTTGCGGGCGCTGGGGCTATGGAGCGACGAGCGAGGGACGAATATCCTCGACGGCGGGGCGCCTTTTTATCAAATATATACGACGAGCGACGGACGGTATCTGGCGATTGGGGCAATCGAGGATCGTTTTTTCGCCGAGCTTCTGGATCGGATCGGACTAACCGATCTCCGGGTGCCAGCACCCGGAGATCGTCGCGAGTGGAGCGATATACACGAATCGCTCGCGCGACAGTTCGGTAGCCGTACTCGCGACGAATGGGAGCGGCTACTCGCCGGCACCGATGCCTGCGTAGCTCCCGTCCTCTCGATGGGCGAGGCGCCGCAGCATCCGCACCTGCGCCAGCGGGGTACGTTTGTCGAGGTCGACGGAGTGGTCCAGCCAGCACCAACACCTCGCTTCTCGCGAACGCCGAGTTCAATCCAGCGACCAGCTCCCCGCCCGGGCCAGGGTGGGGTTCGTGCCCTACAAGACTGGGGTTTAGAGGACGACGAGATCCAGAGTTTGCTCGATCGCGGAGCCATCAGCGTGGATGGCGTTGATGGCGGACCAGGGATGTGATCTCCGACCCTGAAGGGTGAAGGGCGCCAAAACTACGATCGGAGCCCTGAACTGGCATTTCTCGTCGACGTCGGACATCATCCGTCGTGGTCTTCTCCCTCCTCTATATCGGGATATGCCGACTCCTCGGCCTCGTTTTCTCGTGCCGTCGGTCTGAGTCGGACAAGGACATCGAGATCCTGGTGCTCCGGCATCAGGTGCGAGTTCTCGAACGCCAACTCCACGGACGCGTCCGGTACCGGCCCGCCGATCGGGCGATCCTCGCAGGGTTGAGTCGTCTGCTCCCTCGAGCGCGGTGGCGGTGCTTTCTCGTCACTCCGGACACCCTCGTGCGGTGGCACCGGGAGCTTGCAAGGCGGAAATGGCGGCGGCGGCGAGCACTGCGGGGACCTGGCCGGCCGTCGATGAGCGACGAGCTCGTCGATCTGATCGTTCGTCTCGGTCAGGAGAACCGACGGTGGGGATGCGTGCGCATCCAGGGAGAGCTGCGCAAGCTGGGGATCCGGGTCTCAGCGACTTCGATCCGAAGGGTCCTGCGCCACCATGGTCTCGGACCCGTTCCTCGGAACGGACCGACCTGGTCGGAATTCCTACGTGCCCAGGCGAACAGCGTCCTAGCCACCGACTTCTTCACGGTGGACACGATTTCCTTCAAGCAACTCTACGTGCTCTTCGTGATCAACCTCGGTACCCGAGAGGTGCACATCCTTGGCGTCACCGACCATCCGACTGCTGCCTTCGTCACCCAGTTGGCCCGCAACCTCGTCGGCGATCTTGTCGATCGGGGTCGATCGATCAACTTCCTGATCCGCGATCGCGATACAAAGTTCACGGCCAGCTTCGACGAGGTGTTCGCCTCCGTGGGCATCCGGGTCATCAGGACCCCCGTTCGCTCGCCTCGAGCCAATGCCTACGCGGAACGCTGGGTGAGGACCGCGCGGACAGAATGCCTCGACTGGATGCTCGTACTCGGCCGTCGTCACCTGAGCGAGATTCTGCGACAGTACGTCAGGCATTACAACCAACAGCGTCCGCACCGAGGGATCGACCTTGGCGTGCCGGTGTCGAGCGGCGAGACCACCGTCGCCACTCCCCCGTCGCTTCATGTCCAGCGTACCGATGTGCTCGGCGGCCTCATCCACGAATACTTCCCGCAGGCCGCGTAGCCCAACGTTCACGGAGGCAGCGGCTCTCTTCCGGCTGCCTGCACACTTCGCTTATTAACGGACGGGAACCTCGCCGACGTGACGCAACTCCGCCGACACGAACCCTCGCAATTGTCGAGAAGTCGACGGCGGCGCGTTTCCCCATCTGCAGATGCGACGTCGACGTGACACAGCGCACCGCACGCAGTTCGAGCGACGCGATCGACATTTTGGTGCCCTACAGGCTGCCTGTAGTGCGAACGACTGAGCATCACGCGCAAAATGTGAGGGTCAACCGGGTCGGGGCCGAAGAAACTCAGAAAAATGTGGTGCAAATGTGGTGCGGACCAGCTTGTTACGGCCCACGGAAGCCCGAATTTGGTTCCCTGCAAGGCCCTGACCTGGGAGTTCTCTGGAGCGGACGACGGGATTCGAACCCGCGACCCTCACCTTGGCAAATAAAAACGAGCCAACTCCCCTACCTGCACCTTTGCAAATTGATGCAGCATGATCGGAGTTTTTGACCGACCGTAGGGAACCATGATTCACCGTAATTGTCAATGGCGCGTGGTATTTTTGTGCAGCGCGCACAACGAGATCTTGTACCACGTGCACCACGGATTTGGTCTCCGGGCGGCTTCTCGAATCCCGATCATCGCTCCGCAAATCGGGCGGTTGTCGATTCCCCTTAGGTGGTCCCAACCGACTTCAATCCGTGGGATTTTTTTTTGGGATGCCTGGTGGGCTCCACAGGTGGGCTCCACACTTCCCCGTCGCCTGTCGCGGGGTCCGAGTGCGATAGGCATCGACTCGGCTGCTGGTCCACTGGCTCCTCAGCCGGTGATTATCGAGCAGTAGCCACGGCAGTCCGAGGGATCCTGAGCGGCTGCCCGCAAACCAAGGGCCGTGAGATGGTCGCGAGTTCGTTTCAACTCCGCGATGCGCGTCTCGACCTCGTCGAGCCGTGTCGCGATCAGCTCGGTGACGTGACCGCACGGCCGCGCCCCGCTCTCCCCGATCCCGAGGATCTGGCGGATTTGCTCAAGTCTGAAGCCCGCTGCTTGGGCTTGTCGAATGAACGCAAGCCTTTCTAGAACCTCGGGCCCGTACGCCCGATAGCCCGCAGGTGTGCGGGTCGGGCCAGGAATGAGCCCCTGGCCCTCCCAGAAACGAAGCGTTTTAGGTGGCACTCCCGACTGTTCGGCAACTTCTCCGATTTTCATGTTGAGGCCTCTTGACCTTCCAGTCTACTGGAAGGTTTATCATAACGGAAGTGGGCGGCGACGGTGCTCACAGCCACACGGAGGATGGCCAGATGAAGGTCGAACTGCAGTATTTTGCCGACTGTCCCAACTGGAGGACAGCCGAGCGGCGGCTCCGCTCGCTATCGGCGGAACGCTCGTTCCAGATCGAACGCCGGCTGGTGTCCACCCCCCGGGAGGCAGAGGTTGCAGGGTTCCGGGGCTCGCCAACCATCGTCGTGGATGGCCGAGACCCGTTCGCTCAGGGAGACGAACCGGTGGGACTGGCGTGTCGCGTCTATCAGACACCCGACGGACCGGCCGGATCGCCGACACTCCAACAGCTTCGGGCGGTCCTCGGTATTGGCTCGGTTGATAAACGAGGTCCCGGACTCCCAACAAGAAGGAGTAACAACCGATGACTCCGAGCCAGCTGTCTCTTGACGAGATCGATTCGGCGCTCGTCGCAGCAACGCCTCGCCTGACCCGCGAGGAATCCGATCTGGCAATGAGTGTCTACCGGCTCCTTGCGAAAGGAGAGCCCGTGGGTATCGATGCTGCCGCTACCGCAGCCGGTATCTCATCCGAGAGAGCGCAAGAGATTCTCAAGTCGTGGCCGGCGGTGTTCTTCGACAAAGAGGATCGCGTGGCCGGATTCTGGGGACTGGCGCTGAACGAGATGCCACATCGTCTGCTCCGTGCCGGAGTCGACCTTTACGCCTGGTGTGCGTGGGATCCGCTGTTTCTCGCTCGAATCGTCGGCGCCCTGGACGTGGCAACAGATGACCCGGTGTCGGGAGACACCATCACCTATCGAATCGCGGCCGACGGGAGCGTCACCCACCTGTCGCACCCCGACACGGCACTTTCATTTCTGCGGCCGGATCGGATGTGGGATGACGAAGTGATGGCGACCTTCTGTCATTACGTGCTTCAGTTTGCAAGTCCGGAATCGGCGCATATCTGGACGGCGGAGCACCCGGATACCTTCACCATCAGCTTCAGCGACGCTAAGGACCTCGCGAGGAGCCACTTCTGGAGAATTGCCGCACCGGCCACCTCTGCAAGGGCGGACACAGACCATGACCGTTGATCTCATTGTCTTGGGGACCGGCTCTGCCGCCCAAAGCGTCGCCCATCCCTGTCGCGAGGCAGGCTGGAGCGTCACGGTCGTCGACTCGAGCCCTTTCGGGGGTACCTGCTCGTTGCGCGGCTGCGACCCCAAGAAGGTACTCGTCGGCGTCTCCGAACTCGTCGACTGGACTCGGCGAATGCAGGGAAACGGGGTCTCCAGCCCCGCTGCAACGATCGCGTGGCAGGAAATGATGCGCTTCAAGCGGACCTTTACCGACGATGTGGCCGCCTCAACCGAAGAGGGCTTCAAGGACGCCGGGATACTCACTGTGCACGGGCGTGCCCACTTCGTGGGTCCGACGACTGTTCGGGTTGGCGACGAGAGGCACGATGGTCGCCATGTGGTCATCGCCACTGGCGCACGGCACGTTCCCCTCGGCATCCCCGGCGAGGAGTACCTCCTCACAAGTACTGGATTCCTGGAGCTGGATGAGTTGCCCCGCCGGGTTGTCTTCGTCGGGGGCGGATACATCGCCTTCGAGTTCGCCCATGTTGCGGCACACGGCGGTGCTCAGGTGCAAATTCTGCATCGCGGCGATCGACCCCTGGAGGGATTCGATGCCGATCTTGTGGGTCAACTTCTCGCCACTACACGGGATCTCGGAGTTGAAGTGCAGGTGCGCACGACCGTTACGGCCATCGAGAAGCGAGGCGACGAGTTCGTCGTCCACGCTTGCGCCGGGGACGAGAAGCGCGAAGCCGTCGCCGACCTTGTTGTCCACGCCGCTGGGCGCGTACCTGAGATTGATGATTTGGCCCTAGAAGCAGCGGGCGTTGCGCGTGCAAAGAAAGGCGGTGTGGCCGTCAACGAGTACCTCCAGAGCAAGACGAACCCTGCGATCTATGCGGCCGGGGACTCCGTCGCGAGCGGCAGTCTCCCGCTCACGCCCGTGGCGGGGATGCAAGGCGGGATCGTCGCCACCAATCTGCTGGAGGGGAATACGCGTATGCCGAACTACGAGGGCATCCCGAGCGTGGTGTTCACGACGCCTCCCTTGGCGCGGGTCGGTCTGGATGAAGCGACCGCGCGGGCACAAGGCCTTCGATTCACGACGCACCAGGACGATACGTCACAGTGGTATTCGTCACGGCGCGTGGCACTTTCGCACACAGGCTTCAAGACGCTCGTCGAGGACGGTACCGAGCGCATCCTAGGTGCACACATCTTCGGACTTCATGCCGAAGAGGTTGTCAATATCTTCGGACTTGCTGTTCGCAAGGGCCTGAGCGCGGGTGACCTAAGAGACATGGTGTACGCCTATCCGACGAGTGCGTCGGACATCGGCTACATGGTGTGAACGAATCGCCAAGCTCGTCGCCCCGGTCTGGCGGAATCGTCTTCGTACTAGCGGTGATGGTGCACGTTTCGGGTGATCCGGCCGGCGGATGACCCTCGGCATTAGGCGCTGATTGATACTCCACGGCCTCGGTCGACGAGACCTCCGAAGTACTTCGGCCGCCGGCGAATCACGGTGTGCCGAGTAGCGGATGAGCATGACGATCCCGAACACCACGATCGCCCAGACGATCATCATGGCGATGACCATCACGATCCACCACCCAGGACCCCATCCACCGCCGCCCCAGCCGTACATCATCCGCGCAGCCTCCACCATCGTTCCATGACACCCAGTGTCCGCCCGCCCCTGGGAAGGCCCCAGGGGCGAAGGGCCCGAGCCCGCACTCGCAAGCTGGACGCGACTTGGGGCTTGCCGGCCCCGGATCTCGGCCGATGGGCAACAGGGCGGCGTTAGGTCGGCCCTCGGTGGAACTCACGCGGGTACGAGGGAGACCGTTGTTTTCGTGGTTCGAGTGAGGATCTGCGCGGCGACGGGGCCCACTGTCGTCCACGGGTGGGAGGAGTGGTCAGATCCGGCCGGTTCATGTCGCCAGCCATCGAGCTCGATGAGAATGCGCAAGGCGTGCAGGCACGTATGCCAATCGAGTGTCTGTCGGTCCGGGACCGTGCCACCGGCGCGCCGGTACGCAGCGAGGAATCGCCGCGCCAGGCCAAAGCCCGCCGCCGCAATGACCGGACGGAACGGCGCGGGAGCAGCCAGGGGCGGATGCCTGAGCATGAGGGTGGTAAACGCCAGGTCGTAGGCCGGATCGGCGACGAGGGCGGTGGTCCAGTCGAGCAGCGTCCAAAGCTCCCCGTCGACGAGAAGGTTGAACGGATGGAGGTCGCCGTGGGCGATGTCACTCTTGAACAGAAATGACGGTTCTCCGCTTATGACCAAGATCAATGTAGCTAGCGGCGAGACACGTTTGAACAGGCCGCGAGGCACTGGGATCAAACGGTCGGCAAAGGCCCCGAAGGGCCGGTTGTCGGCCGATAGCCACTGCTAGCATTGTCTCGGAGCCGATCGCCAATGCCTGAACCCGCTCACCGACGCCGTAGACGCGACGCCCGGCACCACTGGGTGGTTGCCACCGTCGTCGTCAGCTGCATGCTCGCCGCCGCCGCAACGGCACTCGTTGTGACGCGCCTCCGACCACAGAGCGCGGCGGCATCTCCCACCACTCCGCCATCTCCTCTCCAGGTGGTCTCGACGACACCGTCGCCGGCTGCGGTAGACGTTCCCCCCGATGCGGTCCTGAGCGTGCGCTTCACGGTGCCACTGGCGGCCGACACCATGGTGCCGTCACTCGAGCCCGCTGTACTCGGGTCGTGGGTGCAGACGGCGCCCGGAGTCCTGGCGTTCGAGGCAGCCGCTCCCTTGCCGCCCGGGTCGAGCATTGCCGTTGCGGTGCCCGGCGGGGCCAGCGGTGTGAAAGGCAGCCGAGGGCAGCGCCTGGCCGTCCCGGTGACCACCCACTTCACCGTGGCTCCGTTGTCGACGCTGCGCATCCAGCAGCTCCTGGCGACCCTCGGGTATCTCCCGGTGAACTTCGCACCGGCGAACCCCACCGTCGCCCCCAACGAGCTGGCCACTGCGCAACTGGGATCGTTCTCTTGGCGGTGGGGCACGTTGCCCGGGAACTTCATGGCGCTGTGGGCACCGGGTGAACTCAACATGGTGACCAAGGGCGCGGTGATGGCCTTTGAGAGCGATCACCATCTCGACGTCGACGGCGTGGCCGGGCCCACGGTTTGGCAGGCCCTTCTCCAGGCGACCGCCGCCGGCCAGACCGATAGTTACGGGCACTACGACTGGGTCGACGTCTCGACCGCGCTCCCTCAGCGCCTCACGGTGTGGCGCGACGGCCAGGCGATCTACACCACGCGGGCCAACGCCGGCATCGCCTCCGCGCCGACCGAGCTGGGCACCTGGCCCGTGTACGTGCGCTACAGGTCCACGACCATGGCGGGCACCAACCCCGACGGTAGTCATTACAACGACCACGGCGTGGCCTGGGTCAGCTACTTCCACGGAGGCGACGCCCTCCACGGCTTCATCCGACCGAGCTATGGCACCCCGCAGAGCCTGGGGTGCATCGAGATGTCCCCGGCCAACGCCGAGACGGTGTACCCCTACACCCCGCTCGGCACCCTCGTGACCATCGAGTAGGTCCGTCCCCCACCCGGGCCGCGTGACACGCAGTGGCGGGTCCAGAACGTCGAAGGCACCTTTCGACCAGGCGGGCGCGCGGTGAACACGCTCTTCTGCAACCATTTTGTGGCGCCAGGTCTGCGTCGAGGCCGACCACAGGTCCGCGAGGACGGAGAAGAGGTGCTACCCGAGAAACTTCACGCGGCGCCCACTGCTCAGCGCTCGGGGTCTGACTCACGCCTACGAGGTTCCTGCTCATCGTACATGGGCACATGCCGACAGCAGCAATCAGTGGTGCCGCACACCGCGACACGGACTCCCGACTCGATAGCGCATCCACACTCGGCACAGAGAATGTCGATTCCTCCTCCACGAGAGCAGTACAAGAATATGGTGATGGACAAGACGGTGACACGCGTCAATCACCCAATCTTCGCCCGCCTCTATGCTCGCACCGCCGATCGGCGCCTCAATCTAGCGGCATCTACCTGAATCATCCGAGTGACGCGGCGGATGATTGTCACGACGCCGGTTTCGGGTTTCGGGGGGGTCTGCCGAGCCGTGCCCGGTGTCGCCCGCGGGTCGGACAGTACGGTCGCTACCAGACAAGCGCATCGGGTGCCATTCTGAGACGTCCGTCGGAGATCACGATCAAAGACAATAATCCCGGGCGTAAGCGCGGCACCGCTGTTTGAGACTCGCTAGCCGTGTGGTCGGGTACGGTGGGCCCGCCAGCCTCACCCGCTGTTTAGCCATGTCAGATGCTCCCACCCTTGTTGATCGGGCTGCAGCGCTGGGTTTCCAAGGATGGCGGTCAGGACCCTCGGATAGTCTGTCGCCTCGCGGCATAGCGTAGGTACTGCATTCGACTCCAAGAAGAAGGACTGGAGCGCTGAAATCTCAGTCAGGCGTTTGCCTCCACCAAAGGTCTGCTGGCCAACATGACGGCCAACCAGCTCGACGACCCGACACCTTGTGCCTCTTGGGGGGGCGACAGATCGGACTTCGCCAAGGGTGACTTTATGGTCACGTTCACGCAAGGTGCTCAAAGTGACGTGACGGCCCTCAGCGCCGAGGGTGTCATGGACAAGTTCATAAAGCTTCCCTTCGGAGAACTCCCCGGTTCCATATTCGGTGGATCGCCGCCACGGACTCCTTCACCCACGGGTGGGACCCGGCCAAAGCAACCGGCCAGTCCACGCAATCGAAATCCGGCGTTGGCCGAACAACCGCTCGCCGCCGCTCAGGCGAGCATCCCCGATGCCATGCTCAGACATGAAACCCAGCCCTTCGGCTCGGTCGTCGGCGTCCCAGCGAGCGCTCCTGCGCCGACAAGCGTGCTGGCTTTTTCGGAGGTGGGCAGTAGGCGAGTAGGTATGAAGGTCCCAAACCGAGCGACGAGGAGTACTTCCGGTCACTGGTGCCCGACGACCGAGACGTCGAAGTCAAACTGATGTTTGGGAGGAGTCTCGGCGCCTTTGTGAACGGCAACATGTTCATGGGGCTCTTCGGTCCCGATGTCGGGGAAGCTCCCGAGCCGACCAAAGAAGACTCAGCGCCCGAACCGATGCTAGCTCGTTCGGGCCCGCGGAACGTCCTATGAGCGTTTATCTCTCGCTACCTTCCGTATGGAGGTCAACTCCGAAGAAAGGAATGTCGTGGGTGGCCAAGGCGCTCGCTCACATTGAGGCCCTTCCCCGAAGAATGTCATTTGCCGCCGACAACCGGGAAGGAGACCGGTCAGCTCGGCTCCCCGCCGACAAGAACCATTTCTCGGACCAGATCGGGAAGGGCGTCGACGCAACCGCAGGCGAGCTCACCGACAGCAATCGCGCGGCCGACGTCGTCGAGGGCGCTGCCGGTGACGGTGGCCGATGCGATCGTGGCCACGACGAGCCGCACCGCCTCGGCACTCCACTGCGAACCAACGTGTTCGGATAGCACTTCAAGGGCTCGTTGCGGCCCCAGGCCCTTGCGGTAGTGACGGGTGTGACACATGGCGTCAAAGGCGTCGCACGTGCTGATGATGCCGACTTCAATGGGGATCTGGGCACCTGACAGGCCGTCGGGGTAGCCCCCGCCGTCGTGGCGTTCGTGGTGGGAACGCACGAAGGACGCCGCCGGAGCAAGCTCAGTCTCGCCCCGCATGAGGCGCTCGCCGATTGCGGGATGGGTGCGCATGACAGCCACCTCGTCATCGGTCAGTGCGCCAGGTTTTGTCAGAATGTGTGCGGGTATCTCAAGCTTGCCGATGTCGTGGAAGAGGGCAGCGAGGCCGAGGTTGCGAAGCCTGGTTCCCCGCATGCCGGCGCGCTCTGCGGTTCGGATGGCCAGCTCTCCCACCCGGATCACGTGATCCCGGCTGATGGGGTCCTTACGGTCCAGCAGCGCGACGAAGCGATGAGCGGCGGGCGAGAGGCCAAGGTCGAGAGCGACCAGAGGATCCCGGGCGAGGACCGGTGCCATGAGCTCGGTGATCGAGCGGCGTGATCGGTATCCGATGGCGAGCGCCAGCGCAGCACCGACCACGCCCCCGATGTCCAAGAGGTGGGCGGTCCAGAATCCCAGCGAGAACGGCCCCCGTCCCAGCCACACCAGGCCCGAGAGCCCCAACGACAAAAGCGCCAGAGAGGTAACGAGCGAGGCGCGCATCCTGCCCACCCAGTAGAGGCGAAGATGCCGGATCGACAGTGCCACGGTCACTAGGAAGGAGCAGCCGCCGACGGCCACGGGTATCGGCGTTCCCATCGTCGGAGCGCTCAGGACGTTCGGGCGAACGAGAAGAACCGCGCAGCAGACAACGCCCAGTCCAGTCCATCCGACCGCCCAACTCCGCCAGTGACGTCCGAGCGCGGCTTGTCGGATGAGGACGGGCAAGGCGGCCACGAGGGCGGCGGGCAGGGCTAGGAAGGCGGAACTCAGCACGGCGTTGTTGGGCCCGTAGACGACCCCGGGAACGGTGAGGCCGTGGACGACGCCGAACCCCGACTGCACGCCCAGGGCCGCACCGAGAACGGCAAGCTCAGCGAGACCCCGGCGCCAGCCGACGACGATCAACAGGATCGACGCCAGCCAGCAGAGCATGGCGGCGATCACGACAAGCCAGAAGAGCGCCACGGGCGAGACGAGCCGGGCACTGGCCAAGGGCCCCCGTAGGCCCGCAACCAAGAATCCACCGAGCCCCATCAGAACGGCCCACCAGAGGAAAAGGCCAGGTCGGGGCGCTCGCTCGTGTCCGGCGTCCATCCCCTTCATATCGGCCGGCGCTGGGCCCTGCTTGAGGAAACGTGGTGAGCCCGGTCGGTCGTCAGAGGGGGAATGGGGGGATCAGTTCCGGGGAGCGGACCCCTTCATCGCAGCTCTCCGCTCCGCCTCCACTTTGATGCCGCCCATCGATTTCTCAACCGCACGTTCCCAAGGCCGGGCGACGAGCCCTGCCCACCACTGTCCGAGGACCCACAGATCCGCACCTATCTCCCCCGAGTACGTGAACTGCGTGCCACCGTCAGCGGAATCGAGTTGGAACGTCTCTCGCACATGAGGGACGGGACCTCGCACGAGGTTGAAGGAGATGACGTTCGGACGCTCGAATCGAACGGTCTCCACCGTCGTCGCCGTCATCCCGCCGGCTACGGGCGTGAAGTGGGCCCCTGGCCGGCCAGAGGGAAGCCTTCTCTTTGTCGTTCTGCCAAGTCCCGTCCTTGTGCGCGGCCGCCGGACTCGTCAAGCTCGGGGTCGTGGCTCTCGACGACACCAAGATGGTGGCCGACGCATCCGGACAGTCGAATCGCACACGCGGTGATCTCGAGGCCGAAGCAAAGAGGATCATCGCCATCGACCAAGGAGAAGACGCCGGCTACAGCGATGCCTGAGCCGACGAACTACCCCCGGACCTCTGTGATCCGAGGAGTCGACGGACCCGCATCGTCGAGGCCAAAAGCGCACCTCCACCAAGAAGATGCCCTGCGCCAGCCGAACTTACGTCCAGGACGGCCAACACACCTCGAGTTGTCAGAGTTTGCTGTGGGCGTGGGCGGCTCATTGACCCCCCACGGCGTGGAGCCGATTACCCAGCCATCTCGAACCCCCGTCTCCCGAGCTCTCCAAGGATTGCCTGAACCCCTCCTGGACTGTCGTCTCGACTTAAATCGCTCCGAGCCGTCGCCTCGTTGCCGCGAAGCATCGCGCGCCGTAGGCTGCCCCGTGTCCGAAACGCCTACCTGGGCTTCGTGGCCCGAGGCGCTGCGCGTCGTGGCGTTTCGCCCGCATCTGCGAAAGACTGTCGGCATCGCCTTGGTCGTGGGCACGGTCCTGTTCTGCATTAACCAGCTGGATGTCGTCGTCAGCGGTCATGCGAGCACCATCGTTTGGGTGAAATCCGGAGTCACCTACCTCGTGCCGTTCTGCGTTGCCAACGCCGGATTGCTCGTGGCCACGCGACGAAGAGACGCCCCGTGAGCGGACTTGTAGTGAGCCATCGGCGCGGCCTCGACTCACGGACGTCCTCCCCCCGGAGCTGCACGCCGGCCCGTGTCGGGGAGTCGGCCGACGACAGACCCTTCGGGTCCCGCAGGTAAGAGCAAGTGGTAGGCCATAGCCCGCCGTTGCCGCGCACTGGAAGTTCCACTGTTAGGTCAGCAGCGCATCGAGGTTTCGGAACTTTACGGGGTGGGCAGCTCGAGCGTCAGCCGCCCGGAACACTCCCCAGGGTCACCGTCACCGTGAGCCTCCCACCTGCGCGAGCCAACCCCAGCTGGACCGTCGTGCCCGGCGAGCTGAGGTACAAGCGTGCCTTGAGGTCGGCTAGCGACACGACGCGGTGCGAATCGATGGTTTGCACGATGTCGCCGGCTCGCAGGCCGGCTGATGCGGCCGGGCTCTCCCCTAGGACACCGGTCAACAGAACCCCGCCCTCCCCGGGCTCGTCGGCACCGACGACCCCCAGCCACCCGTCCGCCATGCGTTGCCCGGAGGCCAGCTGCCGTGCCACCCCCATCACGAGCGATGCCGGGACGAAGTACCCGACAGGGTCGTCGCCGGCGCTCTGGAGGCCATCGAGGACGCCTATCACCTGCCCTCGCCCATCGAGGAGCACACCGCTCGATGGGGCTTGCCCGAGGGGGGTCCCGGCCACGATGGCGTCGATGAGTTCCGACCCGTCTTCGAGGGTGACCGTGACGCCCACCTGGCGCACCATGCCGATCCCCATGGCCAAACGCAAAACCGTTGGGCCGGATGCGCCCCAGGTCCGCTGAGCAGCGCACAGGCATGCGGCGACCGCCTGCTCGCCCACTTGCACGTTCTCGTCGGCGAACGCCGCCGGCGTGAGCGTGTCGTCCACCTTCACGACCGCCACACCCGAACGCGCGTCGGCCCCCATCAGTCGGCCGTGATGGCGCTTGCCGTCCGACGTGAGCACGTCGATACGTGACGCGCCTGCAACGGCGGATGCCGCCGTCACCACGAGATCCCCACCGGGTAGGACGACGCCGGTCACGCGCGGCGGCGTGGCACCACCAACCGGTTCGAGACCCACCAACGAGGACCGCATGCCGGTGACGACGTGCACAACGTCGGGTCCCGTGTGCACGGGGACCGAGGAGCCCGACGCGGACGCCGGGCCGCCTGCGACACGACCACCGTGGTCGGTGACGAGACTGGTCTCGGTGGCGGCGATCGATCCTGACGGGCCCCGGAGCCAGAGGCTGTCGGTCAGCGTGAAAGCGACCGCGGCCGCTGCCATCGCGGCCACGCCCACCGCAGCGGCGGTGAGCACCGGTCGCTCGCGCCAACGGTGCTGCGGCGCCTGCGCCCAGACGGAGGGAGGCAGCGCCCGGGGCGTGCCGAGGCGGGCGATCTCCGACGGGTGCCGCCAAAGCCGGTCTTCGGGCGGGAGCCAGCCGCGGCGAGGAGCATCGTCCTCGTCGTCGAGGTCGTCAGGATCTTCGGGCAGGTCTCCGTAGGGGAACGAACCGCCGCTCTCCATGGGCTACGAAACTAGCGGTGCTAGCCAGTCGATAGGCGTCGCGCCCGCGACGTGAGAACGTTCGTGGTCAATGTGCCTCTCGCCAAAACCCCTGGGTGGACTTAGCTCCTCATGAATCGGTGCAGTTCTCAGGGCTGGCGTAGCCTGAGAGTTCCTGAGCTGGGGGCCGTATGCACCTTACTTCCGTCGATACGGCCACCTCCAACACGCGCTGGCGACCGGCACACCCGCCTATCTTCGAGTCAGATTCGCCTTACGCAGCAATGAAGGACTCTCTAGAGCGCAGGATTAGGGGCATGCACGCGCTCTGGCTCGAAGCACTCTCCACGATGGGCCCCGAGCATGTGAACCACCAAGAGCGACCTGGGGTCCTCCCCATCGCCTTCAGTGTGAACCACCAAGTCCGTATAGAGGACGCCTCGTTGGTCCTTCTCGCCGGCGAGCCACTGCTGTGGAACACCGAAGGGTGGAACCAGCGCGCCCAGGTCGCGGTCGACGATCTCGGGAGGGACACCACCGTGTCGGAGATGGAGCGCCAGAGGATCGGCAATTACGAGGCGTTCTGCGACTATGCCCGCCGCGTGTACACAAGGACCGAGGCGTGGCTCTTCGGGCTCGATCCCGGTCGTCTAGCTGACGTCCTCTTCCGCGGCTCGTATCCCGAGTTCCTCCAAAACGCCTACATCCACCGGGTCGTGCGCGACGAGACGGTCCAGCTTTCAGATGCCGTGGAGTGCTGGATCTATCAACACGGGATCCGCCATCTCGGTGAGATAGAGCACGCCCGTGCCCTTGTGGGTCTGGGCGGGCTCACGTCCTGAAACGCCTTGGGGTCGACAGGCGACAAGACCCTGAGGACGCGGTGAGTCCTCGGACGCGGCATGTTGAGAAGACCGATGCTGTTGCGATGCCATCGGAGTTCAAACCACCGCCACAGCCGGAGCACCCAGCCGAGACCACGCCGGCAGGAGTCCTATTCCAGATTCGAGACCAAGCACTTCGAGAGTTTCTTCGAGAATGTCCGGATAACTTGGAATGCAACAGATGCTCGCCGGGTTCCGAGGGCGGTGTACACGAGGGACGGCGTCTGCACGCCTGAGACAGGGGCAGGCTGGTGAGCGGTGGCGAGGTCGGACTGGCCGCCGCCTTCGCCGGCGGTGTGGCGTCGTTCGCCTCGCCGTGTGTCCTGCCGCTCGTTCCTGCGTACCTCTCGGTTGTAGCCGGTCTGGACGTGACCCGGTCCCGGCTGACCGATGAAGCTGGCAATCCACCGCGACGGGTCGGTGCCATCGCCCGCGACACGGCACTCTTCGTGGCCGGCTTCTCGGCGGTGTTCGTCCTACTCGGACTCACAGCGACCGAAGCGGGCCGGGCCATCGGCCACCACCAGGCCCTCCTCACCAGGGTTTCGGGTGTGGTGATGGTCGCAATGGCCCTCTTCCTGCTCGGGACGGTGCTTGTGCGCTCTCCGTGGCTGTACGGGGAGCGGCGCTTTCATCCCCATCTGGCCCGCTTCGGCCCCTTTGCCGCCCCGGTGGCGGGTGCAGCTTTCGGACTCGGGTGGACACCGTGCATCGGGCCCGTCCTCGCCTCAGTCCTTTCCGTCGCCGCCGCCCAAGGACAGGCAATCCGGGGGGCCGAGCTGCTCTTGGCGTACTCGGCCGGTCTGGGCCTGCCGTTTCTCATCGCCGGGGTGGCCTTCGATCAGGTCCGTGGGGCGCTTCTCTGGGTCCGCCGACACGCCGTCGGCGTTACTGGCGTCTCGGCAGGAGCCATGGGTGGCTTCGGCATGCTGCTCGTGCTGGATCGGCTGGCGTGGGTGACGACGCAGGTCCAGCGAGTGTTGTGAACAAGGCCGTAGGAATGTCGACGAGGAGGACGTGATGGCCAAGAAGCGCAGGACCCCCAGACGGCGACCGACCAACGGCACCCCGGGAGGGTCATCTCCGGACCGGGCTGGTCGCACCCGGGAGGCCGCGGCACAGGGGAACCCTCCTTCAGCGCGCCAGGCCAGGTTTCTGGCCAAGGCGGCCGCGGCACGGCGCCGAAAGATCCGCACCGGGTCCGTAGTGTTCGGAGGAGTCGCCGCCCTGGCGGCGGTGATCGCTCTGGCCGCCACCGCAGGATCGAACACGGCCGGTGCGCGCACAAACACGACCGCCTGGGTCCTACCCCGACTGGGCCAGCCCGGCAAGGTCTCGCTCGCCAGCCTCCGAGGCAAACCGGTGGTGGTGAACTTCTTCGCGTCGTGGTGCACCGAGTGCCAGGCCGAGCTTCCGGTGTTCGCAAATGAGACCCGCCAGCTTCGGGGAAAGGTCGCGTTCGTCGAGGTGAACTCGCTCGAGACGGGAAACGGACTCGGCATGGCCGAGCAGTTCCACTTGGCGGGCGCGGGCGCCATCGTCGCCTCCGACGTCGGCGGAGCACAGTCCAGTGGCTTGCACGATGCACTGGGCGGGGGCTCGTCGATGCCCCTCACTGCTTTCTATGACTCGCGTGGGCATCTGCTCACCACGCACCTCGGCGCGTTGGACTCCGCGTCCTTGCCTTCCACGCTGGCTCAACTCTACGGCTCAGCTGTTTAGCGGTCCCAGTCCTCGTCCTTTGGCCACTTGGACGCCCACGACCTGGCGCGCCGATTCGGCCACTCCCTGCGTTTCTCTGAGCCACCACCTGTTCCCCGGTCCGAACAGCCAGAACCTCTACGGTGGTTCAATCATGCGCGAATACGACCTCGTGATCGTGGGAGCTGGCAGCGGCAACATGCTGCTCGACGACTCGTTCTCCGGCTGGCGCATTGCCATCGTCGAATCCGACCGCTTCGGCGGCACGTGCCTGAACCGCGGCTGCATCCCCTCCAAGATGTTCGTCTATGCCGGTGACGTCGCGCAAAGCGTCCGCCATGCCGAACGTTACGGGGTGCATGCGGAGTGGCGTGGAGCAGACTGGTCGGCGATCCGTGACCGCATCTTTTCCCGAATCGATCCGCTCCATGCACGCGCCGTCGAATTCCGCCGCCGAAATGGGGTGGACGTCTATCTCGGCGAGACGTGGTTCGTGGACAGAAAGGTCATGGCCGTTGGTGAAGAGTTGCTGCACGGCGAGCACATCGTGCTCGCCGTGGGCTCGCGACCCAAGGTGCCCGACATTCCCGGTCTCGGGAAGGTGGAATACCACACATCCGACACGATCATGCGCCTTGACTCACTCCCGGCGTCGATGGTCGTGATCGGTGGCGGGTTCATCGCCGCCGAGATGAGCCACGTCTTCGGCGCCCTCGGCAGCGAGGTCACCATTGTCCATCGCGGGCCAGACCTGCTTGCCAGCCACGACCGCGACATCCGGGAACGCTTCACGCAGTGCTACGGCGCCCGCTTCGACCTCCGCCTCGACACCACGGTCGAAGAGGTGTCGCAGACATCGGTTGGCGTCGCGCTCAACCTCATCAGCGCCGGTCGGCCGTCACGGATCGAGGCCGAGATCTTGCTGGTGGCAACCGGACGTGTCCCCAACAGCGACCGGATCCAGAGCGCTACCGGGGGGCTCGCGCTCGATGAGCATGGCCACATCCGCACCGATGACACCTATGCCACCAACGTCCAAAGTGTCTTTGCGTTCGGTGATCTCGCCAACCACTTTCAGTTAAAGCACATGGCCAACGCTGAGACGCGGATCGTCCGGCACAATCTGCTGCACCCCGATGCCCCTCGCCGCGCTGGCTTCACCGTCGTGCCCGCGGCCGTGTTCGCCGACCCCCAGGTTGCTTCGGTGGGAATGACGGAACAGGAACTGGAGCACGAGGGCCGACCATACGCCGCGGGCCGGTGTGACTACTCCTCGACCGCCTACGGCTGGGCGCTCGAGGACACCACGAGTTTTGTGAAGGTACTCGCCGACCCAGATTCTCGCCAGCTCCTAGGTGCACACGTGATCGGGCCACAGGCGTCGATCCTCATCCAGCCCCTCATCCAGGCGATGTGCCTCGGGAATACCGTCGACGAGGTCTCCTCGGGTGTTCTCTACATTCACCCGGCACTGTCCGAGGCTGTCGAGCAAGCGTTACTCGAGATCTGACAAGCGGCCCGGCACGGGCTCAAGGGTTGCGCTCCTCGGGCCTCTCGTTCCCCTCCCCTGTGCTCCCGGTCAACGCGATGGCGAATCGGCGCAGCCCTTCGATCGCCGCGTCCTCGTCACCTCGGCGCAGCTCTTCGGCGATCCGACCGAACGCCAGCGCGAATCTGATCCGGATGTAGACATCAGCTTCCAGACCGCACCGCAGACAAGCATTCAAGTGCTCTGCCACTTGACGTTGTCGGCCCGCATCGAGCTCGGCATCGAGGTAGTCCTGAAGGACGCCTCCAACCTGTCGGCACGACAGCATGCGACGCGAGCGATGCAGGAGTCTCATCGCCACTGTCCGCCGGATATGGCGGCAATCAGGGGCTCTCCGGGGGTCGTGGCTTGCTGGCTACCCATCCAACCGACTCCGTGCGGTGCTCGGAGAACTGACTCCCGCGGCTGAGCGTCGCCGCAGGATTCGCGACCCGAGGTATGCGACAACCGCAAGAGCGTCGATACCCCAGCTCGCGGCGGAGTGCCCGGCATGGGCGACAAGTTCGCTTGTGACGATCAACGCGGCGATGAGCATCCATTGTGCTATCCGTACGGCGGGCCACGAAGCCCCGATGTTCTCGTCGACAGGTTGATCTGCGACCAGGAGCTCCGGAGCCCTCGTGCCGACGACCTCGAGGACACGCCGAACCGAGGGATTCACGAGTTCAACATCACCGACGACGACCGTCGGAACCGTCTCATTTCCCTGAGCGATCGACCGGACTCGCTCGGCGCCCGCTGGATCTGCCCAGATGTTCACCGCCGTGACCGGGAGTCCGGCCCTTCGAAGCCCTCGCCGCAAGCTCATGCAGAACGGACAGCCTGGCCGCCAGAAGACGGTCACGCCCTGTGGTTCGGTTGCTGCACTCACACGAAAGGAACCCGGTGTCCCAACCAAATGCTTCCAACAATTCAGTGGAGAGGTTGCTCGGAGGGAGCCGAGGAGGTCCGGGCAAGGCCTTTGGCTCCGAGCGCCTCGGATGGCGACACACTCGGCACCCGGATCTCAGGCCCAGAGCGTGTCGGCGCCATTTCGCAGTTCGGGATCCTTGGTCCACCGCACCAAGTCGGCCGGGACCTTGACGCCCCTTGCACGATAACAGCGGTCTCGATGGTGCTCCCCCAAACCAGACGGGGGCGCCCAGCACCCAGGTATGCGGGTTTCGGAGAGATCTGCCAAGTGAACCGGCATGTCACGGCACTATGGGGTTCGTGGGGCGTTGCCGTTTGGACATTGGGCCAAGCAATCGTCGTTGGGTCGGGACGGTGGAGCTGCTGAGACACACGAGCCGGGCCACGGGACCGTTCCCGGCAACAAGTCGGAGGGATGGCCCCGCCACAAGGGGTCAACTGACGGAACGGCCTTAGACGAGCAGCGCCGCCAGCTCGTCGCCGCAGTGGTCGAAACCGAGTACGGCCTCACTCGGGCGATTGCGAGTGCGCGTCTCCCGGGTTCATTCCTGCGAGGTGTTACGTTGTGGCGCGCGTCGAGGGCTTGGTCTGCCTCTGCCTCCCTGCGCGCGGCGACCAGGCTCACGAGCCGGGGACGACGAATGGACCTCGAAACGGAGAAGAAAGCGGCAGCCGAGGCGGCGGCGGCGTTGGTCGGAGACGGGATGCTGATAGGGCTGGGTACCGGCTCGACGGTGGCGTACCTGCTCCCTGCGCTGGCCCGCCGGGCCCGGGCGCTGCGCTGCGTGGCCACCTCGCCTCTCACCGAAGAGGCGGCCCGACGGGCGGGCCTTGTCGTCGAACCGTTCGGCGGCCACGACCGCTTCGACCTGGCCATCGATGGTGCCGACCAGATCGCGCCTGATGGGTGGCTGGTGAAAGGGGGAGGTGCTGCCCACACCCGAGAGAAGCTGGTGGCGGCGTCGGCCGAGCGCTTCGTGGTGATCGCCGACTCCGCCAAGCCGGTGGCGCGCCTGCACGGCCCCATCCCGCTCGAGCTGCTCGAATTCGGGCTGCAGTCCACTCTCCGTCGCCTGGGCACGGTCCGGCGGCGCGACGTCCCGCAGAGTCCCGATGGCGGCATCATCGTCGACTTCACCGGCGCCGTCGACGATCCGGCGACCCTGGCGGAGCGGTTGGCGCGAACGCCGGGCGTGGTCGAGCACGGCCTCTTTCCTCCCGAGATGGTGACCATGGCCCTGGTGGCCCGCGGCACCGAGGTGGAGACGCTGGTCTTCACGCCGCGCTAAGGGGGACGCCAGAACATGTTCGCCAAGCGTCGCTCACCGCGTCGCGGCTCAATCCGACGCGCGACTTCCCGTGCGCCACCGTTACTTTCGCCACAGGCATTTCGTTGGCCGTGGCGCGGCTTTGCTGCTCGCAGCCGGTGCTTTCCCGGTCCGGTCAGTCCTTCTTTTCGGCGTGGCCGCCGAATTCCGACCGCATCGCCGAAAGGACCTTGCCGGTGAACTGGCCGTTGCCCCGAGACTCGAAGCGCTCGTAGAGGGCGGCGGTGATGACCGCGGCCGGCACCCCAGTGTCGATGGCCGCGTCCACCGTCCAACGACCCTCCCCAGAGTCCGATACCCGCCCGGAGAAGTGGTCGAGCTCAGGCGAGCGGGCAAGGGCATCAGCGACGAGATCCACGAGCCAAGATCCGACGACCGATGCCCGGCGCCAGACCTCGGCCACCTCGGCCACGTCGATCTCGAACTGGTAGGCCTCCGGATCCCGTAGCGGCGTCGTCTCGGCGTCGATCTCGGCCCGTTGCTTGCCGGCGTTGGCGTGCCGGATGATGCTTAGACCCTCGGCGATGGCCGCCATCATCCCGTATTCGACCCCGTTGTGGACCATCTTCACGAAGTGGCCGGCTCCACTCGGTCCGCAGTGCAGGTAACCGTCGGGGGCGGTGCCATCGGTGCGGGTACGGCCCGGGGTGGGGTCGGCACTGCCGGCACCGGGGGCGATGGTCTTGAACAGAGGGTCGAGGTGGCGCACGGCCTGCTCCTCTCCGCCGATCATGAGGCAGTAGCCGCGCTCCAGGCCCCAGACTCCGCCGCTCGTGCCGCAGTCGACGTAATGGATGCCCTGGGTTGCCAGAGCGTTGGCTCGGACCATGTCGTCGCGATAGTAGGAATTGCCCCCGTCGATGACGATGTCGCCGGCATCGAGGAGTGGGGTGAGCTCGTCAAGGGTGGATTGGACGATGCCGGCCGGCACCATGATCCACAGCGCTCGTGGCCGGTCCAACTTGGCCACGATGTCTGCGATCGACGTGGCGCCGACAGCCCCCTCTCCCTCGAGTTGAGCGACCGCCTCGCGGTTCACGTCATAGACGATGCAGCGGTGGCCGTCGCGCATGAGACGGCGGACCAGGTTGGCCCCCATCCGCCCGACGCCGAGCATGGCGAGCTCCATTGGGCTTTCGGTTGGCATTGTCAGTCTCCTCGCTGTTTGAGGGCGCGGTAACGACGGATCAGGGCGTTTGTGGAGGAGTCGTGGTCGAGCTCGGGCTCAGCCACGCTCTCAAGTTCGGGGATGATGCGAGTGGCCAGCACCTTGCCCAGCTCCACCCCCCACTGGTCGAACGAGTCGATGCCCCAGACGGTGCCCTGGGTGAACACACTGTGTTCGTACAGGGCGATCAGCGAACCGAGCAGACGCGGGGTGAGGACCTCGGCCAGTACCACATTGCTCGGCCGGTTGCCCTCCATGACACGGTGTGCCACTGCGTGGTCGGGGGTGCCCTCTGCCCGCACTTCCTCCGCTGTCCGCCCGAAGGCCAGGGCCTGGGCTTGGGCGAAGATGTTCGAGGAGAGGATGTCGTGATGGTCTCCGATTGGATTGAGCGACTTTCCGAAGCCGATGAGGTCCACCGGGATGAGCGTCGTCCCCTGGTGGATGAGCTGGTAGAAGCTGTGCTGCCCGTTGGTGCCGGGCTCCCCCCAGACGATCGCTCCCGTCTCGTAGTCGACATTGCCACCGTCGAGGGTCACGTGCTTGCCGTTGGACTCCATAACCAGCTGCTGGAGGTAGGCGGGGAAGCGCTTCAGGTACTGCTCATAGGGCATGACTGCCAAGGTCTGGGCTCCGAAGAAGTCCGCGTACCAGAGCGCCAGCAATCCCATCAGCACGGGCAGGTTCTCGGTCAGAGGAGCCGTGCGGAAGTGCACGTCCATGGCGTGGAACCCGGCCAGCATCTCCTTGAAACGCTCGGGTCCGACCGACAGCATCGTCGAGAGCCCGATGGCCGACTCCATGGAGTAGCGCCCACCCACCCAGTCCCAAAACTCGAACATGTTGGCCGTGTCGATGCCGAAAGCGGCGACCCGCTCGGCGTTGGTGGACACAGCTACGAAGTGCTTGGCTACCGCGGACTGGTCACCCAGTTGATCCACGAGCCAGGCCCGAGCCGACGTGGCGTTGGTGAGGGTTTCGAGCGTGCCGAAGGTCTTCGATGAGACGATGAAAAGCGTCTCATCGGCCGACAGGTCCCGAGTCGCCTCGACCAGATCCGTCGAGTCGACGTTGGAGACGAAGCGAAAGGTCAAGTCTCGACGGGAGTAATGACGCAAGGCCTCGTACGCCATGACCGGTCCGAGATCCGAACCTCCGATGCCGACGTTGATGATGTTGCGGATGGGCCGACCGGTGTGACCCTTCCATTCGCCCGACCGCACTCGGTCGGCGAATCCGGTCATCTTGTCGAGAACCCTGTGCACCTCGCGCACGACGTCGACGCCGTCGACCACCAACGTCTCTTCGCGAGGCATGCGCAGGGCCACGTGGAGCACGGCTCGGTCCTCAGAGACGTTGATGTGCTCGCCTCGGAACATGGCGTCCCGCCGCTCGGCCAGCCCCGACTCCTCGGCCAGCTGAACCAGCAACTGCATCGTCTCGTCGGTGACCCTGTTCTTCGAGTAATCGAGGTAGAGCCCTTCGGCCTGGGCACTCAGGCGCTCCCCGCGGCCCGGATCCTCGGCAAAGAGGTCGCGCAGCTGTCGGCCGGCGATCTCGGTGTGGTGACTCTCGAGCGCTCGCCACGCGCCACGTTGGCGTAGGGGGATATCGGTCATGGGTCCGCTCCGTCGGTCTGTTGACACGTCGTCAGCTCGGCGACGCTGCGAGGGCTTCGATCCGTGCCAGCAAGTCATGCCACGCGTCGACGAAGGCGTTAGCACCTTCGGATTGGAGCTTGGCGGCCAGCGCCTCGGTGTCCACGCCGGCGGCGGCGAACGCAGCCTTCATCTCGTCGACATCACCGCCGTCGGCGGGAAGAGAGTCGCCCAGCTCCCCGTGGTCGAAGAATGCCTCGAGGGTGGCCCCCGGCATGGTGTTGATGGTCAAGGGGGCTGCCAGTCCGTGCACATACAGGGTGTCGGGCGCGTCGGGATCCTTCGTCTTCGTGCTCGCCCACAACAGCCGCTGCGGCCGAGCCCCGCCGTTGGCCAGGCGCTGCCAGCGCTCGCTGTCGAGCGTCTGGCGGTAGGCGCGGTAGATGTCGAGGCCGACGGTGAGGCCCAGGCGGTCCCGCAGCTCCGTGGGCGCAACGTCCGCCACCGCCACATCCCAGCGGGACATGAATACCGAGGCCACCGAGCCCACAACCGGGTCGAGGCCCTCGGCCACTCGGCGCTCGATGCCGCGCAGGTAGGCGTCGGCCGCCCCCCGGTAGTGGTCAGCCGAGAAGAGCAGTGTCACATTCACCGGTATGCCCTCGGCGACGCACTGCTCGATAGCCGGCAGGCCCGCGGCGGTACCGGGGATCTTGACAAATAGATTCGACCGGCCGGCCCGTTCGTGGAGGGCCTTGGCAGCGGCCACGCTGCCCTCGGTGTCGTGCGCGAGAAGTGGTGAGATCTCAAGAGACACCCACCCGTCGACGCCGGACGTGCGCTCGTGGATGCCGAGGAACAGGTCTGCCGCTCGCCGCAGGTCCTCGATGGCCAGCTCGAAGAAGAGCTCCTCGCCGTCTTGTCCGCGGGCGGCGAGATCGCGCACGGCGTCGTCGTAGTCGCCCGAGGCGATGGCCGCGTCGAAGATCGACGGGTTGGACGTGAGCCCGGTCACCGAGTATTTGTCGATGTAACGCTGGATCTTGCCTGACTCGAGCATGCCGCGGGTGATGTTGTCGAGCCACAGGCTCTGGCCCTGACGGTGCAATGCCTCGGTAGCTTTCATCTCTCCTCCTTGGCCGCGGCCAGGCGCTGGCGCGCCACCTCGGCCACCCGGTCTGGGGTGAATCCGAACTTGGTCAACAGGTTCTTGAGCGGGGCCGAAGCCCCGAACGTCCGCATGCCGATGACCGCCCCGGCGTCGCCGACGAAACGGTCCCAGCCCTGCGTGGATGCCTCCTCGACGGCCACACGGGCCCGAACCGAGGGTGGGAGAACGTGGTGGCGGTACTCCTCGGGCTGGCGATCGAAGAGTTCCCAACAGGGCATGCTCACCACCCGGGCCTCCACTCCCTCCAACCTGAGTTCGTCCCGAGCGGCCAGGGCGAGCTGGACCTCCGAGCCGGTGGCCAGCAAGAGCACGTCGGGTGGCCCGTTGGTGTCGGCCAACACGTAGGCGCCCCTCGCCACGCCTTCCGCCGGTGCCAGTACCGAGCGGTCGAAGGTGGGCAGCGCCTGACGTGACAGCACCAGGACGGCGGGCTCGTGGCGCAGTCCGGCAACAATGCGCCAGGTCTCGACCACCTCGCCGGCGTCGGCCGGTCGGAAGACCAGCAGGCCCGGCATGGCCCGGAGCGAGGCGAGCTGCTCCACCGGCTGGTGAGTGGGGCCGTCCTCGCCTACCCCGATTGAGTCGTGGGTGAAGACGTGTACCACCGGGATACCCATGAGGGCCGACAATCGGATGGCCCCCCGGGCGTAGTCGGAGAAGATGAGGAATGTGGACCAGTAGGGCCGGAGTTTGGTGAGGGCGAGGCCGTTCGATACCGCTGCTGAAGCGTGCTCGCGGATGCCGAAGTGCAGGTTGCGCCCGAGCCGGTCGTCGGGCTGAAAGTCACCTGCCCCGTCGAAGCGGAGGTTCGTCTTTGTCGACGGCGATAGGTCAGCAGAACCGCCGAGCAGCCACGGGATGGCTTCGGCCAGCCTGTTGAGCACGTGCCCCGAGGAATCGCGGCTTGCGATGCCCCGCTCGTCGGGCGCAAAGGCAGGGAGGGCGGCTTCCCAGCCGTCGGGCAGCTCCCGCCGCTGCATCAGGTCGAGTTCCTCGCCCAGCACCGGATGCGCCAGGCGGTAGCGGGCCAAGGTGGCCTCCCACTCCCGGTGGGCCTCCACCCCCCGCTTGCCCATGCCCGCCGCGAATGCCTCGTAGACGGCAGCAGGCACCACGAAGGCGTCGTCCTCGGGCAAGCCCAGGAACCGTTTGGTGGCGCGCACGCCTTCGGGTCCGAACGGCTCGCCGTGGGCCTTCGGGGAGTCCTCCACCGGTGATCCGTAGCCAATATGGCTGTGCACCAGTACCAGCGTGGGGCGATCGTGCTCAGCCCGGAAACTGTGGAGCGCCCGGGCCACGCTCGCGAGGTCGTTGGCATCGGCCACGGTGGTCACATTCCAGCCATACGAGAGAAACCGGGCGGCCACGTCCTCGGTGAAGGTGATGGCGGTGTGGCCCTCGATGGTCACCCGGTTGGAGTCGTAGATCCAACACAGGTTGGACAACCGCTGGTGGCCGGCCAGCGACGCCGCCTCCGACGAGATGCCCTCCATCATGCAACCATCCCCGGCCAGTGCGTAGACGTCGAAGTCGAAGAGGGTGAAGCCTTCCCGGTTGTACCGGGCGGCCAGCCACTGCCCGGCGATGGCCATCCCGACCGACGTGGCCACTCCTTGACCCAGCGGACCCGTGGTGGCCTCCACCCCGCTGGTCCAGCGGTATTCCGGATGTCCCGGGCACTTGGAGTCGATCTGACGAAACGACTTGAGATCGTCGAGAGAGACCGAGGGCTGACCCAAGACCTCGTAATCCGGGTCTATGGCGCGCACCCGCGTCAAATGCAGGAGCGACCAGAGCAGTACCGAAGCGTGGCCCTCGGACAGCACGAACCGATCACGGTTGGGCCAGATGGGATCCTGCGGGTCGAAGCGCAAGAAGCGCTGCCAAAGCGTGTAGGCCACCGGGGCCATGCCCATGGGTGTCCCGGGATGGCCGGAGTCGGCCTTCTGGACGGCATCCATGCACAGGCCCCGAATGGTGTTCACACAGAGCGCATCGAGTTGGGGGTCGAGGTGGGTCATGGCACTTCCTTGTCGGTGTCGGGGGGGTTGTGGACGGCACGAACACATCCGGCGTCACGCGGATCTTGTGTCCACCCCCGGACTGGTTCGGAGGGCCGATGGAGTCGGCCTAGCGATGGCGGATCGGAAATCCTCGGCGGCTGCGGCCGAGATGCCACCAGGGCTGTGGGCCGCGGGGCATCAGCCGCGGTAAGACGACACAACCACCAGGCTCGGCCGCCTCGGGGACCTGCTCGCCGGGCCAGCACGGAACCGTCCGGCTCGGGGCCACGGGCCCCGGTGCCGCTGACGTCGGCCGTAGATTGGCCCATATGGTGTGCGCGCTCGCCGATGCCGACGGTCATGATTTCGAGGTACCTCCAGCGCACGTCAGGCTGGGACATCGGCGAAGTTGCGCAATGCGTCCTCAATGGTGCGATGGAATGTGGGATACGCATAGATCATTCGCCGCAGCTCGCTGGTGGGGACCCGAGCGTGGATGGCGAGGGTGAGTAGGCCGAGGACCTCGCCGCCGGTAGGGCCGGCCGAAGTGGCGCCGATCAGGATGCCACGATCGGCGTCCTCGACGAGCTTGATGAAGCCCTCATTGCCCACTTTGTGGATCCAGCCGCGAGCCGAACTCGGGATCTCCGACGTGGCGACCCGGATCCGGATGCCTCGCTCAAGCGCCGCGGCCTCGGACAGGCCCACACTGCCGACCTCGGGGTCGGTGAATGTGACCCGAGGCAGGGCCCGGTAGTCAGCCGGCGCGGGATCCTGGCCCAGGATGTCGCTGACAGCGATCCCCGCTTGGTACATCGCCACATGGGTGAAGGCGCCGACACCAGTGAGATCGCCGACGGCCCATACGCCGGGGGCGACTCGCAGCCGCCCGTCGACCGACACCCAGGGTGCGGCACCGTCGATGCCGATCGTGCTGAGACCGAGGGAAGATAGGTCAGCTCGGCGGCCGGTGGCGACCAGGAGGCGCTCGGCGTCGAGCTCGGTCCCGTCGGCAAGGGTGAGCGCAAAGTGCTTTTCGTCGTGGGTCACTCCACTCGCGTGCACCCCGGCCAGCACGGTCGTCCCTTCACCTCTCAGGATGTCGGCGACCAGGCGCCCGGCCTCGGGCTCCTCAAGAGGAAGGAGCCGGTCGAGGGCCTCGACGATCGCGACCTCGACGCCGAAGCGGGTGAACACCTGGGACAGTTCGACGCCGATAGCGCCGCCCCCGATCACGATGAGGGAGTGGGGCAACTCGTCGGCCTCGATGGCCTCGCGGTTGGTCCAGTACGGAACGTCGGCCAGGCCGGGGATGGGTGGGATGGCCGCCCGCGTTCCGGTGGCCAAGATGATCGCCCGCGCCGCCTCGATGGTGGCGTCGCCGACCTCGACCCGGCCCCGACCGGCGAGGCGTCCCTCGCCGCGCACGAAGCGGCCGCCTTTGCCCTCGAATCGTTCGACGGCGACACGGTCGTCCCAGTTGTCGGTGGCTTCGTCGCGGATGCGCCGGGCCACCGGTGCCCAGTCCGGCGTCACGGTCGAGCCACCTGCCATGCCGGGGATGCGGCGGGCTTCGGCCAGCAGGTTGGCGGCCCGAATCATCATCTTCGACGGGACGCAGCCCCAGTAAGGACATTCTCCGCCGACGAGCTGCTTCTCGATCCCGATGACATCCAAACCAGCCTCGGCGAGCCGGCCGGCGACCTCCTCGCCGCCCGGGCCCATCCCGATCACCACTGCGTCGGCGTGTTCAACCATGTTCACTGTCCTTTCGGTGTTCAGGCCAACCTCGCCGTTCACCCATCAGAGATGTTCGACGTGATGCGGCCCATTGGCCGGTGCTACCGATGGCCGTCACTGCTGGATCTCGACGATCGTGTCACCCCTGAACAGCAGTGGAGCGCTGACCTGGAGGTCTTCGTAGACGAGGGCCGGGACCGAGATGTCGGCCACGAAGAGCACGCCGACCTCGGTGGCATCCAGGAGTCCAACCTTGGGCAGGGCCAAGGTGAGGGTGGCGTCCGCCTTGATGCATGGGTTGGCGGCGTACCCCGTGGTGACGTCGAGGCCGCTCGGCGTGTCCAGCGCAAGCGTCGGAGATGCCTGGTCGTTGGCCCAGAGGATCAGCTCCGCCGTCCGCCCAGCAGGGTCGCCGCGCAAGCTGTAACCGATCAGGGCGTCTACGACAAGGTCTGCAGGGCGGGGTTCGCTTACCACGGGGATGCGCATCCGCGTCACGATGTCGAGTTGGTGGGCGGGGACCGGAGCGAGATCTTGACCGGAGCGCGCCAGGGTCACGTGGACTTCGACCCCTCGATTGGCGAGGTGCCGGGCGGCGGCCAGCCCGCCACCCCCATTCCCGCCGGGGCCGGCGAGGACAGTGACGGTGTCGGGCTTGAATCGGCGCAGGGCGAGCTCGGCCAGGTTGCGCCCGGCATTCTCCATCATCTGGACGAGATCGATGTGGATGTCTTCGATCATGCTGCGGTCGACGGCGCGCATCTGATCAGCGGTCAGCGCGGGCACACTGCCACGGTCGACCGATGTCATGGGGTGTCCTCGCGGCTGCCGCCAATCGGGACACGCCGCAAGCGGAGGTGGCCGAGGCGTTCGGGGACGTGGGGCGCACAGCGCAAGCCGTCCGGGTAAGCGTCGAGGCCGAGCAGGGTACGCAGGCCGAGTAGCGGGGCAGCCGCGGCCCACGCCTGAGGACGTGACGCTGTGGGGTACTCGACGGGGATGGTGGTCTCGGCGCGGGCGAATCCGGCGAAGACCTCAGGCAGCTGGAAGTCAAAGGAAGCGGCGGCATCGAACAGGGCGCCGGCCAACTGCGAGGCCTCGTCGCGGTAGCCGTAGCGTCGCAGGCCCTCAGCGACGATCGCCGTGTCATGGGGCCACACGGTTCCGTTGTGGTACTCGATGGGGTTGTAGCCGTCATCGCCACTTGACATGGTGCGCACGCCCCAGCCGCTTGAGAGTTCTGGTCCGGTCAGGCGGCCGGCGAGCGTCGCGGCCCGCTCATCCGTGACGATCCCGCTCCACAAGAGGTGACCGATATTGGAGGTGAGTGAGTCGACCTGGCGTTTATCGGCGTCCAAGGCGAGGGCGTAGTAACAGCGCTCTTCGATCCAGAAGTCCCGGTCGAAGCGCTCCCGCAGGTCGGCGGCGTCGGCCTCGAGACGGTCGGCCAGGGCGTCGTCGCCCCACGCCAGTCGGGCCAGGCGAGCAGCTCGGACCCGGGCGTCATAGGCGTAACCCTGGATCTCGCACGTGGCGATGGGCGGCAAGGCGAGGCGCCCGTCGGCGAACAGGATCGAGTTCCACGAGTCCTTCCAGCATTGGTTCTCCAGTCCGGCCGTCGATCGGGTCCGGTACTCGAGGTAGCCGTCGCCGTCGAGATCACCGGCCCCCTCGATCCAGGCCAGCGCCGCCCGAGCGGCCGGCTCGAGGTCCCGGACCAGAGCAGTGTCGGCCGTCCACCGTTCGTATTCGTCGAGCAGGATCAAGAAGAGCGGGGTGGCATCGTGGGAGCCGTAGTAGGGGCTGTGCGGGACCTCGCCGGTGGCGGCGAGTATGCCGCGGCGCAGCTCGTGGAGGATCTTGCCCGGCTCGGCGTCGCGGAACGGATCATCCTCGGTCGCCTGGAGCCCGGCCAAAGCTCGCAGGGTCGTTTGAGCCAGATGCGGCTGGAACGGCAGGGCCATATACGCGGTGAGCAGGCTGTCGCGCCCAAAGAGCGCCATGAACCAGGGCAGGCCGGCGGCGGGCAGGGACCACTCGAGGTCGGGGAAGGGACGAAAGCGCAGCGATGCCAGATCGACCAAGCTTTGCCGATACGTATGGACGATGGTGTCGTCGGAAGCGTCAAGTTCGGGGGCGTCGTCCAGCCATTCGGCCAGCGTCATGGGCATCTGCGGTTCGAGCTGCCCGAATCCGCCGTGGTCCGCTCGGGGCGAGGTCTCGGCGTCGCCCACCGCACACGAGATGTCGACGCAGGTCTCCCACCGCTGACGAGGCCCGAGCCTGACGTCGAACACCGCCCGGTCGACGCCGAACTCGCCTTCACCACTGAATGCAAGGCGCGTCGCCCGGCGCTGGCCGTCCCACTGTGCTGTCAAGACGACTCCCGACGGCTCGACGGTGGCGCTGAGATGACCTTTGGAGGCAGTGGCCTCTTTGACCTCGAACAGGTCGGCGAAGTCGGCGGCGTAGCGCAACTCCACCCGGACCCGTCTCTCCTCGTCGCTGTGGTTCTCCACCACCACGTCTTCGTGGACGCCGTCGGCCACGATGCGGTCGCGTCGTACTGATACCGACGGGTTCACTCCGACCCGTGCCGCGGCCAACGTGGCGAAGATCCGAGCCGAGTAGTAGTCGACGACGCTCGCCGTCAACACGCGAACAGGCTCGTCATCGACCAACAGCTGCCAGACCGAGAGATGGCGGACGTCGGCGAAGAAGAGGCCAGCGGTTTCCCCGCCGTGCGCATCACCGCGCCGATCCGACACGAAGAACGTGCTGCCATCCAGCACCACCAACTGATCCGCGTGGCTGTCCAACCCGACCCTCCTGCCCGTCCGCGGAGAAACCCGCTCCGGCCTCAGCTGATTCCTTCGCTCATGGCGCTCAGGCCGTCGGGCCGCCGTGTCGGAACAATCCGGACTTTACCGGGGACTTCTGACCGTGCGCGGTGGGTTTCTGAGGCACACCATTTGACGTGGTCACCCGAAATGGCGGGAGATTCGGCGCAGGAGGAGGGACTTGGTGGCCGAGTGCGAAGGCAACTCGCTGGCGGACGGGACGCTCGAGCCGGCCCCTCAGTACCTCGCCGCCGAACGCGTGATCGGCGAGATGGCCGACCACGGCGTCCGGCGACTGAAGACCATGTCGGTGACGCAGATCCTGGTGCTGGCCATGATGGGTGGCGCCTTCGTGACGGTCGGGGCGTTATTCTCGGTGCTGCTCGCGGTGGGCGTCCACTCGCCCGGCCTGCAGCGCCTCGTTGAGGGTCTCGGCTTCTCGGCCGGGTTCTTCTTCGTCATCCTCTCCAACGCGGTGCTGTTCACCGAGGTCAATGTGGTGCTGCCGGCCACGATCCTGCGTTGCCGCAGGTCGTCTCGGCTGGCCTCGATCACCCGCTTCTGGGCGCTCGCCTGGGTCGGCAACCTCGCGGGCGCCTTCCTCGTGGGCCTCGCCATCCACCTCGCGCAGCACTACCCATCCAACGTCACCCACCTTCTCGGTCAAATCATTGCGCGCAAGATGGCCTATCGGAGCATCGGCGGTTTCGGGGCTTGGTGGCAGATCGTGCTCTCCGGTGTCCTGGCCAACTGGCTGGTCGGCATGGCCGCCTTCTTCTCGGTCATGGGCCGCTCCGTCATCGGGAAGTACATTCCGGTGTTCTTGGCCGTGAGCCTCTTCGTGGCCGCCAACTTCCAGCACAGCCCGGCCAACATGGGCTACTTTTCGCTCATCATGCCCACGGGCCACGGGCCGGGGTGGGGGGCGGCGCTCGGCTGGAACATCATCCCGGCCGGCATCGGAAACATGCTCGGCGGGACCTTCCTCGTCGCCGTGCCATTCTGGTACTCGCTCGGCCGATCCCGCCGCGTCGCGCTCACGGCGAGCCCGAAGACTGAGCAGCCGACAGCGTGACCCGCCACTACCGCCCGGGAAGGGGACGACCATGACCACCGACCCGCGCCACAGCGACGCCCGAGCCGACGCCCTCGTCCTGTTCGGAGCCACCGGAGACCTGGCCCGCAAGAAGCTGTTCCCCGCCCTCTACGAGCTCGCCCGACGGGGCCAGCTCGACCTCCCTATCGTCGGAGTCGCACTGTCAGACTGGGACGACAAGGGCCTCCACGACTACGCCCGCGCTGCGGTCGAGGCGGCGGGAGGCGCGGTCGATGAAACAGCATTCGCGCAGCTCGTGGCGCGCCTGTCTCTCGTCACGGGCGACTACAGCGACCCGTCGACCTTCATCCGCTTGGCCGCGCAGATCGCCGGAGCCCGTCGGGCCGCGCATTACCTGGCCATCCCACCCGCCATGTTCGGCGCGGTCGTGCGCGGCCTGGCCGGCGCCGGGTTGCACGCCGGGGCGCGGGTGGTGGTGGAGAAGCCTTTTGGTCGAGACCTCGAATCGGCGCGAGCACTCAACACCATCCTGCACGAAGCGTTTCCAGAGGCGTCGATCTTCCGCATCGACCATTACCTCGGCAAGGAGTCGGTCGAGAACCTCCTCGCCTTCCGCTTCTCCAATACGTTCCTCGAACCCATCTGGAACCGCAACTATGTGGCGAGCGTGCAGGTGACCATGGCCGAGACCTTCGGCGTCGAAGGCCGAGGCGCCTTCTACGACAGTGTCGGCGCCGTGCGCGACGTGGTGCAGAACCACCTCCTGCAGGTCGTCGCCTTGCTGGCCATGGAACCACCGGTTGGCGACAGCGCCAATGCCCTCCGAGACGAAAAGGTCAAGGTCCTCAGAGCCATGCGGCCCGTTGACTGTGATCACCTTGTCCGGGGCCAGTACATCGGCTATGGAGACGAGCCCGGCGTCGCCCGCGACTCGACAGTGGAGACGTTCGCCGCTATGCGCCTCGAGATCAGCTCGTGGCGGTGGGCAGGAGTCCCCTTCTACGTGCGAGCAGGCAAAGCGCTGAGCGCGACGGCCCTGGAAGCTCTCGTGGAGCTCAAGGCGCCTCCGCTGCCGCCGTCGGCCGGAGCCGGATCCTCGTCGCCGCGACCGAACCTCATTCGCTTCCGCCTCGGCCACAACGACGGCGTTACCATGACCGTCCAAGCCAAAGAGCCCGGCAAGCTGGCCGCGACCCGCCCCGTCGACCTGCGCGTCGACTTCCAGATGGCGCTCGGGGAGCGCCAGGAGGCCTACGAGCGGCTCCTCGGCGACGCCATCGAGGGCGACCCCCGCCGCTTCGCGCGCGAGGACATGCTGGAGGAGGCGTGGCGGGTCGTGGACCCGGCGATCAAGGCCCGGGGACCGGCCTACCCCTACCCACGCGGCTCGTGGGGGCCACCCGAAGCCGACCGAGTACTCGGCGACGACCGCTGGCATGCGCCTGTCGCAATGGCGTGACCGACACTGTGAAAGACCAAGGCTACGCTGGCCGACCTCGACGAAGCAGGCGGGAAGGCCTTCAGCACTACGTCGAGCGTGGACAACCTCGAGCGCGACGAATCCGAGTACCAGGGCCAACGAACCGTAGCCGCCGAAACTCCGGTGAGCTGTCGCGGGGCCACAGCCGACGGGCCGGAGTACGCCGGGGACATCTTTGGCGCTGCCGGTGAACTGCCGTCAGGGTCGCTTGCGCAGACCGGCTGTCAGATCCGCACAGCAGCGGATGACTTGATCAGCATGTCGGTGGACCCACCAGCACAAACAGGCCAACGGAAGCTCGACCAAGGCGGCTTCGATGACAGCCTCGACACTCTGCGCGCCCATGGGAGAAGTGGTGACGTCGAACCAGGCGTCCACGACAAGCAGTACAGCTGCCGCAAGGGCCACGGGGCGGATCGCCGGCCGGCCGCCGACGGCGGCAATAGCGGTGGCGGCAAGACAGGCGAACAGGCCGATGTCGAAGCCGACCCAGGCCAGGCGGTAGTGCTCTGAGCGTTGGTGGTCCGGAAGACGAAAGACCAGAAGCACAATCCACGGGACCAGCGCGGTCGCCAACACCGCGAACACGAGAGGTACCCATCGTGGCGCCACCGACGCACTTCCATCGTCGTCAAGAGGGTCCTGGGGACTCATTGGTTGTAGGCCGCCTGTCGGACCGTCATCTGAGCAGCGCGCACGCCCAGAGCGTCGACGTTCATGACCGCCAACGTGGATCATCGCGTCCGAACCGCCTGCCCAAAGTGACGGCCCCACCGCCAGATGGTACGAGTGCCGTCCCAAACAGGCGGGCAGGCTCGGAGACCGCCAGGGCCGCGTGGAGGTCGGCGCGGGCCAAAACCGTTGCGATGACGGTGGCCATTTCGAAGGTGGCGAGAGCGGCGCCGATGCATCGTCGCGGGCCCCCACCGAAAGGGATCCAGTGGTGCGGTGACGGGTGTGTTCCAAGGAACCGCTCGGGACTGAAGGAAAGCGGTCTCTCGAAGAGGTCAGCGCGGGCGTGGACGAGGGGGATGGCGATCATGATCATCGTTCCCGGCGGGAGATGGTGGCCGGCAAGATCCACGGATTTGGTCGCGACGCGGACGGCGTCCGTGAGCGGCGGTCGGACGCGCAGCGTCTCCTGTATCGTTGCGTCGAGGTAGGCGTGCTCGCCGGCTGTCATGTCGGATCGCAGTCGGTCCAGCGCACCCGGATGTCGCAAGAGGCGCTCGAACACCCAGGTGAGACCGACCGAGGTGGTCTCATGGCCGGCGATGAGCAGCGTGGTGATCTCGTCACAGACGTCGGCATCGGCTAGGGGTCGGCCCTCTCTGTCGAGTGCGCTCATGAGCACCGACAACACATCCTGGTAGTGCCCGGCATCGTGGGCTTGGCGGCGGCGTCGCGTTTCGTGGCCGATGAGGGCGTGCACCGCGCCACGGCGACGCTCGAAGATCTGGCCGGGGCTCAAACGCGATCGTTGGTCGCGGCGTTTCAGCCATAGCGCGGCACTCGACGCCGGGGCCAGCATTTTCCTGACGCCGGATATGAGTTCGACTCGCTTTTGGGCGTCTGGGATATCGATGCTCGCCTCGATGATCACCTCCAGGGTGATGGAACGCATGGAGGGAAGCAGACGGAAGCGCTTACCCATAGGCCACCGATCGAGTTCCCTTTCCGCACACCCGACGATGTGATCGTGGAGGCGCGTCACATGGGTTCCGTGGAAGGCGGGGGCCAAGAGTTGCCGGCGATCGTGGTGTCGTTCACCGTCAGAGAGGAGCAGCGAATGGCAGTCGAGGATAGGCAGGATCCGCCCGTTTGCCTCCCCAGCCCGGAACGTAATCGGGTCGCCAAAGACGGTCTCCACGACGGTGGGATCGCAGGTAACCACCAACTCGCCCACGGGCAGCACCCGCAGGGTGAAAGTATCGCCATACCGGTCGAGGGCGCGATTGAGTAAGCCCAGAGGGTTGCGTTGCATCCAACCGGTCTGGACCAGAGCCGGCATCCGCGGCCCAGGAGGAAGCCGAGTCACGACGAACGCGCCGCAAGGCTCTGCAGCCGCCAGCGTCGCCCGTGTCGTCGAGCAGGGTCTGGTATCAACGCTGGCGGCGCCACCAGCGTGCGAGCGCCGGCCCGCTGGCCGCTGGTGGGGAAAGGAGGTTGAGGAAGGCGGTACGGAGCGTGTCGAGCACGCTAGCAGCGGAGGTTTTTGCGGTGCCTCGACCAAAGACGACGATCGTGGGTAGGGTCTGCCTACCGCTCGCACGGAAGCTTAGGAACGCGGCCGCTCTCGGTCGTCTCAAATACGTCCCTGGGAATCCTGCCCGCCTGTCCTGAGCCTGCGACCGAGGGTGGGCTACTGCCCGAGCCCCAAGACACCGGCACGAGACCGCCGTGGGTGAGATTACGAGCTCCACTGGCTTGGGAACCCGCTGGCCCCCTAAAGGCTTCCCGGCTCCCGACATGACGAGGCGAGCCCGAACTGGCGCGGGGCTGGACGCCGCCCCGCGGTCAACCGACGACCACGCGGTGGGCGGTCAAATAGCACCCGAGGGAAATCAGGAGGGTAGGTCGAGGCGAAGCGATCTACGCTGACGCGTCGTTTTGACTGCCGAGAGCGGACGCCCGCCCAGGCGGGACGCTACAGTGAGAATGCCGTGGGGATAATGCGCGTGACGACCGCTGCCGCGCTTGGGTACCTGACGGGTGCATTCCCCTCCGCTGATGTGGCGTCCCGCTTGGCCACCGGCGGTTCGACCAACCTGCGGGCGGCTGGGAGCGGTAACCCGGGCGCAGCGAACGCCATGGCCGTCCTCGGGCTCGGTTGGGGCTACGGGGTCCTGGCCGCAGATATCAGCAAGGGCGCGCTCGCTTGTCGGTTCGGACGGGCCCTGGCCGGCGATGCGGGTGCGCACATCGGCGGGGTGGCTGCAGTAGCGGGGCACTGCTTCCCTTGGCATGCCGGCTTCAAGGGAGGCAAGGGTGTGGCCGCGTCGGCCGGGCAGTGCCTGGCCACATTCCCCGCGTACTTCCCCGTCGATGTGGCCGTGGCGGCACTAACCGGGACCCGTCGTTGGAAGCATCGCGCCTATGCAGCGACAATGGCGGCGTCGGTCAGCTGGGTGGCGGCCAGCGTTTTGTGGTGGCGGCGAGGCTGGCCGAATCTGTGGGGGCCGAGACCGACAGTGGGGTTGCCAATCGCAGCCGCCGCGACCAGCGCCATGATCGTCTACAAGTTCGCCCGTTCCGCCAAAGGCCCGTCATGATCGGTTTGTGCGTCGACAGCAACGCGCAACTCCCCGACGAGCTGCGCCGGCGCTACGACGTCGAGGTCGTCCCACTGACCGTGACCGTCGACGGACACGACTACCTGGAGGGCGTCAACCTAGACGCCGACGCCTTTTACGCCCGATTCGCAGCAACCACCTCCCGCGGTCTGCCATCGCCGGTGGTGACCACGGCGGCGCCCGCACCAGGACAGTTTGCCGCTGCCTACGCTGCTTTAGCCCGCCGAGGCGCCACCGAGATCCTGTCGGTACATCTCGGCTCCAACGTGTCGGGCACTGTCAACTCTGCTCGCCTGGGCGCACAGCTCTCCCCGGCGCCCGTGAGCGTCGTTGACACTGGGGCCGCCAGCTTCGCCATCACCTGCTGCTTGTGGGAAGCCGCGTTGGCCATCGAGCACGGGGCGTCGGCCCAAGAAGCGGCCGAGGTCGCAAAGGCGGTCGGCTTCCGGTGCGGCAATGTCTTCGTGGTCGGCGGACTCGAATTGGCCCGAGCCGGCGGACGCCTCGCCGCCGCGGCGACCGACGCGGCCGGCGATGTCCCCGTCCTGTCTCTCGTGGACGGCCGGATCGAAGCGATCACGCACGTCTCGAGCTTCGACGAGGCTGCCGATGCGATGGCCGGGTACATACGATCCACCGGCACCAACCTCCGTGTTGGGATCGGCGTGGCTGACGACAAGACGGCGCCCCTCTGGCAAGCTCTTGAGGCTCGCCTCGCCGCCGCCGCCGAGGTCCGGGATGTCGTCCGCTATCGCATCGGCCCATCCGTCGCCGCCCACACCGGCCCGGGTACAGCCGGCGCCGTCTCTTACCCCGCCCGGACGTGGAATGAGGAAGATACCCACGAGGTTGGCTCCGCATGATCAGAGAAACATGGAACGGAGCGGTTCTGGCGAGCAGCCATGCTTGACGCCGCCGGCTTCGTCCGAGGCCGGGAATCCGTGCCTAGCCTAGTGGTTGGGGCTCCATGCTTCCAGCGGGGCCGCGGCGTGAGCGCTCGTGCACCTCGGGCGTTGGCAGGCCTCGGTCTGCGGACGCCGGGGTGGTGGCCGGCACGCAACTCGGGAGCCAACGGCGACAGGAGCGGTGTTCCGCTCGGGATTTGCCGTAGCCGATGAGGACCCTGGACAACAGCCAATGGGGATTTGAGTCCAACTGTTTCGTGTGCGAAGCGCGCAACGAACGGGGCCTTCGCATCCCATTCGTCCACGATGAAGTTCGCGATCTGGTGACGGCGGAGTTCTGCCTCAGCGCCGAGTTCTCCGGCGCGCCGACCTACGCTCACGGAGGCATCGTGCTCGCCATTATGGACGAAGCGATGGCCTGGGCGGCGATTGCCATCGCCGGTCGATTCGCGGTGACCACGGAATCCGCCGCGCGGTTCGTACGACCAGTGAGGATCGGACGGAACTACCTGGTTGAGGCTCGCGTCCAGGAGTCGACCGAGGACTGCATCAGAGCCAACGCCGTCGTCTTCGACGAGCAACACCGCCAACGCGCCTCGGCCGCGGCGAGCTTCGCGCCCCTCGGCCCGGCCCAGGCGGCCGACGCCATCGGCAGAACGGTCTGCGGAGCTGACGCCGCATTCTTGCAAACACCGCCCCCGGCGGCGCCGGATGTGGGCGGCGGGCTCCTCAGCGAGACGGACACCTAAGCCCGTCGTAGCGACGCTCCAACTCTTCCTTCAGTAGCCCTGATCGAAGTCCAGGTGCAACCCTTGGACAGGCTCTCTACCCCAGCGAACTGAGTGGGGAGGCTCTGCCACCAGCCCGGGCCGCTCGCGCACTCATCCCAACTCCGACCGCCCGAACGAGATTCTCCATGACTCAAGTCACCGCGGCACGCGCAGCGGCCTCCGATCAATCTCAGCCATTGCGCCACGAATGCGCTACCCCCGGCGCATTGTCGCAATTGCGTCGGTAGCGGCATGACGGAGGATGTCGCAGGGTTTCGATGGGCGCAAGGAGTCGCCGAGCCGGTATCCGCCGCATCAAGGAAGCGTCCGGACAAAGGACCGGCTCGGCGCCTCCTGCACCAATGGAAGGAGTCCGAAATGGCCAATGACAACCACGTGACGAAGCGGGCGACCTGGGCGAACCTCTTCGCCCCGCTTGGGCTGATGCTCGTGATGGTTGCGGGCTTCGCCTTCATCGTGGCCGGTGTGTTCAGCGCCGACACGTTCGGGGGCGGGATGGCGCCGAATCAGCTGGCCCGGCACCACGGTGTCGTGGCGTCCGTCGGAGCGTGGGCCATGCCGCTCGCGCTCTCGGGCATCGCCATGCTGTTCTCGGCTATCGCGGTGGCACTGACACGTGTCGGCATCAGTATCCGGGGTCGTCGTGACGCTCTTGTGCACGCGCTGCCCCGAGTCTTGCAATCCACCCATTGAAACGCGGCTCTACGCGCTTCTGAGAAGAGAGAAGGTTCCAGATATGTCTACTGTCACCACAATCGACTCCCGCATCACGGATGCGGAACCCTATAAGGGAGACGACTGGGCTCAGCACCTGGCCAGCATCATGGCTGCGCCGCTGTTCCTGATGGGCCTGATGGCCGTCCTAGCCTCTCTCGGCCTCGGTATCGCCGGGGGCGTCAACGTCAGCGACTTCTTCGGTGGCGTGAGCCATCCTCTCGACCACCTCGGTCGCTCCCAGGTACTCGGGCAGCTGACCGGAGCGGCGGCGTTCCTGGGCATGGGCCTGATCATCGGAGGCATTGTCTTGTACCTCGTGAACATCGTGCGATCCCTGCGAGACGCGGGTCGCGATGTCCAGCAGTCCCTGGGCGCCCAGGCCCTGAAGCTGCGCAAGCCGTGGTCCGGGCGCATCACACCCCACGTCATGATGATGGGTGTGATGGCAGAAGTAGCGGCCTTCATCGTCGGCATCATGGCCGCCGTGAGAATCGGTGAGGTGCATCCGGGCGCAATCGCCAACACCGCCACGGCTAACGCTACTCAACTCGCCCACATCGGCTTCGTCACCGCGGCCACCGCCTGGCTGCCCGGCCTGCGCTTTGTCGGGCTGGCGGTGTTGCTCAGCTCAGTGGTGCTGGTGCTGCTCACGATCCAAAAGACCCTCGGCTTCCAGGCACGACGTGTCACCGAGATCGCCGATCGATCCACGTCGTCGGAACAGGCGAGGTCGCTTGGGTCGCCGGCACGTCATGTCGACTCGACCGAGTCCGCTCTCGGGGCCAGCACTGGTCGGTCGCGGGTGCCCACCGGCACGGGCTAAGTGCCCCTACGATCCCCCACCGTGCTCGGGCGAGCCGCTTCCCCCCCAAGCGGCTCGCCCGAGCGCATCTTCAGTCCCGCACCCAACCCCGTCGGCCTCCTGGTCAAAGAAAGTCCCGTGCTCAACCAGGGCCGGGTGCGAGGACCACAGCAACCGTGCTCTCCGGGGGCGACAGCCGGGGGACGGTGGCAGTGGGAATGGTGCTGGCGCTCTGAGACCAGGACGTCACGCCACATCTCGTGTTGGCACCTCTGTGGGTGCGATCAACGCTGCTATGGCCTTCACTCAGGGGCAAGACGGCATTTGACGCCGAGCCAGATCCGAGCTCGAGAGCAACGGGATGACCACACTGAGACGAGACTCGGGTCGGAACGCCGAGTAACCGGCACCCACCTGACGAATAGTTGGAAGTGAGCCCCTTCTGTCAGGGTTTCTGTTACAGGCACTCCCGCCGAACCTCAGTACCCTCGGCGCGAGTGCCCAAATACCAAGTCGGAGGCAACTCATATGAGAGGCAACGCACACCAGATCACCCCGCTGGGGGCCGTGGTCCGGGGAGCCTTGGCGGGTGGTGTCGGCACCGGGGTCATGGACCTCGTCTGGTTCTCCCGTTACAAGAAGGGTGGGGGTGAACAGGGCTTCATCGCCTGGGAGACCGCAGAAGGCGTCGAAAAGTGGGACCAGGCCTCGGCTCCCGGGCTGGTGGGCAAGCGCCTCGCCGAGGGGTTTCTCCAGCGAGAAGTCCCCGACAGGTGGGCCCGCGTCACGACCAACGTGGTGCACTGGGCCACGGGCGTCGCCTGGGGAGCCCAGTACGGCATCGCCGCCGGATCGAAAAGGCGAGGGCAGGCGGTACTTGCGCTCTCGCTCGGGCCCGCGGTGTGGCTCGCGAGCTACGTCGTTCTCCCACTGGCCAAGCTTTACAAGCCGATCTGGGAGTACGACGCCAAAACACTGGCCAAGGACCTGAGCGCCCACGTGGCCTACGGGGCGGCCACCGGTGCTGCCTTCTCGGCGCTCGCACGATGAGCAGGGTCGCGAAGACTTCCTCGGCCCGAGCCGACTCCCGCCTTCGCCGCGTGTGTGCATCGGGGGACGACGGAGTACCCGGATGTGGGACGGGTCCGATCGCGCGCTTCCGTTGGGTGGTGTCCGAGATCATGGGCGCGGCGCGCAATTGCCGATCGGGAAAGATCAAGCCGACGAGTCTGCCAGAAGAGCCGATGACCGCCGGGTCCGAGAACATCACACCGCGAAATGGGCGCCTAAGAGGCGAAGCATGAAAGTCGAGAGACGTCGCGGGTGAACGTCTGAGCGGTGAGTTTCAGGCCCTCGGCCATGGTCAGATACGGCGCCCATGTCTCGGCCATTTTGAGAGAAGGTCATTCCCATCTTGATGGCATAGACGCCGGCCAAGATGACTTCGCCAGCGGCGTGGGCCACCACGTGGACACCGAGGACTCGACCCGATCCCTCATCAGCGACGATCTTGAACAGGCCTCTGGTGTCGTTGCTCACCATGGCGCGAGGTACAGCATCAAGTGGGACGCCTGTACCCCAAGCGATGGTGGGCTCGCCGTCGAGGGCCGCTGTCGACCGCGCTCAGTGTGTGAGTCGGTGTCGGGCGTGCTCGGCCACCGGCAGCCGCGATGGGGAAAGGCCCAGATCGATGGCCGGACCGACCCTGAGGGCTCACCGAGGCACGCCCAGGCACCCGGGTGGACTGCGCGTGAAGCCCGGAACAACTGATTGCGGGAGCGGGTTCCGTGGTCGTGCTCATTCCGGCTCGCCACTCGGCGTGGATCGCTCGATGCCTGGGCCAAGGCGAGCTTTCCCCGCTCGGGCCCGACGACGTATCCGAGCTGGCCGAGCTACTCGGCGAGCGTCGCTACGCGGCCGGTGAGGTGTTGTTCCGCGTGGGTGAGCTGCCGGCGCGAGTCCACATCGTTCGCTTTGGGGCTGTGGAGTTGTCACGCCAGCTCGGCGGGCGACGGGTCTTGCTGCAGGTATTGCGGGCCGGCGACGTGTTTGGCGACGTGCCGCTCCTGGTGCGCATGACCGAGCCGTTCGACGCACGGACTCTCGAGGATTCCGTGGTGTTGTCAGTCGACTCGGTGGCCCTGTTCGAGCTGCTCGAGCGTCGTCCCCGGTTGGCGCGGCGTTGGCTGGTGTCTTTGGCCCTGCGCATGGCTGCCACCCAAGCTCGTCTCGTCGATCTGCTGGCTGGCGGTCTCGAGGCCCAGGTGGCTTCGCTGCTGACCCGGGAGGCCGAGCAAGGCGTCGTTCGTCTGTCCCAGTCGGTGCTCGCCGAGCTCGTCGGCGCAAGGCGGACCAGCGTGAACCGGGTGCTCAAGGGACTCGAGACGCAAGGTCTGCTGCGTCTCGGTTACGGGCAGGTGGAAATTCTTGACGCCGCTGGCCTCCTTCTGGCCGTCGACCGGGCTCGCTCGACGCCGATTCAGGCCGGTGAGGCGTCGGGAGCCTAGGACAGGCGTGGGTCTCAGCCTCGGGCGCGTGAGACGCCGGGCAGAATCGGGAATCGACTGGTCCGGTGGGTGGTTCCTCACTCGCACGAACTCTTGACCTTTCCTCGGGCAACCCCAGCGGTATTGGAGGCACGGAAATGCGATCGATCGGTGACGGGTTGTCTGACATCACGATTCAATCCGCGTCGGGTACGACCGTCCAGCTCGGGGCGTATACGGGCAATCCGTTGCTCGTCGTCGGTGTCCGCTACTACGGATGTCTGCCCTGCCTCGATTTCCTCGGATCGGTACGAGATGTTTACGACGAGATCCTACGAGCCGGGGCAGACGTCGTGGCCATCGGCACGGGTGCGCATTACCAGGCCCGGCACCTGATGGAGACCGGCACACCGTTTCCATGTCTGATCGATCCGGACACACGCGTTTACGGCGCCCTCGGTGCGCGGCGGCTGCGCCCACGCTCGATCCTCGATGGCCGCAACTACCGGAACTACTGGCGCGCCCTGGTCCGCCGCCGTGCACACCAGGGCCGCATGACCGGGGATAGCTGGCAATTGCCGTTTGTCGCGGTGCTAAACGCCGACGGCCGGCTCATCCACGTCTATCTCGGCGAGGCGATCGGGGACTACCCACCGCTCGGAGTGGTGCTTGGTTGGCTGGGACTTGCCGAAGACTCGGCCTGCCGTTCTCCTACGAGCTGATCGAGACCGGCTCGAGCGTCGTGACGATCTGTTTGTCGTTGAGCAAGGTCCGATGCACCGGGCACTTCTCCGCGATCTCGACGAGAACGGCCCGTTGCTCGTCGCTCAGGCTTCCCTCGAGAGTGATCACCCGCTCGAAATGGTCGATCATGCAAGGTTTGCGTTCGCAGTCCCTTCCGTCGTCTGCATGATTGCGCTGATGACAGAGAGACACGGCTACGCGCTCGAGCGGCCACTTCTTTCTGTCTGCGTACATGCGCAGGGTCATCGAGGTGCAGGCGCCGAGTGCGCCGAGCAAGAGGTCGTAGGGCGTCGGCCCGGTATCGCCACCAACGCCGAGTGGTTCGTCCGCTTTCCAGGCGTGATGACCGGCTCGAATGTCCTGCGCGAACCGGCCACGACCGGACTCGGCGACTACCACCCTGCCCTCGCCGCCCTTGGTGGCGGGCCCAGGAGCCTCATGCACGGGTGTCCCGATGTAGCGGGTTGCCCAGGCACCGAGGACGCCGGCCACGTATGCGGCGTCAGCCGGTCGGCTGAGAAGGTGATCGGCGTCATCGAGGGAGACGAAGCTTTTGGGGTGCCTAGCGGCGTCGAAGATCTGTCGGGCACTGTCGATATCAACGAGTTTGTCACCAGGGGAATGGAACAACAGTAACGCTTTGCCGAGATTTCGAATGGCCTCCCCCAGGTGTTGTTCGTTGACATCGACAAGCAACTGGCGGCGGATACGAAATGATCTCCCCGCGATTTGGACCGTGACTTCTCCCGTCTCATCGATTTCGCCCAGTGTGTCGGTGTCGAACAGGCGGGCGACGTGGGCGGGGTCGAAGGGGGCGGCGATGGTGACGACGGCCCTGGCTTCGTGGATTTGAGCGGCGGCGGCCAGGACGGCCGCGCCGCCCAGGCTATGACCGACCAGGATGTGGGGAGCCCGATGGTGCACACGCAGGAAGTTGGCGGCAAGGACGAGGTCTTCGACGTTGGAAGTGAATGTAGTGTTGGCAAACTCGCCGCCGCTCGAACCCAAGCCGGTGAAATCGAACCGAAGCACCCCGATGCCTTGTTGGACGAGGCCACGAGACAGGCGCGACGCCGCGGCGATGTCCTTGGAACAGGTGAAGCAGTGGGCAAACAGCGCGTAGGCCGCAGGGTCGCCGTCGGGTAAATCGAGCCGGGCGGCCAGCAGGTCACCGCCTGAACCTTCGAAGGCCACCTTTTCGCTGCGATTGTTCATGATGTTTCGTCTGCCGTCGCGACGGGGCCGGCCTCGTCGGACGCGACCCCCTCGGCACGGGCAATGGCCCACGCGGCATTGATCAGACCAATGTGCGTAAAGGCCTGCGGGAAGTTGCCCAACAGCTCCCCCGTCGTCGGGTCGAGCTCCTCAGACAGCAGCCCGACGTCGTTGGCGAAACCAGTGAGCCGCTCGAAGAGCCGACGGGCGCGGTCGCACTCACCCAGCTCGGCCAGGCATTGAACGAGCCAAAACGTGCACACCGCGAAGGTGCCTTCTTCTCCCGCGAGCCCGTCGGCCGACCGATAGCGGTAAACGAAGCCCTGTTCGTCGGTCAGCCGCGTCGCGATGGCCTCGACCGTGGAGCGGATGCGCGCATCGGACGGCGGCAAAAAGCCCGTGAGCAGCAGCATGAGATTGGAGGCATCGAGATCATCGGAGCCGAAGGACTGGCCGAACGCGCCGGCCTGTTCGCTCCAACCATCAGTTTCGATGGCCAGGCGGATCCGGTCGCGAGTAGACATCCAGAAGTCCACCCGATCCTCGGCCCCGAGCATGCCGGCCAGGCGGATCGCGCGGTCCAGCGCGACCCAACACATGAGCTTGGAGTACACGAAGTGGAGAGGTTCGCCTCGGATCTCCCAGATGCCCTGGTCAGCCTGGACCCAACGGGCGGCGGCGGTGTCGGCCACATCCACCAGGAACCCGGCGGTGACCGGGTCGAACTCGCCGACCTGATCAGCCAGTACCCACGCCGCGTTCAGCAGCTCTCCGTAGACGTCGAGCTGAACCTGGTCCCAGGCGCCGTTGCCGATGCGCACCGGGCGACTGTCCCGATACCCCTCGAGGTGAGCGAGCTCGTGCTCGGGCACCAATCGTTCGCCACCCACGCCGTAGAGGATTTGCAGGTCCCTTCCCTCCGGCAGGCGGCCGCCGGCGGCCGTCGCCAGGAAAGCGAAGAAGTCACCCGCCTCATCGGGGCAGGCCGCCACCCACAGCGCCTCCAGGGTGAGGCTGGCATCGCGGACCCAACAGAACCGGTAGTCCCAGTTCCGGGAGCCTCCCACCGTTTCCGGGAGCGACGTGGTCGGCGCGGCCACGATCGCCCCGGTGGGCGCATAGGTAAGAGCTTGCAGCACCCGCCCACTGTGCCGAACCATCTTGGAGTAGGGGCCCGCATACGACTGGTGCAGTGCCGACCACGAGCGCCAGCCGTCGATCGTCGTCTCGAGCAGTGCCGACATCTGTTCGGCGGTGAAGAAGGGTGCGGGTGGCTCCCACGGCGACGTCACAAACAGGGCGAAGTGGACCGTGTCGCCGGCGGCGATCCGTAGCTTGGACATGGCATCGCTGCCATGCACCTCCAACGGGAGCTCGGCCGAGACCACATAGGCGTGCGGACCGCCTCGGGAACGGACGCCACCGGCTTCGCCGACGAGGACGGGCTCGGTCAGCCCATATCCTGCGCGCGGGCTGAGCTCGAGGCTTACCTCGACCACGCCGTCGATACCTTCGAGCCGGCGGACGATGACATGCGGCGAACCGCGGCCGATGCGATGGCCTCGCTCGTTGGGTCCGAAGGCCATCGCGTCGGTCACCGCCACTGCCCCGGAAGCGGTGCGGAACTCGGTGCGTAGCACCATGGTGTCCGCCAAGTACGAGCGCTCCACCTGTGTCGGCTCCTCCGGCGCGATGCGCCAGTGGCCGGCGCCCGGATCCAGGAGGCGAGAAAACAGGGCGGGCGAGTCAAAGCGGGGCAGACACGCCCAGTCGATCGAGCCTTCACGACTGACCAGCGCCGCGCCTTGGCAGTCCGACAGCAGCGCGTAGTCTCCGATCGGTCGGCTCATGCTTGCGCGCACGGGTTCGGGCGGGGTGACCACGGCGACTCGAGGGCCGAACAATGGCTGGGCAAAGCGCTCACCTCCACCGGTAGGCTGCCACTTCAGGGGCCCGTGCGGGTTGCACCTTTGGGACCCTCCACGAAGCATTCCCATTCCATCTGGGTGAATCGGTCCGGTCGTCCAGGCGAGCTTCTTTCTTTTCGGAGATCGAGCAAACGTCAGGTACCTCGCAGTACCTCCGATGGTTCGTGCGAGCTATCCCAGGTTGGAGGTCGAGGATCCGCCCGTTGCCGACCATGCCGGGGAACCCGACCGAGACCCAATCGTGCGCTGGCAACGGACCCGCCAGCTCACGTATCGTCCGCACCAGTACCTCAGGCAGACACGGGTAGGCGGTTCCGGCGCGGACCGGCTCGCAGCGCCGGGTGTCGTCGGGCTCCCGCATTTGCGGCCTCGAGGGCCGAACCACCGGCGTCGACGGTCAAGGTCGTTGGATCCACCGTCTGTATGGGCACAGCCCTGAAACCCTGTGGCGGCGGCTGCCATTCCATGCGGGTCCTCGGTGGCGGGCTTCAAACTACCGAACTCCGGCGGAATGGTACAGCGTCGTGCCGGGTTCCTCATACATGATCAGAGCAATATGGAATGGCGCCATCGTCGCTGAAAGCGACCGCACCATCAGCGTCGAGGGCAACCACTACTTTCCACCCGACGACGTTCGCTGGGAATACCTGCAGTCGAGCTCGAAACACACCCACTGTCCGTGGAAGGGAACCGCAAGCTATTACACCCTTGACGTCGACGGTAAGGCTAACCGCGACGCCGCCTGGTACTACCCCGACCCCAGTCCGGCCGCCGCTCAGATTGCCGATTACATCGCGTTCTGGCGCGGCGTGCTGGTTCGTCGCGTTGACGACAGTGGCACCGAAGTCAAGGAATCCGCTCTCACCCGTCTGCTCAAGCGCTAACAAGGAGACCGCATGTTTGAGCGCCATGGCCAATATGCCGACGCTCCCGGGCGGCCCCTGCCGGGTCTTGGCGACCCAGTGGTCATCGTGACCGATGCCAACTTCGAAGCACTAGTGGTCGGCGGGCCCACGGTGATCGACTTCTTTGTCCCCTGGTGTGGTCCGTGTCTCCAGTTCGCGCCGACCTTCGACCGGGCGGCCGCCGAGCACCCAGATTGCCTTCAATTCGGTCGTTGCGATGTGGACCAGAACCCGCGCACAGCCGAGCAGCTGAACATCATGAGCATTCCTACACTGTTGCTGTTCGATGGGGAGGGACGGGAAATCAACAGGCTCGTCGGTGCCATTGGTCCGCGCCAACTGGACACGTTCCTGTCCAGCATCGCCCCCGGCCCCGCATAGTCAGCGCTCTCGCGATGACGACCGCGTTCGTGCTCTCTGGTGGCGGCAGCCTCGGAGCCGTACAGGTCGGCATGCTGATTGCCCTGGCCGAGCGCGACATCGTCCCTGACCTCGTGGTCGGCACCTCCGTCGGTGCAATCAACGCCGCCTGGGTTGCCGGCCGGCCCGGTCTCGACGGCGCCCGCCAGCTGGCCGAAGTGTGGCGCTCGGTCCGACGCGACGACGTGTTCCCTGTCCGACCGCTCGTCGGCTTCCTTGGCTTCGTTGGCCGCTCCGATCACCTAGTGCCTTCGGAGCCGCTCCGTGCCCTCCTTCGTCGACACCTGACGTACTCTCGCCTGGAGGACGCACCGCTCCCGGTCCAAGTCGTGACCACAGAGATCACCACCGGCATCGAAGTCGTCCTCAGCCGCGGCGACGCCGTCGACGCTATCGCCGCCAGCGCGGCCATCCCAGGCATCTTTCCTGCCGTGCAGATCGAGGGACAACGATTGGTCGACGGTGGCGTGACGGACAACACCCCGATCTCACATGCCATCGGCGCCGGCGCCACAACCATCTACGCACTGCCTACCGGATATGCCTGTGCGCTGCACGGCGCGCCCTCCTCGGCCCTTGGCATGGCTCTGCAAGCCATCACGCTGCTGGTCCAGCAACGCCTGGCCGCTGACGTGGCCCACTACAGAGACGACGTCGACCTCCGGGTCCTGCCCGCACTCTGTCCCCTCGCTGTCTCACCCGTCGACTTCTCCCATACCGGCGAGCTCATCGATCGAGCCCACGCGTCGGCCGCCAGGTGGCTCGACAGCGCAGATCACTCTCGGAACCAGGCCACCGTGCTCGGGCTCCACCGTCACGAACCACATGGCGAACGGAGCCGGCCCGCGCCCTGACGCGATAGTGGCTGAGAGGCCGGCGTGAATCGGTGACGGAGGCGAGACGCCGAACGGCGCTCGCTGACGCCGGCACATCGTGGCGCAACAGCTGTGCACCTGAGCACGTGGGTATCGGCTCTACCCACTGGCTTGGAATATGGGCGAGGGTGCGAGTGTTCCCAACACGACACTGTCAGCAGGAGGGGCCGAGCATGCACGAGCGCATCGATTCAGACGCCGTCCCCGCTGTCGCCGTCGAGTCGACACGCCTCCAGTGCACGATGGTGATCACGGGTAATGGGAAGGCAGGAGTTCGGCGGCGGATCTTCGGAGGTCAGTGAATGGGTCTGTCGCCGCGTATCGCGATCGTGCGTCACGCCGAGACCAGGTGGAGCCTGACGGGCCAGCACACCAGCACTACGGACCTGCCGCTGACTCGTGACGGCCGAGCCAAGGCTGCGGCGATTCGCGGCGTGCTCGACCCCAACAGATTCGCGTGTGTCTTCACCAGTCCTCTGCAGCGAGCAAGGCAAACCAGTGAGCTCGCGGGCTTCGGTGGCCGCGCCGAAGTCCGTGTGGAACTGAGCGAGTGGGACTACGGCGACTACGAGGGACTCACGTCCGCCGAGATCCGCCGGCGTGCCGCAGCATGGTCGCTGTGGACCGATGGTGCGCCCGGCGGCGAGGTGCCCGAGCAGGTGAGTGACCGGGTCGACAGGTTGATCGCGGACGTGCGCGCGATTGAGGGTGACGTGGCGCTGTTCTCCCATGGCCACCTCTCGCGTTGCCTTGCCGCCCGCTGGATCGACCTGCCCGTGGCGGCCGGTCAGTCGTTCCTTTTGGCGACCGCAGCGATCAGTGTGCTCGGTTGGGATCGGGGGACACCGGTCATCGAGCGTTGGAACGACGACAACCACGTGCGGCGGACCTGACACGAATTTTGGCGTGGACGTTTTGGACCCTGCAAGCTCATGGCCACACGTGGTGGAGTCGGTGTTCACCGGAGTGGGCACAAGGGGAGTGCGGCGGTCCTTGGTCGGAGCCGCTCCGGCGCTTCATCGAGTGGAGTCGGCTGCGCGGGCGGCGCTCATCGCATGGGTGATCCGGCCCCGTCGATGCCAGAAACGTCGGACGGGTACCCGAGAAGGCGATGGAAGGACCCGAGGGCAAGGAGGGTTCCAGGGATGTGAGCATTCCCTCGAGCCCCGTCACCGTGCAACACCGCCACGGGCACGGCGGTGGCGGTCTTCGCGTCCACCAGATCAACATGTGGGAAGACCCGGCGGTAGCGGCAAGGCGGCGTTCGATCGCCGGCGGCCACGAGACCGGGCCGCCCGTGACGGTCACAGACACGGCCATGATCAATCCGTCGACCAGACATTCGAGGCAATCCGTATTCCCTACGGGCCATATTGGGATCGACCGTGGTCATAGGCCTGATGTCGTGTAGAACATGGTCTGGCGACTCGTGATAGGCACGATCCTGCCGGTGTTCGAGCTTCCCGCCCCTCGAAGCGGCCGCCGTGATAGGTGGAAGGAGGGCCCCGGCAGTGGAGGCTGACCTCGTCGTCGTCGGAGCAGGAGCGGCGGGGATCGGTGCAGCGCGCGCCGCCCGCCGGCGAGGGGCGTCGGTCGCCCTCGTCGAGGATGGTCCGGTTGGCGGTGACTGCACTTTCACCGGTTGCATCCCGTCCAAGGCTGTCCTCGAGGCCACAGCTCGAGGCCAAGGGTTCCACGACGCCATGAATGAGGCCCGCCGCGCCGTCGCGACGGTGGCGGCAAGCGAGAGTGCGCCGGTGATCCGAGCCGAGGGGATCGCCGTCATCGAGGGACACGCCTGCTTCATCGACCGGCGGACCCTGGATGTGGATGGGCACCGTGTGAGCGCGGGCGGCTTCATCGTGGCCACGGGCGCGGGGCCGGCCGTCCCGCCCATCTCAGGCATCGACACAGTTCCGTACCTAACGAACGAGAACCTATTCGAGCTGGGGTCGCTCCCTCGGTCGCTGGCGGTGCTCGGAGGCGGTCCCATTGGCGTCGAGATGGCCGAGGCCTTCTCCCGCTTCGGCGCTGAAGTCACCATCGTCGAGGCTGCATCGCAGTTGCTCCCACGGGAGGAACCCCTCGCCGCCCAGGTCCTCGCCCAGGAGTTCACCGAGCTCGGGATCACGATTCGTGCGGGATCGGCGGTTCAGAAGGTGGAGCGCCAAGGGAGCGGTGGGGTCACGCTGTCGCTGGCCGATGGGTCGTCGGTCGACGCCGAGGCCCTCCTGGTAGCGGTAGGACGACGACCGGCCACGGATGGCCTGGGGCTCGAGTCCGCCGGCGTGGAAGTGGACGCACGGGGCTTCGTGAAGGTTGACAGCCGAATGCGCACGACAGCACGGGGTATCTTCGCCGCCGGCGATGTGGCCCAGCCCCTCCAGTTCACCCACGTCGCCGATGAGACTGGGCGGATCGCGGCGGCCAATGCCCTGTCTAAGGTTGCCGTGCGGCGCTTCAAAGCGGAATCGGTGCCGTGGGTGACGTTCACCGACCCCGAGGTCGCCCGGGTCGGGCTGACCGAAGCCGAGGCCGTGGCGCACGGTGGCCGGGTGGCCTACCTGCCCATGACCGAGGTCGACCGGGCCATCGCGGCGGGTCGGACGCGGGGCTTCGTCAAGATCATCGCCGGACCCCGCCCCCTACTCCGGAGCTTGGCCGGAGGGAGGATCCTGGGGGCCACCATTGTGGCGCCGCGGGCAGGGGAGATGATCCAAGAGGTGGTGCTCGCCATGCGGGCGGGGATGTTCCCGGCCCGCCTGGCCCTCACCACCCACGCCTATCCCACCTGGTCAGCGGCGGTGCAGCAGGCGGCGGCCCAATTCTTCGGTGAGTTCGGAGGGCGAACTTCCCGGCCCGCCAGGGCCGATGCCAACGACGGTCTCGCGACGTCACACGTCGGCGCCAGCCCCACCGAAATGGAACAACCGTGAGGGCAACCGGGTTCCCGGGCTGATGGACCCCGCCGGTGCTCGCCACGTAGCCGACCGCCAGAAGGCGTTCGAGCGCTTTGTCGTGCCCGAGCTGGGCGTGTTGCTCCACGTCGCTCGGACGATGACGACGCGAGAGCACGATGCCGAGGACCTGGTCCAGGACACGCTCATTCGCGCCTACCAGGGCATCGAGCGGTTCGATGGTGCCCACCCGCGCGCCTGGCTGTTCACGATCATGCGCAACGCCCAGGTGAACCGCACTCGTCGCCGGCGGCCCGAGCTGCTCGACGACCCCGAAAGCTCCGAGAGCCTCGCCGACGCAGAGACCAGTCAGTCACCCGAACAAGCCGCCGAGGCCCAGGCGTTCGCCGAGGCCGTCGCCGAGGCGCTGGCCCGGTTGCCCGAGCGCATGGCCCAGGTTGTCGAGCTGATCGACATCGACGGCCTTTCTTACGCCGAGGCTGCGTCAGCGCTCAACGTGCCGGTGGGCACGGTGATGAGCCGGCTGCATCGGGCCAGGAAGAAGATCAGGGATCGGTTGGTCGCAGCCGGGCTCGGCCCACAAGGAGGGATGCAATGAAGACCCTGGAGCAGCTCCGGGCGCGCTTTGTCGAGATGGCCACATGCCGCGACGTCGGACGAATCCTGCAGAGCTACCTCGACAGCGAGCTCGATGACGCTCGGGTGGCCAAGGTGGCGTCTCACCTCGAGCACTGCCTTCGCTGCGGCATGAAGGCAGACACCTACGCCAGGATCAAGGAAGCGCTGGCGCACGCCGCCGAGCACGGCCAGGTACACCCAGAGGACCAACTGGCCATCGAGCGGCTGCGGCGTTTCGCTGACTCCCTGTGCGCGATGGCGCCGCCAGAAGAGACATAGGCGGCCCGTGAGCAAGCGCACTACGACGAGCCGCGCGCTACCGGCTCGCTCGAGCTCCGTGCGGTGGAGGCAGAGCACGATGGCTGTGACGGACTGGTTGCGGCGCATCGAGCGCGCCACCCGCCCGGTCGATCCCGAGACGAGGACGGCACTCGATCGCCGCTGGGCTGAGCTTCCCGAGGCGGTCCGGACACCGGCCCAGACCCTCGGGAAGGTGGGAACAGGCTGCGAAGGCACCCACGGCGTCTTCCCGCGCTGCAATTTCTCGTGCACGCCCTGTTATCACTCTCGCGAAGCGAATCAGGTGCGCGTCGACGGCCCCCACACCCTGGCCCAGGTCGAAGAGCAGATGGCCTTTCTGCGCGCCCACCGGGCCCCGCATGCCCACGCCCAGCTCATCGGGGGGGAAGTGACCCTGCTCGACGCCGACGCCCATGCCGAGGCGCTCCTCGTCATGCGGCGCCACGGGCGCGAGCCCATGAGCCTCACCCACGGCGACTTCGACTACGACTACCTTGAGCGCATCGCCATCGGTCCTGACGGCCATGCGCGCTTCGGTCGCCTGTCGTTCGCGGGCCACTTCGACACCACGATGTTCGGTCGCAGAGGTATGCGCCGCCCCGAGAGAGAACAGGATCTCGATCCGCACCGCCAGGCCTTCGCCGACATGTTCCGCCGGCTGCACCGCAAACACGGCGTGCGCTTCTACTTGGCGCACAACATGACGGTGACACCGGCCAACGTCGACCAGATCGCTGGCGTGGTCGCCCGCTGCAAGGCCATGGGGTTCAACATGTTCTCGTTCCAACCGGCGGCCCACATCGGCGACGAGCGTCGCTGGAAGGAGGACTACCGAGCCCTCACCGCCGATGAGGTGTGGGGGCAGATCGAAGAGGGAGCTGGGTGCCACCTGCCCTACCGGGTGTTCCAGGTCGGCGACGAGCGATGCAACCGCACCGCCTGGGGGTTCTTCCTCGGGGACCGCTGGCACAGCCTGCTCGACGAAGGGGACCCGAAGGACATGGCGGTGCGCGACGCGTACCTGATGCATTTGGGAGGCGTGCACTTCAACGCGCCGATGCGCCTGCTCCTCCCACGCCTGGCCCGTGTCCTCCTCGCTCATCCCGGGCTGGCGCCCATGGTGCTGCGTTGGCTGGGCCGAACGATCAGGCGGGTGGGCGGACCCTCTGAGCTGCTGCGGCACCGGCTCGTCCCCATGACCTTCGTTATGCACCGCTTCATGCACGCCACCGACGTCGCCCCCGCCTGGGAATTGCTCGAGCGGGGCGAGACGAGCGACGATCCTCGGATCAGAGAGACCCAGGAACGTCTCAGCGCGTGCTCCTACGCCATGGCCCATCCCGAGACGGGTCAGCTGGTCCCGGCGTGCGTGCAGCACTCGGTGCTCGACCCGATGGAGAACCACGAGCTCGCACGTCAGCTCCCGATGCCTCGTCGTCGGCCTCGCCAAGATCCCACACCGGTACCGACGGCGCACCCTATTCCCAGCTGATCGATGTTCGACCGCCAGATTCGCCAGGCGATCGGGCCCGGCCTGGAGAAGGCCGGAATCCGCCTCGCCCGCGCCGGAGTGCGGCCGGGAGCACTCACCGCGGCGGGCTGGGTCGCCGGGGTCGGGGCGTGCGTGTCCGCCGGGACCCGCCTGTGGCCGGAGGCGCTGGTGCTCTGGCTGGCGAACCGGGCCTTTGACGGCCTCGACGGGCCGCTGGCCCGGGCCGCGGGCGCCACCGACCGGGGCGGGTTCTTCGACATCGTCGCCGACTTCAGCATCTACGGCGGGTTCGTCGTTGCCGTCGCCGTTGCTGTCCCCGCGGCCCGCCTCGCCGGCGCGGTGCTTCTCCTCGCCTACTACGTATCGGGTACCGCGTTCCTCGCCCTGTCCTCGCTCCTCGAGCGGCGTGGCCCCCACAGCACCGACGGCCGCTCGCTCCGCTTCGTCGGCGGACTGGCCGAAGGAGCGGAGACGCTCGTTGTCTACGTGCTGTTCTGCCTCCTGCCGGCGTCGGCGCCTACCATTGCCTGGGCGTTCGCGGCCGCCGTCGGAGTCACGGCGCTCCAACGGATCGTCATCGGGGCACGCCTCCTGCGCGACGAACGGGTGGCACCGGTAGTGAAACGTTGACAGTCGGCACGTCCGACTGCGTGGCATGGGCGCCGGGCGCCGGTCCCCACAGGGACGGTGTCGCCTCAAGGACCACCTTCGGTCCCGGGAACCCAGAAGGACCGATCCTCGTCAGACTGCCGCGAAACCGCATCGTCTTCCTCACCGCAACCCGGAGAGGAGATGGTTCCTTATCCCTCGACCGCCACTGTTCTCACAGGGACGCGGCGGGTGGCTCGCAGAAGCGGCGAGGCACCGAGGCGGGCGCGCACGCGCGGCACGAAGGCGAGGGCCACACCGATCGCCGTGCTCAGTCCGGCGGCCAGCACCACCCAGTCGTAAGGGGCGGGCGGGAACGGGTTGAAGGTGTCATAGAGCACATACCCGAGGACCAGCACCCCAACGCTCAGGACCACCATCGGAACGGCGCGCCGTCCGTTGCGCCACACCCAGGCGATGGCGGCGATGACGGTGAGCAGGTAGGCCACGATGATCAGGTAGGCGCCGAATTCCAAGATGATGGTGAGGGCCCGAATGGGCGACGCCTCGAAGCCGAAGGCCAGCAAGGCGGCCACGCTGGCGGTGCCGGTGAGCACGAGGGCGCCGACCGGGGAGGCGAAGCGCGGATGGGTCTTGGTGAGAAAGTTGCGGCTCCGACGTTCGCTGTTCCCCACGTCGCGTCCCAAGGCGAAGACGAGGCGATTGGCGGCGTTGATGCACGCCAGTTGGGCGCCGAAGGCGCTGATCACCCCAGCGATGTTCACCGCCTTGCCCATCGCCGAGCCGACATTCACCGAGGCGAGGTGCACGAACGGCGCCGGGGCGGCGGCCAGGGCGGCGGCGCTCGGGTAGGCGTTGTTGGCGATCCACGTGAAGACGATGTAGATGGCGGCGGCACCGACAAGGGACCAGGCGATGGCGGCGGGGATGGTGCGTGTCGTATGCCTCGATTCCTCACCAAGGGTCGCCGCTCCCTCGAACCCGCTGAAGGCGCTAAAGGCGTTTACGACGCCGAGCCCGAGCACCCCGAGGGCGATGCCGTGCAGCTTGAACGGGCTCGCCGAGAACGCGTGGTGGTGATATCCCCCTTTGGCCAACACCACCACACCCACGATGGCGAGCAGTACCACGGCGACGCCCTCGCAGACGAAGATGACGATGGTCGACAAGCGGATCGATCGGTAGGCGAAGGCCATGGTGAGCGCGAATCCCGCCAGCGCCAGCCACACCCAGCCCAGGTGTACCCCGAACGACGCGAGAAGCGCCTGGCCGATGTCGGCCGTGCTGGCGTAGACGCCTCCGGCGAAGGCCACGTAGACGAGGAGCAAGATCCAGGCCGAGACGAACCCGTAGGTCGGCCCGAGGGCGGCTCCGTTGAAGGCGTACACCGACCCGGCGGTGTTGAACGACCGCGAGAAGATCACGAATGCGTAGGCCACGAACGCCATGGCAACGAGGCCCAGGAGATACGCGAGCGCCCCCGCGCCTCCCACGATGCCGGCCAGGACAGCCGGACCCACGATCACCCCGGCCACCGGTCCCTGGATCCCGACGGAGAGCGCGATCGTGCGAACGAAGCGCAGCTGGTGGTGACGAAGCGAGTGATCGGGCGGCCCGCCGGCCACGCTGGCTTCCACCTGGTGGGCCAAGGTGTCGGGGTGGTCCAGGGTCTGGGTCACTGCCAACCACCTACGGGCGACATCGACATGTGGGCAGAAGGTCTGGGCATGGTCGGTGGCTCCTGTGGTGATCGTGGGACGGTTGCAGGCGCCCGCGGTCGCTCGGTCGCCCGGCGCCCGGGGGGTAGCCCCCGGTGACCGCCTCCGGAACCCGCCCATGGGCGAAAAGATTCCACGACTTTCCTCGTCTGCGGCCCCGGTTCTCCTGGGTGGACTATCTCGAGGATTTCCATCGTCGCCGGCCCGGCGTCACCGAGGACGTCTTGGCCCGGTCCACCGCCATCGGGACGGATCCCTATCGCTGGTTGCTCGAGCCGCTTCGCCTCACCGGTCCTGTCCTCGACCTCGCCTGCGGGAGTGCACCGCTCCTGGGCGCACGCGAGTGGGAGGGGTGGGTGGGTGTCGACCGCTCGCCGGCTGAGCTCGCCCGTGCGGCCGAGGCCGGCGCAACGCCGCTCGTTCGAGGCGATGCCGCCGCTCTTCCCTTCGCCACCGGGACGTTCAACGCTGTCGTCTGCTCGATGGCGATTATGCTTCTCGAGCCGCTCGACAGCGTTCTCGCAGAGATCCGTCGTGTCGTACGACCAGGCGGGACGGCCGTATTCATGTTGCCGGGATCGCGGCCACTCACTCCCGCAGACCTCCTCCACTATGGCCAGTTGATGACTGCCGTCCGTCAGAGCCATCTCGCGTACCCGAACGACCGACGCATCGCACGGCTGGGCCGTCTCCTCCAGAAGGCCGGCTTCGATCTGGTGGCTGACGAACGCCTCCGATTTGTCTATCCGATAGAAGATGAGGCCTCAGCCCGTCTGTTTGTCGACTCGCTCTATCTGCCCGCCGTTTCTGAGAGACGCTTAGCAAAGGCGTCCACGGCAGCATCGCGATGGATGGGCCAGGAGATCGGCATCCCCCTGCGCCGGGTCGTTGTCTTTGTGACGTGAGGTGGTGAGATCCTTGGGGGATCCCTTCGCGGGGAGCTCAGAAGGCTGCACGACCATCCCAGCCCCTCTCAAGGGAATGTCCGGCGACTTCGACGGGTTTCAGGCTCCGCGACGCTGATGGGTATCGCGTCGAGAACGTCACTCGTCGGGCGTCCTCGTGAACTCTAGGTGTAGGCACCTCGGTGCCACCGCCGCCACGTGTGGGCGATCCGATCGCTCGTCGAAGGGAGCAAAGAACGTGCTCAGACCGCAACAGCCCGCACCACCCCTCGAGGTGTCGTTGGTCGGCGGTGGCCGCTGGTCGCTCGCCGAACAGCGGCCCGACCACTTCACTTTGGTGATCTTCTACCGGGGCCACCACTGTCCCGTCTGCCGCGGCTATCTGGTGCAACTCGACGGCCTCCTGGACGGTCTGGCCGACGTCGGCACCACTTCGGTGATCGCGGTGAGTGGCGACGACGAGCAGCGAGCCACCCTATCGGTGGAGAAATGGGGACTGGGGCGCTTGGCCATCGGCTATGGCCAGCCCGTGGACTCGATGCGCGAGTGGGGCCTCTACATCTCCAAAGGCATCAAGCCGGGGGAACCCGAACTGTTCGGTGAGCCCGGGCTCTTCTTAGTCCGCTCCGACGGAACTCTTTACGCTGCGATCGTGAATTCGATGCCCTTCGGTCGGCCACACCTCGAGGAGCTGGTTGGCGCTATCGGTTGGGTTACCGACAATCAATACCCGGCTCGCGGGGAATCCTGATACCCCGTCGAGAGACCAAAAGCTCGTGCATCTACTCTTTCCTCGAACCGACGCCGGCGTCCTGATAGAGGTTGCGGTCGTGGTCGGGTTCCTCGGCATCATGCTCGCGGTGTTCTGGCGACACAGCGAAGGACGCCTGTTGGTTCTGGGCGTCGGACTGCTCCTGTTGGGGCTCATGGCGCTTCGCGCCGTCCACTAATACCCAAACGCTCAAAGAGACCGGAGCTTTTCGCGTGCCTATGACCGGACCCCAATCATCAGGTTGACCAACTTCAGGGGGTCAGGTCACCTGGCGGAGGTCTTTTTGCGTCGATCAAGCCCGGGTGTCGATGAACTCACGACAAGGCACGGATTGGGCGGGGTCCGTCCACCGTCCCGGCTCCGGTCGCAGTGAGAGTTCGGTACATGCGGACGGTGCTGGGCTCGATATCGAGGTCGAGGTCCCCGAGGCGTCGGTGGAGGAGCCGCCAGATGGCGGTGACGGCGTCGAGGCGGTCGTGGGCGGCGTGGAGGGTCATGAGCCGCCGGTAGGGCTCCTCGGCGTAGCGGTCGAGGTCGATGGCCTGTTCCAACACCTCAACGGCCGCGTCGGTGTGGCCAGCGTGTTCCTCGTGCTCGGCGAGTCGGAGATGCGCATCGAGGGCCCGGCGGTGGAGGTCCTGGCGGGCCGGCTCGACCCAGGGGTAGTCGCTGCCCTGGAGAAGGTCGCCGCGGTAGGTGTCGACCGCACGTCGGAGCGCGGCTCGGGCCTGGTCATCGTTGTCGGCTCGGGCCGCGTCAGAGAGGGCGTGCTGGAAGTCCCACAGGTCGCACACGATCTCCGCTGCGCAGGGTTCGTAGCGCTCCCCGGTCTTAACGAGCACATCGAGGGCTTCGTCGCCGGGCCCGCGAACCCGGGCGCGCAGGTCACCGAGTGCATACCAGAACTGCCGCTGGACTCGCTCCGGTGGCGTGTCTGGCCACAGCGCCTCGACAGCCTCGGCGCTGGTAGCGCCCTCGGGCCGGATCAGATACCACGCCAGGAGCGCCTTGGCCCGGCCGCGAAGCCCGGTCGTGACCGCCTCGCCGTGCGAGGTGATCCGGTACGGGCCAAGAACCTGGACGGCGATCGGACGGTCCACCGCGTCACTGGGGGAAGACTGTACGGGCCAGGGCCCAGCGGCAGCTGCTGGTGGTGTCGGCGACGGCGAAGGAACTTCATCGACCTGCTGGCTGGCGTGTCGGCCGTTCATCGACCGGCCGCCCTCGACGTCGACGATTTCGGGTTCCGCGGCGGGGCTATCAGCGACGGCATCGAGCAACTCGGCTGCCTCGTCGGCTCGCAGGCCGAACAGCTGCGCGCCGGCGAACTGCTCGCCAAGGGGATGTGGGGTCACTTCGGTGACGGTCCGGTCGGCGTCGGTAACCAGGCGACCCGTGGCGGCTCGGTTGACAACGAGGGAGAGCACGGCGATGCCGAGATGGCGCGAGCCAGCCAACAGAGCCGACCATCGCCCGACGGACTCTTCAGGCAGGTCGACGAGGACCGCCAGAAGGAACGGCAGTGGGTTCTCGGGGATCGCCACGCGATAGCTGGTGGCGTCAGGCATCTCCGCGACGGCAAGTCGACGGGTCCGGGCGATCATCTCCGCCTCGATGGCCCGCGCCATGTCGTCTGCACTTTCGGTTCGCCGAATGGTGTCGTCCGAAGCGAGGTTGGGCAGAAGTCGCTCGGCGAGGTCAATGGTGAGAAGGACTTCGGCGGCGCCAGGGCCGGCCCGCGCCAAGAGTGCGCCGATCAGGGCCCGAGCGATGTCATCAGACGCTGGCCCCGTGATGGCCATGCCCGACAGATCGGTGATCTCGACGGTGACGGTTTCCCCATTACGGGTGCCGACGTCGATGCGTCCGGGATGCTGGCGGCGCTCAGCGTCGTCGAATGGGAGAACCGGAAGGGCCGCCGTCTCGTCCTCCTCGTCATCGTCTCGATGATCGGCGACGGCCTGGGCGAGGTGCCGCAGCGCTGGCCCCAGGGGCTCGGGGGTGAAGTCTCGTCCGGGCCGAGGCGGGCGGTAACGGTAGGTGTGCCGCCGCCGTAGCCGACCCAAAGCAACCGCCGCGAGGACGGCGGCGGCGAACGATCCGGCGACGACCGAGCCCGACGGCAGACGGATCGGCGTGTCGGGCGCGTCGACCCGGTGTGGCGCGGCGCTGCTCGCCGGGGTCGGGGAGCGCCCCTTTGCGGTGGGTGTTACCCGCTGGGGAGCCGCCGATGATCTCGGCGAAGTCGACGCCTTGGTCGCCGGCACTGGGATCGTCGGCACTGGAGCAGTCGGCGCGCCGGGGTCGGAGCCCGGCGGCGGGGCCGGGGGCGCCGTGACCGGTGCTGGTACAGCTCCAACCGGGATGACGATCCTCCAGCCGGGATAGATCCAGTGGGGGTCGCTGAGAGCGTCACCGCCGGGTTGCCGTACGCCGGCGTTGGCCTGGTAAATGGCCTGCCACCGCTCGCCGTCGCCGTAGTAGGTGGCGGCGATGCCCCACAGGGTGTCGCCTTCCACCACGGTGTGGACGACCGCGGCAGTGGAGGCCAGCAGCACGGTGGTGGCCGGACCGGTGTCGAACGCGAACCTAAGGGCGGGCACCGGCGCATTGAGGCGCGGGCTGGGGGCGACGCGGAGTTGGCCGAGGACCACCACGGCGGTGATAAGGGCGGCGACCGCGCTCTGGGCGCCAAGCCGAGAGCGCAGGTGGCGGCGACGGCCTCGGAGCTGGGCGACCAGAGTGATGGCGACACAGAACGCGAAGTACGCCCACGCCAGCCAGCCGAGGGTGGCGAACAGATGCGGCCAGAACGAATCGGGGATCGAGGAGCGCAACGCCTGGGCGATCTGCGCACCGTTCGGCACGTGGCGCGTCAAGGGCCACCCGACGGTGACGGCCAGAGCGGCGGGGATGCCGGCCAGTCCGGCACTGAGCACCGCCAGCGCGCCGAGTCCCTCTGCGATCTGGCGTCGGGTGGGCCTGGGGGTTGTCGGCATGGTCATCCTTTCGAGGCGATGCCGCTGATGTCGGTGGCCGATTCGGTCACGGTGACCTGGAGGCTCGAGACGCCGATGATCCCGAGGAGCTGAGTGGGTTGGCGGTAGCTGATCTGGGTGTAGACGGTGTTGCCGACGACCCAGGCGCTACCGGGGCGCCCGGCTGAGGTCATGTAGTTCTTCGCCGTACTGGTGGCGGTAGCAGGGTCAAGGGCGACGGTGCCGGCGTGGAGCTGGCTGACGTCGAGGGAGCCGGCGCCAGCCCGGGCGGCCTGTTCGGCTTCCGAGGCGGCAGCTTGCTTGGCGTCGAAGTAGCGGCCGCCGTCGGCAACCAGGCCGGCGAGGGCGAGGAACATGGTCATGAACACGACCGTCATGGCCAGGAACTGGCCGTCTTCGCCACGATCGCGGAGAACTTGCCAGCGGCACGCCAGACAAGAGCGCGCTGTATCTATGCGCGCTGTATTTATGGCAGTCGTCTTCATGACACTGTGGGAAGTGCAGCGGGTCCGTTCGCGGCCAGCAGATCGCAATATCACCATCAAGCAGCCCCTTTGCTTGCCTGGATGCCGAATTCATGAGTTGACAATCGCTCAGGATTCCTGACAGTCTTAGTTGATTCCCGAGTAGTTGTCGGATTGAGGAGACTGTCGTGGCGCCAGAGCTGGCGATTATCCGGTCGATCGGTTTTCCCCGTCAGCTCCGCACTTCCGCCGAGGAGGAAGACTTCGAACAGGAGCTCGTGGACCAGTGGTGTCTCGCCCTGGCCGCCACTGGTGCGGCCGACTCCCACGTGGCCAACCAGCGGACCATCGCAGTGGAGTTCGCCCGGTTCATGGGCCGTCGAATCTGGGCGGCCCAGCCAGATGACGCTGACCGCTTCTTGCGTTGGTTGCGAGTCGAACGGCGTCAGCAGCGGGTCACGATCGCGACCAAAGCGCAGGCGCTGGCCCGTTTCTTTGACTTCTTGATCTCCCGCTACCAGGGCGACATCCATGCGTTGACCGGCACGGTGGTGACCCAGCCGATCGACGAGTTCAACCGGCCGGCCAAAGGCGACCACGGCGCTGGGCGTGTGCCACCGCCCGAGGAGGATGTGCTCACCTTGTTCGGTCGCTGGCGGGAGGCCTTGCCCGGGGCGCGCAAGTATCTGCCCGCAGCGCGTGACTACATGGCCGCTTCTTTGTGGCGACGGACCGGATTGCGTCTGAACGAGACGAGGATGCTCGACGTCGGAGATTGGCGACCGGACCTCGGTGAGCTCGGCAAACTGCATGTGCGTTTTGGCAAGGGCAGTAGTGGTCGTGGACCAAAGAGTCGCATGGTGCCGGGAATCAATTCGGCCGGCGAGCTGCTGGAGTGGTGGCTCACCGATGTGCGGCACCAATACGGACCGGACTGGTCGGACCCCGACGCTCCGTTGCTGCCGAGCGAGCGGCGCGATGCTGACACCGGTCGCTGCACACGCGTTGGTGGGGATGCCTTGCGGACCGGCCTGGCCGGCGCGGTCGAGCGCTGGTTGCCCGATTGGCAGGGACGACTCACCCCGCACGCGCTGAGGCACTACTGCGCGTCCTCCCTCTATGCGAGCGGGGTGGACCTCAAAGCAATCCAAGAACTCCTGGGACATTCGTGGTTGTCGACGACGACCCTGTATGTGCACGTGCAAGACGAGCACATCGAACGGGCATGGAAGAGCGCCAACGAGCGGGTGGCAACCCGCCTGATCGGAGGGTGAGCTGATGCGCTGGAACATGAGGATGAAGGCGGCCGAGCGCGGCATATGGAAGTCGACGGAGCTGAGGCGGTTCCTCGCCGATGCCGGGCTTGAGATCAGCGCCGGGAAGATGTCTGCTCTTTGGACGGGAACCCCGACCTCGATACGGCTCGACGATCTCGATGTGATCTGCTCAGTGCTCGACTGCACGCCGGCGGACCTGCTGCTCTGCGAGCCCGACAAGGTTGCGGCCCGCCGCGTCGAGGCCTCTCGTGCCGCGGGTGACACCAGCAGTCCAGGGAAATCCTCGGCCAACTCGACGGTCACCCCACGCCTGGGTCGCAACCGTTCCTTGCCCCCAGCTTGAGTCCTTCCCCACGCCAACCCACATGCAGCGTGTGCGCGAGTCGGCCGGTGGCCATGCGCGGCGTCGCGTTCTGTTTCATCTGCTGGCCCGGAGGGCCAGTGACGCCGCCACCGTGCCTGCGCTGTGGATCCAGGACCGAGTACTACTCGAGCGGCGTCTGTGCCCGGTGCCATCCTGCCGGACGCCCCGCCGTGGACTCGTGTCGCGACTGTCACGCCTGGGGGGTCACTCGGAGGCACGACTGGATCTGTGGCGCCTGCAATCACTGGCGCCGCGCCTATCCCGCCATCGCCGAGTGCCCCACCTGCGGCCGCGCCCGATCCCTCGGTCGCCATGGGGTCTGTCGCCTCTGTCACGTCCAGGCGCAGCGGCTCCGCGGACCGAGCGGCGAATACGACCCCGTGTTCGCCAACCGTCACGGCCAGCAGCTCTCCTTTGCCTTGGGAGTGGGCAGGGGCTCTGTGGACGCAAAGGCAGCCAGCGACGAAGTGACCAACGCTGTCTCCGCGCTGGACCCCTCCGCCGACGCAAACCTGAGTTATCAGCAGCTCACGCTGTTCAACTCGCGGCCTGACCTTGCGATACTCGGCAGAGCCGGCTTGGAACTGCGAGGCCACACCGAACGCGCCGCCAGACTCGAAGCACTTGCAAGAGACATAGGCAGCCGCCATGGCTGGAGCAAGAGGATGATCAGCGATGCGTGTATCGGTGTCCGCATCGTGCTCGGCATCCAAGACGATCCCAATGGCCCGATCAACGCCAGCGACGTCGAACAGCTGCGCGGAATTGGTCTGGGAGTGAGCTCGGTGCTCACCGTGTTGGACGAGGCCGACGAGCTCACCGACGACCGGACCCCAACTCTGGACCGGTGGGCTCTCCCACGAATTGCAACGCTCCCCGAGCCCATGAGAAACGAGGTCCTCACTTGGTTCGACGTGATGAAGAACGGCACTACCACTCCGCCGCGACGTCGTCCACGTAGCGACATCACCGTCCGGCTCCACTTGCACTGGTCGCTTCCGGTTCTCCAAGCGTGGGCGGCCAGCGGACATACCTCTCTGCGAGAGATCACCAAGACAATGGTGCTCGACGCGCTGCCCGCTTCGGGCAACCCACGCTCGACGACCGGTCAAGGGCTCAAATCCATTTTCCGGTTGCTCAAGGCTCGCAACGTGATCTTCACCAACCCCATGGCACGGGTGAAGACCGGCGGACACGCCAACCGCCAACCGGTCCCCCTCGACGTCGCCGCCATCCACGAAGCGCTCGTTTCCGACGACCCTGCTCGGGCCGCACTTGTCGCGCTGATCGCCTTCCACGGACTGCGAGTCGGTCACCTGCAACGACTGCAGCTGAGCGACTTGAGTAACGGCACGCTCAGGGTCGATGGCCGGTCGATCCCCCTCGCCGACCCGGTCCGAGACCGATTGAGCACTTACCTTGATCTCCGAGCTCGGCGTTGGCCGAACACGGCCAACCAGCACGTGTTCATCCACTACCGGAGCGCTGGCCGAAGCGAATCGGTGGGCAAACGATGGATCTGGCTGACCGTCGGGTCCGGCCTGTCGGTCACGGCGATTCGCGAGGATCGGATCCTCAACGAGGCGCACGCCACTGGTGGTGACATGCGACGCCTGACTGACTTGTTCGGCCTCAGCGTCAACGCCGCGACTCGCTACACGAAGACTGTGGATCATCCCGACCTTGTTGAGAAAGCCGGATCGCCAAGCACGTAGGCTTCGGGTTCGCCCAACCGACGGCTTCACGACGCTCACTGCGCACCGCCACTGCTTGGGTTCGACGTTGAGGACCCTTCGGAATAGCTGAACTCGCTGCTTACCGCCCGGTACGGGTCGACGGGGGCGTACGAGGTGGCCGACAGCGTCTTGGTGC
>Ga0307374_10000344_pt1 | contig 88573 bp, 76 predicted proteins | sample OX3MG_FD_202532 | JGI IMG/M metagenome (GOLD analysis project Ga0307374, IMG submission 202532) | Soil microbial communities from Risofladan, Vaasa, Finland - OX-3 | ecosystem: Environmental > Terrestrial > Soil > Coastal area > Acid sulfate soil | place: Finland: Risofladan, Vaasa | collected... | reverse complement strand
TCTGGTGAAACTTTGATGATGGTCGGTTGGCCATTTTGCACCTCCATGCAGTTCGAGAAATGATCTCCTCTACCTGTATTACGGATGCTAGCGGCCATGCAGTTCGGTTCTCGGATAGGCTCTTAGCCGACCACGATGCCCGTGATTAACCCGGCGGCGAGGATGGTTTCGATCAGGCCGAGCAACTGCAGCGAGCGGGGATCGGCTTCGACGAGAAAGGCTTTGAATTGACGGGGAAAAACCGTCAGCGCGAACCCTTCGGCCAAAAACAGCGTCAGAGCCATCACGGTGAGCCAGCGGGCAGGTTCCATAGGCGAGCAACGGCTTTGGGGAAGCATGGGTTGCGGACCTTGAGCCGCTTGGTGCGGTCGATATATTGAGGCGCGTTCGGACCGCTAAGCACCGAGGATCAAATAAATTTCCTAAACTGCAGTGGGGTGCCTGGCGGCAGAGCGAAGCGATGCCCCAGCAACCTGGGGCTTCGCCTAGGCTCAGCCCCAGGCACCCACGTTTTTGTATTAGGAGGTTATTTAATCCTCGATGCGAAGGCCCTCACTTGCGGCGGCCGTTCTCTTTTCGACGCGCCGAACGCAAGCGAACAGCGTCGTATTTTTACTCGCCGTATTTTCACGCTCAGTCGCCGGCGGCACAAGCCGGAAAGAAACCTCGCATGGCTCATTTAGGCGTCAATATCGACCATGTCGCCACGGTGCGGCAGGCCCGGCGCACTTACGAACCAGATCCGGCGTGGGCCGCCGCCTTGGCCGAGTTGGGCGGCGCCGACGGCATCACCATTCACCTGCGCGAAGACCGCCGCCACATCCAGGACCGCGATCTGCGAATTCTGCGAGAGACGGTTACGGTCAAGCTGAATCTCGAACTGGCCTGCGCCGACGAAGTGCTGCAGATCGCCTGCCAGGCGAGGCCGGCCCAGGCCACGCTGGTGCCCGAGAGCCGGCAGGAGGTGACCACCGAAGGCGGGCTCGACGTCGTCGGCAACCAGGCCCGACTGGCCGAGGCCGTCCGCCGGCTGCAAGGCGCCGGAATCGTCGTCAGCCTGTTTCTCGATCCCGACGAGCGCCAGATCGAGGCCGGCCGCGCGCTCGGCGCCGAAGCGGTCGAACTGCACACCGGCCAATACGCCCTGGCGGCGCCGGGCCGACCGCAAGAAGAGCAACTCGAGCAGCTTCGCCGCGCCGCCCGGTGGATCGTCGAGCGCGAGATGACGCTGCATGCCGGCCACGGGCTGACTTATCGCAACGTACAGCCGGTGGCCGCCATCGAGCGGATGAGCGAATTGAACATCGGCCACAGCATCGTCGCCCGGGCGCTGATGGTCGGGTTTCAACAGGCGGTGCGCGAGATGAAGCAGCTCGTCGATCTGGGCCGCTAAAGCATGGAGGGACGGGCGCCCTCGCCCGCCCGTAGGGAGCGACGGGCGCCCTCGCCCGTCGAGTTGCAATTAAGGCGTGGAGGGACGGGCGCCCTCGCCCGTCGAGTTGCAATTAAGGCGTGGAGGGACGGGCGCCCTCGCCCGTCGAGTTGCAATTAGGGCGCGGAGGGACGGGCGCCCTCGCCCGTCCAACATAAGGCGCGAGACCCAGGGCGCCGACCGAGAGACTCGCACCGATTAAGAAGCTGACGGCGGCGTCCGCTCCGTCGGATCAATCCCCTCCAATCATTACTCTTCGCGGCCGACTCCAGTGCCGCAACTCGTGCGTATAGCCGAGAAACCAGAAGAAACAAGCGCGGCCGCTTTCGCCGTGGAAATGCCCGTCTTCAGGGTAGCCGAAGCGGAGGTCCGTGAGACGAACATAAACGATATAGCCGTAATCGACGGTCACGACGCACGGAAACGGCGAAGCGGCATTGCCCACATAATGGCACTGCGGGATTTCCTCGTCGCCACGCGGGTGATCATCGCGAAGCGGATCGCGGTCGACATGCGGGCTCCTGCCATCCACGCTCAACAAGTCGTCAAGGTGTTTCGTCACGTCTCGCGTTCCCAAGCTGGCTGTCAAGGACCAGGCGCCGAAAAACAATGCGACCGCAAGCGCGAAAATCAGCAGCGACCTGAGCGAAAACCGAAAGCGCCGCCGCCACAGCCGCCGGCCTAGCCAAAGGACAGGCAGGGCGCTGGTTAACGCGATTGCATACCAGAGGCTGACGGCAACGAACCAATAAGTGCGGCTGCCGTTGTAGCTGACTTGCCAGTAATGGAAGCCCGGCCCACTGTAGCTGACGCCGTTGAGCGGGTTCCCGGATTCTTTGGTAAACTCAGCGTATTGGGCTGCAACCAGCAAATCGCTGTTGCAGATGATCGCTTTTGCGATTCCCGATGGGCCGCCAGCGTCAACCAGAACGTGAAGCCGGTCCGTGAAAGAATAGCTGCATTGACCGCCGCGAAAGCACACGCAAGCGTCCGCAACGCAGAGAAACAAGATCGCCGAGAGAGAGGCGCCCGCAGGCAGCGCCCAACGACCGCACCGCTTCGCAAATTCCAGCACGCGTCGCACCCCCGCCTCCGATCCGCCAAGCTTGGTTCTTCGGCTCTATCGATTGGCAAAAAATCGCCTTACGGACCGTTCGCCGATCGAGTCGACAAGATCCAATTCATTGTGTCCAATTGATTGTGCAAGCTGGAGAAGCAGCGTGCAAGTTTCGCCCGTCGAGCAATTGCATCCCGCCAAAACGCCGTGCGTGGGAAATCTTGGAATTCGGCTCTGTTGGGGATAGGGCGCCAGATCGCCATGATACCGGGCGAGGGCGCCCGGACCTCCATGACATCGGGCGAGGGCGCCCGGACCTCCATGATTCCGGGCGAGGGCGCCTGGTACTCCATTGCCGGCCCCCTCGCCGGGCCGTTTGCACAAGGCGGGCCGGTCTTTTATGATGCGGAGTTTGTGACGATCATTCCCCGCCCTCTGGAGCGTTCGAAGTCCTGCCATGTCCACCAAAGGTGAAGCGTTCGCCGGCCTCTCGGTTGCCCTGACCACCCCGTTCCGCAATGGCGAAGTCGATTATGACGCTTTGCGGGCCCAAGTCGAATTCCAGGTGGCCGCCGGTACGAAATGCCTCTGCCCGGTCGGCACCACGGGCGAGTCGCCGACCCTCTCGCACGATGAGCACGAGCGGGTGATCGCCTCGGTCGTCGAGTTCTCGGCCGGCCGCGCTAAGGTGATGCCGGGCACCGGCTCGAACAGCACCCGCGAGGCGCTGCGGCTGACCAAGTGGGCGGCCAAGGCGGGCGCCGACGCGGCGCTGGTCGTCGCTCCTTATTACAACAAGCCGACGCAGGAGGGCTTTTACCAGCACTTCAAGGCGTTGGCCGAGGCGGTCGAGATTCCGATTTGCGTCTACAACATCCCGGGCCGCACGGGCAAGAACATCGAGCCCGAGACGATCGCCCGGATGGCCGAATTGCCGAACATCGCGATGGTCAAGGAAGCCACCGGCTCGATGGACCAGGCGTCGCAGACCTTGGCCCTGACGAACCTGACCTTGCTCAGCGGCGACGACAGCCTGACGCTGCCGCTGTTGGCGATCGGCGGCCGCGGCGTGATTTCGGTGGTCGGCAACATCGTGCCCAAAGACATGCTTTCGCTGTTGGCGGCCTTCGAGGCGGGCAAGCTGGCCGAAGCCCAAAAGTGGCATCGCAAGCTGTTCCCCTTGTGCCGCGACATGCTCGGCCTGTCGACCAATCCGATCCCCGTCAAAGCCGCCATGAAACTGCTCGGCCGCGACACTGGCGAGTTGCGCCTGCCGATGACTCCTCTTTCCGCCGCTGAAGAGCAGAAGCTGCGCGGCACGCTGGCCGGCTATGGGTTGCTGTAGGGAGCGGGCAATTGGGAGTAAGGAGTGGAGAGCCAGGAGCGAGAGCCTGAACGGGCGTTTTCCCGCACGGGGATGCCAACGAGACGTGGGGCGGCCTTCCAGGCCGTCATTGACCGACGGCCTGGAAGGCCGCCCCACGACCAACAGACGTCTGATTCTTAATCGGGCCCATCACAATTTCCGCCTCTCCGACTTCCGAGTTCCGACTTCCAACCTCGATCCGCGTCGCCTGGCTGTTCGAGTATCCGACGCTGCACGGCGGCGAACGCTCGTTGCTGGCGACGCTGCCCTATCTTCGCGCGGCGGGGGTGGACGTCGTCGCGCTGGCGCCGCCCGCTGGACCGCTGGCGGAACGGCTGGCCGCCGAAGGCGTTGCGCTGGTCGCCTTCGAAACTTGTGATTGCGAGGGGCGCAGGCGTTCGCAACCGCAGTTGCGCGAGCGACTGGCCGAACTCTTAGCGGCGGCGCGGGCGGATCTGCTGCACGCCAATAGCCTGGCGATGGGGCGGCTCTCGGGCCCCGTGGCCGCCGAATTGAACCTGCCGAGCCTGTCGCATCTCCGCGACATCCTCAAGCTGAGCAGGGCGGCCGTCGCCGATTCGAATCGCCACATGCGGCTGCTCGCCGTCTCCCAAGCGACCCGCGACTTTCACGCCGGCCAGGCCCTGGCGGCCGAAAAGTTGCACGTGCTCTATAACGGCGTCGATCTCGAGCGGTTCCGCCCGCGAGCGGCCAACGGTTGGCTGCACGAGCAATTGGGCGTTTCTCGCGAGGCGCTGCTGATTGGCTCGATCGGCCAGCTCGTGCTGCGCAAAGGGCACGACGTGCTGGCTCGAGCGGCCGCCAACCTGGCCCGACGGCTGCCGCACGCGCACTGGATCATCGTCGGCAGCCGGCATTCGCAAAAGGACGAAGCGCTCGAACACGAAGCGGCGGTGCATGAGATCTTCGCTTCGGCGGGGCTCGCCGATCGGGTGCATTTTCTCGGCACGCTGGAGTACGTCGAGGAGCTGTTGCCCGAGCTGACGCTGTTGGTGCATCCGGCCCGGCAAGAGCCGCTGGGCCGCGTGCTGTTGGAAGCCGCGGCTTCGGGCGTGGCTTGCATTGCGACCGACGTCGGCGGCACGCGCGAAATCTTTCCGCCGGTCGCGGGCGCCGCGCGGCTCGTGCCGCCCGGCGACTCGGTCCAGCTTGCCGAAGCGATCGCGGAATTGGCGGCCGATTCCCAAACGCGAGCCCAGTTAGGCTTTGCCGCCCGACGACAGGCCGAAATGCGGTTCGACATTCGGCAAGCCGCCGCGGGGCTGATCGAGCATTACCGCGAAAACGTAGATGCGGCATCCCTGCCGCATTTCTAAAGGCGGCAAGGACGCCGCCTCTACCGCAAGATCCTAGGGTTGCGGTACAGCGGCGAGTAGACTTGAAAAACAACCGCGGGTATCGCCGCCGCCTGAACGCCGCGGGGCGGATGCTGGACTCTCTTGCCTCGGCCGTGCATAATAAACGATAAGGTGGCAAAGTCGGCGAACTTAGGGCCAGTGGTTCGCAGTTTGCGCGGGTGGGATGACAGAACTGTTGCAGAGAACCGAGACGCGGCTGCTGATTTTGACGGCCGTCGTCGCGGCCTTGATTGCGGTCGGAATATACGTTGTGGCGAAAGTACGCCGAAGCTTCATGCAAAGCGGGCCGGCGGCGAGCGATTTGATCACGAATTTTCGGGAATTGCACTCCCAGGGTGAGCTAAGCGACGAGGAATACCGAAACATAAAAGCAATGTTGGCGGCTCGTCTGCAAAACCAGTTAAAGGGTAGGAGCGAAGAGGGTTAAGACGCCTGGCGGCGACTTGGCGGAACCCGATGGTTCGTTCGGTTCTGCCGGACGTCGCGAGTCGGGCGACGTCGATTCTGCTCGCCAGTGGCAAACAGCGGCCGCCTCTTTGGCGTATCAGGAACATGCGCGGGAACCAAGGCGCAAACTTGATCGGATTGCTCGCGACCAACGGACAAGGATGCCCCCGGGCCATGCGACGATACGTGCGCGACGCCCGCTCGAGCGACAACTTTGATTCAAGACGTCGCGTCGACCGGCCAGCGTAGGCCGGAGGCGGCGTACAGCGGAAAGGAGTTAGCATGCCCTCGAGTAGGGATGTGACCGGAGGTCGTCGCGGTGGAGGCGCCACCAAGAAAAACGCGTTCTGTTCGTTTTGCCGCAAAAGTTATCGAGACGTCGGGCCCTTGGTCGAAGGGCCGGGCGATGTCTACATTTGCGGCGAATGCATCGAACTTTGCCAGTCGATCCTCGAACAGGAGCGCCGGCGCCGCGGAACCAGCAAGCAGCTCTTCACCAAAGTGCCCACCCCCCGCGAAATCGTCACCCAGCTCGACGAGTACGTGATCGGGCAGGAACGAGCCAAAAAGGTGCTCTCGGTCGCCGTCAACACCCATTACAAGCGGCTGATGCACTCAAGCGAAGCCGCCGATGTCGAACTCGACAAGTCGAACATCCTGCTGATCGGCCCGACGGGCAGCGGCAAAACGCTGCTGGCCCGCACGCTGGCCCGCATGCTCAACGTGCCGTTCGCCATCGGCGACGCGACCACGCTCACCGAGGCCGGCTACGTGGGAGAGGACGTCGAGAACCTGCTGCTCAAGCTGTTGCACGCCGCCGATTTCGACCTGGAAAGCGCCCAACGCGGCGTGCTCTATATCGACGAAATCGACAAGATCGGCAAAACCAGCCAGAACGTCTCGATCACGCGCGACGTGTCGGGCGAGGGCGTGCAGCAGGCCCTGCTCAAAATGCTCGAAGGCACGATGGCCAACGTCCCGCCGCAAGGCGGCCGCAAGCATCCCGAGCAGCAGTACATCCAGATGGACACCAGCAACATCCTGTTCATCTGCGGCGGCACGTTCGTGGGCATTGAAAAAATCATCGCCAAGCGGCTGGGTCGCAAGACGATCGGCTTCGGTCAGGAAGCGGGCGGGCCGCAGAACGAAAGCGACCTGGCTTCCCTATTGCCCCAGGTTGGCAGCGATGACGTGCTCGAATTCGGCCTGATTCCCGAGCTTGTCGGCCGTTTGCCCGTCATTTCCGCCTTGCAGCCCTTGGATACCGATTCGCTCGTCCGGGTGTTGAGCGAACCGCGCAACGCCCTGGTGCGTCAGTACCAGAAGCTATTCGAGATGGAAAACGCCGAACTCACCTTTACCGAAGAGGCTTTGCGCCTGGTCGCGGAAAGAGCGAAGGAAAAAGAAACAGGAGCACGGGGTCTGCGGTCGATCATTGAAGAGGTCATGCTCGACATCATGTTCGAGCTGCCCGAACAAGGCGCCGGCAAGCATTACCTAGTGACGCCGGAAGTCGTCTCGGGCCGCGAGCCGCTGCTGGCGTTGCCCGAACCGAAACACAAAAGCGCGTGACGTTCAAGCCTGCCGCCGCCTGTCGCGTTTTGCCAGGCGCCGGCGGGGGTTAAGTCCGCGCTTATTTTGAAACGAGCCCGGGACCAACAATCGGGTTGGTCCTGGGCTCGTTTTTTTCTTGTAGAAGCGGCGCCCCTGCCGCTTCCCGTCTCTCTTATCAGCGGCGCCCCGCCGCTTCAACCGCTGGCTTGCGCCGCCGCCCCTTGCCCGGCCGCCGCGTTACTCCCTCGCATCCGACGGCTTGCCAGGCGCCTGATCGCCGAGGCTTTTCACCTTGAGGTTCGGCAGGGCCTGCTTCAATTCCGCGACGGCTGCCTCGCTGATGGCAGAGCCGCCTAAGTCGAGTTGTTTCAACTTCTTGAGGCCGCGGAGATGGGCCAACCCGGCGTCGGTGATCCTTTTGCTTCGCAGCGAAAGGCTTTCCAAGTTCGGCAGCGCCGCAAGCGAGCGCAGCCCCGCATCGGTAATGTTCCAGGGGCTCGAGCCGTCGTCCAATTGGACCAACTCAAGATGTTCAAGGTTGGTCAGTCCGGAAAGGGATTCCACTCCCCGATCGGTGAGCCTCGCGCCGTCCTTCGCGGCAAGTAGCAGTTGCTTCAGATGCGTACAGTCCTGCAAGTGCGATAGCCCCTCGTCGGTAAAGGCGCCGCCGAACGTCAAGCTCTCGAGTTTCGGCAACTCAGCGATCTCTCGCAGCATGTCGTCGTCGAGACGCGGCCCGGCGAGGCCCAACCCTTTCAGGTTCGGCAGTGCGGCCAGATGAGCGACTCCCGCCGCGGTCAAGTCTGAAACATCGGCGAGCATCAGCGATTCGAGCTTTTTCAGTTCTCGCAACGACTTCAGCGCCTCGTCGCAACCGTGCGGAGGACAAAGTGTGAGCGACCGCAGTTCGGAGAATTCCTTGAGATTGGCCAGCAGGTTTTCGTAGAGCCAGGCGAACTGCGGCGCCAGCGCCTCGAAGTCGATTTCATCCCGCCCGCCCAAGGCAATTTCAGTCACAACCTCGCGGCCGTCCATGATTTCCGTTCGCAGTTGCACGTACTCCGTGGCCTTCAAGAGTTCAACGAGCGCCTTTCCGCTGAGCCGCGCTTCCGGAAACGCAAACGCAGCGGCGGCCGGCGCGGCCCATTTGGGACGCTGCGAGGCGACTCGCAACTCGACTTTAACGGTTTGCCCCCTGGCGGCCTCGACGCCCGCCAGCCGCCAGCGATTCTCATCGATCAACCGCCAACGGGGATGAAAGAAAACCAGCGAGTTCTTTCCCGGGCGTACGGTCATCGAAAAAGTTCCGTCGCCCTGCACGTAGCCGGCACGCGCGTCGGACGGCTTCTCGCCTGACAGCATCGCGTGGACGGCCATTGGCATATCGCCGAAATCGAGCGGCGGCTTGCCCGTGGCCTCGTCGATGACGATTCCTTGGATAAAAGCTCCGCTCTCCAGTCGCAAGTCTGCGAAATTGGCGCCGGAGTGCAATTCGACTTCGCGCGTTGCATCCAGGCGGTCGGCTCGCCAAGTCCGCAGCGTATACTTTCCCGGCGGCAGCCCAGTTGCGGCATAGCGGCCGTCTTGGTCCGTCAGCGTCGAGCCGGAGAAGCCGTGCTCGTGCGTCCAATGCACCGTGGCTTTTTCCGCCGGCTGACCGCTCTCCTCGTCGACGATCTGGCCCGCCAGCGCCGCGGGACGCTGCAAAGTCGCCTCGACGACGGCCGGCAAGCGTTCGTATTCCGCGACTTGTTGCGCGTAGTCGGGGTGCTCGATACCGACGGCGGCGCTGGCCCTCGCGAACATGCCGAAGTCCGAAACTTCAGGCGGCAGGTTGGCGACATCGAACGGCGGCAAATCGGCGATTTCGAAGCGGCCGTCCGCGTCCGTCACGGCGCACATGATGCCCGGCAGCGGCTTGGCCAAAGCGCACGCATCGGGGCACGACACGACGGCGCCGGCCACCGGTTTTCCTTCACTGTCGACGACTTGCCCTCGCAGGCTCACGGCGGCGGGCAGCGTAAATTGCATCGATTCCACGAATGGCAATTCATCGGTTCGCCGCACGATCATCGCCCGTTCGCACTGCGTCCCCTTGCCGGGCGACTGCGCGACGACCAGCACGACGGCGCGTTGCTGCTTCCAGGCCTCGTCGGCGGCCAGGCCGGCAAACTGAAACTTGCCGCCGTCATCCGTCCGCGTTTGCGCCAACAGGCGCTGTGATTCGGGCGATTCCATCGAGGAAGCGTAATTGGGCGATGAGAAGCCCTCGCCTGGTTTGACGTCGGCAAGAAAAGACTGCACGAATTTCAACCGGCCCGTCGGGCGGAGGTGCACCTGGTCGGAGCGCTCCGTGCGAAAGACGCGGACATGGGCGCCGGCGAGGGGCTTTTGATGCTCGTCGAGGCAGATGCCGGAGATCGAAACCAGTTCCGCGTCGCCGGGCGGCTCGGCCAGCCGCGAAGCGTTCGCCGCCCGGGCGGCCACGTTGGGCACGGCCTTCTCCGCCGCCGCCGTTGGCGGAGCGGCGAACGTCGCCGGCCCGGGCCGCAACGTGAACAGCGAAAGACCTGCGACGAGCGCCAGCGACGCCAGTCCGCTAGCGGCCTTCCAACGACGACTGCAATCGAGCGGCAGACGAATCCGTTCGTCCAAAAGCATGGATATCCTCCTTGTCAGTAGCGAACGACTTTCCCAAATCCCCATCATTCCATTCGAGCCAGCTCGCTCTGCCGCTTGAAAACGGGCCCAAGCGACCAGAGCTTCGGCATACGCGCATCGGCCGCAGCACTCGGCGGCCGTCGCGTCGGCGAGCAGTTCCTGGTCGGTGCGAATGCGGACCCGCAGCAGCCAGAACAGCGGATGCGCAAACAGCGCCGCCTGCACCCCGCGCACGAGCGCCAGCAGCCACAGGTCGCCGCGGCGGATGTGAGCCCATTCGTGGGCCAGAATCGGTCCGATGGCCAGCCCCGAGCGTATTGCGCGCTCCGGCAGCACGATCGTCGGCCGCAGCAGTCCCCAGGCAGCGGCCGTGCCGATGGTCGGACTGACGAGCAAGCGGGGCGGCGGATCGGCGCCGGCGGCGATTTGCTTCAGTTCGTCCAGTGCGGCGGCGGGCGCGGCCGAAGCGCGGCGGCACAATCGCCGCACTTGGACGGCGCCCAGCAGCAGTCGGGCGAGCAGCAATCCGGCCCCGACCAAGAAGGAAACGACGAGCCAGGGCGCCGCGTCAGCGAGGCGAAGCGTTGTGCGACCTTTTGCGAATGCGTCGGGGCGCCATGTCACTTGCGCTTGGGAAGGGGCGTTGGCGCGAGCGAAGCTGGCCTCGGCACTGCCGACCGGGCTCAAAGTTGGCCCGCCGGGATCGGCGGCATTTGGCGAGTGGGGCGTCAAAGCCCGCAACACGGCGCCGCGAGGGATGCCAGGCGCGCTCGCGGACGCGTCGTTAGCTCGAAAAGCAACGGCGAATTGCGGCCAACCCGGCGCCGCGCAGAGTACGGCTAGAATTGCCAGACCGGCCAACGCCGCCCGCGAGAGGGCCATTCGCGCGGCGGAAGACCGGACCAGCGCGCCGGCGATTGCGACCGCCGCCAACACGACGCTCGCCGCGGCGTAGTAATCGAGCAGCCATCGCCCCGCCCAGTCGCTCCAGGCCGTCATGGCTCAATCTCCCTTTCCGCGTTTCCGTCGCGAGCGGGCCTTGGCTTTGGCGATCATCTGTTCCAGGCGGTCCAGTTCTTCGGCGCTTGGGCGCCGCGAGTCGAGCGCGTGGACGAGATACTCGTCCACGGCGCCGTCGAAGACCCGCTCCAGGAATCCGGCCGCAAGCTGCCGAAAGACCCCGCGCCGCTCGACGCGGGGAAAATACAGATACGTCTTGCCTTCGGCCCGGTGTCCGACCAGCCCCTTTTGCTCCATCACCTGCATCAGGCTGAGCACGGTCGTATAGGGCAGCGCTGCGTCGCCCGGGTCGAGCGACCGCCACAAGTCGCGCACCGTGGCTTCGCCCAGCGACCATAGCGTTTTCAGGGCCTGCAGCTCTCGATCGGTCGGGGCGGGCATCGCCATGCAAATCGCCTTGGGGTTAGTATGCGGTCATCAACTGCGTGAAAGGTACTGATCGTTCAGTAGATCGTCAAGACGAATCGCATTACGCATCCGCGGTTGACGGTCCGAACGGCCTAATCCGCTTGTTTGGGCTGCAATACGCCGGCCTCGGTCAGCATGAGTTCGGCTTCGGCCAGGTAGTATTTGGCCGCATAATACTTCTCGTTTTCGCCGCCGCGGGCGCCGGCGCGCCAGAGCGCCTCGATTTTTGCGTGCAGGTTAGCCATGCGGCGCCAGTGCGCCATCAACGCGGCGATTTCGTCTCGCTTCGTCTTTGCCAGCTTCCGCTCGGCGCCGGCCCAGCGCAGCGACCAGGCGTAAACTTCCGGCGCGGTCGCCGTGCCGGCGTCGTATCCGGCGTTCACGGCTTCGTGGGTCTTTTGGGCCGCGTCGAGCATGGCCGCTTTCGCCTTGGCCCCGGCTTCCTCCGCTGGTTGCTTGGCCTTTGCCGGCGGCGGGTCATTCTCGCCTCGGGCGACGAGCACCACAGGAACTGCGGCGGCCAGCAACAGCATGAAGCTCGTTGACTCAAGAATTGACATTCTCATGCGCGTGTCCTCCTGAAGTAACAAGGGGCCAAGATCGGTTGCCCCGCAAGCAAGCTCGCGGCTCGGAACTCGCAGTTCGATTTTAGCCTTCAGGCATTGTTGGTGAAAATCGCGCGCCCCGGCGGATCTGCGCGGCGCCGGGCGCGGGCCGACGTTAAAATGCGCCAGACCGGAAATGCGCCAGACCAGCGACCGTCTCTCGCTTTTCGTTTGGCAACCAAATCTGCGAGGTCCAAGATGTCTGATTCGAACGATCGCGCCGCCGTTCAGGTCGGCCTGGCTCTTTCGCGTGGAACACGAGTTGCGAACCGATTGCAAAACGCGGCGGGCGAGGGCGCCCGCCCTCCGTTTGTCGCGGGCGAGGGCGCCCGCCCTCCGGTCGCAATGGGCGAGGGAGCCCGGCCTCCCTGGGCCATTCGGCGGCTGATTGTCGTCGCGCTGGCCGTTTGCCTGGCGCCAGCGGCCGCGCTGGCCCAAACGCCGCCGAAGGCGTTTTACTCGCTCAATGCCGACGGAACCGGCTGGCGAAAGCTGTTTCAGTTGGAAGGCTACCCGGCTTGCGGTTCGCCGGCCGTTTCACCCGATGGCAAGGAGTTCGCCTTCGACGCCTGGCAAATGGCGGGCAACCAGCAGCAAGGCCCGGCCAAGTTGTTCGTCGTGGGGCTCGACGGCGCGAATGCCCGCGAACTGTGTCCGGGGCAGATGCCCACGTGGTCGCCCGACGGCAAGTTCCTGGTTTGCTCGCGATCGGCCGAGCCTTCGGGCCTGTGGATCGTGACGGCCGAAGGCAAAGACCACAAGCTGGTCGCGCCCGCCTGGGGCGCCCAGTGGTCGCCCGACGGCAAGCGGATCGCCTACTACAGCGGCCCAAGAATCCTGACCTACGAAGTCGAGTCCGGCGAGACGCGGCAAGTGCTCTCGGGCGACAACCACGGCTATCGGCAGGTGTTTTGGAACATGACCTGGTCGCCCGACAGCTCGCAGATTTGCTTCAAAGCGGCCAAGCCTGACGGGACCGAAGAGATGGCCCTGGTCGACGCGGGCGGCGACGAATTCGGCTTCAAGGTGCGTTGGTCGGGCAAGGGGCTGTGGGTCGATTTCGCCTGGCATCCGCGCGGCGATCGGCTCGTGATGGCCATCCGCCGGCCCGAGACGAAACGCGTGCAGTTGTTCGAGGTCGATCCCGATGCCGACGATCCGCCCGTGCTCGTCGCCGGGCAGGACGAGAACCTCAACCATTTCGGCATGAACTGGACGCCCGACGGCGAGCAGTTGATCGTGGTCAGCTCCGCAGCGCAGTAAGGACGCCCGCGGCGAGTTCTTGTGCGGCGGATTACGGCCGCTTGGCGCTCAATTGCCTCCGGCCGCGGGTTCGTCCGTGGCGAGAATTCTCGCCAATGCTCGCCGCGCGCGCTTTTTGAACGGGTTGTCCTCCGGCACGTCGGGTTGCTGGATAATGCGTTTCAGCACCGGGAAGGCAATCTTGGCGGCTGGGCCTAGGCTGCCGAGCGCGTCGATGGCGGCCAACTGCTCGTTTTGCAGTCCGAAAACCTCCTCGGATTCGATGAACTTGGCGAGCAACGGCGCCGTAACTTCCGCCTGGTCGGGGAAGCTTGCCAGCCTTCCGATGGCGCTACTGAGCTGCCCTCGCTTGTGCAACTGCTGCCACAGCTCGGTGGACTCGAACCCATCGGCAAACACGGCCGCAAGCAGTTGCGGGTTGCCTCGCTGCGCCAGCGCCTGCGCCGTCGAACTCGAGACCTGCTGATCGTCGTCGCAAACCAGCAGTTCCACGGCATCGATCGCCGCTTTCTCCGCCGGAGCGTGCGCCCCCAACATCTGGCCCGCGGCTTGGCGGACGTGTCTATACGGGTCGTCGGCCAATCGCACGAGCGGCCGCACCCACCAGCGACCCGCGGGAGGAAACGAGCTCAAGCTTACGGCAAACGTGTACCGGATTTGCGAATCGCTGCTGGCCGCCTGGCGTTCTAGCGCCGGCCAAAGCTGCTCGTCATCGCCGGCCACGGCAACCAAGGACCGCACCGCGCCGATGCGGACCATGAGATTGTTGTCGGAGAGCAGCTTGATCAACGTTTTGGCGGCGGGGCGCCCCTCGGCCCCCAGCGACTGGATGGAATTCGCACATGCCGAGCGGACGCCGGGCCGTGCGTCGGCCAGTCCTGCTGTTAAGGCGGGCAGAGCCGCCGATCCGATTTTCGCCAGAGCGCCGGCGGCGCTTTCCGCTTCCGCCGGGCGGTCCGAGCGCAGCACTTCGTCGAGGGCCGCGGTCGCCTCGGCGGCGTAACCGCGCTTACCGAAGGCCGCCATCGGCTCCATCGCCTCGATACAAGTATTCGGATCGAGATCGTTGAGCAACTGATCGCGCCACTCTTCGAAGCTCCGCCGCGCGTAGCGCAAAAGCCCTCTTCGCCGGCCGCTGGCTGTCGCTTGGGCGGCATTTGCGTCGTCGCCCGCCTTCGCCGCCGGCGCATCGCCGGGCTGTTTCGTTTCGCCGCCGGGAGCCGCAGCGGCGGCCGCGGTCGATGCCGGAGCGAAGGGCCGCCCGACGGCCAACAACAACGCGATGCACGTCGCCGCGACTCCCAGCATTCGCAACCGGCGGCCCGCGATGCATTGCCGCCAGATGCATTGCCGCCCTCGGTTGCTTGCAAGCTTGTTCCGCATGGAAGCTCCTCGAAAAGTGGCGCGTGGTAAACTTGGCACTTCGCCTTGATTCGTTCCTTTCGCACTCGGCGCGTTCTCAGCCTAGCGCGGCGAAGCCGCAAGTGAAAGTAGTAGGCACACTCCGTGTGTCGTAACCGGAATTGTGTTGAACGCCATCGGGGCGTCGGCGACGGCACACGGAGTGTGCCTGCTACTTTAACGCAAGCGTTGTCGGCGCCGTGCTCAGGCGCATCGGGTTTTGGCATCGAATCTTGCCGCAGCAGCACGATTCGCGACGTTAATAACATAGTGTCGCCGCATGCAGTAGCATCACGGGCATCATCATAGACGATACCCGAAATCATCAGCGCGATGATACGCCGATCGGGCATCGGGACGCCGTTTGCGTCGTCGGTCATCGGGCTTCCTTTGCCTCCACGAGTAAAGCCGCTCGACCGCGCGCAACGCCCTCGATCGCGTCGCAGGCGGCGGCGACGCCGTTTTCTTGCCGCACGCGCTCGCCAAGTTCCGACGCGCGCCGGGCGTAAGCCGGGTCGTCGAGCAAGCGGCCGAGTTCGGCGGCGACGCGAGCCGAAGCGTAGCGACGCCGCGAGAGGACGCGGCCGACGCCTAGTCTCGCGATGCGCGCGGCATGGTCGGGCTGATCCCAAGCGCACGGCATGACCAGCATCGGGCGGCCGGCGTGCATCGCCAGCCCCGTCGTGCCGATCCCGGCATGGTGTACCACGGCCGCCGCGCGAGGAAAGAGCAATGAGAACGGCGCATAGTCGCAGGCGAAGATTTCATCCGGCAAGCCGCCGGGCCGGTTGCGCGGCTCCTTGAGAATCAACACCGCGCGGCGGCCGAGCCGCCTGGCCGCCGCCGCGCTTTCGGCGAAGAACGTCCCGGCGTCGCTCGACACGGCCGTGCCGAGGGTGAACACGATCGGCGGCGGCCCCGCGTCCAGAAAGCGAACCAACTCGGGCGGCAACTCGCCGCCGGCGTCGTAAAGCGGAAAACCGGTGACGACCGTTTGCGGCGGCCAGTCGGGCTGCTTTTCGGCGAACCATTTGGAAAACGTCGCCAGCACCAATCGCGGCGAATGGCTTTCGCTCAACGGATTGAGTTCGTTGGTCGGCGGCAGGCCCAATTCGCGGCGCAGGCGATACCACGGCTCGGCGACGAACCGCGACGCCCGCTTACAGCATCGCAAAAGCGGCCCCCAAAACGCCGGCCCCAGCGGCCGCAGCCAGCGCGACGCCAGCGGAAGAACGTCCACCACCGGCAGGTCGTATGCCGAGAAAAAACCGAGCGGCACGAGCATCGCCGAAACCCACGCCTTGCCCGTCTTTTCCGCGACCAGCCGCGAGGAAAACGCCGCCAGCGGGTGCGAGACGAGCAAGTCGGCGTCGGCCGCCGCGACAAGCGTGTCCTCGTAGGTCTCTCTCAGCACGGGCAGAATCAGTTCGCGGCCGATCCCCGCAGCAGTCCCATTCGCGGGTGCGAGAAATGCCGCATGAACTGCTCGTCGCCCAGCCAATTGCTATCGGGCCGGATCGGCCGAAAGCCGAGCCCTGCCGCTTCGACCTGTTGCCGATAGCACTCGCCGCTGGCGACGATCGCCTCGTGCCCCCGAGCCTTGAGCCCCAGGGCGATCGCCATGAACGGGTGCAGATCGCCCATCGAGCCGAGCGCGGTCAGCACGATGCGGCGCCCGGCGGGTTTCTTCGTCGCGGGGTCCGGCGTCATAAAGCGAAGTTGAAATGAATGAATGCTTCGTCCTTGGTCCAGCCTAGTTTCTCGTAGAGCCTCTGAGCCGGCAAATTCTCGACGCCGGTCGCCAGCGTCAGACGGCAGGCGCCTGTGGAACGAGCGAATTCTACGGCTCGCCGAATAAGCCGTTCCGCGACGCCCTGTCGCCGGCCGCCGGGCTCGACGAACAGATCGTTGAGCACCCAGACGCAGCGCATAGCGACCGACAAAAGCTCGGGTAAAGCTGCGAGAAGCCGACCGCTTCGGGCCCGCGGCAGGCCAGGAGAATTACGGAGTCCTGCCGTTCGAGCCGCTCGGCCAAGAACCGTTCTGCCACCCCCTGGTCCGCGGGTTGTCCGTAGAACTGCCGATAGGCGTCGAACAAAGGAGCGAGCTGGGCGAGACGATCGGGACCGGCTTGTATGATCTCAAGTTCGTGGGGCATTTCGAGTCTCGATGGATGCTGCCCTCGGGGCAGTTGGTTCCATATCAAGTTTATCCGCATCATCGGACCTTATCTCCGAACGTTACCTGATAGGCCCGATCGAACGCGGCGGCGAAGCCGCAAACCAAAGTAGTAGGCGCACTCCGTGTGCCGTAACCGGCGCTGTAGTCGGGCGCCATTGCAGCACTGGCGACGGCACACGGAGTGTGCCTGCTACTTTGTCGCAAGCGTTGTCAACGGCCTACTCCCCAATCACCTTTACCAGCACCCGCTTCTTCCTTCGCCCGTCGAACTCGCCGTAAAAGATCTGCTCCCAGGGGCCGAAATCGAGCTTGCCGCCGGTGATGGCGACGACGACTTCGCGGCCCATGATCTGGCGCTTCATGTGGGCGTCGGCGTTGTCTTCGCCGGTGCGGTTGTGGGCGTATCGCTGAGGGGAAGCGTCGAAGGGCGCCAGGCCCTCGAGCCATTTTTTGTAGTCCTCGTGCAGGCCCGACTCGTCGTCGTTGATGAACACGCTGGCCGTGATGTGCATCGCGTTCACCAGGCACAGTCCTTCCTGCACGCCGCTTTGCCGCACGATCTCGGCCACCTGCGGCGTGATGTTCGAAAAGCCCATCCGCTCGGGGAGGTTGAAGGTCAGATATTCGGTCTGCGATTTCATGGCTGCCTTTTCTTTGGCGAAACTCGGCCGAAAGCGATTTGGCGGCCGTCCGGGCGCAATTCGCCGCGTCGGGGTTGGCGCCGTTCATTGTGCGACGGCAAACGATCCGACGCAACGGCGCCGCGATTCGGGGGCCATCCAAAGGCGAGCGTCGCCCAGGGACAGGCGGCTTGCCGCGGGGACTGTCTTGATGCGCCCCTGATTGCGTCCGTACAATGGAGCGTATGAACGACGCGATTGGCCGATCTCGGCGCGAGATGACAAGCGGGCCGGTGACCGTGGCGCTCGAAGCGCTCGAGCGAGGCGAGCCGCTCGCCTCGGATCAGTTGCTGCCCCTCGTTTACGACGAATTGCGCCGCATCGCCGCGCGGAAACTGGCCCGAGAATCGCCCGAGCACACGTTGCAGCCGACGGCCTTGGTCCACGAAGCCTACTTGCGGCTGGTCGGCGACGGCGCCGGCCGCTGGGAAGGTCGGGGGCATTTCTACGCCGCGGCCGCCGAGGCCATGCGCCGGATTTTGGTCGAAGCGGCGCGACGCAAAGCAAGTCTGAAGCGGGGCGGCGGCCAGGTCCGCGTTGAATTCTCGGAAGACCTGGCCCAGGAAAACGCCGCGTCGTCCGCTACGCTGTTGGCCCTGGACGAAGCCTTGCAGAAGCTCGAAGCCGAAGACCCCGCGGCCTTCAAGCTGGTCATGCTCCGCTACTTCGGCGGGCTGAGCGTCGAGGAAGCCGCGGCTGCGTTGGGCGTCTCGCCGCGAACGGCAAAACGGCACTGGAGCTACGCCCGCGCCTGGCTCGGGCGCGAGATCGAAAGGGAATGACGCAACGCGTCGGAACTGCGAGTGGCGATGCCCGCCGGACGTGAAAAGGCGATCTTTCTGGGCGTGTTGGAATTCGATGCGGCCGCCGAGCGAGAGGCGTATCTCGCCGAAGCCTGCGCAGACGACGCGTCGCTGCGGCAGGCCGTCGACGCGCTGCTCGTCGCGCACGGACGAGCGACCAACGTGCTCGACTCGCCGCCCGAACCGTGCAATCGCCTCGTCCGGCAATTGGGCGCCGCGGTCGATCGAACGCTCGACTTGGATCGCGGGCGATTGGCGGCGCCGGCCGTCTCGGCGCCGCCCGCCGATCGCAGCGGCGAATGGATCGGCCGCTATCGGCTGATGGAGTTGATCGGCGAAGGCGGATTCGGCCTGGTTTATGTCGCCCAACAGCAGCAGCCCGTCCGCCGCCGGGTTGCGCTGAAGTTGCTGAAGCCGGAAATGGCCTCGCGCGAAGTGATCGCCCGCTTCGAAGCCGAGCGGCAAGCGCTGGCGATGATGGATCACCCGAACATCGCCCGAGTCTTCGACGCCGGCGCGACCGCCGCGGGCCAGCCATATTTCGTGATGGAACTGGTGCACGGCGCGCCGGTCACCGAATTCTGCGAGCGACAGCGGCTTTCGACCGGCCAGCGGCTGGAGCTGTTTTTCGACGTCTGCCAGGCCGTGCAGCACGCGCACCACAAGGGCGTGATTCATCGCGACCTGAAGCCTTCGAACGTGATGGTCACGCTGCACGACGCGACGCCCGTCGTCAAGGTGATCGATTTCGGCGTGGCCAAGGCCGTTGGCGATCCGCTGACCGACAAAACCGTCTACACGCGGTTCGCCCAGATGATCGGCACGCCGATGTACATGAGCCCCGAACAGGCCGAGATGAGCGGGCTCGACGTCGACACGCGCAGCGACATCTACTCGCTCGGGGTGCTGCTCTACGAGTTGTTGACCGGCACGACTCCTTTCGACGAGCGGCGGCTGCGCACCGCCAGCTTCGACGAATTGCGGCGAATCATTCGCGAGGAGGAGCCGCCGCGGCCGAGCGACCGGCTTTCGACCCTCTCGCCCAAAGTCACGACGCCGGCGGCCGGCCGGCAGCTCGGACCGCGCTGGTCGGCGACCGCTTTGCGAGGCGAGTTGGACTGGATCGTGATGAAGGCGCTCGAGAAGGACCGGCGGCGGCGATACGAGACTGCGGCCGACCTGGCCCGCGACGTGCGGCGCTATCTCGAGCAGCAACCGGTGATCGCCCGGCCGCCGTCGGCCTGGTATCGGATCCAAAAGTTCGCACAGCGGAACCGCGTGACGTTCGTCGCCGCGGCGCTCGTGTTGTTGGCGCTCGTGACGGGCACGAGCGTGAGCGTTTGGCAAGCCGTTCGCGCCACGCGGGCCTACGCCGAGGCCGAAAGTCTGCGGCAAGACGCCGTCGCGTTCGCCAGTCGGCTGAAGGAAGCAAACGTGCTGCTGGACAGCGCGCGGGCCAATGCGAACGAACAGCGATGGACCTTGGCGTGGTCGCAATACACCAAGGCCACGCAGTTGCAGCCCGACCACTATTTGACCTGGGCGGGACGCGGTTCGTTGTACGTCCGTCTGGGCGCGTGGCGGGCGGCCGCGGCCGATTACGCCAAGGCGCTCGAACTCGACGCGCCGGCGAACAATCCCGGCTGGTGGGGCGTGCCGCAGTTGTGCGCGTACGCGGGCGAAGAGAACGCCTATCGCCTGGCCTGCGCTACGCTTCGCGAGCAACTCGATCAGAGCGAGGATCCGGCCTTTGTCAGCCTGGTCATTCGCAGCCTGGCCGTTCGTCCGCTGCCGCGAGACGAAGCTCGGACGCTGGCCGAGCGCGTCGAGCAGTTATTGGAACGTCGGCAGCCTGGGGAGAAGAATCAGGCCCCGTCTCCGGGGCCGCCGCCCGCGTTTTCTTTTGCTTCGCACGATCGCCCGCCGCCGGGCGGGCCGCCCGAAGGGGGCCGCGACTTCGGGCCGCCTGGCCGTTTTCCGCCGGAGTTGCTCTGGTACGCCGCAGGGCTGGCCCACTACCGAGCGGGTGAAATCGAGCGGGCCCTCGAGCGTCTGAAGCAGGTCGTCGAATCCGAGTTCCGCTTTCCGCCCACGCGCATCGTCTTGCCCGTGCTGGCGATGGCTCGCCACGCGTCGGGCCAGATGGCCGAGGCCGAGCGGACCTTGGCCGAGGCGGGCCAGGCGCTGGACGAATGGACTTCGGCGTTGCGGGAGGACGCTCCCGTGCAGCTTTCGATTCCTTGGTTCGATTTTATCGAGTGTTGGTTGCTCTACCGCGAAGCTTACGAACGAATACGCGGAACGCCGCTGGCAGCAAGCGAGCGGCTGGCGGAGTTCGAACGGCGCGCGCTGGCCGCGTTGCGTAAGTAGGGGTTCGTGCGATTGATTCTGTAGGGAACGCCCTCCGCGGCGTTCCAGGAAGCGTGAATCGGCGCGATTCCCGCGTTCACACCACGCCACCGAGGGCGTGCCGTACAGGCTTTTGCAGCGAATGTCTACTTACGCCCCTGACTGCATTGCAAGGCGACAGCCAATAGCATTCGCAGCCGAAATCGGGCATACTGACAGGTTCTAGACTTCTCGACCGTCCATTCGAATCCGCGACCTCGAACCGCCCGTATGTCGTCTACCGTGCGAACCAACCCCGCCGCGACCGCCGCCCCGCCGGCCCGCCGCGTGCCGGGGACCGAAATTCCCTGCTACGTCTTCGATTCCAACCGCGAACTGGCCCGGCACGTGGCCGATTCGATCGCCAGCGTGATTCGCGAGCGCAACGCCTTCGGCCAGAACGCCGTGCTGGGCTTGCCGACCGGCTCGACGCCGATGGGCGTCTATCGCGAGCTGATCCGCATGCACCGCGAGGAAGGGCTCGATTTCTCGGGCGTGGTCACGTTCAATCTCGACGAATACTACGGCCTGCAGCCCGACCAGTTGCAAAGCTACCACCGCTGGATGTTCGAGCACTTCTTCGACCAGGTGAACATCCCGCGAAGCCAGATTCACATCCCTGACGGGACCGTGCCGGCCGACGACCTGGAAGACTACTGCCGCCGCTACGAAGCCGCGATCGAACGCGCGGGCGGCATCGACGTGCTGCTGTTGGGCATCGGCCGCAACGGGCACATCGGCTTCAACGAGCCGTTCAGCATGCGCCACAGCCGCACGCGGCTGGCCACGCTCGACCCGATCACGCGGCGCGACGCGGCCAGCGATTTCTTCAGCGAAGAGAACGTGCCGCAGCACGCCATCACGATGGGCCTAGCGACGATCTTCGACGCCCGCAAAATCATCCTGATCGCCCTGGGCGAACACAAAGCGGCGATCATCCGCGAAACGGCGGAAGGCCGGGTGAGCGATCGCGTGCCGGCCAGCTTTCTGCGCGAGCATCCGGCGGCGGCCGTACTGCTCGACGAAGCCGCGGCCAGCCAGTTGACCGGCGCGGCCACGCCCTGGGTGTTGGGCAACGTCGAATGGACCGACGCCTTGATCAAGCAGGCCGTGCTCTGGCTCTCCGACAAGACGGGCAAGGCGCTGTTGAAGCTCGACGACCAGGATCTGCGCGAGCACAACCTGCACCAACTGCTGCGGCATCATGGCCCCGCGCAGAAAGTGGCCCATCGCGTGTTCCGCTGGATGATGGACACGATCGAGTATCATCCCGGCGGGCGCGAGCCGAAGCGCGTGATTTGCTTCAGCCCGCACCCGGACGACGACGTCATCAGCATGGGCGGCACGCTGATCCGCCTGGTCGAAGATCAGCACGAAGTTCACGTGGCCTACATGACTAGCGGTAACATCGCCGTCTTCGACCACGACGCGCAGCGCGTGGCCGACCTGGTGGCCGAGTTCAACCGTCTGTTCGGCATCGACCAGGAAAAATCGCTGGAAGTCGAGCGGCAGGTTTTGCAGTCGCTGGGCAAAAAGGCGTCGGGCGAGCCCGACAGCGACACGGTGTTAGCCATCAAAGCTTTGATTCGCTGGAGCGAGGCCAAGGCGGGCGCCATCGTCGCCGGTTGCCGCGAGGAGCACCTGCACTTTCTCGATCTGCCTTTTTATCGCACGGGCACGATCGCCAAGAACCCGGTGGGCAACGACGACGTGCGGATCATTCGCGAACTGATCGAGCGCGTCGCCCCGCAGCAGATTTACGTGGCCGGCGACCTTTCCGATCCGCACGGCACGCACCGCGTCTGCGCCGAGGCGATTTTCCGGGCGCTGAAGGAGATCGAGGCGGCCCAGGGCAGCCGGCCGGAGGCGCTGTTGTATCGCGGCGCCTGGCAGGAATGGGCGCCGCACGAAATCGAAATCGCCGTGCCCTTGAGCCCGCAGGATCTGATGCGCAAGCGCAACGCGATCTTCATGCACGAATCGCAGAAGGATAAGGCGCTGTTTCCGGGCTCCGACTCGCGCGAGTTCTGGCAACGGGCCGAGGATCGCAACCGCAACACGGCCGACACGTACAACCGGCTCGGCCTGCCCGAGTATTACGCCATGGAAGGTTTCGTGCGCTGGAACGGGGAAGCGATCTAAAGTTGGCGACGGGGAGAGTGGAATGTGGCAAAGTCGGCGAGCGGGGGGCGTCAGCCCCCCGGTAAAAGCGAGGAACGCAATCCACGCCGTGCGGTGAAGGAACCGCGGCCTTCTCCGACTTCCGAGTGCCGAGCGCCGAGTATTCTCGTCCGCCGCGGCAAGCAACTCTTGGCCTTGCTCTTGTTCGCCGCTTTCGCCTTGGCGGCCGGTTCCGCGGCGCAAAAGTCGGTGACGGTCGACGAGTTCCCAGGGTTGCCGTTAGGGCTGGCCACGCTCAAGACGGGCGATGCGCATCTGGGCGTCACGACTCCCTTGCTGCCGAGCGTCATGGCGGCGTTGCCGCTGTTGGCGACCTCGGCCCAGTTCGATCCGGCGCCGGTCGCCGGCTATTCCAGTTCCTGGCAAGCGGGCGGCCAGTTCTTGCGAGAGAACGCCCTGGCGCCCGGCATCCCGCCGGAAAACCGAGGCCGCTATCACGATTACTTTCTGCTTGGCCGGCTCGTCTCGCTGGCCGTGCTGCTGACGACGTGTGGATTGGCCTACGGGTACGCCCGCAGCCTGTACGGGCCGCTCGGCGGGCTGGTCGCGGCGGCGCTGTGCTGCTTGTCGCCGAACCTGTTGGCGCACGGGCCGCTGATTACGCCCGATATTTATCTCACCGCCGCGATTGTCGGCTCGCTGTGGGCATTCGATCGCTTGCTGCGCCGGCCCGCTGCGAAGAGTACGCTGATTCTGGGCCTGGCGTTGGGACTCGCGGCACTCGCGAAGCTGACGGGCCTGTTGCTGTTGGGGATTTTTCCAAGTTTGCTCGCGCTGCTGCAACTTGCCGCGCGATTTCGACCCCGGCCGAATGCGGCGGAGGCGGACGATTTCAATTTCGCCGACTGGAAAAGAACCTGGCTCGCGCTGTTGGCGGCCTGCGCGCTGGCGGTCGTCGTCATCAATCTGGCTTATCTCGGCGGCGGTTCGTTCGTGCGGCTGGGCGACTACGAACTCGCCAGCCGGCAATTGCAGGCAGTTCAACAACAATTGCCCGGCTGGCTGCCCATCCCGCTGCCGCGATACTTCTTCCTGAGCATCGACGCTCAATGGGCCGAAGGGGGCTACACGGCCTATCTGCTGGGCGAGTTCAACGAGCAAGGCTTTTATTACTACTACCTGGTCGGCTGGCTGGTGAAGACGCCCTTGCCGGTGTTGCTGCTCGCCGCGCTGGCCGGTTGCTGGGGCGGGCCGCTTCGCCGGCGAGAGCTGTTGCTGCTCGGTACGGCGGCGGCGCTGTTCTGCTTCTTCTCGCTGGCGCGGCACAAGAACATCGGCATGCGCTACGTGCTGTTTCTGGAGCCGATGACGGCCATCTGGATCGCCCGGCTGGCGGCGCCGTCGGCCTGGAAGACCGCCGTGCGGCAAAGCCGCATCCTGCGGACTGTCGGCGTGGGCTTGGCGTGCCTGCTGGCGGCGAATCTTTCGATTTGGCCCGATTACCTGGCCTGGTTCAATTGGGCCAGCGGCGGGCCGAACCACGGCCACTACTATCTGCTCGACTCGAATCTCGACTGGGGCCAGGACCTGATTGCACTGCGCCGCTTTCAGGAGCGCGAAGGCATCGAGTCGCTCGACCTGGCCTATTTTGGCCGGGTGCCGCCTGAAGTTTACGGCGTCCGCTACCGGCCGCTCGGGGCCCAGCCGCCCGGCCGCTGGGCGGCGATCAGCGCCAATCTGCTCTGGGGCCGGATGTACATCATCAACGGCGATCCGCGTTATTGGCCCGAAGACCCCGACACGTTTGCGGCCTATCGCAAGCGACAGCCCAAAGCAGTGCTCGGGCATACGATTTACGTATTCGACATGGCGGCGCCGCAGAATTAGTGCCAATCCAGGCGTATCCGCAACGTTTTGACGAAATGCCAGAAAGCAGGGTGGCTGCCGGCTGAGCCTAGCCCGGATTATTCATCAGCCCACACTAACCCGAAGCGCAAGCGAGGTGGAGCAAAGCACTTACCTCGCTGGCGCTTCGGGTTGGTATCGAGCGCTTTGTCAAGTAATAGCCAGGCTGTGAATAATCCGGGCTAGGCGAAGCCCCAGGCGTGCATGCCGAAACGGGCAGAGAGAGCCACGGATGAAGCACCGATCGCGCACGGATAAAACCAGATCGAATTTCGCCTTCGGCTGGACGAAAGGGGAGTTCAAACTCGCGCTTCTCGATTTCTTATCCGTGTTCGATCCGTGTTCGATCCGTGGCTAAATCCCGTCCGCTCGAAGACAGGCAGGAATGCCTGCCTACTGTTCAATACTCGTCTTTGTTCAACAGCTTTTCCTCGGCTTTGTCGGCCTGCCAGGCGACGGCGGTCAGCACGCGGCTGATGCCCAAGCGGCACGTTCAGCGTGGTCAGCGTGTGGCGCCCCGGCCCGAAGGCGTCGAGCGCCTGGCCGTCGCGAAAGAAGATCGCCTCCTGGTTTTCCTGCACGATCAATTGGGCGCCCAGCTTGATGGCGGCCGAGCCGCCAGGCGGAATTCGCTCGACCAGCGAGCGGTTCGATTCGTCGAAGTATTCGAGGACTTCCAGGGCGCACATGGCGGCGTTCCTTGTTGGCCGGGCGAGGGCGCCCGGGGCTCCATTTTTTCGGGCGAGGGCGCCCGGGAGTACGTTTCTATCGGGCGAGGGCGCCCGGGGCTCCATTTTTTCGGGCGGTGCGCCCCGGGGCTACGTTTTGCTCAAACCAGGCCTTTCAGGATCTCGTCGCGCTTGTCGCAGGCATGGTCGATCGCGTCCAACTCGGCGAGCATTGCGGCGATCGAGGCGGCGGTCGAGGCTTCGCGGGCGCCGGCTTGCAGCCGCTTGACGACGTCGGCGATCTTGTCGGCCAGGGCCATGTCGTGGGCGTAGATCGCGTCGAGCACGGCTTCGTCGATCCGCACCAGATCGAAAACGCCGCTGTAGCCGCGCATCGCCCCGCGCAGTCGACCGATCGCCTTGTCCAGCCGGGCCCGCACGCGATCAAGCTGGGGCAGCCGCTCGATTTGGGCGGAATCGGCAAGCGTGCGAGCCGCGTCGTCGAGGCTGCGCTTGCCCTGTTCCAATTGCTCGGCCAGGTGCTGGCGCAACAAGGCGTCGCTCTCGCGGCGATAGGCGCGCTCCAAATAGCCATGAAAGCCGGGAATCCGTCGCACCAACGCTTCGACCGCCGGCCGCTCGCGACTGTGCTGCAAGGGATCGGGTTTCAGGGGATTGGGCATGACTGCCTCCGCGAACGAGAGCATTCTTCCCGACTTTGCCACGTTTCTCCCATCATACCCCATTCCAGGGGCTAAGGCACGATTCGTCTTGGCTCGATCGTAAAGGGCTAGTATAGTCCCGCCTCTCCTTTCCCTGCTCGTCGCTCCAATTCTCCGGCTGCCCATTTGATTATTTGATGCGCGGTTGCCACGGCAAGTTGTTGCGGGCTTTCGGCCTTTGCTTGTTTTTGGCCGGCGGCTCGGGCTGCGCGCAGCAGGCTGCGAAAAAGTGGTACGATCCGTTCGGCCTGTTCGTCAAAAAGGAAGAGCCGACGGTGAAGATCAAGACTTCGGCCGAGCGGATCAAGATCTTGCGCGATCTGGCGAAGCGAGCCGACGAGCTCACGCCAGACGAACAGCAACAGGCCACGGAGGAGATTCGCAAATCGCTGGTCAACGGAAATGAAAACGAAGACGATATTCTCGTGCGGGCGCAGATGTTGCGCACGGTCGCCGTCTTCCCGAACCCGCTGGCCGGCCAGATATTGACCGTGGGGCTGAATGACCCCGACACCGACGTGCGCGTGGCGTGCTGCGAAGCCTGGGGCCAGCGCGGCGGCGACGAAGCCGTACGACTGATGGCCGAGACGCTCAGCGGCGACACCGACACCGACGTGCGGCTGGCCGCGGCCCGCTCGCTGGGCGTTTTAAAGGATCCGAAAGGGGCGCCGGCGTTGGGAGCGGCCTTGGACGACCACAATCCGGCGATCCAGTTTCGGGCCATCGAATCGCTGCGACAAATTACCGGCAAGACCTATATCGACATCAAGGATTGGCGGCAGTTCGTGCAAGGGCAGCCGCCCGAGGAACCTTCGATCGCCGCGCGATTGCGCCAGTTATTCTAATCTCGCCGGGACCGCGCACGCCGCATGGCGCGGCGTCGGTTTCAATTCGTGGTCTATACTTTCTTAAGGAGCGAGCGTCGGCTCGGCGTTGCGTCACGTCTGAAACGCAACGCGGGAACAACAGGATGATTTCGAATGGATGTGCTGACGCAGATTTTCATCTGGGTTCTGGCCAGCGTCGTCGCCAGCCTCGCGGCGGGGTTTTACATCGGCCGAGCCACTTCACATTCCGAGCAGGAGCGGTTGTCGCAGGAAGAGCGGCGCAAAGCACTCAAGGCGCTGGTGGACGTTTTGAACAGCGTTCAGGATCTGAGCACCGACATGGACAGCCGCAACTCGGAAATGCACGAGGTGCAGCGGCACGTCGGCGATTTGCACGTGACGGGCGAACTGGAGCAGATCCGCAAGGAATTGCTGGGCCAAGTGGCGGCCGTGATGGAGTCGAACCAAAAACTCGAAGAAGATCTCGTCTTCGCTCGCTGCCGCATGGAGCAGCAGGCCGAGGAACTGGATCGCACTCGCCGCGAAGCGCACACCGACGCCTTGTCGGGGGTCGCCAATCGTAAAGCCTTCGACGACAAGCTCAAGCTGCTGTTGGGCTACCAGCGCCGGCTCGGCACGCCGTTTGCGCTGCTGCTGGCCGATTTGGACCATTTCAAATGGATCAACGACACCTACGGCCATCAGGCGGGCGACCGCGTGATTCATCAACTCGGTTCGCTGTTGACCAGCCAGGTGCGCGAGACCGACTTCGTGTCGCGTTACGGCGGCGATGAGTTTGCCGTGCTGTTGGCCAACGCCGACTTGGAGATGAGCGCCAAAATCGCCCAAAGAATTTGCGTGGAAACCACCCACATTAACTTCGGGGCGCCGAGCAGCGAACAGACGGCCGTTACGCTCAGTTTGGGATTGGCCGTGGCGCAAGTCGGAGATACGACTGAAACCATCTTCAAACGGGCCGACGAGGCGCTCTACGCGTCGAAGAACGGGGGCCGAAACCAGGTGCGCTGCCAGCCGGCAGCGACCTTCGTCGCCAGCGAGCCCGCGATCGGCGAGTTGCCCGCGTTGGAACTAGCCTGAGCAAAGATTACGAAATCTTGCCGCGACCTCAGCCGGCGCGAAAATCGTCAACTTCGCTCACCGTCGCGGACCGCTGCATCCGTTTTAGCCGTTGCCGCTGGCGCCAGCGATCGGCGATTCGCAATTCATTGCAAGATCGGGCGCCCACATCAAATTTCCCGTCGCCAGCCGTCCGATATCATTGGCTGCCCCTCCTCACGCATCAGAGTCAGTTGGTGAAATCGGGGTCTTCGGGCAAGTTGTGGAAAATGGCGCGGCGACGACTTGCGGGAAAGCTCCTATCTGCGGTTCGTATTTCGATTCGGGGAGTTCTATGTCCTGGGATGTTCATGCTGTGCGTGCCGTGCTAAGCGTTTGGTTTTTAGGGGGCGCCGCGTGGCTGACGGCCGGCGCCGCCCACGGATCGCCCGCGGGTTCCGAGCCGATTGCGAAAGAAGCGTTCGGCTTTTCGGTCCTTGGAAAACTCGACCCTCACGAAGCTCTGCACGCCGTTCGTGCCGGTGAAGCGGACGCAGTCTCGGAACTTCGTTGGCATTCGAGCCAAGATTTGCCGCAGGGCGCCGGACGAAAAACGGGCGCCAAGGCCGACGCACCGGCTGCGATTCGGCGCTCGGCTCAGCGAGCAGCCGCGTCGAGCGTCTCCGCTGCCGCCGAATTGTCGTACGCCGCCGGACGAAGCCGCGGCGAGCGGCGTGAATCGCGCGACCAAGCAGATTCCGGCGAGCAAGAGGCGGTGCGCCAAAATGTTCGCAGCGTCCTCGATTTCTATCGCCGGCGGCTGTTGAATACCCGAGAAAACAACTGTTGGGAACTGATGCACGCCATTGTGGCGTTGGGGGTCGAGTCGCAAGTGCGTCAAGGCGGGGCGAAAGGCCGGGCGGTGAATTCGATCGCCTGGCTTTGCTCGGGCGCTTCCTGCGCTGGGCAACCGCTGATGTACCTCGATCGCGGCCGTCCGACGGCGGCCAAAGGTCCGCGAGTTCAAGGGCATCACGGCCAGTTTCTGGCGATTTTGGCCCAGTCGAAAGTGATGTCGGACTATCCGATCCTGGTCGGCGGGCGATCGTTTACCGTGGCGGACTTGATCGAGACGGAGAAGCTGAGTTGCGTTTCGCAAACCGAGCTGACCTTCAAGCTGATCGCCTTCGCGCACTATCTCGATGCGGACGCCGCCTGGAAGAACAGGCAGGGCGAGGATTGGTCGATCGAGCGGCTGATCCGCGAGGAAATCGGCTCGCCGATCAACGGAGCGCCTTGCGGCGGCACGCACCGTTTGATGGGACTGAGCTATGCGGTGCACGAGCGCATCAAGCAGGGGCAGCCCGTCGACGGGGAGTTTCTGCGCGCTCAAACGTACGTCGACGATTTTCACCGCTACGCGTTCCGCCTGCAGAACCCGGACGGCTCGTTCAGCACCGATTGGTTCAAAGGCCGCGCCGCGAAGGCCGATCTCGACCGGCGCCTGCAAACGACCGGCCATATCCTGGAGTGGTTGGCTTATTCGGTTCCCGATGCGATGCTCGACGATCCGCGGTTTATCAAGAGCGTCTCCTATCTGGCGGGCATTTTGGACGCCGAACGAGACCGCAATTGGTCGGTTGGTCCGCTGGGACACGGCCTGCACGCGCTGGCGATCTACGACGAGCGGATGCAGAGAATCGGCCGGCAAGAGCCGGCGGCCGATATCGCCCGCCGCGATTCGATGGAGGGGCGGGCGCCCTCGCCCGCCAAACTGATGGAGGGGCGGGCGCCCTCGCCCGCCAAACTGATGGAGGCGCCGGGCGAAACGTCGGCACTGGAATACTCGCCGGCGGCCGAGCCCAGCCAGCCGGTGATCGTCCCGGTTTCCCCGCGCCGTCTCGGCAGCCCGCGTTTGGGACATCCTCGCGCCGAGGCGCAGGATGAATTCGATCGCGATTAAGAATCGCATTCGTCAGCGGTTGCCCAGTCGTCGGAAAAGCCTTACATTGCCCACGTTCGCGTTGACGGCCAGCGCGACGACTTTTTCGCGGGATGCCGGCTCCCGCGAGTCAACCATTCTTGGCTGGGCGGGCGGATGCAGCCGCTGAAATTCAACGAGGAATTCGAAACCGTTTACGACGCCGCCGCCGGCTTGGCCAAGGCGTCGGGCGCCAATGCGCTGTTGTTGCTGCTGGACGGGCCGACCGATTGGCAGCAACTCATACGCCACGCAGCGGGCGAGCGCGTGGTCGTCGTGGCCGACACGGCCGAGCAATTGGCCGGCGCCAAAGAGGCTGGTTTGGCGACCGTCGTGCTGGAGATGCCCGAAAGCCCGGTGTACGACAAGCTTTCGCAAGCTCTGCTGGAAGCGGTGGCCGACGAACTGGTGATCCCCGGCGCCCGAGTGGTGGCCATCTACAGCGGTTTCGAGGCGCGGAGCATCGACTCGATCAGCGTCATCGACTTGGGCGATCACCTGGGCCGGCTGACCGTCCGCGACTTGCAGCAGCTCGAAACGCGGGTGCCGCTCGACACCTTGCAAACCGTCGTCAACCTGGCCTTGGAAATCGGCCGCGAGGGGCGCGAAGGCAAGCCGGTGGGCACGCTGTTCGTCGTCGGCGACATCCAGAAAGTGCGCAAAATGAGCCGGCCGGCGGGCTTCGACCCGGTCAAAGGCTACAGCCGCAAGGAACGGAATTTAAAATCGGCCCGGGTCCGCGAGGCGATCAAGGAGATCGCCCAGATGGACGGGGCGATCTTGATTGCCGCCGACGGCACCGTCGAAGCCGCCAGCCAATATCTCGACGCCTCGGCGGCCAGCATCACGCTTTCCAAAGGGCTGGGAGCCCGGCATTGGGCCGCCGCCGCCATCAGTCGCGCTACGAATGCCGTCGCCGTCGCCGTCAGCGAGTCGAACGGCACGGTTCGCATCTTCCAGAACGGCCAGGTCGTATTGCGCATCGAGCCCTTCCGCCGGCCGATGAAGTGGCGCGATTTCGAATACGAACGCCCGAACGAATAGCGTTTATGAATTCCGCGCGGATGAGCCACGAATCGCCATCTTGCGGCGCCCGACGGCGTTGAGCCACGGACGAAACACGGATCAAACACGGATAGGAAGTAGAGAACCGTGCGTTTGAACTCCAATAACTCGTCGATTCCTTGGTCAAGGCGCTTGCCGCTCTTCGGGTTCGAACGGGTTGTCATCGTCGGCGAACCACGATTGCGGCGGCCGGAGCGCCTTCGGCGCCCGCTCCCAATCGATTCGGGCTGCCGCGTTTTCTGTTTCCTGTTGCGCGAGCCCTTCGCGGATCAACTCCAGGTACTCCAACGGCACAACCGCGGCTAGATCTTGACCGTTGCGTCGCACGATGACCGGCCGCCGCGCCCGGGCCACCTGGCTGAGCACTGCGGCATAGTCGTCGACCTGTTGCGGCTCGTCGATCCGCCCGGGTTCGCCTGACAACGAGGGAACGCTCATGGATGCTTTCGCCTCCGAATTCACACAACCTCTACAAGGCCGCTGCATTATACCGCGCCGTCACGGGGCCGGCCACCTCCGTGAAAACCCATGTTCTTTGCGGCGCCGCGTGACTTATGTCCTTGAGCGAGGCTTACCGCCTTCGGTAAGTTTTCGGCGCCAAGCGGGCCTCGTTCCTAACGCAGTCGGGCGCGCGAAGACGCGGAGGAGTTGTTTGATCGGAGCAAGGCGCCGAAGGCGTCTCGAGCGATTGGCCATCTTCGGCAGGTTTCGGGCGGCCGACCCCAAGTTGGCGGGCGGAGTTGGCCATCTTCGAGCAAAGCCAAGCTCTCCGCGGCTCCGCGTGAGTCCTCCGGGACGGCGGTAGCGCACGCGGAGGACGCGGAGGATGATGTTTGACCGGAGCAATCCGCCGAAGGCGGCCAATGGGGCCGAAGGCGTCTCGCGCGGTTGGCCATCTTCGATAGTTTTCCAGGTTCCAGGTTCCAGGCTGGCGGGCGGGGTTGGCCATCTTCGAGCAAATCCAGGCTCTCCGCGCCCCCGCGTGAACCATGTCCGGGAGCCCGGTTGGCCGCCTTCGGTAGTTTCCAGGTTCGAAGTTGCCATGTTGGGGGGCAAGGCGCCTTGATTCTCGCAGGCAAGCGGCAAGATGCCGCTTCTACGGAGGCAGGCGAGCGACAAGATGCCGCTTCTATGGAGGCGATGGCGCCGCTTTTCAGCGTAAGGTGAAATCGGCTTGGCGTGTCAAGCCGTGGCTTGCAATCGCGGCCGGCGGCAGTGCGCTGCCTATCGACTGCCCCTCACTCGTCTAACGCTTCCGGCCGCTCGATCAACAGCGCGACGTCGAACCGGGTGAAGGGCGAATCGGACCGGACGATGCTGCTGGGTTTGATCCGCAACTCGCTGATGACTCTGCGGTTTTCGCGGACCCGATACAGGAACAAGCTGGGGTCGGCCGCGAGTTCGCGGACGAAGCCGTGGCGCAAGGCCAGCAGCGAAACCAGCCGCCGGGCGTCGCCCGTCGTGCCGAAGAAGGTGATCCGCTGGACCCGTTGCCGCTTGTTGAAGTAATAGGTCAGCGAGCCGGCCAGGTCGTCGGGCTGTCCGCCCGTGACCAGCGGCACGCGATAGCCCTGCGTGTCTAGCTCGGCCAGTCCGGCCGAAACCCGCGGCCAGTACCCCAAGACCCAGCCGGTGGTGCGATCGAGGCGGAAGACTTCTTCCATGGCCATGACCGGCGCCTTGGCGGAAGCGTCGGCTGGCGAGCCGGAGGCGTCAGCCTCCGGGTTTCTGGGCGCCGCGCCGCCGCTGGACGACACGGTGGCTGACGCCACCGGCTCGCCGGTCGCCGCATCGGAATCGGTCGAGGTCAGCTTTTTGACGCCGTTGGAGACGAGGTACGGCGCCCCAATGGCGCCGGCTAGCATCAAGGCAAATCCCGTTCGACCGAACATGCTCTGTTTTCGACCGGCAGTTGGATGCGAGGCGATGGCGCCGACCTTGGCCGGCGTTGGTGAGCCATGCGCCGTGCTGGTTTCAGTCGCAGTCATCGGATACCGCCATAGTGTCTCGATCGGCCGTTGGCGGCGCGGGAATCGAGCTTCGCCGGCCTCGCTCGCCAGGTCTTGCCCGACAGGCGCGACGCGCACAGGCGTTACATGCGTCCCAACCACCAGGCGATGCCCAGCAGCGAGCCGATCACCAACGGCAGCACGACCAGCGCCAACAGCACTGCCAGCGCCAGCCAGTGATCGGCCAATACCAGCGGCCGCCGTTTGACCGGCAGCGGAGTCGCTGGCGGCGAATAGGGATTGTTCGCATCTGCGGCCGCGGCGGCGGATTTCACAACGCGTAGCTCGGCTTCGATCGCATCGGGCGTGGTTCCCAGCAGCGCCGCGGCATATTCGTAATCGTCGAAATAGGCGGCTCGTTCGCGGGCCAGATCGATGCCCAGCGAACTGAGCATGTATTCGGCCCGCTCCCGCGAGTAGTGCTTTCGCAGCCGCGCCAGAAAGTGCTGGAAACGCTCGTCCTCCAGGGCTTCGGACAGCGTCGGATAATGGCCGAGCAGGTGGTTCGGGTTGCTGGCGAGCACTTTTTGGCGGCAGTAGGCGGCCAGGGGCCGCAGGCCGCGCTCGGCCGCGATAACGCCCGACAGCACCAACAGCTTGTCGCGCACCAGCGGGCGGTTGCGAACTTCGCTGGCGCGAGCCAGGTGCAGGTAGATTCCGAGCAGTTCGCCGGTTTCGGCCATCGGCGGCAATCGCGTGCTAGTCGTGCAGGGTGGGGCCAGACTACAATAGCCCCCGTCGGCTTGCAAGCAACGGTCGATGGCAAGCCCTGTCTCGCGTCCGGAAAGAATCGCCCTCTTTTGAGTTCCGTCGTTTCCGTCGACGATTACCGCTGGCTTATCGGCGCCGAAGGGCGGCGTTGGCTCGCCGAAGCCGAGCAGGAGAGCGGGGATCTTGCGCAGCAGACCCGGCGGCTCCGCAAGAGTCTGTCGGCCGTCGAGTGTCATTTGGTGCTCGAGCAAGTCGCCTTGCGCCGCCGCGCCAAACGGAAGTTTTCCGCGGCCGAGCGGATGTTCTTTACTCCGACCGGCTTGGAGCAGGCCAGCGATCAGTGGGTTGCGGCTTATAAAGCCTCGCGATTTCCGCCAGACGTCGAACTGGCCGATTTGTGCTGCGGGATTGGCGGAGATTTGCTGGCCCTGGCCGCTCGCGGCGCGGCGCTGGGCGTCGAGCGCGATCCGATTGCAGCCCTTTTGGCTCAGGCGAACTTGTCGGAGCTTCGCCAAAGCGCCAAGGATGCGCGTCCGGGCGAGGTGTTGAACTGCGATCTCGCCGCCGCGCCGCTGGCTCGCTTGGCGGCCTGGCACATCGATCCCGATCGCCGGCCGCAAGGGCGCCGCACGACGCGCGTCGAACTGCACGAGCCGGGCGTGCCGGCGATCGAACGCTTGTTGGCAATCAATCCTGCGGGCGCCATCAAGCTGGCGCCGGCGGCCGAATTGCCGGCGTCTTGGTCGAGCGCCGCCGAAGCGGAATGGATCAGCCGCGGCGGCCAGTGCCGGCAGCTCGTCGCCTGGTTCGGCGAATTGGCCGCCTCGCCCGGGCTGCGGCGGGCGAGCGTTATCAAACCAATCGCCGGGCAACCGGCGAGCGGGGGGCGTCAGCCCCCTGGTCGGTCGGAAATTCTCGCCGGCAATAAATCGCGTCAAGATCCCCAAGCCGTTTACGGCGTCCGGACCATCGTTGGTCCGCGTTCGCGAGAAATCCCCGTTGCGGCTCGTCTGGAGCGATACCTGGCGGAACCCGACGCCGCGGTGTTGGCGGCCGACTTGACCGGCGCGTTGGCCGCCGAGCAAGCTCTCGAGGCGATCGCGCCCGGCAGCGTGTATCTAACCGGCGATCGGATGGCGCCGGACCTAGCCCTGGCCTGGTTCGAAATCGCCGACGTTCTTCCGTTCGACGTCAAGCGGCTCAAGTCGCTGTTGCGCGAGCGGCGTTGCGGCCGCTTGGAAATCAAGAAGCGCGGCGTGCCGCACGATCCCGAAACCGTCCGTCGGCAGTTGCGCGTGCCGGGTGACAACGAGGCGACGGTCTTCATCACGCGGCAAGGCGTCGCGGTGATCGCGATCGTGGCGCGGCGGGTCGAGACTTGATCTAAGTTCAGCGGAAATGCCGTTCGGGCGTCGAGAATAAAATAACGCTCCAATACCCAGCGGGCCGGAAACTGAGGCAATTACGGGTTCCCCTTCTCTGTTCTCGTGGAAAAACGCTTCACCGTCGGGCGAGCGGTCCGAGAGCAAGCGTCACGTGCTCCCAAACGCCGAAAAAACCGGAACAGAGAAGAGGAACCCGTAGGCGTCGAGGATGGAGTGACTTCGAAATGTTCAACCGGCTGGAAACCCGATGGCAGAGCGGCCCGACAATCGGGGACCGCTCCAATCGAAATGTTCGGTCCACTCATCCAGTCTCGGGTTGAATAGGCGAGTCAATTCGCCGCGTTTGTGCCAGCGAACGCCGAACCTTCGACTGCATCAACTCCAGGAGATGTGCAATATGCCGATAACGCTCCAAGTCGGCTTCGTCTTCCGGAGAGAGATCGCCGTCCTGCCTCTTGGTCGCGAGTTCGTGCATCCGTGCTTGATCTCGCTCGTCGAACTTGAGTTGCAGAATGAAGTTCGCCGCGTCTGCGGACAGGCCCCCCCGATCCGGCACGATGAGCCGACTGAGAATCGCCGCCTCGCTGTTAGACGCAATGGTTGACATCGCCGCTCGCTTTCAGGAATCCCGACTCCTTGCACACCGGCTGACGCGTCTAGTTGCCATCTTTCCCTGCCAAGGTTAGCATAAATTGTCCGATTGGGCGCTTTAGTCCTGAAAGTTGGAAAGGTCGAAAAACCGCCTTGACTCCCCTCGGAAGTCGGGCGCAGCGCCGAAGCTGACCGCGAGCCCCTTGCCTGCCCTAGCGCCCATGCGCGCCATCCCCCAACCGCCCCTCCCTGTTTAGAGAGCCCGCCACGACGATGCTTATTTTCGACGCCCATCTCGACCTCAGCATGAACGCACTGGAATGGAACCGCGACATCACGCAGCCGGTGTCGGAACTACGCCGCCGCGAGACGGGCCGCACCGACAAGGTCGACCGCGCTAAAGGCACGGTGTCGCTGCCCGACATGCGGCGCGGGCAGGTGGGGCTGTGCGTCGCCACGCAAATCGGCCGCTACGTGAAGACCGACAATCCGCTGCCCGGCTGGCAAAGCCCCGAAATTGCCTGGGCCCAGACCCAAGGCCAGCTCGCCTGGTATCGGGCGATGGAAGAAGCGGGCCAGATGGTGCAGATCGTCGATGCCGCCGGGCTGGACAAGCACGTCGCGCTGTGGAAAAACAACCCGCCCGCCGACGCGCCGATCGGCTACGTCCTCAGCCTCGAAGGCGCCGACTCGATCCGCACGCCCAAGCATCTCGAACGGGCTTACGAACAGGGCCTGCGCGCCGTCGGCCCCGCGCACTACGGGCCGGGCACTTATGCCTTTGGCACGCACTCCAGCGGCGGATTGGGCGTGAAGGGGCGCGAGCTGCTGGGGGAGATGGAACGACTGGGAATCATTCTCGACGCCACGCACCTCTGCGACACGAGCTTTTGGGAGGCGATGGACTGCTTTCACGGCCGCGTCTGGGCCAGTCACTCGAACTGCCGCACTCTCGTGCCCGAGGAGCGGCAGTTCAGCGACGAGCAGCTCAAGGCGCTGATCGAACGCGGCGCCGTGATCGGCGCGGCGCTCGACGCCTGGATGATGGTCCCTGGCTGGATTCGCGGCAAGACGACCCCGCAGCAGGCCGGCGTGAAGCTTGCGCACATGCTCGACCACATGGACCACGTCTGCCAACTGGCCGGCAACGCCCGGCACTCCGCCATTGGCACCGATCTGGACGGCGGCTTCGGGCTGGAGCAATCGCCCGGCGATCTCGACACCATCGCCGATCTGCAGCGCCTGCCCGACATGCTTCGCAAGCGCGGCTACCAGGAGGCCGACGTCGAGCAGATCGCCCACGGCAACTGGATTCGGTTTTTGAAGGAAGCGCTGGCGTAAGGAATCGGCGATGCTGAATCGCCGGACGCCGACGGATCTGTGGAGTGGCTGGCGGCAGAGCGAAGCGATGCCCCAGTGATCTGGGGCTTCGCCTTGGCTCAGCCCCAGCCACCCGTCGATTCAGGCTTGAAGACACACGAGCGACTTTACTTTCGCCGCCTGCTCTTCGACGTGCTACGACGCCCAACCACGGGCGCGTCTTCCGGCCGGGTCACGGGGCCGGCGGGCGGACCGGCGACGGGCGGCTTGCGAACGGCGCCGGCGGGCAGCAGCTTCTCGCTGAACCGCGTGACGCAGTGCATGCTGCTGGCTTCGCCCTGGAAGCCGTTGACGCGCTCGTCGACGTCGCTTTGCTGCGAAAGAATCCGGCCATCGTCGAGAGAAAAGCGAATCTGGCCGACGGCCTTGCTCTGCGCGATTTGGGCTTCGATCTCGGGGTTGTCGCGCACCGGAGAAAGGATTTGCGTTTGGAAGCGGATCGTCGCCACGTCGCCCTCGACGCTCTCTAGCGCATAGTGCTGCCGGGCTTTGATCTTCTTCACCTCGCCGCTGCGCAGCGTGACCTTGATGTCGGCGGGAATCGTCCAAGATTCGCCGGCCGCCACGGCGTCGTCGGGCAGCGGCAGCGTGATCAGCTCGGGGGCAGGCGTCGGCTGCTCCAGCAAGACTTCGCGATGGACGGTCTTGCCCTGGGCGTCGAGCGTGACGGCCGCAAGCGGCACGCCGACCGCCTTGGCCGCGTCGCCGAAGCCGGGCGGCGGCTCTTTGTCGGTGTCGCTGTTGTAGTGCAGTTCCTGCCGGCCGTCGTATTTCTGCCGCATGTCGACGCTTTCGACCGAGTAGGTGAACTTGGCCTGGCCTTGGGCGTCGACCTTGTCGACCTTCCAAACCTTGATGGAAGTGCTCACCGTTTCGGCCGTTTGCGTCGTGCCTTGAATCGTGGTGCGAATCTGCGCGCGGTGCTCGACTTCCCAACGCAACGTTTCGCCGGGCTTGAACCGGTAGCGCAACAGGTGTTTCGCCTCGTCGGCCGCGGTTTTCGCTTCGTTCGCGGCCGTCGACGCCGGTTTCTTTGCCGGTTTCTTTTCGGCGGCAAAGACGCTGCAGGGCGCGGCCGCCGCACAAGCCAAAATTGCGAAGCACAGAAAACGGCGGAGCAGGAAATCGTGCATCGAACTCGCATCCTTTCGAGTTTCGTTCCGTGTCGAACTGGAAGATGTGCCGGCGTTGTTAATCGTCGCGCGAAGCCAGTCGCCCGCCCCAGCCGAGCTTCTCGCGCAGCGTTCGGTAGTATCCATGCCCCGGCGCCTCGACGAGCTTGAAACGGGGCTTGGCGCACTCGACCCGCACGCGGTCGCCGGGCGAAAGCGAGCCGAGCAACAGCCCGTCGACGATCGCCGCGGTGCCGGCGTGCGGCCGCGGAACCACCATCTCGTAAACCCGATCGGCCGCGTCGACCACCGGGCGATTCGACAGCGTGTGCGGGCTGATCGGCGAAATGACGAACGCCTGCAAGTCCTTTCGCAGGATCGGTCCGCCCGCCGACAAGCTATGCGCAGTGGAACCCACCGGTGTGCTGACGATCAGGCCGTCGCAACTATAGGTAGTTACCAATTCCGAGTCAACGTAGAGATGCACCTCGAGCATCGCAAACGGCGCCCCGGCCAGCACGGCCACCTCGTTCAAGCCGAGCTGGCCCTTTACCGTCGTCCACTCGACGTCGGTTGACGATGCGTCCGGCGTGCGGCGCTCGAGCCGGCACTCGAACATCAAGTGCTCGACGATGCGGAACTTGCCGGCGCAAATCTCGGGCAGCACCTGGATGAAAACAGCGGGCGAAAGATCGGCCAGGAATCCCAATTTTCCCAGGTTGACGCCGACCACAGGGATTTGGCGATAGCCCATCTGATGAGCGGCCCGCAGGATCGAGCCGTCGCCGCCCAGCACGATCGCTAAATCGGCGTCGACCGCGGTCAGATCGGCGGCGAACTCGAGATCCCAGGCGACCACGTCCGCCAGCTTTTCGATCTCCGGCCGCAGCCGCTTGGCCTCGCTCGCGACGTTCGGCCGGTCTCCCGAGCCGAGCACGATGACTCGCGGGCGGCTTTTCGCGGTTTGGCTGGCAGGAGTTGGCGGGGTCATAGGGGTGATGATAGGCGTGCGAGAGTCCAAAGTCGATTGGTCCAAAGTCCAAAGTTCGTCGAAGGTCGGAAAGTCCAAGGTCCAAGGTCGAAGATCCTGGGTTTGGACTTTGGACTTTGGACCTTGGACTCCTCCATCCGCTTGACCCGCGGCTTGACGCGGCTCAAGATACGCGATGTCGAAAATGGGCGCATCAACTTGGGGGAAACGACAATGAAGACGAAGCGCGTGCGAACGATGATCTGGCAAGCCGCGGCGATGGCGATCGGCGCCGCTTGGGCCGCCCCGGCCGTCTGGGCGGTCGAACCAATCGGCTCGATCGAACGGCTCGATCCGGCCCTGGACGAATTGATCCCGCCTGACGCCAAGATCGAGAAGCTGGCCGAGGGTTTCAAGTGGTCCGAAGGACCGGTGTGGAATCAACGGGAAGGCTACTTGCTGTTCTCCGACATTCCCAATAACGTCGTCAACAAATATCAGGACGGGAAGCTGACCATGTTTCTCAGGCCGGCCGGCTATACGGGCAAAGTCGAGCGCGGCGGCGAACCGGGCAGCAACGGCTTGCTCTACGATTCCGACGGCAATCTCGTTCTCTGCCAGCACGGCGACCGCCGCATCGCGCGGTTGAAGGGCAAGAAGTTCGTCACCCTGGTCGACAAGTACAAGGGCAAACGGCTCAACAGCCCCAACGACGGCGTGTTCAAATCGAACGGCGACTTGTATTTCACCGATCCGCCCTACGGCTTGGTTGATAACTTCGACGATCCGGCCCGCGAACTCGACTTCTGTGGCGTCTATCGGCTGAGCACCAACGGCAAGCTGACGCTGTTGACCGACAAGATGACGCGGCCCAACGGCATCGGCTTCTCGCCCGATGAAAAGACGCTCTACGTCGCGCAGTCCGATCCGCAGGAGGCGATCTGGATGGCGTACGACGTGAAAGCAGACGGCACGCTGGGCAAAGGCCGCGTGTTCTTCGACGCCACGGAACTGAGCAAAGACGAGAAGAACAAAGGGCTGCCCGATGGCCTGAAGGTCGACCGCCAGGGCAACCTGTTCGCCACCGGTCCGGGCGGCGTGTTCATCTTTTCGCCGCAAGGCAAGCATCTCGGCACGCTGCGCACCGGCCAAGCCACCGCGAACTGTGCCTTTGGCGACGACGGCACGACCTTGTACATCACGGCCGACATGTATCTCTGTCGCGTGAAGACCTCGACCCGCGGGCTCGGGTTCTAAGCAGCGTCTAACAAACCCAGTCGTACCCTCTCCGTTCAAGTAGCAGCGGCGTCGTGTTGCTTTGCCGGCGCGAGGCCAACGCAAAACGCGGCAGGGATGCCGCGTCTACGGATAATGTAGAAGCGGCATCCTTGCCGCGTTTTAGCTCGCTTCTCCGATGCGGCTGCGATATACTCGCATCAGACTTTGCGGCGCTCCTTTCAGTCTTAAGGGGAGAAGCGACGGATGAGCGAATCGGCCGACATCCCTCGCGGCAACGCGCAATTCGACGGCGCCGAAGCCGCCGCTGAGTTCGGCTACTTCGACCCGAACCAGCCGATCGCCGAACTTCACGGCAGCTTGCCTCATTGGCGTCAATCGGCCGTGACGTACTTCGTCACGTTTCGCCTGGCCGATTCATTGCCGCAAGTAAAACTCGACCAATGGCGGCGCGAGCGCGAAGATTGGTTGCGTCGCCATCCCGAGCCACGCAGCCCAGCGGTGCGTCGCGACTACTTCGAGCGGTTTGTGGCCCGTTTCCATCGCTGGCTCGATGCTGGCTACGGAGAGTGCGTTTTGATTCGCCCGGAAGTGCGCGACATTCTCGTCGACGCTCTGAAGCATTTCGATGCTCAACGATATGCACTTGGCGACTGGGTCGTGTTGCCCAACCATGCGCACGCTCTGGTCACTCCGCTAGGCGACGTCGAGTTATCGAAAGTGTTGCACACGTGGAAGTCTTATTCCGCAAGCGAGATCAACCGACTGCTTGGCAGGCGGGGGCAACTTTGGCAGAAGGAGTCGTTCGATCACATCGTTCGCAGCCCGGAAGCCGCCGAACGGATTCGGCAATATATTCGCACGAACCCAGCCGGCTTGCCGCCCGGCAGCTATTCGTTGTCTTCGCTGAAGTAGAAGCGGCATCCTTGCCGCTTTGCCTGTGCGGCGCAGCAGGCCGAAACGCGGCAAGGATGCCGCGTCTACTTTTTCGCGTCTACTTAGCGGGCAGTTCGACCGGATCGCGATGTTCCTGCTGCCAGGCGGCCAGCTTGCTGCGAAGCTCGGAGACGGTCGCCTGATAACGCCGCTCGGCGGCCAGATCGTCGAGTTCGAGCGGATCGGCGGCCAGGTCGAAGAGCTGCGTGCGGCCGATTTTCGGATAGCAAATGAGCTTCCAGCGATCGGTGCGAATCATCCGCTGCACGTCGCGGAAATAGGCGACCGTAAAGGGATGAATCTCCTGCGCCTCGCCCTTGATCGCCGGCAGCAGACTGCGGGCTTCGACGCTTTCGGGCACGGCCACGCCGGCCAGCTCGCAAATGGTGGGATACAGATCGCGCAGATAGCACTGCGCGGCGACGCGGCGCCCGGCGCGGATGTGCGGCCCGCGGATCACGAGCGGCACGCCGATCGTGTGCTCGTACATGTTCTGCTTGCCCCGCAGGCCGTGGCTGCCGATGGCCAGCCCATGATCGCTGGTAAAGATGACCAGCGTGCGGTCGGCCAGACCGGTCTTGTCCAAGGCGTCGAGCATGCGGCCGATCTGCGCGTCGAGGTCTTCGATCACGGCGTAGTAACAGGCCAGCTCGGCGCGGACCATTTCGGGCGTTCGCGGCCAGGCGAAAAGCTGCTCGTCGCGGCCGTCGAAGTTACCGTGGTCGAACGGGTGCTTTGCCATGAAGTTGCCGGGCAGCTTGGCTCGCTCGGGCTTGGCCCGCTCTTCGTAACCGGGCGGAATGTGTAGCGGATCGTGCGGCGCGGTGAAGGTGACGTGCAGAAAAAACGGGCGCTCGCTTTTGCGCTCGATCACGCCAATCGCCGCGTCGGCGAACTTGCGGCTGATATCGCCCGTCAGGCCGACGCCTTCGTCGGGCAAGACCTTGCCCGCCTCGTCTCGAAAGGCCCAGCCGCGATAGCCCGTCACGGGCCGGCCGGCGAAATCGGCCGGTTCGGTTTCCGGCAGGCCGCTGCCGCCCATGTACAACCCGGCGGTTGCCGTGTAGCCGAGCGCCCGGGGCGTTCCCGGAATGTCCCACTTGCCGACAAGCCACGTATCATAGCCGGCGGCCTGCATCGCTTGCGGCCAGAGGGTCAAGCTGGGATCGATGCGCTGACCGAAGTAGAGCACGCCGTTGCGAAAGCCGGTCGTGCCGCTGATCAGTTCCGCACGGCTGGGCGTGCAGATTGGGTTGGCCGCCACGGCTCGCGTGAAGGCGGTTCCCTCGCGGACGAGCCGGTCGAGGTGCGGCGTTTTGATGCGCTCGTTGCCTAGCGCGGCGATCGTATCGGGGCGTTGATCGTCGGTGACGATCAGCAGCACGTTGAGCGGTTGGGTTGCGTCTTTTGCGGCGGCGCGAAGCGCCGATGGTACGCTCAAGAATAAGCCGAGTAGGGCCAATGCGACGCGGGTGTTCATATTGCGGCCCTCGCGGGATGTCGAAAGGTCAGCCGAAGCCGGACAAAAAATACGCTCAAGGAACCACGGATGGCGCGGATGACACGGATGTTTCAGTTCTATTATCCGTGCGATCCGTGCCATCCGTGGTTGATTTTAAGGTACTCGCCGCGGCGGGCGGTGGCCAGCCAAGAAGGAATCTCCGCCCTACTGGCAGACTTCGCAGATAAGAGTGTCCGCCCTACGAAACCTGGCGGCGGCTGCCGCCGAGATCGACGCGGGCGGCCAGTTCGCGGGCGGATTGGGCCAGGCCGGCGGGGTCGAGGCCGAGATCGGCCAACAGCTCGCCGCGCTCGCCGTGCTCGACGAACCGATCGGGCACGCCCAGCCGGCGGACGTGCGCGGCCGAAAGTCCGGCGTCGCTGATGGCTTCCAACACGGCGCTGCCGAAGCCGCCCATCAAGGCGCCTTCTTCGACCGTGAGCACGAACGAGCACGATTCGACGGCCCGCAAGATGGTTTCGGTATCGAGCGGCTTGACGAAGCGGGCGTTGATCACGCCCACGTCGAGCCCTTCCTCGCGCAAGGCGGCGGCCGCCTTGGTGCAAGAGCCCAACAGCGTGCCGCAGGCGACGAACATGCCGTCGTGGCCCCAGTCGATCACTTCCGAGCGCCCGAGTTCGATCGGCGCCAGCGGCCGGTCGTACTTTTCGGCCGTCGCTTTGGGATAGCGCAGCGAAACCGGCGAGTCGTGCCCCAGGGCGAAGTCGAGCATTGGCGCCACGTCGTATTCGTCGCCGGGCGCCATCACCACGATGTTCGGGAACAAACGCATGTAGCCGATGTCGAACATGCCGTGGTGAGTCGGCCCGTCGGGGCCGGTCAGCCCGGCGCGGTCGAGCATGAACGTGACGGGCAGGTTTTGCAGCGAGACTTCCTGGAAAATCTGGTCGAAGCTGCGCTGCAAGAACGTGCTGTAGATGTCGATGATCGGCCGCAACCCGGCCTTGGCCTGCCCGGCGGCAAAGGCCACCGCGTGCGATTCGCAAATGCCCGTGTCGAAGAAGCGGTCGGGGAAATCGCCGCGAATCTTTTCCAGGTTGTTGCCCTGGCACATGGCGGCCGTCATCACCGTCACCCGCGGGTTGTGCGCGAGCTGGTTGTGGATCGCCTCGCTGACGACGTTGGTGTAAGCCCGCGAAGAACTCTTCTTGATCGACAGCACGCCGTCTTCTTCGCAGCGGAAGGGGGCCGGCGTGTGGAAGAACACGGGGTCGGCGGCGGCGGGCTGAAAGCCGTGCCCTTTTTCCGTGACCACGTGCAACAGCACCGGGCCGTCGACGTCCTTGATCAGTTTGAGATACTTGCGCAATTGGCTAATGTTGTGCCCGTCAATGGGGCCCATGTAGCGGAACCCGAGTTCCTCGAACAGCATGCCGCCGTGCAGGCCGGCCTTGATCGATTCCTTGGCCTGCCACAGCAGCCGCTCGACCGGGTCGCCCAACAATGGCACTTTGCTCAGCGCCTTGACCACTTCCTGTTTGAGCCCGGTGTAGAACGGGTTCATCCGCAGGCGGTCGAGATACTGAGCCACGCCGCCGACGCGCGGGCAGATCGACATCTTGTTGTCGTTGAGAATCACCAGCAGCTTCTTTTGCAGGCCGCCGGCGTTGTTGAGCGCCTCGAAGACGATGCCCGAGGGAAAGGCGCCATCGCCGATCACGGCCACCGAGTGCCGGTCTTCCTGGCCCGGGATAAGGTCGTCGCCGCTTTTCAGCCCCAGCGCGGTCGAGACGCTCGAACCGGCGTGACCGGTCATGAACAGGTCGTATTCGCTCTCGCGCGGGTTGGGGTAGCCCATCAACCCGCCCTTGACGCGCATCGTGCCGAATTCGTGATAGCGGCCGGTGATCAGCTTGTGCGGGTAGATTTGATGGCCGGTGTCCCAGATCAGCCGGTCGCGGCGGAAATCGAACGTGGCGTGCAGCGCCAGGCAGAGCTCGACCACGCCCAGGTTCGAGGCGAAGTGGGCCGTGCGATTGGCGACCACGTTGCACAGCGCCTCGCGCATTTCGGCGGCCAATTGATCGAGTTCGGCCGGCGACAGCCCTGCGAGGTCGCGCGGCGATTCGATCTTAGAGAGTAATGCGTCCATCAGCGGTCCCTTTCCACCACGTATCGGGCGAGCATGACCAATCGCTCGGCGGGCGGCCCCAATGGCGCCAGCGCGTCGCAGGCCTCGGCGATCAATCGCTCGGCCCGGCGACGGCTTTCTTCCACGCCCATTAAACCGGGAAAGGTCAATTTGCCTCGATTTGCATCCTTGCCGACTCTTTTGCCCACGGCTTGCTCGTTCCCGCCCACGTCCAACAGATCGTCGGCGATCTGAAAGGCCAAACCCAACGCGCGGCCGTATTCTTCCAACATCTTCAATGGCTCGGCGCCGGCGCCGGCGGTCAGCGCGCCCATTCGCAGCGAAACCAAAAACAGCGCACCGGTCTTGCGGGCGTGGATCGATTCCAACTCGCCCAAGAGCGCTGCCTTCGATTCGCCGTACGCCGCTCGCTCCTCCGCGTCGCGCTCGTGCGATAGATCGTCAGCCTGGCCGCCCACCAGCGCCGTGGCCCCGGCGGCCTGGCCCAAGGCAGAGCAGCAGGCCAGCGCCGTTTCGGCCGGGCGGATTTCATTCGCTAACACCTCGAAGGCTCGCGTCAACAGCGCGTCGCCCGCCAAAATGGCGGTCGCCTCGCCGAAAACTTTGTGGTTCGTGGGCAGCCCGCGCCGCAGATCGTCGTCGTCCATCGCCGGCAGATCGTCGTGGATCAACGAGTAGCTATGGATCATCTCGACGGCACACGCGGCTGGCAGGGCGGCCTCTACCGTACCACCGCAAGCCTCGGCCGCCATTAACACCAGCAAGGGACGCAGACGTTTGGCGGGCGCCAGCAGGCTGTAACGCATGGCCTCGCCAAGCTGCTCGGGGCAACCGGGCTCGGTCTGACAGTAGCGTAGCAACGCCTCTTCGATCTGCGAACGCATCTCGAGCGCATAGTGCTCGAAAGAGGTGGCGGAACTTCGTGACATCGATCTTGCAAACTTCTCAGCCGCTGTGCGAGAACCTACCCCGCCGTGAGGCAAGCGACCACCTATTCTAAAACAGACTCCCCAGAGTGTCTATGTCGTTCTCGTCCTCAGGGAGCTGTGAGGGCGGCGAAACTCCCCCCTTTTGAGCAGTTTCGGTCCGTTTATTACGCCGCCGAGTTCGCGGCTGCGATTTTGCTTCCAATGCTAGCGTCGATTCGTCGTCGAACGGCTCGGCGATCGGATGGCCCTCGGCGTCGATGCCGCTGACGAGTTCGATCCGCCGCTCGGCGCGTTCGAGCAAACCATAGCATTGTTTGAGCAGCTTGACGCCCTGTTCATAGTGCGACAGCGACTCGGCCAGACCGATTTCGCCGTCTTCCAATTGGCGGACGATCTGCTCCAATTGCACCAGCGCCTGCTCGAAGCTGGGCGGACAATCGGGCTCGCGAGGGTTAGTCGGGTCAGTCAAGTTTTTCAGGGCTCCGACGAAAACGAACCGGCGGCGTTCGAGGATTGCCAGCCACGCCGCTGCGCCCGAGGGGGCTTGCGACGCGCGGGTTTGCGTACAGAACGTTAATGTAACGCTTCGAAGCCGATTTGTCTTTCGCCCTTCGGCCAGTCACGCAAAGGCTTTGGCGGGCGAATGGGCGCACGCGGCAGGCGGCCTTTTCACGCGGGCGAGCCAGCATGGATCGAGACGAAGATTTCGAAGACGACGACTTCGACGACGATTGGGAGGCGCCCGAGCCCGACGATCGCGACGACGACGAGTTGGAACTGCTCCCGTGCCCGGCGTGCGGCAAGCTGATTTACGAGGAGGCCGAAGCGTGCCCCTACTGCGGCGAATACGTGACGCATTCCACGTCGGCGTTGGCGGGCAAGCCGATCTGGTACCTCGCCTTGGCGATCATCGGGGTCGTCGCCGTGATCGGGATGATCTTTTACTGGGTGCGATTCATTCCGGCGCTGGGCTAATGAGGCGAGCCGGAGGCGTCAGCCACCGGGTTATCGAGCGTTACCGTGGCGCCTAAAAACCCGGAGGCTGACGCCTCCGGCTCGCCAGGCTGCGGCTCGCCAGGCGCTGGGCTCGACAAGTGTTGTTTACCGGCCTTCCTTCAGCCTTTCGACCCGGCTGACCGCCTGGCCGCGGGCGAAACGGGTGCTGATCTCGTCGCCGACGTTCAACTCGGCGGCGTCGCGCACCAGCCGGCCGTCGCTCAAGCGCTGGGTGAGGCTGTAGCCGCGGCCCAGCACGCCCAGCGGACTGAGCGATTCGAGCTGATTGGCCGTGGCGTCCAACTGCCGTCGCGCGGCGATCAATCGCTGCCGCACGGCGCGGTTCGAGCGAACCGAAAGTTCATCGAGCCGCCTCGCTGCGTCGTGGACCAACTCGAATGGCTTGCGGAACGCGCGATGAGCGGCGAGTTGATCGAGCCGAGCCCGGCCCAGCAGGGCGCGACGGAGCAGGGCGGTTAAGAGCCGCTGCTGGTGACTGCGCAGAGCGGAAGCGATTTCTTCGGCCGCCGGTACGACCAGTTCCGCCGCTTCGCTGGGCGTGAGCGCACGGACGTCGGCGACCAGATCGGCCAGAGTGACGTCGATCTCGTGCCCCACGGCCGAAACGACCGGAATCCGCGAAGCATGAATCGCCCGCACGACCGCTTCTTCGTTGAAAGCCCACAGATCCTCCAGGCTGCCGCCGCCGCGGCCGACCACCAGGCAATCGACCGGCACGGCGAAGCGATTGACCGCGGCGATGGCCGCCGCGATCTCCTGCGCCGCGCCTTCGCCTTGCACGCGGACCGGCACGACCAGCACGTCGGCGCCGCGCCAACGCCGCCGCAGGACTTCCAAAAAATCGCGGATCGCGGCGCCCGTCGGGCTGGTGACGAACGCGATGCGGCGCGGAAAGCGGGGCAGGGGGCGTTTGCGGGCCGTGTCGAACAAGCCTTCGGCGGCCAACTTTTCCTTGAGCTTTCGCAGCGCCAGCTCCAAGGCGCCGATTCCCTTGGGTTCGATCTGCCGAATGACCAGTTGATAAGAGCCTCGCGGCGCGTAGACGTCGAGCGAGCCTTGGCAGATCACGTCCAGGCCGTCTTCCAACTCGAACCGCAGCCGGCTGGCGACGGTGCGCCACAGCACCGCCCGAATCTGGGCCCGGTCGTCCTTGAGCGTGAGGTAGCAGTGGCCCGACTGCGGCCGCGAAAAATTCGAAATCTCGCCGCTGACCCAGACTTGCTGGAAATTGCCTTCCAGCAGGTCCTTGATCTGGCTGGTGAGTTCATAGACGGAAAGGATCTGTTCAGGCGATTCTTCGGGCAACAAGCTCATGGCGCGGGCGTTGGGCAACGGGGCAGGGCAGGGGAGCGATCGCGATACTATAGATGGCCATGCATACGGCGGCAGTTCGAGCGGCTACGGCACGGCCGGCCCCTTCGGCAGTGGGGCATTCTGCCGGGCGTCGCGAAACTCGAAACCGTAGAGAAAGGCTCGCATCAGATAGAACTTCGCCTGCCTCGCATTGGGAGGCGCGGCGCCGCCGCCCGTCCATTTCACCTGCACCGCCTCGCGATCGCCCTTCGAAGGCGCGCAGTCGGCCCGCGAAAAACTAGCGAGCGGCTTGCCGTCCTTGTCGAGCAGTTCGACTTGCAGATAGCCCTCATGAAAGCCGGGCTTGGACGCTTTCTTCGCCGGACGAGTGCGGAGATCGACCCACAATTCCTTCCCGCTTAAGTCTTTGGCGGTCGTCACCGCCTCGCCGATCGACGGCCCGCCGGCCGAAGAAGCCAGCGCATACATCCGATCGACGCGCCAAGCGGCCCGGCACAGCGCCGCATTGAACGGCAGAAAGTATGTGAACTTATCGGCGATCGTCTCCATCGCATTGATGCGTTTCGAAGGGATGCGGCTGTCCGCCATTTGACGGTGCGCCCCCTCCGTGGCGCCATAATAGACGTACAGCGTTTTGTCCTCGACGATCAGGTTCTGACTCTGCCAGATCATGCCCCCGCCGTAATCGCCCAAAGGAGCGTTATCGAGGCACGCCACGCGGTCGGGAAACCACCAATGCCGGCCGTCGCGAGAGGCGGCCATCCGCAGGTCGAGCGTCTGCGAAAGCGGATGATACATCGTGACCATCGCCAGATAACCGCCCGCGACTTTCAGCGGAACCAATTCCTGGTACTGCGTGTCGCGGTGATCGAGTTCGTCGGCCGTGATCGCCGTCGTGGGATCGGGATCCTCGAGCCATGCCTTTCCGTCGCGGCTCGTCGAGCGAAAAATGCTGCGTCGGGGAGTGTCTTCGTAGGGCGGAAGGTGATCGGTCGCTTGACGGGGGCCTGTGGCACGGTAGTAGCAGACTTGTCCGCCCTCGGGCTGGCGATAGAAAAAGGCCAGGTCCCACTTGTTCATCGAGCCTTGAACTTTGCCCAGCGGCTCCCACTTCTTGCCATCCTTCGAACGATAGCGGTAGTATCCGTTTCCTTGGGGTGGTTTTCCGTGCGCCTTCGATCCCTGGTACTCGCGCAGCGCAATCATCGCGTAGGGCCACTCGCGGTTTTCCGGATCGACGAACACGGAAGGGTAGGCGGAGACGCCTTGACTGAGGTCGAACAGGGCGTTGGTCTTGGCGTGTTCGCCGATGGATTCGTTCGACAACTCCGGCCTCGTCCAGTGGACGCCGTCGTTGCTCTCGAACAGGCACAGCCGCCGATAGGCGGCGTTGTCCGATTTCCAAGGCTCCGCCTTGCTCATGGGCGCGAACTCGGCCGGCGTGCAAACCAGATACGCCTTCCACCGCGAATCGAGCGGATCCTTGAACACCGAGCCGTGAATGCCCGCGCCGCCGGCGTCCCACGGCATCTCGCCCTCGATCAGCGGATTTTGCGGATCGAGTTCTCCGCGCTCCACGCGCCAGGCGACCAGCTTCAGCTCGCTGAAGTCGTCGGGCATCAACAGCGGCATTCGCGAAGGCGTGGGGGTGTCGACCCCCAGCAGGCCAGGCGCTTGAGCTTGAAGCGGCGGACAGAAACAAGCCATCAGCAAGACGAAGTACAAAATCGGCCGGGTCGCTGTGGTGCGTAGCATGGCGATTCCTGGTAGCGGGAACAACGAGACGAGGGAATGGATCGGGCGGCCGATCCGGCGGGATATCGAAAATCGATTCGGCCACCGCGGCTGCGGAGCGAACTCCGCCGGCGCGACGATCGCCTATTGGGCGCCGACGCCTGGCGATTCAGCGCCCGCTGAATCTCCGGCAGCTCGACCTGTTTGCCGTGCTTCTTGGCCCACGCGTTTGTGCAGTCGATCATCTCGTGCAGATTGTCTCGCGACAAGGGGTTCGCCTGGTTTTTTGGCGCGGGGTCTCTGTAGGCCTTGTTAAAATCAATCTGCTTGGCTGGCGGATAGGGCTCCGGTGGAAACCGACCCGAGCGCCGTCCCAAGTCCAAGACCGAAGGGGGCGGCTTCGCGCTTGCCGCCTTGCCGGCCGTAAGCCAGAATTGAGGGAAAGTAGGTCCAGGGTAATGCCATGCTAAGCCGCGAAACGTTGGAAATGTACCGCCGGATGACGACCGCCGAGCGGTTGAAGCTCGCTTTGGAAATGAGCGACGCGGCGCTTCCTTATTTGCTCAAGGGGACGCCCGAGCAGGTCGATCGGCGGTTCGAGTTGCTCAATCGCCAACACGACGAGCGCAACCGGCGGATGCTGGAGGGCATCGCCCGGACCGTGAAGCGGCCGCCATGAGAGAAATCTCGAAAGCCCTTGAAGACTTCACGCAGCTGCTGGGCAAAGGAATTGGGCGTGCTCAACGAACTCGAAAGCGTCCTTGCCGAACCGCCAGTTTAGCTGTCAGGGATTTTGGCTGTCTTACGCCGCGCTCGCCCGCGCAAACGACCGATACAGTTCGGCATACGCCCCGTCCGCCGCCAACAGTGTGAAGTGATTGCCGCGCTCGATGATCCGCCCTTGATCGAGCACGAGCACTTGATCGGCGTGGCGGATCGTGCTCAGGCGATGGGCCACGACGAAGCTCGTGCGGCCCTTGAGCAGCGCGAAGAGCGCGGTTTGCAGCCGGGCCTCGGTGATCGTATCGACGCTGCTGGTGGCTTCGTCGAGGATCAGGATCCGCGGGTCGGCCAGCATCGCCCGGGCGAAACAGACCAACTGCCGTTGGCCGAGCGACAGGCTGCCGCCGCGCTCGCCGACTTGCGTCTGTAAGCCGCGGGGCAGGGCGTCTTCGAGCAGGTCAAGGCATTCCAACCGCCGCACGGCTTCGACCACCTCGGCGTCGCTCGCCTCGGGCCGGCCGAAGCGGATGTTGTCCATCACCGTGCCGCCGAACAAAAAGTTCTGCTGCAGCACGATGCCGATCTGGCGGTGCAGCGAGTCGGACGCGATTTGGCGGATTTCCTGCCCGTCGATCAATAGTTCGCCGCTCGCGGGCAGATAAAACTTCGCAATCAGGTTGGTGATCGACGTCTTGCCGCTGCCGGTGTGGCCGACCAGGGCGATCGTCTGCCCCGGTTCGCAAGCGAAGTTGATGCCGTGCAACACGAGCCGATCTCGCTGGTAGCCGAACGAGAGATTGCGAAATTCGACCCGGCCACGGATCGCCGGCAGATCGCGGGCCTCGGGCGAGTCGGTCCATTCGGGGCGGCTGTCGAGCAGGTTGAAGACGCGCTCGGCGCCGGCCATGGCGGTCAGGGCCTGGTTGTATTGATTGCCGAGCACGGCGATCGGCGAGAAGAACAAGTTGGCCATCAGCAGAAAGCCGACGAGGCTGCCCAACTCGGCGCCGTCGACGTACAGCACGCGGTAGCCGCCGACGAGCATCAGCGCGGCGAAACAAAGCTGGCTGTTCAGGTCCAACAGCGGCAAGAACACGCTTTGCAGCCGGGTCACGTTCAGGTTGTACCGCGAATGGTCGGCCACCAGGTCGCCGAACAATTCGGCGTTCGTGGCCTGGCGGACGAAGCCCTGCGTCACCCGCACGCCGTTGACTGATTCGGCTAGCGTGGCCGTCACGCGGCTGAACGATTCCTGCACGTCGCGCAAGGCGCCAGACAGCCGCCGATGAAAGTGCTTGTTGATCGCCCACAGCAGCGGCGCGGCGCCGAGCACGACCAGAAACAACGCCGGGTCGTACCAGAGCATGAAACCGGCGGCGACGAACATCTGCCCGAGCTGCACGATGCTGACGAACAGCACCTCTTGCACGCCGATTCGCACGTTCTCGACGTCGGAGGTCATGCGGCTGATGATCCGGCCGAGCTTCGTTTGGTTGAAGAAGCTCATCGGCAGCCGCTGCAACTGGGCGAAGACGTCGTTGCGCAAGTCGTAGACCACCGCTTCGCCGAGTTCCAACGCCAGGCGTTGCCGGAAGTGCATTACCAGTTGCGTCGAAAGGGCCAGCGCCGTGAAGGCCAATACGCCGAGCGCGACGCCGCGCACGTCGTGACTTTGCACCGGCCCGGTGATCACGGCCGCCGTCAGCCAAGTCAGCCCGGGCAGTTGAATCGATCGCAGCACGACCATCCACAGCAGCCAATTCCGCTTGGCCGCGTAGGGGCGCGTGTATTCGAGCAACCGCACGATCAGCCGCATTTCCAGCGGGCGTTGTTCTTCTTCGCGGTCTTCGGCCCGGCGGACGGTGAGCGCGGCGTAAGGGGCGCGAGCCTTCATGCGGCGGCCCCCGACGCGGCGGCTGCCGCGGGCGATTCGTCGTCGACGATTTGCAGCCGGGCGGCTTCGCAGTAGTGGCCTTGCTCCCGCATCAACTCGTCGTGCGTGCCGAGTTGCACGATCCGCCCGCGGTCGAGCACGACGACCAGGTCGGCGCGGCGCAACGTGCTCATGCGGTGAGCGGTGACCAGCGTCGTGCGGCCGCGCATGGCTTGCTCCATCGCGGCAAGAATCTCGTGCTCGGTGCTGGGGTCGATGGCCGCCGTGGCGTCGTCGAGGATCAGAATCGCCGGGTCGAGCAACAGCGCCCGGGCGATGGCCAGCCGCTGCCGCTGGCCGCCCGAGAGGTTCGAGCCGTATTCGCCGACAATCGTGTCGTAGCCGTGGGGCAGGGCGGTGATGAATTCGTGGGCCGAGGCGATCTTGGCTGCCCGCTCGATCTGTTCGCGCGTGGCGCCCGGCTGCCCGAAGGCGATGTTGGCGGCCACGGTGTTGCTGAATAAAAAGCTTTCCTGAAACACCAACCCGACGCTGCGGCGCAAGTCGTCGAGCACCAAGTCGCGGGCGTCGCGGCCGTCGATCAGCACGCGGCCGGCGGCCGGATCGTAAAACCGTGGCACGAGGCTCAACAGCGTACTCTTGCCGGCGCCCGTCGCGCCGACGATCGCCACGCACTGCCCGGCGCCAATGGCGAAGTCGATCTCCTCCAGCACCGCTTCGCCGGCCTGATAGCCGAAGCTGACGTTCTCGAAGCGGATTTCGCCGCGGGCCTTGGCCAACGGTACGGCGCCGGGGCGGCTGGCGATTTGGATCGGCGCGTCGAGCACCTCGAATACGCGCTCGGCGCCGGTCAGGCTGGCCTGAATGCTGTTGGCGATGTTCGTGACCTGGCCCACCTGATTGGCGAACTGTTGCAGCAAATTGGCGAACACGAACAGGCCCTCGCCCAGCCGCAACTCGCCTTCGATCACCAGGTAGCCGCCGTAGGCCAAGAGTACGATCATGTTGATCTGCGTCAGAAAGCCCATCGCCGGCTGGAACAGGCTGATCTGCCAGAAGATTTCTTCTTTCTGGTCCTTGATCGCGCGGTTGGCCTCTTCGAAGCGGGCGATCTGGTCGGCCTCGCGGGCAAAACCCTTGACGACCTGGGCGCCTTGCACGTTTTCGGTAAGCCTGAGCACCATCTCGTCGGTCAGTTCGCTATTGTGCTTGTAGGCCGGCCGCACCTTGCGCGAAAACAGCACGGCGCCGAGCCAGAGCAGGGGAGTGGTAGCCAGGCAAGCCAGCGTGAGCGGCACGTGAACCTGCAGCATGTAGTACAGGTAGACCGTCAGCGAGAGCAGCACCGACAGCACCTGGATCACCACGCCGTCGACGAACGAGCGCACGGCCTGCACGTCGCCCGCCACGCGATTGATGATCGAACCGCTGCGGTTTTCGTCGAAGAAGCGGAAGCTGAGCCGTTGCAGTTTGTCGTAGACCTGCGAGCGCAAATCGACCACGATGTCCTGCACCAGCCGCCCGGCCGACATCGAGGCCACATAGCGCAGCGAGGCGTGAACCAAAGCCACGGCCAGAATCGCCCCGGCAATCAGGGCCGTCACGGCCAGCGGCCCCCAATCGGTGGGCGGCTCGAATCCGAACGGCCAGCGCGGCGTGACGCTCTCGGGCGCCAGGCGATGCCGCATCACGTCGATCCCCAGCCCGGTCAGGCTCAATCCGGCCAGCGCGAGCACCACCAGCAGCATTTGCTGCGCCAGCACCCAGACGCAGCGGCCGTGGTAATGCCAAGCCAGCCCGAACAGCCGCCGGATCAGCACGGCGTTCGACGGTCCGACGTCATCGGGCCGCGACAAGCTGGACGGCGGGGCAGGGCAGGGGGGCACGGCAGTGAAGTATCAGCCAGGGCGAGGCGAGTTCCAAGCAATCGTATTCAATCCCGCCGCCGAAGCAAGTTTGATTTGCATGAGGAACGCGGCCGACGCACGTTGCAGCCGCTGGGCGACGGAGAGGGCGGGATTTTAGAGATTTCGGCCGCCGGCGGCAACGGCAGGCGTATGCTGGAAAACGCGTCGTAACAGTTCTTTTAATTAACCACGGATGGCACGGATGACACGGATGAAGAGACGATTCGAAGCTGGATAGCAGCCTAAGGGGATTGAGAAATAGATTTGGAGAGAGGTCGGCATGCCGCAACTGGCTCGCTGACAATTCCCTTCTCCGATCTTCGCTTATTTCCCCCCTCTTCCATCCGTGATATCCGTGTCATCCGTGGTTCTTATCAACCGTCATCCGTGGTTTCCATCAACCGCGGAGGTCATCGGACGATGCGTTTCCACTCCAATTTGGAGTTCTTGAAGTTCAAGAGCAGAGCGAGCTTGAGGCCAGTAATGCTCAAATAGCCGAGCATTTGCGCCGCGTGAGCCTCGTTGAATGTGGTGACGACCTTCGGATCGCAGACGACCAACTCGTCCACGATGAGATCAGGGATCAGGGCGCCGATCTTCTGGCCGTCGTAGTAGACCGGGAATTCCTGTTGCTGTTCCACCCGATGGCCGCGCTTGCCGAGTTCGATGACGAGGGCTCGCTCATAAAGCTTTTCGTCCAGTCCCGGCTTCAGTTCATTGAGCACCGCCATCGCTGCGCCGATGATCGATTCGCTTAATTCCTTGTGAATCAGCCCCTGGTCCATCGTCCAATACCCGCGATTGTGCCCTGGATTCAACCACGGATTTCACGGATGACACGGATAAAAACTCTTAAAAATCCGTGTTATCCGTGTAATCCGTGGTTCTCTTTCTGCGATGCTACGATAACGGCCCTAATGGGCCACCTTCGGCCAATACTCCTTGAAGTTGAATTTCTGGCTGTTGTCGATGTCGTGGCACTCCATGCAGGCGTGCGAGGCTTCTTTCTCGTCGGCGACCGACAGCTCCATGGCGGCGCGGAAGCGAGTTTGCGGCTCTTCGTCCTGCCCCTTTTCGGCCGCGACGTGGTCGGCGCCGGGGCCGTGGCAGTTCTCGCAGCCGTTGTCGGCTAAGAGCGGCGTTTTCTTCAGGCTTTCATAACCGCTTTTATAAGGGAAGAATTCCTGCGGGTTCCAGCCGACGGCGTGGCAACTGATGCACTCGGGATCGAACTGCCGGGGCGGCTTGACCTTGGCCAGCGTCTCGGTGGCGTGGGCGTGCGGCGTGTCGAGCCAGACCTTGTACTCGGCCTCATGACACTCGGCGCAGGCCTTCGAGCCGGCGAACTTGCCGCGCGGATGGTTGGCCGGCTTCAGCCCCAGCCCTTCCCAGCCGAGCTGCTTGAGCTGGTCTTGATAATCGACCATCAGCGCGTCCATTTCGGGCGAATCCTTGAAACGACTATCGAGCGGCACGCGCTGATAGCGCACGGGCGTCTGTTCGTCGTCGTACAGCCCGAGCACGATCGCATACATCCCCTTGTGGCCGACTTCGATCAGCAGGCTCTTGCTGCCTTTGGCCATCGCCGGTTCGTAAGGCGGTTCATCGGCGCCGCCGGCGGTGACGACGGCATCGAAGACGGGGAACTCTTCGGCCAACCTCTCGGTTTCTTCCAGCGAAGCGTAGGCCAAGAGTACGAGGTAGTCGCATTCGGCCCCTTCGAGTTTCTTGGCCACGCTTACCAAGGCGTCCTTGGCCTTGAGGAACTTGAGATCGCCGTTGTTGATCTGCTTTCGATACTTGTCGCCCAGGACCGCGGTTACGCCGATCTTCAGGCCGCCGACTTCGATCAGGCGGAACTGCGGCGTAAAGGCGCCTTCCGCGCCCGGATCGTCGAACAGGCCGACGTTGGCCGAGACGAAGGCGTCGACGTTGGCCACGCTGGAGGCCACGGCGCCGGCGGGCAGCTTCAAATCGTCGACGCCGAAGCCGATGGCCGAGTAGCCCATGATCTTCAGCCCTTCCACCGCCCGGTCGAACTTGATTTCGGCTTGTTGCCCGAAGCGGCGAATCAGCCCGCCGTTATCGAAGGCCGCCACGGGCCAGCCGCGCGCCGCGAGCGATTTGAGAAACGTATGCCGGCGGCGCAGTCCGCCCATTTGGTTTTCCAGCCCCGCGCAGCCGCAGGGTTCGATATAGCCTGCCTGCCCTCCGGTGATCACGATGGCCGCCTTGGGCTTTTCCCAGCCGACGAAAAGCTCGCGGTCCGCCAGCAGCGGAGTTTCGCTCTGTCGCTCGCCTTCGACGAATTGAGCCTGGTTCTGCGCGCCGGCTGGCTTCGCCTTCGAGTCCGCAGCCGCGGGCTCGCCGGGCGCCGGCTTGGCCCCTTTGGCCGGGGCTTCGTCGGCGAGCACAGGTTCGGCAAGAGCGGGCCCTCGCGCTCCGGGGGCTTTAGACTTGTCTGTCGCGGTCGATTCCTCGGCAGGCATTTCTTCCGCCGGCGCCTCTCTGTCGGGCGACGGCGCCGCGGCAGCCGATTCATCGCCGGCGGGTTCGCCGGGCGCCGCGTTTTCAACCGCCGCCGACGTTGCAGCCTCTGTATTGGCGTCGGCCGTTGCCGGCGGATTCTCGGGCTCGGGAGGTTGCTTTGGGCCGTCTTGTTTCGCGGCGGGCGGTTGAGCGACGGGGGAGGGGCAGCCTAGAAAGGCTGCAAACAGCAAGGCCAACAGGGGAAGCGAGACCAGCGCCGGCTTCGACATGAATTCCTACGTCTCCGTTGCGTTCCTTCGATCGGAATCGGAAATCCTCAATAGGTTCGCGCTCTGCACGGCCGTAATCTGCAAATCGCTGTCGCCGCGCTCTCGGTTGCTATCCCGCTCGCTCAACCTTCGATCACGGCGAATTGCACCATGATCTTCACGGGGGGCAAGTCGGCGTTGTTCGAAGAAATCGTGATTTCGCCCCATTTGCCTTGACCGCTGCCCATGTGGTTCATGGAAGGCGCGTCCTTGGGAATTTCAATGGTGAGCGGGACCATGATGACCGAGCCCTCGTTCAATTCGCTGATTTTTCCATAGGTCACGTGCATTTCTTTGGGCGTGACCTTGGGCGGCTTGAGTTCGAGACCCTTGTATTGTTTGCCGCGGATCCACAACAATATCTTTCGCGTGGCGCCTTCGTTGCGGTTCACGTGGCCGACGACCAGCACGCCGTATTGCGAATTCCAGCCGGTTCCGATGATCGAGACCGGCCCGACGACGGTTCCCGTGATCGGAATCTCGTGCTCGGGATCGTCTTTCAGGTTGGTCTTGAGGCGGATTCTCTGCTTAAACGATCCTAAAGGCAAGCCGGGTTTGACCGCGACCTTCAGTTCGACTCCGCTCTTGATGCCGCCGGCCAATTGATCCGCCGGCAGCGGCGAGAATTGGGCGTCGAAATACTGGGCCGTTTCGGCGTTCGTGAAATGATGTTCGACGACTTCGAGCCCCTCGGAAAAATACGAGAGCATCTGCACGCTGGCTTCGGCGCTTTCGCCCGTCTGGATGCTGCTCAGCGCGATTTCAGCCGGCTTGATTTCGAACGGCCGCACGATCCGGCCGAAGACCACGAATCGCAGCACGGGGTGCTCGCGGTCGTTGGTGTGAACGTCGACGTGTTGGCGGAAGACGTCTTGCTCGATATTGATGTTCCACCGCACCAAGACTCGATCGCTGCCGCCGGGCGGAATGTCGTCGGCCGGAAGCGTGGCAAAGGTGCATTTGCTGCAACTCACGTCGGCCTGGATCAACCGCAGGGGCGCCGTACCGGTGTTCTTCACGATAAAGGCGTGTTCGTTGTCGTCGCTTTTGTTGGGCAAAAAGCCGAAGTCGAAGTCCGTTTCTTCGGCGACCGCTTGCGGCTTGCCGTGGACGTGCGACTGTTCGCGTTCCAAGGCTGTATTTCCGACGATGGTCGCCGTGGGTTCGTCGGGCAGTTCGCCCGCGCTTTCCAGGTTCGGCGAAGCCAGCAGTTCGCCCCAGGGAACTTCGAACTGGGCTAAGGAGACGGCCGCCGTCGCGACGATTCCCAGAATAACGATGGCCGCAATGGTCCCGTTTGTTTTCATGACCGGAAGGCATCCAGAGTACGATGATTCTCGATTCGCCCGCCGCCGACTGCGGAGGCAACTGCAATTCTATGAGGACCGGGCGAAGTTTGCAAAATGGCTATTCGGCGCCCCGCGCGGGCCCCCTGGCGATGGTTTGTACGTCGGCCCGCAACTCGGGCGAAAGCTTTTGGTCGGCGTGCGGCGTCGAGCGGTCGAGTTCGAGCGCCAAATCGGCTTGTTCGCGGGCGCGCTTTTCGCGGCCGCCGGCGGCGAGCGCGAGGGCGAGCTTGCCGCGCGTTTCGGCGTGGTTCGGATAAAGCTCGGCGGCTTGTTCGTAGCCGGCGATGGCTTTTTGCAGATCGGTCTTGCGACCGTCGTGTTCGTAGACTTTCAGATACCCGTAGCCGGATTCCTCGCGGAGCTTGGCCGAATGCGGGCGCCGGCGGTTCGTCTCCTCGATCGCCTGTTCCCATTGCTCAAGCGCCGTGCGATCGTTCTGTCGCCGCCAGCGACCGAACTCGAGCGCGGCCAGTTCGCGCCACGGCTTTTCCCATAACGGATCGGCGGCGGCCGCCGCTTTCAGTTTTGCTTGCCGCTCGGCCAGGCTGATCTGGCTTGCCTCGGCTTGCAGCAAGCTCAGCCGGGCGTTCATTACGGGCAGATAGTCGCCCCAAACGAACGTTCCGAGCACCAGTAACATGGCGCTAACCGCGCAAGCCGAGCCGGCTTTCGAGAGCGAGCGGCGAGGGATATCGGCGCCGGCCAGGCTCAGACCCAGCCCCAACAACAGCCACAGCGAGCCGGCCACGCCCGGAAAGCCGATTCCGCCGGCGGCCAGCAAGTTCACCGCCAGCACGACGGCGCCCAGCAGGGGCAAGCCCGCCGGCAGCACGCCGCGATCAATCCAGGGATAGAGCAACGCTAATGCGACGGACATGACCGCCAGCCCGCCGGCGAACGCTTTGTCGCTGAGCGGAACGGTCGCCGAGAGGCCGACGATGTAGGCCAGCGCGAAACCGGCGAGCGCGCCGCCGACGAGTATCCAACGTAGACTCGCTTCCGGCTCGACAGGCGCGACGCCTTGCCGTAGGACGGACCTCTGGTCCGTCACTCGGTCGGCGACGGACTGGAAGTCCGTCCTACTATTCGAGGGCCGTGTCGGCGACGGACGGGAAGTCCGCCAGCGCCACAGATCGCAGGCGGCCCCGGCGAAAATGCCCAGAAACGCCAGCAGTGCGGGCGTGCCGGCCGTGGCCCAAACTTCGAACAGCAGATTGTGCGGATCGGCCACGACCTCGCTGGCATCGGGGAGCTTGTAACGCGTGTATTCGTCCTGAAAGTTGCCCGGCCCGCAGCCGGCGAGAGGATGGTCGGCGATCATCGCCAGCGAAGACTGCCAATATTGCCAGCGGTAGCCGAGCGACTTCGCGGCTTCCGTCAACACCTCGCGATCGAGGCCGCCGGCGAGAACCGCCGCTGCGACGAGCAAAGCGAAGAGCCCCAGGCCGGCGAAGAGCATTCGGCGACTTAACCAGCGGCCCTGCAGCAAGGCCCAGCCGGCGAGACCAGCGAAACCCAAGCCGCTGGCGATCCATGCGCTGCGGCTCTTGGTCAGCAGCAGGCAAGCCGCCATCAAGCCGGCCAGCAAGAATAACGCCGCCTGGTAGAACCGCACTCGCCGATCGGTCCCGGCGTCGCGTCGATTGGGAAACAATGCCAAGCCAGCGGCGACGACAAACCAGGGCGCCAGCACGCCGGCCAGCGAGTTGGCCAGGCCGAAGGTGGCCATCGGTTCGGTGCTTCGCAGCCGATCTTCGAAGCGCATGCGTGCCGGCGAGTTTTTTTCGGCCGGAATCCCCAGCTCGCGCAGCACTTTTTCGGGATTCTGTTCATATTGCCTTTTCGTCTCTGGCTTAGAAACGAAGTATTCGTGCAAGCCGTAAGCCGACAGCGTCGCGGCCAGGGCCAGCATCACGGCGACCGCCGCGCGGGCTTCGCGCTGGGTTTCGATCAATTGCCGGGTCAGAAAAAAGCCCAGCCCCAGCGCCACCCACTCCCAAAACACATTGATGGCAGGCCGGGCGGAGCGATGCTCGCTGGCGGCGAAGGCGCTCAGCGCCAGGCAAACGACGAGGGCCAGCCAGCCGGCGTCGACCCAACCGATCCGCACGCGCAAATGGTCTTGCCAGAGTCCGACCAACAGCCAGGCACAGGCCAGCACGAGCGCCAACAATACGAATTGCAGGCCCTCGCCCTCTGCCGTGACGGGGCCTTCGCTGGGCAGCAGCGGCCGAGCAACGAACAACGCAACCACGGCCGCCAGCAGCACGCTGCGCGAAACGGAACCGCCAGACGAATTCGCCGGGCGAAGAGGCTGCGAGCGATCGGCGTGCGAGCGATCGGGCGATTTGCGGTGGCGGTTCATGGTTCGCGCCGATTACGCCGACTCGTGGTTTCCAACACCCCGACCAGCGTCAGCACGCAGCCGACCAACAGCAGAATGATCCAGGCGCCCAGCTCGTCGACCTGGTGCAACAGCAGCGCCCCCAGACCGCAGGTGGCGGTGGTCAGGTAAATCGTCAGCACCGCCTGGCCTTTGGTCATCCCCATTTCGACCAGCCGGTGCGAGAAATGGTTCTTGTCGCCCTCGAAGGGACTGCGCCCTTCGCGCAAGCGAATCCAGACGACGGTGATCGTATCGTACAGTGGCACGGCCAGCACGCACAGCGGCGTGAGGATGGCGTGCGTCGGCAGTTCGCCGCCGGTGAACGTCGCCATGCTTGTGGCCATCGCCAGGCAGTAGCCGATCAGGTAACTGCCCGCGTCGCCCATGAACAGCCGGGCCGGCGGGCGATTGTGCCAGAGGAAACCGGCAAGCGAACCGACCAGCAAAATCAAAAAGCCGCTGACGAACAATTGCGGCTGATGCGTAACCGGACTGGGCGTCGTCAGCAGCACGGCCGCGAGCATCACCGAGGCGATCGCGGCCACCCCGGCCGAAAGGCCGTCCATGTTGTCGAGCATGTTGAACGAGTTCACCAGCCCGACGATCCAGCAGACGCTGATCGCCATCGTCAGCCAGGGCTGTTCGACGAACAGCGTGATCCGCCAGCCCGGCCAATAGCTGACTACGGCCAGCGCGACGGCGGCCTGCGTCGCGATCCGCAAACGCCAATCGAGCCCCCAGCGATCGTCGGCCAGCCCCAGCAGCATCAGCACCGTGCCCGCGGCGAGCATGATCCACAGCTTGGGCGTTTGCTGCAGTAACCCGCCGACGTGCGTGGCGATCGTCGCCGGCAGCGGCCAGTGTCCGGCGATGCGGTAACCGTCGCCCGTGGCTTCGAGCGACCAGAGCAAAATCTGGCCGACGGCCAGCGGCGCCGCCAGGCCCAGCCAAATGGCGATGCCGCCGCCGAGCGGCGTGGGCGCGACGTGAACCTTGCGATGTCCCGGCTTATCGACCAGGCCGAAGCGCGGCGCCGCGCGGCGCATCAGCCAGCCGGCGAGCCAAGAGATCAGCAGACTCGGCGCCGCCGCGGCGATCAGCAACCAGGTCACGCTTGGGCGCCTCCGCGCTGCCGGGCTTGCAACTCGCGGCGAAGCTGCAAGAAAAACTCGTGAAAGTCGGCGCGGCGGTAGTCGGGGTAGGTCCATTCCCGCGGCTGCCAGGCGCCCGATTGATAGTGCAAAGTCACCTCGGCGTAGACGCCCTGGCTCAGGTAAATTCGGTGCGAATGGTCCTTGGTCGAAGCCAGCACCAGCTTGGCCGGCGTCAGGTAACCGGGGTCGAGGTTCAAGGGACGCGGCTCGGCGTGGCCGGCTTCTTCAGTATACTCCGCCTCCCAGGCGTTCGTCGCGAGCTTGATTTCCGCCAATTCGGCCGGGTCGAAGGGCCGCTGGAAGGCCAGAAACTGCTTTTTCAGCCGTTCGCCCATCGCCAGCCGGTAGTAATCGGTTTCCGTAAAATCAAACACAGGGCTGACCAGACCGAGCGGCCCCCAGGCTTCCTGGGCGCGGCGGTTCGCCCAGGCCAAGGCGTCTGGGTGGCGGCTGGTGACGGCCGTCAAGAGCAGGGCAGGGGAGTGAGCGGAAGCAAAACCCACTTGTCAGCCAAAACCTTTTCTACTACGAAATAGCCTGCCTGGCCTCGGAACACAGGGAAACATCGCGGAAGATGCCTGCCTCCAATCTGACACAATCCTCGCCCAAAACAAGCTGGTTTGGCCGCTGGCTGGCCGCCTGGCGACGCCGCTCGGGCGGCGAGTCCGAACGGCAGCGACCGGCCTTGCCGCCGAATGCCAGCCCCGAACGATACGAGTTCTTCGGGAGGCACTTGCTGGCCAGCTATGTCGACTGCGACCCGGCGGCGCTGGCCGACCATGCCGGACTGAAGGCGGCCATGAGCGCGGCCGTCGCGGCGGCCGGGGCGACGCTGCTCGACAGCGCTCATTATAGCTTCACGCCCAGCGGCATGACGGCCGTCATGCTGCTGGCCGAGAGTCACGCCAGCATTCATACCTATCCCGAACACCAGGCATGTTTCGTCGATCTGTTCACCTGCGGTCGCGCGTGCAGCGCGGAAAAATTCGACGCGACGCTGCGCGAATACTTGCGTCCGGGCAGCGTGCAGCGGCGGACCGTGTTGCGGCACGCCGACGGCATCGAAATGTCGCCGGCCGGCGCCGAGGACTGGCTCGCCGAATGGGCCGCGTAGGTCAGGCTTTCCAGCCTGACGGAAGCGAATTCGAAACATAGGTCAGGCTTTCGAGCGTCACATGATTTGCTTCTATCAACCACGGATGGCACGGATATTTGAATTGGAAATCCGTACTACAAACGTTCTGTTTCTCCGCGCGTCGCGAAGAATTGTGCGGCGATTTTAGGAGCGAGCCACGGATGAAACACGGAACGAACACGGATCGGAGATGGTTTTTTCGATTCAGTATTTCGTCCGTGATCGATCCGTGTTTCATCGGTGATTCATCCGTGGCTCAATTGGTTGCGGCGAAGGCCGCGCTGGGTCATCCGTGCCATCCGTGGTTCCATGAGCGAAGACCCAGGGTGCAATGTCGTTCGTCAGGCTGGAAAGCCTGACCTACGCTGGAAAGCCTGACCTACTTTGCGTCGCGAGTGAGACAGTCCAAGAGTCGTTGCCATGAATTCGCAGCCGCTGCAACCGTCGGATTCGGGCGCCGCCTTGATGTTCGTCGACGAATCGGATGCTTTCGATCGGCACAGCTATTGCTTGTCACGGGTGATCTACAGCGGCAAGACCGCCTTTCAGAACGTGCTGATTGCCGAAACCTACAGTTTCGGCCGCATCCTGGCGCTCGACGGCGCCCTGCAAAGCGCCAGCGAAGACGAAGCGATCTATCACGAACTGCTGGTGCAGCCGGCGCTGCTCGCGCACTCCGAGCCCCGCGACGTGCTGATTATCGGCGGGGGCGAAGGGGCTACGCTCCGCGAGGCGCTGGCTCATCGCAGCGTGCGCTCGGCGACAATGGTCGATCTCGATCGCGAGGTCGTCGAGTTGTGCCGCGAGCACCTGGCCTCCTGGCATCAAGGCGCGTTCGACGATCCCCGCGTGCGACTGGTCTACGACGACGGCCGCAAATTCGTGACCGACTGCGACGTTCAATACGACGTCGTCATCATCGACGTCGTCGATATGCTCGACAACGGCCCGGCGCAATCGCTCTACACCCAGCAGTTCTACGAGCTGCTCAAGCAGCGGTTGCGGCCGGGGGGCATCGTCGTCGTGCAGGGGATGGAGTTCTCGTTCCTCCACGACAAGCCGCACGCGGCGCTGTCTCGCACCCTAAAAGCTGTGTTTGCCGAAGTACACGGCTATCAGGTCTTCGTGCCGTCGTTCTTGGCGAGTTGGGGGTTCCTCGTGGCGTCGGATTGGTTCTCGCCGGACTCGTGGCCCGCGGCCGAGTGCGATCGCAGCATTGCGGCGAGATTGGGCGGCGAGCGGCTCAAGCACCTGACCGGCGACTTTCTGCAAAGCTGCTTCACGCACTGCAAAGAGACGCAGTTTCTGCTGTCGCTGCCGGGGCCGATCCTCGAGGACGGCGTGGCTTTCGTCCCGCCGCCCGAGATCAAACGCGTGCGGCCCTATTAAGCCGATGCGTCGAGCGCTTTGTCGAGCAATCTTCAAGCAGTCTCTGGCGACGTGGATTATTCGGCCGGGGGCGCGACGACGCCTTGATCCTCGGCGGCGTTCACCATCTTCTGCGCTTCTTGCTCGCTGACCTTCGTCTCGACTTCGCGGCGGGCTTGCTCGCGAGTCAGCCCTCGGCCCGCTGCGTATTGATCGAGAAATCGCTCGTTTTCGAGGTTTTTCCGCGTGAGTTCGTGGCGGCAGCCGCCGAGCGCGGCCAGGGCCAACGCCAACGAGAGCAGCGGCGCCGCTCGGCAATTTCCCCTGGCGAAGTTGGCGAGCCGCCGCGCGCGGCTGAGCATCCAATCGAGTTTGGCGGCCATCGGCGCCCTTTCTGCGAGTGGAGACGAGATTCAACGAATAAGAATCGAGCGATCTGAAGAAGGGCCGGATCATAATCGCAAACCGGCGTTTCCTCCAAGGTCGATTCGGGGGTAAAAACACAGCGGGGAGGCGGGCCTAATGCGTCTTCAAGCCCGAGCTGACGGAGGTGGCTGGCGGCAGAGCGAAGCGATGCCCCAGGGAACTGGGGCTTCGCCTAGGCTCAGCCGCCAGCCACCCAACCGTCGAACTAGCTTTGAAGAGACGCTGGGCACGAGATTCGCTAAGTGAATACGGCAACGCGGAAATCCATTCAAGTAGGTAGACCGGGACGAGTTCCATGCACCGATCTGCAGGCCGTAGTTCAGGCAGTGCGCGGGCGTTTGTCGGGCTGGTTGCCGTTGCGGCGCTGGGCGGCGCCTGCGGCGCGGTTTGCGCACGCCAACCGGCAGCCAAGCCGCCTCGCGTCGAAGTGCTCTCGCGAGGCCTCGTTCATGAAGGGTTTCTGGCGCCGATCGTTTACGATCCGGCGCCCGGCCTTGTTGTGACCAAGCCTGCTCCGGCGCCGCTCGACGAGCAGCCGCCCGCCGTCAAGCCGAGCGGTGCGCGAGCGCGGTGGCTGCCCGGCTATTGGGCTTGGGCGCCCGACCGAAGCGAATTCATTTGGACGAGCGGAGGGTGGCGCGTGCCGCCGCCGGACATGCGTTGGATTCCCGGCTATTGGGCCAAGACGTCGGCCGGCTTTCAGTGGACGCCGGGCTTTTGGATCGCGGCCGAGGCGAGCCAGCTTGCCTATCTGCCGCTCCCGCCGAAATATAAGCAACCCCCGGCTGAAGAGAACGCAGCCGCGGCAACCGCCTTGCCGCCGAACCGCTTTTATGTCCCCGGCTATTGGAAATGGCAGGGCAGGGGAGAACGCGGCGAGAAGGAGCGGCTGCCTGACGAGCGCGGCAAGGAGGAACGCGGCAAGATGCCGCGTCTACAGGGGGACTTCGCGTGGCAGCCGGGCTATTGGGCCCAGGCCAAGCCCGGCTGGGTTTGGACGCCGGCTCATTACGTTTGGACGCCGGCGGGCGCCGTATGCGTCGCCGGCTATTGGGATTATCCGCTGGCGCGGCGCGGCTTGCTGTTTGCGCCCGCGTCGGTCGAACCGGTCGCCGGCGTCCAGGGCGGCATTCGCTTTTCGCCGCAAGCCGTCGTGAATCTGGCAGCGCTGCCGGGCCGCTTGTTCGTGTCGGCGAGCTACGGGCATTGTTGCTTCGGCGACTATGATACTGGCGCCGAGCCGAGCTTGGGAATCGAGCTTCGTTCCGCGTTCGAAGCTCGCGGCGCCGGGTTCGTACCGATCGAAACCGCCGGGGCGAGCAGTAAGGCGCCGGCCGGGGAGCCGCTCGTGATCGCGATAACTCGCCTGATGCGAGCGAAGGCCACGCCGTTGGCGCTTGTGGAGCTCGACCGCGCCGCGATCCGCCGCGCGGCGCTGGCTGTGGAAGACGCCCGCGAAATCATCGGCCGGCGGAGGCAGCTTGAAACCAACGCGGCCGAGCCAACGAACGAGGCGCAAGCCACTGGCGAGCAGACGCTCCGTCTGCCCAAGTTGCCGGCCGAGCTGGGCGGCGCGGCGGGCGGCGAAATCGCGACCAGCGCGGCCGACGCTGACCAATTGCCCGGCATCGACCGTCGCCGCACGCCGGGCACGATCGGCCGCAGCGTGCCGGGGCTCGGCGGGCGCAAAGTGCCCGGCGTTCGCGATCCGCTGCCCGGCATCGGCGAATTGCCCGGCGCCGACAATCAGCGATGACATGGAGCGTCGGGCGCCCTCGCCCGACGGGGCAGGGCACATGGAGGGTCGGGCGCCCTCGCCCGACGGGGCAGGGCAGGGGAGTGCGCTTGGGCTGTGGCAGAGCCTATTGTCCCTTCAAGTGTTGGTTGACGGTGGAGGGTGGCTGGCGGCAGAGCGAAGCGATGCCCCAGCAATCTGGGGCATCGCCTAGGCTCAGCCGCCAGCCACCCCGTTAGCGATCGGTAAGAAAGCTGCGCGCCGTGCGAAGCGATAAACGTCCGGAAAATTCGTGTTTGACGGGCAGGGCAGGGGGGCGCAGACGGGCGAGGGCCCTCCCGTCGGGCGAGGGCGCCCGTCCCTCCCTGACGCGTAGACGGGCGAGTGCGCCCGTCGCTCCATTTGGAACTTACTCGCCGTCGAGCAGCCAGTCGACGACTTGTACGAGACCGTCTTCGTCGTGGCAGGGAGCGATGCGGTCGGCGGCGGCTTTGACTTCGGCCAGGGCGTTGCCCATCGCGACGCCGAGCCCGGCGGCTTCGATCATCGGAATGTCGTTCACGTCGTCGCCGACCGCGCACATCTCCGCCGGAGCGATGCCCCAATCGGCCGCCACTTGCTGAATGCCGGACCACTTCGTGACCCCGAACGGCGCGATCTCGCACATGTGGCCGATATACCGCGGGCTGCGTAAGACGTGCGTGTAGAGCAGCCCCGGCAACCGCCGCTGCAATTCTTCGTGCAAGGCTACCATTTCCTCTCGCTGGCCGATGGCGAAGCCCGCGAACACGCCCTCGGGCGGATCGCACATCAACCTCGGCCAAAGCCGATGGCAACCGGGATTGAGCGCCAGATAATCGGCCAGTTCCGGATGCTCCACCTCGATCCGCGGGCAATAAAAATCGAACCCTTCGCCAAACGAATCCGCGTACAACACCGCCTCGTATCCGGCTCGCTCGACGATGGCCAGGCATTCGCGCAGCAACTCGCGCTCGAAGGCCGCCTGATAAAGCGTGCGGTGATCGAGCGGATGTTTAATGAGCGCTCCGCTCGCCGTGACCAGCGGCACGTCGAGGCCCAGCGGTTCCACCAGCGGTAGCGCGCGGCTATAGCGTCGGCCGGTGGCCAGCACGATTCGCAGGCCGGCGTCGGCCGCGCGAAGCAGTGCGTTTCGCGTGCGTTCGGTCAGTTCATCGCGGCTATTGACGAGCGTGCCGTCGATATCGATGGCTAGCAGACGGTAACGCATGGGGCAGGGCAGGGGGGTAGGCGAGCGGCCGGCGTCAGCCGGCTGGTCTTAATGCGGAACGCGGAACGCGGAAAGAAAATCGCATGTTTGGTTACTCATTTTTTATCGGTATGGATGCTGTTTCAAGTCATTTCGCACCCGGAGGCTAACGCCTCCGGCTCGCCATTGTCGCTTTTCGCTGGAGCGAAAAGACGCATTTTCGCGGAGCGAAAAGCGACATTACGCCTCCGACTCGCCAAACGCCTACTCCGCCGCGGCCATCGCCGCCAGTTGCACAACGGCCCGGTTCTGCTCCTTCTCCAGATAGGCCCGGCCTTTCTTCACGTTCAAGTGGTCCCAAGGCAGCTTGGCGTCGAGCGAATAGGCGCGCTGGGCGGTGCTCTCGACGTTCAGCCCGCAATCGGCCAACGCTTGCCACCAGAGATCGGGCTGCAAGTGCTCTCGCCAACTGTCGAGCCGGGCGCCTCGCTGCCAGGCGAGCTCGACCGCTTCGGCCGTGCGACGGTCGCCGCGGCTGAGCACGCCTTCCAATAGGCTGGTCTCGACCTCGTGGCATTTGACGTACACCGAACGCAGCCGCCGCTGTTGTTTCAAATGCGAATGCGCCCAGTGAAAATACTGCCGCGTCTGCATGCCGTTCCATTGGTAGGGCGTGTGGGGCTTGGGGACGAAGTTCGAGACGCTGGCCGTGACCTTGGCGAAGCGGCCCGTCTCCTGCTTGCCGATTTTGGAGATCGTTTCGGCCATCTCCACGATGCCGTCGAGATCGACTTCGCGCTCGCCCGGCAGGCCGCAGAGGAAATAAAGCTTGACCTGCTGCCAACCGTGGTGAAACGCCTGCCGGCAGCCTTCGTAGAGATCTTCGTTCTTGATCTTCTTGCGAATCTGCTCGCGCATATCGTCGCGAGCCACCTCGGGCGCCAAGGTCAGCCCCGAGAGATCGCCGAACATCGACATCAACGCCGCCACGCTCTTGAGCTGCTCGTTCACGCGCAGGCTCGGCAAGCAGATTTTCACGCCCAGCGGCTGGAACGTCTCTTGCAGCCGACGCACGAGCTGCTCGAAGTGCGGGTAGTCGCTCGTCGACAGAGACAGCAGCGAAATCTCGGTCTGGCCCGTGCTGCGGTACGATTCGAGCGCCGCCTGGACGATCGTTTCGACCGAGCGAATGCGCAGCGGCCGCTTGATGACCGTGCTCTGGCAGAAGCGGCATTGCCAGGGGCAGCCGCGCATGATTTCGATCGCGATCCGATCGTGGACGCACTCGACGAACGGCACGATCGGCGCCGTGGGCAGCGGAATTGCGTCGAGATCGTCGATCACCGAGGGCTCGATCGTCGCCGGCACGTCGGGCCGCGTGGGGTTCAACGCCAGCAGTCGCCCCTCGGCTTCGTATTCCGGTTCGTAGAACCGCGGCACGTAGGCGAACGGCAGCCGCCGGGCCAATTCGGCCAGCAGTTCTTCGCGCTGCAGTTGGCCGGCGCGTCCTGTCAGCGGACGGCTAAGCGATAGCGCGTCGTTCTTGAGTTCGAGCCACAAGTCGCAGATTGCCGGCAGGCTCGGTTCGCCGTCGCCGGTGACGAACACGTCGACGAAGGGCGCGATCGGCTCGGGGTTTTGCGCACAAGGGCCGCCGGCGATGACCAACGGCTGCTCGAGCGTGCGCTGTTCGGAGCGCAAAGGAATCCGCCCCAGATCGAGCATCGTCAGCAGATTGCCGTAGGAGATTTCGTATTGCAGCGTGAAGCCCAACACGTCGAATCGGTCGAGCGGCGTAAAGGTCTCCAGGCTATACAGCGGCGTTTCGCTGGCGCGCAACTGCTCTTCCATGTCGAGCCAGGGAGTGAAGGCCCGCTCGCAGACCCAGTCTTCTCGGGCGTTCATCAGGAAGTACAGCACCTGCAAGCCATGATGGCTCATGCCGATCGTGTACGTATCGGGAAAGGCCAGGCACAGCTTGCCCCGCACGTCGCGATGATCCTTGCGGATCATGTTCAATTCGCCGCCGATGTACTGGGCGGGCGTTTGCACGTGCGGCAGCAAGCGGCTGACGACGTGGTCTTTGAAGCGCTGATCGAGCATGCGGTTCCTCGCGGTCTGGCCGCCAACGAATCTCGCCTTCGGAAGGATCGTCGCCTTCCGCCGGCTAGGCCATCCGCGATTATGACAACTCAGCCCGAAAAAAAGTAGGGCGAGCCCGCGCACTGCGAGAGCGCGCAGACTCGCTTGCTAGCTGGCGTACTACCACCACCAGCTATAGTACGGCGAGAAACCGTATCCGTAGCCATATCCGTAATACGGCGAGTAATAGCCGCGAAATGGGCCGCCGTAGTATGTCGTATAGCCGCCGTAGTACGGATAATACCCGCCCCAACGGCCATAAAACCGGCCCCAACGCACGGGTTCAATCGTGGCGTCGCCATGATTGATCGCCATGCTGATCTGGGGAAGATTGGCAGGCTTCATGGGCGGCGATTCGCGTTTCAAGAGCGTGCCGCCGTAGATGCCGACTGCCAACAGGGCTGCAAATGCTGCTACGCGTGCCATTTCGCTGACTCCTTTGCTTTTTCAACTGGTTTGCGCTTCAATCGCGCTGGCGCGCCGACCCCAGGGTTCGCTTTCGCTCGCCCGGCGCGAGTTCGAATCGGCGGCCGTGCCAACAACAAGAGGAAAAGCAAACATCGCGCCAACCGCGGGCGCCCGCGAGAATACGCCGCCGCGAAGCGTCGCGCGGCCGAGGTTTGGCTTGGCAACGCGCAGGCTGGTCGCCTGCTTTCCACGCCAAGCGCCTCGGAAGTCTGAATGGGCGTCGGGCGCCCTGAATAGTTGCGCTTCACGCCGTCGCGCTTTGCAGAACGCCCGAGATATCGGGATGGCCTTCCCCCAGCAACGAGGGATGCCAGCGTGAGCCGACGCCGCCCCTTATCGCACGCGGCAGCGGAAGCGGACGATTCCGCCTTGGCCGGGTTCGAGCGGTTCGGCGATTTCCCAACGCAGCACGAGCGATTCGCCTTCGTTGGCTGCGGTCGAGAATTCGGCCTTGACGCTCGATTGAGCGCTGTCGGGCAGGTATTCCAACCGCGTGGTGAGATTGTCGACCAGCACGATATTGCCCAGAGGCTGGTCGCCGATGTTGTCGAATCGCAAGGTGAAATCGATCTCTTCGCCCGGCTGCGCCGTTTGCGTCGAGGCCACTTTGACCAATCGCAGCTTCGGCGAATTGCGCAAATCCTTGACCGTATAGATCTCTTCGGTCCGCTCGTTCTGCGAGACGGCCACCGCCTCCTGGGCGTCGACGAAGACCTGCACGGCCAAGTCGTGCGACCAGACGATCGCCGCCTGAACCGAATCGGCCAAGCGGGCTTTTTCCGAATTCTGGTGGATGCCGTTGCGGATCAAAGACAGATCTTCGAACGGCAAAAAGGCGTCCTGGAAGCTCTTCGACGACAGCGTGTTCGACAATGCGCCGTCGCCTTGCCGCGAGCGATAGGCCCCGAGCATCCGCGTGCCGATGTCGCCGCGAGCCTGGTAGCGTTGCAAGCTGGAGGCCGGCACGGTGACGTCTTCGTTCTTGGCCACGCCGACCGGCCGTTCGACCCCGATCGGCTGATTGACCTGTTCGTTCGCCACGATCCGCGTCACGGTGCGTACCGAGCCGAAACGCGGCGCGTAGATATGGACTTTGTTCGAGGGCTCGACCAGCGTGCGGCCGTCGAGCGAATCGTAATGGGCCACCGTGTCTTCGAGATCGAGCCCTTGAATTTCCCAATCGGGCGAGACGGCGACCGGCGGGCCGCTGTCGCCGCCGTCTCGCAAGTATTCTTGTTCCGGCCAGGGCTTGGCTAGACCCGGCGGCGACCAAGGCCCGGCGACCTGATAGGGCAGCGGCGGGCCTTGAAATCCGGCCGGCGCGATGACTTCGCCCGGCGGCGCCCCGGTCCAGGCGGCCCCGGGCAGGCCGTCGATCATCGCCTGCTGCGGCGCCGCGGGCGGTTGCTTCGTCGAGCGGCACGAGCATAGCACGAGCGTCGCGGCGCTGGTTGCGGCCAAGCGGCGCCAGCGGCTTGAACGGGCTTTCGCGGCGGCATTTGCAGAACAACTCATCGCCGGATGTTCTCCCCGGTGGCTCGCTTCGGACGCAAAGCGGCGCGGCCGCCGGCGTCGGGCTGGGCCGGCGCCGGAATGTTTTCCGTCGCGGCAGGCCGGAAGATCGTGAATGGCGGGCAGCCGTTGAGAAATTGCGGATCGGGCCGATCGGGATCTTCCGGCACGCGGCCGCCTAAACGCAGCACCGCCAGCGGCCGGCCCCAACGGTCGGCTTCCTGGAGCGGATTGGCCCCCGGTCCGGCGTCGAACCAGTTCGGGCGTTCGGGCTTGTCGAGGATCGGCAGCGCCATGCCGGGGTCTTCGAGATAGATGACGCGGGTCACGAATTTGCCGTCCAGCGCGAGCTGCAAGTCTTCTTCGCTCAACTCGATCGGAATCGGAAAACGCCGTCGTTCGCCCGGCGGCGGATAGAGGCGGTCGATGACTTCGATGGTCGGAAAGACCTCCAAGCCTTCGGCGCCAGGAATGTTCGAGACGCGCAGGCGATAAACGGGCGCGATCAACAACCCGACGCTTCGCGGCGTTTCTTGCGCGTCGCCGAAAGCGCCGTTTGCGGCCAACGAGACCTTAACGCCCTTGGGCGCCCGGATCTCGACGGGTTGAAAATAACCCGACAATGGTCCGCCCCGCTCAAGTCGCACGCTTCCAATCGCTCCCGGAGGCGCAAGGCCCTGGTGGCGATAGTGTACGTTGGGGGCCTGGGCCGAGAGCGACGAAGCCGCGCCGAGCCAGACCGCCAGCACTTTCGCCAGCGTGCGTGCAACGCGAACCCGGCCCGCTTGTCGGGCGGCGACCGGGGAGCGGAGCTGATGGACCATTGTCATAGGTTGAGAGGGCCAGACGGTTTCGTAGGTCAGGCTTTCCAGCCTGACGTTTCGTCAGGCTCGAAAGCCTGACCTACTGTTGTTAGCGGCTCTAAGGCGGTTGCCGCCCGCAGGCGGCAACCGCCAAAAATCGCCTCTGTTCAGGCGAGTTCGTTACCTAGCCCGCTCATTCGGCCGGGCACGACCCGTCGGTGCATTCGCACTCGTCCGTGCCGACCGCCTGATGGTGCTTCCGCCAGGGCGGAGTGAACTTCAGCCACCCAGCGCGAGCTTGTTCGTGGATGAACACCTTGTGCGGCGGTTTCGGATAGCTGATGCCCGGCGATTGCTTGACGTGAATGCCCACCTTCTCGACGGGACCGGGAATGTGCGTGTGCGTGTGGTTCTTGATCGTGTGCTTCCGCAAGCCGGCGGGAATTCCCAGCGGGACGTGCGGCGGGCCAGGCAAGCCGATCGGCGTGCCGGTGATCGGCATGCCGTACTGCGGCGCCGAAACCCCCGCCATGAAGGCCGGCGGCATCGCGCCGTCGGGGCCGCAGTAGCCGGCCGGCATCACGCCGCCCGGTCCGCCGACCATGCCGTCGCCCATCATTTCCTCTTCGCCCCCGACTTGCAGGTCCTTGTTGCCCAAGCGAATGATCGCCAGGATGGCGCCGCGGCGGTCGGCTTCGACGATCGGGTCCATGCCCGGATCGAGCCGGGTGCTGACCAACGTCTCGACGCCCGCCAACGCCAGTTCCTGGAAATCGGGATCGGGCAGGTAAATCACCTTGGTCACGAAATTGCCCGACAGCACCTGGTCGAAGTCTTCCTCAGTGAATTGCACCGGCACGCTGTTGTGCGCCAAGTAGGCGTCGGTGCGCGGCAGCGAGGGGGCGATTTCAAGCGTGGGGTACAGCTCGACGCCTTCGCGGCCGGGAATGTTCGTAAGTTTCAGGCGGTAAATGCCTTGCGAAAAGTTTTGCCGGCCCGGGCAAATCAGCGGTTCGGAATCGAACGAACCTGGCCCTGAGACGTCCCAGGCGACGGCCATGCCTTCCGGCCCGGCAAAAGTCACCTGCGAGGCTGCGCCAGGCACGCCCGCCGCGGGACCAGGGTTGCCGAGCATCATCACGCCCGGTCCGGGACCGTCGACCCCAGGCCCTGGGTGCATGATCTGCGCCGCCGGCGGTAAGTTGTTGCTTAACGGCGCCTTGCAGCCGGCCAGGGCGACAAGGGCGCTACACAGAGCCCATCGGTACTTCATCGAATCCCCCCTCGTTTTGGCCTAGGCGCAAGAGCCGGGCCTGCCGGCCTGGTCCGTGGCACTGGCGGTTAGTTCCATCGGGTCGTACGAACGACCTACGTTGCCAAAACACTTTGGCGTGGCCTCAGCGCCGACGCCGTCCTATAATCCCGCCCAGCTTTGCTGTTGGTCCCTTGCGGGTTTCTCCGAAGATGCCTCTCGGCGGACCAATAGCTGTGGTGACGGCTGCCATGGCTGGTAAGCCTCAGTGGTATTCGTCGGCCTCGGCATTCGCGATTCTTTGGCAAATCCAGCAAAACCCAAAGATGACTCACCGGTTTCCTAGCTTGTCAGTCGCCTGCCTGATCTTGGCGGCACTCGCTTCGGGCCGTCCGGCGTGGGGACAGGCCGAAAGACTGCCTGCCAAGGCCGAGGTCGACGCCCAGCACGTCTGGCGGCGAGCCCTCGCGGCGCTCGATCAGCATGCCTCGGTGCAGTGCAAGCTGTATCAAGAAGTCCAGATGTACGACCAACATCTGTTGGGCCACGGGGCTTACCTGCAAGGCCCCCCCGGCTACTTCTGGTCGAGCTTGGAACTGGCTCTCAAAACCGGCGGCGAACACGATGCCATCGTGAAGCAGCGCTGCGACGGCAACCGGCTCTGGATTTTCCGCTCGATGGACGGTCTGCCGCGCTTGAGCTGCGTCGACGTCAAACGCGTGCTGGCGGCGGCCCGAGCCGAAGGCCGCGAGCGAACCGCCGTGCCGGCCTTGGGAATCGGCGGATTGCCGAAGTTGTTCGACGCCGTGGAGAAGGGATTCCGTTTTACCGACGTGCGCCAGCAGCAGTTGGAGAAAAAGCCCGTTTTCGTGCTGCGAGCCGAATGGAAGCCGGATCGGCTGTTGCGCTGGCTGCCCGAGCAGAAAGAGGCGATCGAATCGGGCGGCAAGCTCGATTTGAGCAAGTTGCCGCCGCCCGTGCCCGATCATTTGTTGATTTACCTCGGCGCCACGGACCTGTTTCCGCGCCGCATCGAGTACCGTCGCGCCTCGGCCAACGTACAGAATCCAAACAAGGAAATCCTGTTGCTGCTGAGTTTCTCGAACATCGCCTTCGACCGGCCGGTCGATCGGCGGAGTTTCGTGTTCGAGCCGGGCCCCATGCCGATGGCGGACGAAACCGATTCGTACATCCGCAATTTGGGGCTTACCCCTGTGCCGGAAGCGGCCGCTGCTTCCGCTGCTGGGCCAACCCGCTAGCGACGCGCACCGCCTCGATCAGACTGCTGAAATCGGCGCGCCGTTGCCAGGCCAGATCGAATGCCGTGCCGTGAGCGACGCTGGTCCGCACGATCGGCAGCCCCAGCGTGACGTTCACCGCGCGGTGCATCCCCAACAGCTTCAAAGCGATGTGCCCCTGGTCGTGATACATGGCGACCACGGCGTCGAACTCGCCGTCGCGGGCGCGAACCATCAACGTGTCGGCGGGGTAGGGGCCCTGTGCGAGCAATCCGGCGGCTTGCGCCCGCGCGACTGCGGGTTCGATCAAGGTCCTTTCTTCGTCGCCGAACAAGCCCGACTCGCCCGCGTGCGGATTGAGCGCGCAAACGCCGATCGACGGCGCCGCGCCTTTCAGCGGGCGCATCACGCCGTCGGCCAGCCGAATCTTTTCGAAGATCGCCTGGCTTGTGAGCTGCTTAAACACGTCGCGCAGCGCCGTGTGCAGCGTGACGTGTACCACGCCCAAGCCGGCCGGAGCGAGAATCTGCTCGTCGTGCGCCAGATAGAGCATCATGGCGAAATCGTCGACGCCGCACAGTTCGGCCAGCAGTTCGGTATGGCCGGGATAATGATGTCCGGCCGCCCACAGCGCGGCCTTGTGCAGCGGAGCGGTCGTGATGCCGTCGATCCTGCCGGCGAGCGCCAACTTCGCCGCTGCGACCAACGCCTGGTAGGCCGCCTCGCCGCTGCGGGCGTCGACCGAGCAGGGGGGCGCCGCCAAGGCGTCGTCGCCGACTGCCTTCAGGCAAGGCAGCAGGGCAGGGGAGGGGCGCGCTTCCTCGGGCGAGGAGATTTCGACGATTTCGATCTGGCTTTGCCACAACCGGGCCGCCCGACGCAGAATTTCCGGATGCCCGACGACCAGTAGCCGGCTGCCAGCGTGCAAGGCCGCCTGCGGCCAGGCGCCGACAATCACCTCGGGCCCCACGCCGGCGGGGTCGCCCATCGTCACAGCGAGGAGGGGATGAGTCACCGAATGCGTCGCTTTTTATAGAAGGGAGATAGGGAGTGAGAGAGAATGGAGACGTTTTTTAAGTTGCCGGAGATCAGCTCGTCTGCCCTCGCCTCGATTGTATTCACCCAATTGTATCTCCGGCGGATTAAGCGTAGTATCCCAGGATGAACCGCATTTTTGCTCCCCTGGCATCGTTCGCCGTTTTGTTTCTGCTGGCCACGCTCGCGCTGGGCCTGTTTTTGCGCACGGGCGATATCCGCAACCCCTCGGATTTAGACTCTCAAGCGTGGGCCACCTGGCATCGCCAAGCTGGCGTGGCCGCCGGATTGTTCGTGGTGCTGGTCAATAGCATCGTGGTGACCTACTTCGTCGGCACGAGCCGCTGGTGCCGCGAGGTCGTCGACACCTACTCGCTCGACGCTGAGTTCGTCCGCCGCAGCAATCGGCTCAAGCACGGCACGTTTCCGCTGGCTTTGTCGAGCATCCTGGCGATCGTCGGCCTGGTGGCGCTAGGCGGCGCGGCCGACCCGGCGGCCCGGCTGAGGCTGCCGCCCTTGGGCGGATTGACCTGGACCAACATCCATTTCGCCGCCGCCTGCCTGGTGATTTGTTTCGTCGCCTACGCAAGCTTCATCGAGTCGTACAACATTCGCCAGAATCACAAGTTGATTACCGAAGTGATGGGCGAGGTCGGGCGGATTCGGAAGGAACGCGGACTCGATTGAGGCAGTAGGGGCGAGCCGGAGGCGTCAGGCGGGCGAGCCGGAGGCGTCAGGCGGGCGAGCCGGAGGCGTCAGCCTCCGGGTGACTCCGCGTGACAAAACAGCAAAGGCCAGGGCAGGGGAGAGCAGGGCAGGGCAGCCGACGTGGCGCCTTCACGCAACCAATCACCTAACAGCCGACCCCCGTCGCCTGCTACCTGACGCCATTCTGATTCCCGGCTCCTCGGGGGAGTCTGTGGGCAGGTTTTCGTCTTTGAGCACAGTGACCGTGCGTTTTTTCAAGGCATTGCCGGGCAATGAATGTTTGCATGCGAGCACGCCAAAACTGGTTCGCGAATCATAACCCTATTCATTGCCCGGCAATGCCTTGTAAAACGCACCGTTGCCCCGCCCCACCGCCTAAATCAACCCACAGATTCCGCCAAGGAACCTGATTCCCTATTCCGCATGCTCATGCTCGTGTTCTTCAACCGCCGGCGCGCCGTGTTGATGATGCCGCTCTTCCAACAGCACGATTCCGGCGGCGAGCGCCAAGCCCAGCAGCAGCGCGGCCGAGAGCTTGAAGCGGTCGTGCGAGTGGAATTGCAACTCGGGCAACAAATCGCTGGTCGAAATACACAAGAACGTGCCCGCGGCAAACGCCAGCGCGGCGCCGACGAGTTGGTGCTGGTCGGCGCCCGAGGCGTCGACGCCCAAATAAAACAGCACGACGCCGACGGGGATCGCCAGCGCATACAGTCCGTTGACCAGGTGCCGCAGCCCGGCGGAACGGCCGGCGACGGCCATTAACGTGCCGAGCGTCATCGAGTCGAACGGCTTGTGCAAGAACACGACGAGGAACACGGCCAGGCCGACCCACTGGCCGCGATCGGCTTCGTGCGATTCGGCCGCCACGCTGGCCGCCAGGGCGATGCCGTCGAGCGTGCTGTGCAGCGAGAGCCCGACGAGCGCCGCGCCCCAGCTCAGCCGCCGCTGGCCATGATCGTGCCCATGAGAGTGATGCGCATGCCCGTGATGTTCGTGCGAAGCGTGTTCATGCGCGTGTCCGTGCTGCGCAGCCACATCGACTGGCGCGTCGTGGTGGTGGAAGTGAAACACGCGCTCGACGAAGAACATGAACAGAAAGCCGCCGGTCAGCCACCACACGGGCGGATAGATGGCGCCGAACTCGAAATAGGAGTGCGGCAGCAGGTGCAGCAAGCCGACGCCCAGCATCGCCCCGCTGACGAAGCTCATGGCCAATTGCAGCCGGGTGTGCGTCAGCCGCACGACGAGCGGAATCCAGCCGCCGGCCAGCGAGCCAAGCGGGATGGCCAAGCAATAAAAAACCAGCAGCACGGTCGGCGACATGCCGGAAATCCGATCGATGAGTTCTGTTCCGCGCCGACAGTCGGGCGTCTTTTCGCAACACGATTGCAAGAGTATGCCAATTTCATTCCCGCCTTGCAAGCCGCCGCCGTAGAAGCGGCAGCTTGCCGCTTTTGGATTTGAACGCGGCAGGATGCCGCGTCTACTTGCTGGGCGTGGCCGAGGGCGATACGGAAGCGGATGCCCGCTGGATGGCCGATAAGGTCGCCGGCTTGCGAATCTTCGAAGACCAGGCGGGCAAAATGAATCTCGGCCTGGCGGAAATCGGCGGAGCGATGCTCGTCGTCAGCCAGTTCACGCTGTTGGGCGATTGCCGCAAAGGACGCCGACCAAGCTTCGTCGACGCCGCGCCGCCCGAACAGGCCGAAGCTCTCTACGAAACCTTCGTCGCAGCCGTTCGCGACCAGGGTATTCCAGTCGCCACTGGCCGCTTTCGCACGCAGATGCTGGTCTCGCTCGCGAACGACGGGCCGGTCACGCTGGTGATCGAGAGCCCGCAGTAGGTCAGGCTTTCCCGCCTGACGAGCGGATCGGGGACTACAAGCTTTCCAACCCGACGTCTGTCAGGCTGGAAAGCCTGACCTACTTGTTCGCGAAGCGCGTCAGGCTGGAAAGCCTGACCTACTCAGTACCGCCCTCGATTCTCAACCGGCCGCCGGCGGCCGAGGGCCGATTGCCCTTCGACGCTTTGCACTTCGTTTTCGACATCGGAGACGATCTCGCTGGCGCGCTGCTCGGCCGCCGGCGCGCGAGTCTCGACCTGCTGGGTTTGCTCGTTGACGTGCTCGACGATGTCCGAGGCGACCGAGTGCAACCGCGCAGCGGCCGGATCGACGTCGACCCAGATCGGATCGTTGAGCACCAACACGGCGACCGCAAGCAGCGCCGTGTAGGCCAAAGCGTTCGACCACCAGCAGGGCGAGTAGAATTTGACCGCCGTGCCGAACGAACTCTTGAGATGGATCCCCGCCCCGGTGCGTTCGACGCTCCAGATTTCATCCAGGATCAGGTGCGACATGAAGCCGATCACGACGGCGCCCGCCTTGTAGTAGCGCAGCGGCAGCGACCCGGTGTTGCAGAGCAAGAATGCCAGGCCGGCGAAAATCAAACACACCGGGATGCTGTGGTAGATGCCTCGGTGTTTGCTGTGGTGGCGCAGAAACCAACCCAGCCCGAAGCGGATGACGATGTACAGTGCGGCCCCGCCTAGCACCATCGACTCGTGAGTCCAGCCCCAATGCCGGGCGCGATCGAACAGCAGCATCGGCACGAAAGCCGCGGCGAACGACAGGCTCTCGCGCAGCGGGATGCCCGGCCCGCTGTCCAAGTCGGGCAGCCCCCCGGAAACGCTGCACAGTCCGGTGGCCAGCAAGCACGTCGGCAGCGGCACGTCGTAGAACACGAGCGCTCCGGCGCCATACCCCACGCCCATAACCGTGCTGCCGCTGATATGGATTTTGAACCCCGGCATGGCGAATCCTTTCGCTCGTGGCCCTGCTGGCGCATACCGCCGCTTGGGCGGGGACTGTAGCGAAACGGCGGGCGCCGGCCAAGGGCAATTGCCGGTTCTAACTTCTTTAAACGCAAGTCCTAAAGCGTGGCGCCCGGCGCCTGACGCCGATCCTCGGCTTTCCTCGGCCGCCCGCGCGACCTATACTTCCCCGCCCTGCACTGTCGGCTCGGCAGGACACCGAAAGCTTCGTTTTTTCATCGGGACGTAATCGGCGGATGCAACCTTACGATCTGGCAATGGCGGCGGTGCTCGCGATCGCCGCGGCGTATGGCGCCTGGAAAGGCATGGCCTGGCAGGTCGCCTCGCTTAGTTCGTTGGTCGTCAGTTACTTCGTTTCGTTGCGATTCAGCGTGGCTTTGGCGCCTTATTTCGGCCAGCGGGCGCCGTTGAATCGTTTTCTGGCCATGCTGGCGATTTACCTGGCGACCTCGCTTGTGATCTGGCTGGCGTTTCGCCTGGTGTCGCAGGCGATCAGCCGCATTCAACTCAAGGATTTCGACCGCCAAATCGGCGCCTTGTTCGGCGCCGCCAAGGGCGTGTTGTTGTGCGTGGCGATCACATTTTTTGCCGTCTCGCTCTCGGAGTCGGCCCGGGCGATGGTGCTGAAATCGCGCTCGGGCTATTACATCGCCGTGTTGATCGATCGCGCCAATCCGATCATGCCCAAAGAGATTCACGACGTGCTGCGGCCCTATCTGCGCCAGCTCGAAGAGCGGCTCGATCCCCGTTCGGCTCCGCCGCCGACCAATCGCGCGACTCCCTATCCTCCAAACGCGTGAGCAATCGGGCGCAGTTGGTCGCGCAGCGACCACTGCGACCGCCCAGTTGCTGCCTCCCCGTCTGAGGACGCTCGCCCGTTTCTTCAGGCGACGCAAGCCCTTGCGCCTTTTTCGCCTCTCGGCACGTCGCTTGCGAAACCCGAGTGCAAGGCCAGAGAAGGGAGCGGCGATCGTGTTGAACATCTATTTCGAGAATGTGCTCACGCATGAGCGAAAACGCATCGAGCCCCTGGCGACGGTGCGGATCGTCGGCGGATCAATGTATGGCGACCAGGCTCTGCTGGCGGAATACGACGCCGGGCTGTGGCGGCTCGACGAGCAGCACTATTTCCTCGTGGGAATCGAGTGCCCGACGGTGATTCATTTCGAAAACGCCGGCATCCGCTCCGAAACGCACGGCCCCTACAATCCGGCCTGGCTGGTGGACGGCGCCGTTCGGGCAGGGGAGTCGCAAGGGACGGCCCTGGCTCGCCTCGAAGAGTCGTCAGGCGCTTGGCACTGCTACGCCGATCAGACCTTTTGGTCGGCGATCGTCTTTCAGTCGCCGGCCGACGCCTAGCCTCGCGGCGAGCCTCCACCGCAGTGCGGCGCGAGAAACTCCGCGGAGATCGCGCCGTGCAGCGGCGGCGTTTGGCCCGCTCGCACAGCGCTGCTGCGAGCGTCGGTTCGGGCGTCGGGAAGGCCGGAATGGCTGGATCCGGCCGGCTTGGGGCTTTGCGTATCTCTCGGGAAAAACAGCCACCCACCGAACATAAGAAACATTATCGGACGTTGCGGGGCGGTCTCTAAAAGCGGCATCTTGCCGCTTTTGCCTCAGTAAGTAGAAGCGGCATCCTGCCGCTTTTGAGGCCAAGTTAAAGCCGCCTGCAACGTGCGGCTTTCCTTGGCCCAGTAGCAGCCGTCTGCGAAGCGAGAAGCGGCAGGGATGCCGCTTCTACGGGCGTTGAACTTCAACCCGTGCCCGCCGGCGATTCGAGAAATACGCCCATCTTGCGGAACTTGTCGTAGCGACCGGCCAGCAAAACGTCGCTCGGCCGGCCGGCGAGTTCGCGGATGCTTTTGAGCAGGTACATCTTGAGCCGGCTGCCCATCTGGTGGTGATCGCGGTGGGCGCCGCCGAGCGGCTCGTCGATCACGTCGTCGACCACGCCCAGCCGCAGCAGATCCTTGGAAGTCATTCGCAGGGCCTGGGCGGCTTGCTCGGCGTAGGTCGGGCTCTTCCAGAGGATGCCCGCGCAGCCTTCCGGACTGATGACGGAATAGTAGGCGTGCTCGAGCATCGCCACCTTGTCGCCGACGCCGATCCCCAGCGCGCCGCCCGAGCCGCCTTCGCCGATCACCACGCAAACGATCGGCGTGGGCAGTCGAGACATCTCGAGCATCGCGGTGGCGATGATCTGGGCCTGGCCGCGTTCTTCGGCGCCGACGCCGGGGTAGGCGCCCGGCGTATCGATGAAGCAGATCACCGGCAGACGATACTTGGCCGCCAGCCGCATTTTGCCCAGGGCCTTGCGGTAGCCCTCGGGATGCGCGCAACCGTAGTTGCACTCTTGCCGCTCTTTGAGCGTTTTGCCTTTCTGGTGGCCGACCATCAGCACCTTGTATTGGTCGAGTTTCGCAAACCCGGTCAACAGCGCCCGATCGTCGCCGAACGACTTGTCGCCGTGCAACTCGATGAACTCGTCGAACACCAGGTTCAGGTAGTCGGTCGTTCGCGGCCGCTCGTCGTGACGGGCGACTTGCACCGTCTCCCAGGGCTGCAACTGGCTGTAGACCTTTTTCTTGGTGTCGGCCAGCTCGCGCCGCAGTCGGCGCAGTTCTTCGACGGCCTCGGGCGAGGCGTCGCCTTGGCCTTCAAGCTTGACCAGCCGGGCTTCGAGTTCGTAAATCGGCCGCTCGAAGGTCAGCCGGTGATTCATGGCAGCCATGAAGAGGTTTCTCGTCCGATCAAGTAGGCGCGACTTCCAGCCGCATAGCCCATAGATTACACCGAACCTGAAACCAGGTTAAGCCGCATTTTCCTTATCCCCGGCGGGCAGGGGCGGCGTGGGGGGCGTCTTGAACAGTTCGATGGCGCGAAAGTGCCGGAGAAAGTCGACCAGGTCTTTCGGACGCGACTCGGGCCGCTTGGCCATCGTCGACAGCAGCAACTGCGAGAAGTCGGAGGTGATGTTGCGATTGGCCGCTTCGACCGACGGCGGCGGGGATGCGAGGTGTTTGTTCAGCAGCTCGTTGCTGCTTACGCCGGTAAAGGGCGGCACCCCGGCTAACAAGTGAAAAATGGTGCAACCGAAGCTGTACACGTCGGAGCGAACGTCGAGCGGCGCCCCGCGAATTTGCTCGGGCGACATGTAGCTGCGCGTGCCCTGGATTTTCCCCTTTCTGCCCAAGAGCTTGGCCAGGCCGCCGGCCGGCTTTTGGGCCAGGGCGAAGTCGATCAGTTTGACTTCGCCTTCGAGATTGACCAGGAAATTGTCGGGCTTGACGTCGCGATGCACCCAGCCTTGCTCGTTGAAATAAGCCAGGCCCTCGGCCGCCCGTTCGATGATCGTCGGCAACAAGAAACTCACCTGATCCAGCACGCGCTGGATGATGTCCTTCATGTTCGGATAAGGAAAGAATTCCATCACCAAGTAGGGAATCTTCTGGCTGACGCCTTGCTCGTAGAGGTGAATCACGCGCTCGTGGTCCAGGGCCTTGCCGGCCAGGAACTCGTTCTTCATGTAGGCCAGGTGTTCGCGATCCTTGCGAAAATCCTCCAGAATGATCTTCAGCGCGCAGCGGAACTTCGTATTGTCGTTGATCGCCGCCCAAACCTGGCTGGTTTGCCCGGTCTTGACGATGTGCAGCAGCCGGTAAGGGCCGACATATTGCTGACCTGCCAATGACACGATGAAATGCTCTCTCGTTCCGATAGGACAGATGGAGGCACGGGCGCCCTCGCCCGTTAAGTATGGAGGCACGGGCGCCCTCGCCCGTTACGTAGGGAGGCACGGGCGCCCTCGCCCGTTACGTAGGGAGGCACGGGCGCCCTCGCCCGTTACGTAGGGAGGCACGAGCGCCCTCGCCCGTTACGTCTCGCCGGGCGAGGGCGCCCTGCCCTCCATCCCACTTGCTATTCTAGTCGCCCGTCAGCAGTCGAACAATCGAGCAGGCGGCCGGGGCCGGACTGTTTATTTCTCGATCAGACGCGCTTCATCCGAGGGCGTTCGCTCGCGGAGCAAACGTTCGTAAAGCGCACGCACCCGAGCGGTCATCGTCTCGTGGCGAAACTGATCGGTGAAGCGGCGCCGTCCTTCGGCGCCGAATTGCGCGAACAACTCCGGCCCTTCCGCCAGCAGGCTCAAAGCCTCGGCCAGAATGTTGACGTCTCCGGGCGGCACGAGAAACCCGGTCTGCCCGGAGATAATCACCTCGCGGGCGCCGTCGACGTCGTAGCTGACTGCGGGCTTGCCGGCGATCAGGGCCTGCGGCAAGACCCGCGCCAGTCCCTCGCGCAGGCTGGCATGGACGACCACGTCCATGGCCGAAATCATTTCCGGAATCCGCTCGGGCGGCACGAGCCCCGCGAACTGGAAATGCTCGCTCAAGCCGGCCTCGGCGATCTGTCGTTCCAACGAGGCGCGCAAGATTCCGTTGCCGACGAATAGGAACCGCGCCTGCGGCGCGCGAGCGATCACTTTCCTTGCGGCGGCGATCACGTCGGCGTGTCCCTTGAGCTTGAATAGTCGGGCGATCTTGCCGATCACGACGTGTTCCGGCCGGTAGCCCAACTCGGCGCGGACCCGCTCGCGGTGTTCGTCGGCGGCCAGGAACGGCTCGACCTCCATGCCGCTGTAGATGGTCGTGAACTTTTCACGCGGGGCCACGCCGGAAGCGACCATCAAATCGGTCATCGCATCGGCCACGCTGACGAAGGCCTGGCAGCGCCCGGCGGCCCAGCGCTCGCAATTGCGAAACAGCGCGCGCGAGAGAGGGTTCTGGTAAGGATGAAACGGCGCGCCGTGGACGCCATGGACCACGACCGGCACGCGTTCGGCGGTGGCCGCGGCCCGGCCCAGCAAGCCGCCTTTGGCACTGTGCGTGTGTACGACGTCGGGCCGATAGTCGCGCAAGATCTTGCGCAGCGCTCGATAGCTGGTCCAATCTCGCCACGGGTGAATCGCGCGGCGCAGCGAGGGGACGATCTTAAGCGGCACGCCGCGGGCTTGCGCCCGATCGAGCAAACTGCCTTCGGGTCCCAATGGCGGACCCGTCACGAGCAGCACTTCGTCCCCGTAATCGCGCAGCAGATCCTCGCAGTTCAAGAGCGTATTCTCTTGAGCGCCGCCGAGAATCATTCGCGTGATGATGTGCGCGATTCGCATGGGGGAAGGCAGGCGTCAGGCATCAGGAATCGGGCGCCAGGGGCAGAAGTCAAAAGCCCGATTCGTCACTTCTCATATTCGACGTGAACCAAAAACAGCCCTTGGGCCGGGGCGGTCATGCCGGCGGCGCGGCGGTTGCGGGCGGCGAGCACTTCGGCCGGCCAGGTCTCCGGCCTTTCGCCGCGGCCCACTTCTACCAGCGTACCCACGATCGACCGCACCATATTGTACAAAAAGCCGTCGGCCTCGATTTCGACCGTCACCAGTTCCGGACTCCCCTGCCCTGCCCTGGCGACGGTGATTTCATACACCGTCCGCACGCTGCTGGAACGCTCGGAGCCGGTGGTCTCGAAACTGGTAAAATCGTGACGACCGGCCAGCGCCTGGGCGGCGCGGTGCATCGCGGCCGCGTCGAGCCGGCGGCGATAATGCCAGGCGTACTGCCGGCGGAACACGTCGCGCACGCGGCCGTCGTTGATCACGTACCGGTAGCGTTTCCTTACCGCGTTGCGGATGGCGTGAAAGCCCTCGCGAACGTCGACCGATTCGAGCACCGCCATGTCGTCGGGCAGTTCGGCGTTGAGCGCCTTTTGCAGCACGGCGGCGCTCAAGTCGCTTTCGGTCTGGAAGCTGACGACCTGCCCAAACGCATGCACGCCAGCGTCGGTGCGGCCGCTGGCCGTGACGCGGATCGACTCGCCGGTGATCTGGGCTAGCGCCGCTTCCAGCGTGCCTTGCAGCGTGCGCGGCCCCTGCTGCCACTGCCAGCCGGCGTAGGCCGTGCCGTCGTAGGCGAGAGTAAGCTTGAGGGTTCGCACGTGGAGAAATTCGAAACGAAGTTATTGGGAGCCACGGATGAAACGCCGATGTAACACGGATGAACCGACATGGAACCTTACAGCCAGGACATTTACCGAAGGGATCATAGCGAGCGAGTTCCACTCTAGGCTGGCGTCCTTGTCCGTGGCTTTTTCGAAAGGCGTAGACGAACGCTGAACTCAAAAGCTTTTCTTCTGAGTCTCTAGTTCGTCCGTGTTCCATCCGTGGCTAAAGCCGGCGGCTCGTGAATCCCCAATCCTATCGTTTTCCCGCCGCGGCGCCTTGCCGACTGACGAGCAACTCCGCGATCTGCACGGCGTTCGTGGCGGCGCCTTTGCGCAGGTTGTCGCTGACGCACCAGAAGGCCAGACCGTTGGGGCTCGAAAGGTCTTCGCGGATGCGGCCGATGAAGACTTCGTCGCGGCCGTCGCAGTTGAGCGGCATTGGGTAGCTCTTGGCCGGCAGATCGTCGACGACGACCACGCCCGGCATCGCGGCGAACAACTTGCGGGCTTCGGTCACGGACAGCTTGCGGTCGGTCTCGACCAGAATGCTCTCGCTGTGGCAGTTGCTCACCGGCACGCGGACGCAAGTCGGGCAGATTTGCATCGAGTCGTCGCCCAGAATCTTGCGGGTCTCGTAGACCATCTTCATTTCTTCTGACGTATAGCCCTCGTGCTTGGGCGAGCCGATCTGCGGAATCAGGTTGAAAGCGATCGGATGGGCGAACGTCTCGTAGCGGTGTTCCTCGCCGGCCAACTCGCTGCGGGTCCCCTGCTCCAGATCGCGCTGGCCCGCCACGCCGGCGCCGCTCGTCGCCTGGTAGGTGCTGACCACCACCCGCTTGACTTTGGCCGCGTCGTGCAGCGGCTTCAAGGCCACGACCATTTGCGTGGTCGAGCAGTTCGGGCTGGCGATGATGCCGTTGTGCTTGAAGGCCGCCGCGGGGTTCACCTCGGGGATCACCAGCGGCACTTTGGGATCCATCCGCCAATAGCCGCTTTCGTCGACCACCACACAGCCCCGTTCGACCGCCCAGGGGGCGAAGTCGCGGGCCACCTCGTCGGGCGTGCTGCCGATCGCCAGATCAACGCCCAGGAAGGCCTCGGGCGTAAGTTCCTCGACCGGGTGCGTTTCGCCCTTGAACGTGATCGTGCGGCCGGCCGACCGTTTGGAGGCCAGGAACTTGATTTTCTCGTATGGGAACTCCCGCTCGGCGAGCAGGTTGCGAATAATTCCCCCCACGGCGCCGGTGGCGCCCACGACCGCGATGGACTCGAACACCCGAAAACCTCCCAGAAATTGCGGAAACGTTAATCCCTGAGTATATGCCGGCGGGGAAAAGAATCCAACGCATAAGCTTGAGGAGTTAGAGCTTTCCACACTCGTACTACCGGCCATAAAATGCCATGAGCCGACGCTTTCAATTCGGCATAATTAGCGACGGGGAACAATCAATGGCAGAGCAGTCGCTAAAGCAGATGTACGAAGCGGCCATTCGCTCGGTTCCGAACGGATACGATGAAGCCTGGCTCGGCGCCCAATTGGCCAGGCGCCGAGTTGGCGACGAAACCGCATCGCGCGCGATTTCAGAGCGCTGCCTCCGCACGGTTTTTGAAATCGCAGTAGAGGAGTGCAGGCTCCTTCACGCAGACGACAAACTACTTGACGCGGTCCAGGAGGGCAACGCAGCTTTGGTGGACGCGATTTCCGGTTTTGCCGGCGCGTCCGCCGCCGAGTTCGCCGCGCACCTTCGATCCGCCGTTATCGATCGAGTGAAACGGAGCCTCGACAAGGGCTAATGCCTCTGCCCCGCCGATTGCGGTCCGAATTGATGGCGCCTTCGCGCTTCGACACGAATCGGCATCCATTGTTCTTTCGATCATACTTGGCTGTAGCGTATCAATACCACTGTGAAGAAACGGCAGCGCGGACTCCATGACCATTCAAGCATTCCGAGAGCTTCTAGCCCAGCGGCCCTTTCGCCCCTTCCGTCTCGTCATGTCGAGCGGTCAGTCGTATGAAGTCCGCCATCCCGAGATGGCGCTGCTCACCAGGACCGATATGCTTGTCGGCGTCGATATCGCCGAGGACGGAGTGCCGGCGGAATTCCGAATCTATTCGCTGCTGCACGTCACGGCGGTCGAGCCCCTCGGCGGTTCGGCGGCAAAAGGAAGCCAAACCCCAACAGCGTGAGTCTGACGCGTCACGACCGGCGGGCGAATTGCCAACGCCGGTTGCGGCACATGGAATCTGCCCACTACTTTTTGCGTTCAGTTGGCGGTTTCAATTTCTGGCTCTTCCGCAGAATCTGTGGGTGGTTTTGACGCTGATTAGCGGGGCCACGGTTGCGTTTTCTCAGGCATTGCTCGGGCGTTCAATGGCAGGAAGGACGAAGGTTGCCTTGGCGGTGTAACCCGCCAAGGCAACCGGGCGTCATTGACGCGCCCTTCGGCCTGGCTTTCCCTTGCCGGGTTGCTCGCCAGCAGAGCCCGACTCCGCCAGCGCCAGGCAACGGCCAGTATAGCAGCAGGGAAGCGGGATCGAAGAAGCGCATCCCGC
>Ga0307374_10000343_pt1 | contig 88701 bp, 66 predicted proteins | sample OX3MG_FD_202532 | JGI IMG/M metagenome (GOLD analysis project Ga0307374, IMG submission 202532) | Soil microbial communities from Risofladan, Vaasa, Finland - OX-3 | ecosystem: Environmental > Terrestrial > Soil > Coastal area > Acid sulfate soil | place: Finland: Risofladan, Vaasa | collected... | reverse complement strand
ACCATTTCGGCTGGCTCCGCATCCCCAGCGGGCGGCTTGTACTTCTCTTCCTCGCCCGACGCCACGACTGAGACGCTTCAGTGTGCTCTCAGCACGCTCCACCATGCGCACAGATTGGACGGCTACTCTTGTAATCCTCCGCCTCGACGAACTGGGCGAACTGGGCCTTCGTCACCTCGTACACGCCCATGTAATAGGGCTCCGTGATCCGCACCGTGTGTTCGGGGTGCTCGTCCAGCTCGGCCATCGACTCGTCGCCGCCCATCGTGAATTCGCCTTTCGGCACGAGCACCAGCTTCATGCCGAGGGTTTTGCTGGTGATCGTGTGGCCCGGCTTGGGTTGGCCGTCGGGGCGCTGGACGGGGCGCGCGACGGGTTTCGGCGCGCCGGCCCCGGCCAAGGCGAACAAATCGTATTTCTGCCCGCTCGCCTTGAGGCCGCACTTCAGGAAGGGTTGCTGCGACCCGTTGAATTTGTTCATGACGTGGAGCTCGGTCTCCTCGCCGGCGTAATCCGAAAGCTCGCGCAAGCTCACGTGCCGGTTGTGGTCGGCGTCGGCCGCGCCGCGCAGCCCTTCGAGCACGAAATGCATGAACACGCCGTGCTTGAGATCGCCGTCCTCCTGGGCCTGCTCTCCTTCGGAACAACTGTGCAACAGCAGCAAGCCCGGCGGCGGTTCGAGTTGCGCCAGGGCCGTCGCAAGCTCTTTCGGGTCGTCGCCCGGCCCTCGCACTCCGTCGCGGCGCGCGTTGCGGCGGCAGGCGTCGACCAGCACCAGCTTGAGTGTGGCGGGCGACCGTTCGAGCTTCTTGCAGACCGCGCTGACGGAAATCAGTGTGGCGGGGTCGTCCAGATCGCCCTCGGTCGGGCAAAGGTAGGTCGTGTTCTTGGCCAGCACGCCGTGGCCGCTGAAGCCGACGATCAGCACGTCGCCTTCCTTGACGACTTTCAGCAGCAGATCGAGCCGTTGCTCGATATTGGCCTTGAAGGGGAGGTACTTGCTGTCCTTGGCGTGGTCGTCGAGCAGGAACACGCGGTCGCGGTCGAAGCCGTTGTCGACCAACTGGGCGGCCAAGGCGCGCTGGTCGGCGCCGCAGAAGCTGAGATCCTGGGCGTGCTGGTAGTGGTCGATTCCGATCAAAAGCGCCCAGCGGTGGATGGGCCTGTCGGCCGCCGCGGCGCCGGCGGCGAGGGCCAGCAGGCCGAGGAGGGCCAGCGGGCCTTGGATTGCGAAAAGGGGATTGAAGGCCTTGTTGCGCGTGGCATGGATCATGGTTTGGGATTCCTTGTCGATCCTGGAGGCAGCACCTATTTTGCGATTGTTCCGCGGTGCCGGTCAAGTATTTCGGCCGATTTTCCGCGTAAAGTAGCAGGCACACTCCGTATCGTAGCAGGCACACTCCGTGTGCCGCAGCTTTGGGCGTGTTCGCCCCGACGACGCCGACACGCGCCGATCGACGGGACTGCCCGGTTGGCGCGTTCCCTATAGCCACCCCTGCCCGCGCTTCGGGGCGCTGGGGGTCCAAGTTGCGGCGCACGGAGTGGTCGCCTTGGGCGACCTACGTTGCCGTCCGCGCAACGATCGTCGCCCGGTGCGTCTCGAAGGTGGCCGCCGGGAATTCTCTTGACGGTCGGCCATCCACGCCTAGAATGACGTAGAATGACGGGAAGTCATCCTTCCCGCCTACGGCGGATTTCGCTCCAGGCTCAACATCCGTGGTATGCCGCCATGCGCCGCCCAAATCAAATTCACCTGTGCTTGGCCGTCATGTTCCTGCTTGCCGTCCGCGCCCCACTGGCGGCCCAAGCGCCCGCTGACCAAGCTCCCGAACAGCCATCCCCCGAACAGCCGCCGCTGCCACAGCGGCCCGTCGACGGCCCCGAGGCCATCCGCCAGGACGAACCCAGCTTCCTGGTTCGCGTCAACGTCGATCGCGAGACGCGAACGTACCGCAAAGGCGATACGCTCTTCATCAACGTCACCTGCGAGGTCGATGCCTTCGTCTACGTCATTTACAAGCAGGCCGACGGCAAGCTGCGCCAGATCTTTCCCAACTCGAGCCAGCCCGACAACCGCGTGCGGGCCAGGCAACCCGTACAGATTCCGGCCCGCGACGACCTGTTCCGCTTCGTGATCGGCGCGCCGTTCGGCAAGGAGCTGGTCAAGGTCATCGCCTCGACCGAGCCGATCGACCCGCTGGCCAAGCCCGAGCTCCGCAAGGCCTTTTTCAACCCGCTCAGCAAGGAGCAGGTCAAAAGCGTCGAATTCGCGCTGGGCGACCGCGACCCGGCTGGCTGGGCCGAGGACCAGATCGAGATCGTCACCCAGCCACGCGACCAGGCTGCGGATCGCGCCGGCGCCAAGCGGTTCGGGGTGTTTTTCGGCGTGGCGAATTACGAATTCAACACCGAGATGGAATTGGCCACCAACGGAGAAGGTCACCTCAACCTGCCGGCTTGCCACCGCGACGCGCGGCAAATGGCGGCCGTGCTTCACGAGCAGGGCCAATTGAGCGATGTGCGCGTATACACGAACGATTTGGCCACGCGGGCGAACATGGAGGGCGCGATCACGCGCTGGCTGCCCTCCGTCTCGCGGCCGGGCGACACGGTGGTGATCTACTTCTCGGGGCACGGCACGCAGATCAAGGACGACAACGGCGACGAACACGACGACGGCGGCGCAGAATACCAGATGGACGAGTTGCTGGTGCCGTACGATTACCTTGGTCCCAAGGTCCTCGAGGTACTCATGAAACGCAAGGAGCAAGGCAAGCTCGAAGGGCCGCTTGTTCCGCGCGTCAATGCCGCGCTGGCGACGTACCGCCGCGCCGCTTCCCCCGAGCAAGGCATTTACGACCTGGTGTGTCGATCGGCCGTGTCGGACGACCTGTTCGGCCACTGGCTGCAATTGCTTTCCGGCCGCCAAGTGGTGGTGATCCTCGACTGCTGCAACTCGGGCGGTTTCGCCGCGAATGCGAAGGGCCTTGTCGAGCAGGGCGCCAAGTCCGGCAGGTTCGATTTTCTCGATCAGGAAGTCGCGCGGCTGAAAGACCTGGGGCAACGAGAGACGGCCCTCTTGGCCGCCTGCCGCGCGCAGGAGCTGTCGCAAGTCCGCTTGCAAGGGGATTTGAGCGTGATGACGAAGTACCTGCTCGACAGCATCGTCGGCGCGCCGCGCGCGTTGACATTGGAGGAAGGTTTTCAAGAGTGCCAGGTGGGAATGCACGGCTACTTCGACGAAGTCAACAAGGTGCGGGCCGCGGCGCGCGTACTGCCCATAACCGAGCACCGGCCCTTTCTGGTGGACTATTGCGCGAAGCCGCCGCTGTTGAAGCCTTGATGTCGTCATTGGTCATTGGTCATTGGTCACTTGTCGTTGGTCATTTGTCACTTGTCATTGGTCGCAATGCGATGATTACGCCGCCCGTGGCCGGAAAGCAGAAGTTTGGCCGAAGATCCGAAAGTAGCAGGCACACTCCGTGTGCCGTAGCTTTGGGCGTGTTCGTCCCAACGACGCCAACACGCGCCGATCGCCGGGCCGGCCCGTTTGGCGCTTTTCCCATATCCACCCGTGCCCAGGTTTCGGGGCACTGGGGCCGCAAGTTGCGGCACACGGAGTGTGCCTACTACTTTGCTTTGTGGCTGGTGGTCATTTGCCCCGCGGCCGCCTATGGGCAACCGCCCGACGACGAGCCCGCGCCCGTGCCGTTTCCCGGCGCGACGATCTTCAACGACCAGCCGCCGTTTCTGGCCGACGTGAAGGTCGACCATGCCGACTTCAAATACCGCGAGGGCGACCGGCTGCGCGTGCAGTTCAAGGCGGAACGAGAGGCCTATCTGTACCTGATCTACCACCAGGCCGATGGCCGCAGCCGCCTCTTGTTTCCCAACCCGTCGCAGCCCGATAACCATGTGCCCGCCAAGCAAGCCACCGTGATCCCCGACCCGAAGCAGCCATTGCGCTTCCGAATTCAACCACCCTTCGGAACCGAAGTGTTGCAAGTGTTGGCCACGTTCAAGCCGCTGGCGGAGCTTGACGCGCTCGTCCAATCTAACTCCCCGCCCAAGCCAGGCCAGCCCGGCAGGGCGCCCGACGTTTCGCAGGCGCTGCTCGACACCCTGCGCGACCGCTTGCGCCAGGATCTGACCGGTTGGACGGAGCACCGCGCGCTGATCCGCAGCGAGGCCAAGGCGGCGGCCGCGCCCCCCTCGAAGGCGGCCCGCGTCGGGCTGTTCATCGGCATCGGCAAGTACCTGCACCCGGAGTTCGCGCCAACACACGAGGAGCTGGGTAACTCGGCGAAGGTGATGCACGAGTTGATGCTCAAGCGCGGCGGGCTCGATCCGGCCAAGACGAAACTCGCGCTCGACGAGCAGGCCACCAAGGCGCAAATGCAGGAGCTGATCGCCCGTTGGCTGCCGAGCGTATCCAAGCCCGGCGACACGGTGTTCATCTATTTCTCGGGCCATGCCGGGCAGTTGGACACCACCGACCCCAGCGAGCTCGACGGCATGGACGAAACGATTGGCCCTTACGACCTGAACGCCGGGGCCGAGACGCTGCCCGTGGAGGAGCGTCGGCGGCAGTACCGCGAGTCGAGCATTCTGGACGACACGTTGGCCCGCTGGCTGCAAGAGCTGGCGGGCCGGCAGGTGGTATTCATCGTCGACACGTGCCACAGCGGCGGGCTGGTGCAGGGCAAGGCGGCCGGTTTCCCAGGGGCGTTCCTGGCCGACGAGGCGGCGAGGCTCAAGGATCTGGCGCAGTCGAACATGCTGGTACTCACCTCCTGCGCCTCCGACGAGCAGAGCCTGTTCGAGGGGCTGCGGAGCAAGACGATGTGGTTCACGCACTGCCTGGCCGAGGCGATCGAGCGGCCCGACGCGCCGAAGCCGCTCAGCGTGCAAGCGGCGTTCGATTACGGCCGCCAGCGGATGAAGGAATTATTGGTGGAAGGGAAGATGGGGATCGAGCAGGAGCCGACGATGACCGACAGCGTCTTGCTGCCGGTCGTGTTGGCGCCGTAGCTTTCCGCCCTCACGCCCCGACGACGCGATCAAGGCCCGAACAACGAGCGTCCCTATCTGGCGTTTGCCGGTTTTTTTTCCGTTCCCGCGAGACCACGTCTTGTGGGGCAAGGTTACGGCACACGGAGTGTGCCTACTACTTTGCCGTTTTCCGCAAAGGCCGGAGAGTTGACACCGACGGCGCGGGTCGGTTATCAAAGATATTGGGGTGGCCCGCGCGAGAAACCGAAGGAGGATGAGGCGCCATGAAACGAACGACGATCATGATCTGGACGGCGGTCCTGGTCTGCTGCCTGGCGACCGGAACGCTGTGGAGCAAACCCAGGAGGGGACAAAACAACGGCGGGAACAGTCTCTCCGAGGGAGCCGGCGACGCGGAAGACGACGGGCTGCCCAGCGACAAGCGGCTCTTGTCGATTTACAAGGAATTCATCGTCGAAACATTGAAGGTCGCCAGGGACTACGAGAAGAGCAAGGATATCGACGGCGCGCGGACCTGCTACGAGCAGATCCTGAAATTGGTGCCCAACCACCCGGCCACCAAGGCGGCACTCGAGAAAATCGAGGAGAAGGAACTTTCGGCCGAAATGAAAAAATTCGACGTCAAGGCCAACGAAGGCTGGCAAAACACCGGGGTCGACGTGATCGAGGGCAAGCCGATCTCGATCCACGCCGAGGGTACCTGGACCTTCAAGATGTCGCACCAGCTTGGTCCCAAGGGAATGGAGATTCCAGAGGAGTTGAAAGAATTCAATCTCGGTTCGCTGGTGGGCACGATTTTCCAGCAGGGAAGCGACCCCAAGGAAGCCAAGCCGTTTGCGATCGGCGACGAGACCACCTTCACCGCCGAGCAGTCGGGCCGTTTGTACATGATGATGTACGATTCGGACCCGAGCGACAATTCCGGCCGGATGAATGTGGTCATCCGCGGCACCTTCGAAAAGGGAAAGTAGCCGTCAACTTGGATCGTCGCCGGCTTCGTGTAAACTAGATCCTAGCCCGTATCATTCATGGTCCTGGGGAAACGAGCGCAGACTGCCGTCACACTAACCCGCGGCGCAAGCAAGGTATGTCCAACGCTGAGCCTTGCTTGCGCCGCGGGTTAGTGTGGGACAATGAATAATCCCACCCCCGCCCCTCACGAGGTTTCGCGATGCCGTCGCCCGCCCGTACCATGCTGCTTGCGTTTGCGCTCGTCGCGGGTTGCGCGGCGGCGTCGCGCGGCGACGAGCCGCTGCTGTTCAATCGCGATATTCGGGCGATCCTTTCGGAAAACTGCTTCAAGTGCCACGGTCCCGATAGCGCCACGCGCAAGGCCGAGTTGCGGCTCGACCGCCGAGAGGCGGCCGTCGAGCACGGAGCGATCGCGCCGGGCGATCCGGACCAAAGTGAGCTGATCTCGCGTGTCTTTTCCGACGACGACACGCGCATGCCGCCCGCCGATTCGCACAAGACGCTCACGGCGGAACAAAAGGAACGCTTGCGCCTTTGGGTCGCCCAAGGGGCCGCCTACCAGCCCCACTGGTCGTTCATCGCGCCCGCCGCGAGCGTGCCGGTTCCCCAGCCCGAAGACCCCACCCACTGGGTCCGCTCACCGCTCGACGCCTTCGTGCTCGATCGCTTGCGCCGCGAGCGGATCGAGCCGGCCGCGGAGGCGAGTGGCGAAAAATGGCTCCGCCGCGCGACGTTCGACCTGACCGGACTGCCTCCGACGTGGGAGGAACTCGAACGGTTCGCGGCGGACTCATCGCCCGACGCCTGCGAACGGCCCGACGCCCGCGAACGGCCCGACGCCCGCGAACGGGCCGTCGAGCGACTTTTGGCCTCGCAGGCATTCGGCGAGCGGATGGCCGCCGACTGGCTCGACGCCGCTCGTTACGCCGACACGTTCGGCTACCAGTCGGATCGCGACATGCACGTCTGGCCCTGGCGCGATTGGGTGATCCGCGCCTTCAACAGCAACCTTTCCTATCGCGACTTCATCATCTGGCAAACGGCGGGCGATTTGCTCGACGACGCAACCGACCCTAGTCATCACGCTGGGCGTGATGCTTCCAGCACGCCCGGCGTGATGACGACGACGGCGACGCGCGACCAGAGGCTCGCGACCACCTTCAATCGTCTGCATCGCCAAACGAACGAGGGGGGCAGCATCGAGGAAGAATTCCGCGTGGCCTACGTTTCCGACCGCGTGCAGACCAACGGCGCCGCCTGGCTGGGCCTGACGCTGGAATGCGCCCGCTGCCACGATCACAAGTACGACCCGGTCAGCCAGAAGGAATACTACCAGCTCAGCGCGTTCTTCGACAACATCGACGAGCACGGCCTCTATTCGCACTTCACCGAAACGGCCCCCACGCCGACGTTGTCGCTCTACGAGGGCGATCAGGAAGCGCGGCACCGCGAGTTGTGGGCGAAACTTCGCGAGCGCGAAGCCGCGCTGGCGCTCCTGCGGGCCGAAGCCGCGCCGCGGTATCGGGCCTGGCTCGAATCGTCGCCGCCGCCGGTCGAACGGCCGAAGCCGGACGCGGAATTCCGTTTTGACGCGGCCCAGCCGCAAGGCGAGAACAAGCCCGTCAGCGGCAAGGTCGGACAGGCGTACCAGTTCGGCGGCGACGAGGCCTTCGTCTGCGCCGGCGCCGGCGCGTTCGGCCGCGCGACCGAGTTCAGCTTCGCGCTCTGGGTCAAGCCGGCCGAATCCAAGCCACGGATGATCCTGCTGCACCGCTCGGCGGCCGCCGAGGACGCGGCCTTCCGCGGCTATTCGCTGACGCTCGACGAGGGCCACCCCGTCTTTTCGTTGGTCCATTTCTGGCCCGGCAACGCGATCCAGGTGCGCTGCGCGGCGAGCCTGCCCGTCGGCGAGTGGACGCACCTGGTCGTGACCTACGACGGCACCAGCCGCGCGGCCGGGGTCGGGCTTTACGTCAACGGTACGCCCGCGCCGCTGGAGGTCGTCCGCGACCGGCTCACTCGCGACATCATCCATCGCGCCGAGTGGGGCGACCACAACGTCGGATCGGTCGAGTTGGCTTTGGGCGCCCGATTCCGCGACGTCGGTTTCAAGAACGGCCTGATCGACGAGCTGCAAGTCTTCAACCGCGAGCTTTCCCCGCTGGAGGCGCCGCTGACCGGCGGATTCACCGTGGGGGCATTCACCGCCGGAGGTATCGCGGTCGGTGGCCTTGTGCCGGCGGCCGCCGAAGAGGCGCGTTTCGCTCATTACCTCGCGCGGCACGACACGGCGTTTCAGCAGGCGCGGGCCGAGCTGGCCGCCGTGCGGCGGCAGGAGAACGAGCTGTCCGGCCAGGTGCGCCAGATCATGGCGTTGGCCGAGCTTCCCTGGCGGCGGCCGACCTACGTGCTCGCGCGGGGCGCGTACGACGCGCGCCGCGAGGAGGTCGCGCCGGGTACTCCGGCCGGCATCTTCCCCTTTCCCGCTGAGTATCCGCGCAACCGGCTTGGGTTCGCGAAATGGCTGGTGGACGAGCGCAATCCTCTCACCGCCCGCGTGGCGGTGAACCGTTTCTGGCAAATCTTTTTCGGTCGCGGGCTGGTCGCCACGCCGGAGGATTTTGGCGGCCAAGGGCAGCCGCCGACGCACCCCGAGCTGCTCGACTGGCTCGCGCGCCGCTTCGTCGAGAGTGGCTGGGACGTGAAAGCCCTTTGCAAATGGATCGTCTTGTCGAGCACGTATCGGCAATCGTCGACGCCGCGCGACCCCAAGTCGTTCATCGACGATCCCGACAACCGGCTTTTGGCGCGCGGCCCGCGGCACCGGCTTTCGGCGGAGCAGATCCGCGACAACGCGCTGGCGGTCAGCGGCCTGTTGGTTCGGCGGATCGGCGGCCCCAGCGTGCGTCCCTACCAACCGGCCGGTTTGTGGGAAGAGTCGGGCACCGGCAAGAGCTACACGCAGGATCATGGCGAGGGCTTGTACCGACGCAGCCTCTACACCTTCTGGCGCCGGACCTCGCCGCCGCCCAGCATGCTCTCATTCGACGCCGTCAGCCGCGAGGTCTGCACGGCCCGCCGCGAGCGCACCGCCACGCCCTTGCAGGCGCTCGTGCTCTTGAACGACCCGCAGTTCGTCGAGGCGGCGCGGGTGCTGGCGGAAAAGCTGATCCACCAACATGAAAGCGTTGATGCCCGCCTGCGCGCCGCGTTCCGGCTCTTGGCGAGCCGTACACCGACGGACCCTGAAACCAGGATATTGGCCACGCTCTACGCCGAGCAACGGGCCGATTTCGCCGCGGCGGCGGACTCGGCCAGGGCTTTGCTCGACGTGGGCGAAGCGCCCCGCGACCAGCGCCTTGATCTGGCCGACCACGCCGCCACGGCGGCCGTCGTGCTGGCGCTGATGAACTTCGACGAATGCGTGACCAAGCGGTAGGTGAGCTTACGACCATGTTGAGTCAAGAACAGCTGGAAATGTACCGGAGCATGACGCCCGGTGAGCGTCTGCAACTAACGCTGCGGATGATCGACGAGGCGATGCCCTTCCTGTTCGCGGGGCCGGCCGACGTGGTCAGTCGGCGATTCGAGTTGATTCGCCGCCAAAACGATGAACGAAATCGCCTGATGCTCGAAGGCATTGCGCGGAGCAAGGGCATGCCATGAGCTTTCTGGCTGATGCGCTTCGCGACTTCACTCGCATCTTCGACGAATTGGGGTTGCCATACGTGCGGGGACAGTGTCGGGACAGTGTCCTAATCTGAAAAACTTTCCGGCGGATTTGGCACGCGATTTGCGCGCTTTTGAGTACGGACAAAAAACCGGCTGTCTTGCTGGACGGCCTCGCCCGCAACGGCATCGTGAAGCACGGCCTCAAGGAAGCCTTCCCCAAGCTGTTGGGCGCGTTCCCTAAAAGCCATGAAGATGGTCGATACGACCGCCTGAAACGAATAGCCAGTGCGCCTCGACGCCACCTCAAACGCGGACTGATAAAGGCGCAGGAGTAATTGCGGCCCAGCATTGCTTCCGGTCAGTTCCCTGAAGGCCGCCTCGCCCACCAATACGATGGTTTCCGGTGCCGCCCTTACCACGCCGGCCATCGAGCGGTGGCCGCGAAGGGTGTTTCCGATAAGGGCATCGTAGTAGGCTTCGCCGCCGTAGAGTTGCGTCAATTCTTTTAATTGAAGGCCGAGACGCCGACCGTCGCCCCCCTTGGCAGACCCGGTCTTGCTCTTTACCTGATGAAACCGGAGTGTGCGCCCGGTTGCTAAGGGCGGCTGAATAATGTCCGCCCCAGGAAATGGATTCAATGCCGGATCGAGCGTTTCTTGGTCAATGCCGCGAGGTTCTGGTGCGCGAATATTTCCGCGCATTGCGCCGATTACATCTTCGTGAAGGTGCCCCAAAAGCCCCTCGATAATCATCAGCACCTTGTGCCCCACGGTTGCCGAAATCGTATGCTCAAAATCTCCATCGCACATGAGCACCTGTGCGGCTGCGAGAATGTACGGGTCCAGTACGTCACCCGGATTCCGCCCACACCTGATATTGTCCGCCTCGCGTGGAAAGCCGTTGACCACCGCGCCCACTTTTTCGCAGGTCTCCGAAATCACCAGGTCTGGGTCACGAAATGCGCGGAGCAACTGCGTTCGATGGGCCAAGCCGGCAGCCTGCAATGGAATCGCCTGCTCTGGCACACCGTTGCTTGCCAGGTCGGCAACCGCGCGGTTGAAGAGGTCGCGGGCGTTCTTAAACTCGCATTCCAACGCGTCGGTTTGAGCAGCGACGATACGCAGTTTTAACGGTTCGGTAAGCAGATTCAAGGCATGTTGTGCCGGAATGTTTAGGACAGCGATGGCCATTGGCGCAGCCTACTGCCGTCAGAAGAGACTCGGCTGTTGGATTTTCTTGCCGCGTTTGTTTCGCGCTGAAGCTCGCAGCCGCGCGATGGCCTTCTCCAACGCCAAGTCCAAGTCATCTTCGCGGTTGCTAGGCTCGCTCGAACCTTTCTCAAGCAGGGTGCGCCCAATGGCGATCCCAAGATGCACCGGCACGGCATTTCCGACCTGCATATACTGCCGGTTCATTGCGCCGGTGAATTGCCAATCATCCGGGAAACCTTGCAGTCTGGCACATTCACGAACCGAAAGCGGTCGAATCGCGTCGGGGTGGCACAGCGCACTACCTTTTCGATTGGCCCTCCCGGTAATTGTTGGCGATGGCCTATCCCACGAAAGCCGCCGGAAGAATCCCGTCTTGCCGCCGCCGGCCTCGAATGAGGCGTCCCCTAACGCTTCACGTTGGATTGTTTTTGGCAGATCCCGCCAGTTCCCGCCTGGCGGGATCATGGCGAAATATTTTGCTACTTTATCGGTATATTCTGAATGCGGACCAGGATTGTAAGTAAGGTCATAAATCGCGTCACGGACGGTCTGCAACCGCTCGCGACTGCTGGAGTTTTCGCCGTGCGTTGGCGAGACGATCGTCGGTGCTGACGAATCCCTCGCGCCGAACATCAGAAAACGCAGGCGGTGCTGCGGGGCACCGAAGTCGGCGGCATCGACCACGGAAAGGGTTATCCCGTACCCCATCCGCCTTACGTCCTCGACGACCTGGCGGATGGCGGTCCCAGAAAGTTCGTCTGGCTCCATCGGCGCAACGCCATCGCCGGGCTCGCCATTTTTTCGGTCGTAGACACTAAGGTTCCAATGCTTGCCGGGGCGTTCTGAAATCGGGCGATGCCGAAGGGCCGCCGTAACGAGATTTGCGACGTTTTCCAACACGAAGAAGCGTGGCTGAACGTCTTGAATAAGCCTCAAGTAGACGTAGATCAGGTTCCCCCTTGGGTCCGAAAGCGCGGCCCGCTTTCCGCCCGGACAAAAACTCTGACATGGCGGCCCACCAACCATTAGGAAAACGTCGGTCGGGTTGCGGACTTTCTTCAAAAGCGACTTGGCATTGACCTGCCGAATGTCGGTTTCCCATACATCGACGGTTGGTCGATTCTGTCCTATTGTGCGACAGCAATGGCGGTCTATTTCCACGGCAAGCTTCGTCGTGATGCCCGCCCTCTCAAGGCCCAAATCAAGGCCCATCGCACCGGAGAAAAGCGATATAGCGGTAGGCATTCTGTTTAGCTCCGCGAAATTCGTTCGGCCATGATTTTTCCGGCTTCATCCAGCGTCAAAGGTTTGCGGTCTTCGTGCTCGGAATCCTCGTCGGTGTGGCAGCCATTCTACCTGGGCTATCATGGTCAATTCCAAGGTTGGCCACCGACCGCCCCATCATACGGCGGCCGCTGACGAGTGGCAATCGAGTTCGTTGGAAATCTCGCGGTACAAGTTGCTACTCGCCTGCAAGGCGGCTATACGCTACACTAAAGGAATCCAGCCTCCCCCGGTCGCCGCGCGACGTTTTCCCACCCATGCAACGCCCTAACTCCCTTTGCCCTGGTTCCACGCCCGCCTTCGGCCTTTCGCGCCGCCGCTTCCTCGAGCGCTTCGGCATGGGCCTTGGCGGAATGGCCCTGGCCGACTTGCTCGGCGGTTCGCGCGCCGCGTCGGCGGTGGGCGTAGCGGGTCTGCTCGCCGCGCCGCACCACGCGGCCACGGCCAAGCGGGTGATTTACCTGTTTCAAAGCGGCGGGCCTTCGCAGTTGGAAACCTTCGACTACAAGCCGCTCTTGAACGAAATGCGGGGCCGGCAGCTTCCCGACGAGGTCCGCCAGGGTCAGCGGCTTACCGGCATGTCGGTGAACCAGGCCTCGCTCCCCTTGGTCGGCTCGATCTTCCCCTTTCATCAGCACGGCGGGTCGGGCGCCTGGATCAGCGACCTCTTGCCACACACGGCCAAAGTCGCCGATCGGCTCTGTATCATCCGCTCGATGTTTACCGAGGCGATCAATCACGACCCGGCGATCACGTTCTTGCAGACGGGCTCGCAAATTTCGGGACGGCCCAGCATTGGCGCTTGGCTCAACTACGGCCTGGGGAGCGACAACGAGGATCTGCCGGCCTTCGTGGTGCTGATTACCAAGGGCAAGGGCGACCAGCCCCTCTACTCGCGTCTTTGGGGCACCGGCTTTTTGCCCTCGCGTTACCAGGGGGTGCAGTTCCGCGCGGGCAAAGACCCGGTGCTCTACCTGAACAATCCCCCGGGCGTCGGGCGCGCCAACCGCCGCAAGCTGCTCGACCGGCTTCGCGAACTGCACGAGCTCGAACTGGCCGCCAGCGGCGATGCCGAACTCAACACGCGGATCGAGCAGTACGAAATGGCCTTTCGCATGCAGGCCAGCGTTCCCGAGGTCGCCGACATGGGCGACGAGCCGGCCCACGTCGTTGATCTTTACGGACCCGACGCGCGGACGCCCGGCACGTTTGCCGCCCATTGCCTGCTGGCGCGGCGATTGGCCGAGCGAGGAGTGAAATTCATCCAGCTTTACCACCAGGGTTGGGACCAGCATGGCGGTCTGCCCGGCGGAATCCAGACCCAGTGCCGTGAGACCGATCAGCCTTCGGCCGCCCTCCTGACCGACCTGGCGCAACGGGGCCTGCTCGACGAAACGCTCGTGATTTGGGGCGGCGAGTTCGGCCGCACCAATTATTCGCAAGGGAAGCTCACGGCCAACGACTACGGCCGCGACCACCATCCGCGCTGTTTCAGCGCCTGGATGGCCGGTGGCGGCGTGAAGCCCGGCGTGGTTTATGGCGAAACGTGCCCCTTTGGCTACAACGTCATTGCCGACGGGGTCCATGTTCACGACTTCCACGCCACGCTCATGCATCTGTTGGGCATCGACCACGAGCGGCTCACGTATAAGTTCCAGGGCCGCGACTTCCGCCTGACCGATGTCCACGGGCGGGTGGTGAAAGAAATCATTGCCTAGGTTTGCAGCCCGGCCTAGGCGTTAGGCGATAGGCGTTAGGTTGATAGGCATGACTACCCCGCGGATGCAATCGTTCGCCGAATTCTGGCCCTTTTACGTGCGCGAGCACCGCCGCCCCGCGACCCGCGCCTGGCACTTTTGCGGCACGACGCTGGCCCTGGCCCTGCTGCTGACGGCGCTGGCGCTGCGCTCCTGGTGGTGGCTGGCGGCGGTGCCGCTGTGCGGTTATGCCCTGGCCTGGATCAGCCATCTGGCGATCGAGCGCAACCGTCCCGCCACGTTCACTTACCCACTCTGGTCGCTACTGGCGGATTTCAAGATGTGGGGGCTGATCGCCACCGGCCGGATGCGGCCAGAGGTCGAGCGGATCCTCAAATCGTAGAGAACCGGATGCCTTCGCGTTGCGAAGCTTCAAGGTTCATGCGATGATGCCGGTCGCTGTGAAAAAATGACCCTTCCCGAAAAAACCGCCGCGGAACTGCTCGCGACCCCCGTCCAGTTCATCAAGGGCGTCGGGCCGCAACGCGCGGAATTGCTGGAAAAACTCGGGCTGCGGACTGCACGCGACCTGGTGTTCTTCTTTCCGCGCGATTACCAGGATCTGACCGAACTGCGCACCGTCGCCCAACTGGAAGAGGGCCAGATGATCCGCATGCGCGGGTCCGTGGTCGAAGTCGACCAACGGACCAGCCAGAACGGCAATACGGTGCTGGGTGTGCTGGTCCGCTGCGGAACGGGCCATGTGCGGCTGTTGTGGTTCAACCAGCCCTACATGCGGCAGCGGTTCAACGAAGGACACGAGATCCTGTTGACCGGCCGCGCCAAGCTGAACGGCATGATGTGGGAAATCGCCCACCCGAACTTGCAGTGGATCGAGACCGACGAGGAATTGAAGGGCAAGCTACTTCCGGTCTATCCGCTGACCGAGGGGCTCAGCCAGGGGCAGATCCGAAAAATCGTCGAGGGCGTGGTCCAAACCCATGCCGAGGTTCTCGACGACGTTTTCCCGGACGAGTACCGCGCGGCGCATGACCTCTGCCCCATAGGGCAGGCCGTCTCGCAGATCCATTTTCCGCTCGATCGCGCCGGCCTCCAGCAGGCGCGGCGGCGGCTCGTTTACCAGGAATTGCTCGTCTTGCAGCTTGCCTTGGCCGTGAAACGCCAACAGCGGCGCGAGCGGCGCCAAGCGCCGGCCCTCGAGGCGACGGCCAAGATCGACGTTCGCATCCGCCGGCTGTTTCCCTTCGAGTTGACGGCCGGTCAACGGCAGGCCATCGCCGAGGTCGCGGCCGACATGGCCCGGCCGCATCCGATGAACCGGCTTTTGCAAGGCGACGTGGGCAGCGGCAAGACGGTCGTCGCGGTGTATGCCTTATTGCTGACCGTCGCGCACCGGCAGCAGGCCGCCCTGATGGCGCCTACGGAAATTCTGGCCCGGCAACACGCCGACACGCTCGCCGGCCTGTTGGCGGCCAGCCAGGTGCGCTGGAGCCTGCTCACCGGCGGGCTGACGCCCGGCGAGCGCAAGGAAACGCTGCGGAGCATCGCCGCCGGCGAGGTCGACCTGGTGATCGGCACCCAGGCGATCCTGCAATCCGACGTCGAATTCGCCAAGCTCGCGCTGGTGGTGATTGACGAGCAGCACAAGTTCGGCGTGCGGCAACGAGCCCGGCTGAAGCAGGCCGGGCTCGATCCGCATTACCTGGTGATGACCGCCACGCCGATCCCGCGCACCGTGGCGATGACCGTGTTTGGCGACCTCGATGTTTCGACGCTTCGCGACGGGCCGCCGGGCCGTCAACTGGTGAATACCTACCTGGCCCAGGCCGACGAGCGCGACAAGTGGTGGGAGTTCTTCGCCAAAAAACTCCGCGAGGGGCGACAGGGCTACGTGATCGTGCCGTTGGTCGAGGAGTCGGCTGAGGTCGAGGCGGCCAACCTCGAACGGGCCTTCGAATCGCTGGCCAACGGTCCTCTGGAGGCGTTTCGCCTGGGACTTCTGCACGGGCGAATGACGCCGGCCGAGAAGGAAGCGGCGATGGCCGCCTTTCGCGACGGCCGCACCCAGGTGCTGGTGGCCACCACGGTGGTTGAAGTGGGCGTCGACGTACCCAACGCCACGCTGATGACCATCGAGGCGGGCGAACGGTTCGGCCTTGCGCAACTTCACCAGTTGCGCGGCCGCGTCGGCCGCGGCGCGCCGGCCGGCTTCTGCTGCGTCTTCGCCGAACCGGCGGGCGACGACTCGCGCCGCAAGCTCGAAGCGTTCGTCGGCACGACCGACGGCTTCAAGTTGGCCGAGATCGACTTTGAAATTCGCGGTCCCGGCGACCTCTTGGGAACGAGGCAACACGGTCTGCCCCCCTTGCGCATCGCCGACCTGGCGCGCGACGGCGCGCTGTTGGAGGAGGCTCGTCGCGACGCCCAGCAACTCGTCGCGGGCGACCCGGGCCTTGCGCGGCCCGACCATGCCCGGCTGCGGCGGATGGTGCTCAACCGCTACGGCCGTGTGCTCGAATTGGGAGATGTTGGGTAGGAATAAAGAAGGAGAAAGGAGAAAGGAGAAAGGAGAAAGCTTCTCGTTCCAACGCTCTGCGTGGGGCCGAACGTGTGTTCCCACGCGGAGCGTGGGAACAAGAAAGTGACCAATGACAAGTGACCAATGACAAGTGACCAATGACAAGCGACTAATTTCGCCACTTCAAGTGCTTGTGCAAGAAATCGAACGTCCCCTTGCCGTTGATCGTATGCCCGCCGTTGAAGAACTCGATCTCGGTCCGCTCGCCGATCCCCAGCTTATCATACATCCGGCGGACCTTGGCGTACTCGGCAGCCACCCATTCGTCGGGCGCGACACCGTCGTCGTGTCCGCGCTCGACCATGAAAGGCCGCGGCGCCATCAGGTATACCAACTCGGCGTAACTGAAGGTGCCGCCCATGTTCCAATAGGGCATCTCCCACTCGATCGTGAACATGAAGCTGTGCGGATCGCGCGTCGAAGCCACCTTGCGGGTCCAGTCGTTGAAGTCGGCCGAACAGATCGAAAGGCAATAGCGTTCCAAGAGCGGCGGAACTCGCACGGCCGTCTCGCCGCCGTAGCTCAGCCCGTAGAAAGCGATCCGCTCGGGATCGACCTCTGGCAAGGTTTCGAGCCAGTTGAGGATCTGCTCGTGCTCGGCCAGGATGAACGAGAAGAGCGACGCCTTGACCGCGTTGGCTTTGCGGCTAAGACGCCGGTAACGGTCCTCGCCTCGGTAGGGATTGTGAGGGGCGAAGACGATGAAGCCGCGCTCGGCCAGCCTGGCGGCGAAATCGTGATAGGCCGGTTTGTCGCCTTCGATCACGTCCTTGGGCACGCCGTTTCGGCCGTGCTGGCAGACCACCACCGGCCGCTTTTCGCCCGGCATGATGTCGTTAGGCATCAGGAGCACTCCCCAGGCGAAGAAGTCCGGCAGTACGTCGAGCGTCACTTCGTAGCCGGTCCAGGCCGGGCGGTCGTAGATCTTGCGCGAGCGCGGATTGATCGGCAAAAGAGGATCGTCGAACTTGCCGAATAGCTCGCGCCAAGCGTCATCGCGCAGCTTCGCCGTGTCGCGCGTGAAGGCTTCGAGGGAAGTGGCGTCGGCGTGAAAGAACTTGTCTCGCGCCTGGTGCGAATCGTTGACCAGCGCCTGGATGTGATTTTCCAGCTCTTTCACTTGCCGCCGCTGCCGGTCGATTTGCCGGTCGATTTGCCGGTCGGTGGCGGAGTCGAACTGGTCGTTTTCGACAAGGGGCGCAGCGCCATTGGCTGGAGGCCACGGCGTGACGGCCAGGAGTTCCATGAAGACGGTTAGCGCGACCTCGGAGGCGGGACCGGTCGCTTTCCCCTTGCCTTCGATCAGATTGCCTTCGATCAGACGCGTCCGACGAAGCTTGGGCGGCACCAACTCGTCGATCCGCTTGAATTCGGCGGCCACCTCGTCGAAGGGGGGCGTTTCGATCCGGCCGTGGATGCCGTCGAGCGCGAAGCCGTTCACCTCTTTGGGCGTCGTGGTTTGGCGATCGACGACTTCGCGTACCGCGCCGTGTTCGACCACCAGTCCGCGCGGCGCGATCAGGCCGGCGATCTCGGCGTCGCCGAATTCGTCCAGCAGTCCCCAGATGTTGCGGTCAAGCGGCTCGTCGCCGACGCTCTGCCGCGAGCGAAAATATCCGGAGACGAGCGCGGCCCCGATCCGCCGGTCGACGGCGGCGGCGTAGAACGCGATCAGGCCGCCCTCACCATAGCCGGCCACGCCGACGGGCGGCGCATCGCCGGCCGAGGATTGCTTTTTGAACCAATCGACGGCGGCCAACACCTTTTGCACTTCATAGCCGATCACATGGCGGCCCATGGGGTACGCCTGGCGGTAGATCCATTCGCGGTGCGAGTAGCCTGGGTCGGGCCGGTCGCCGGCCGGATTGCCCGCGAAGCGGCTCGTCCGGTCCAAGAGCACCGGCACGATCACGCGGCAGCCCCAGCCGGCCAAAACGGCCGCAAAGGGCGGCGCCAAGGAACCGTCGGCGAGACCAGCGACCTGTTCGGGCGTGTCGTCGGCGTCGGGCATGGCGACGATCTGGGCGACGATCTGGGCGACGGGTTCGCGCCGCGGCTCCAGCAGCAACCCCTCGCCCGTCACGCCGTCGAGAACCTGCCACCGGACACGGTAGACGTGGTGCGTCGGGGTCGTGGCCAGCAGGCCGGGCGCCTGCCGCAAGGCGTCGCCGAAGCGCTCCATGTTGGCGGGAAGTCGCTCATCAACCACGCCGATTCGCCGGGCAAACCGCTCGCGGTTCGGTGCGATCGAGCGGTCGTAGGCGTCGTGGCTTGACGGATCGCGTTTCCAGTGCCTCCCGCGACGCGCGATCGACTCGGCGATCTTGCGGTCGATCAGGCGATGCGCGCCGTCGAGCATCTGCGCCGAAAGATCGCCTTCGGCCGTGAGCGGCCCGCCGCCGGGCGGCCTTTCCGGTTCGGCGCCGGCGGCGATCGTTACGAGCACGGCAATCGCCGGCAAAATGGCGCGGAATCGCAATGGGAACCAGCGGCGGCGGGGAAGAAAAGGAGCGATCATGGGGGCGGCGCGGCTGGGTCGGGTGAACTTGCCCCCCTTGACGACCAGAAGATCAATGTCGCTGTCGGGCCCCATCTGGCCGCGCGCGGCCGATCCGAACAAGATGATTTTGTCCGGGGCCGCGGCCTCGACGACACGGCGAATGATGTCGCGGAGAATGCTCGGCTTCACCCTGCCGTTCTTATGACTCGGTCGCTCGATTTTCAAACGATCCATCAAGTTATCATACACGATGGCCGGCCGTTTGGGCTAGCTCGTGTGACGGCTCCCCGTGGAGATTCGTTTCCGTCGTCGGTATTACTTTCCAAGTTCCAGCGTCGAAGACCAGTTCGCAGCCGTCCGGCACTCGATACCAGGCGGCGAATTCGCGCTCGGCGGTTTCTCGCCGGGTGGAACGGACAATCACCGCGGCGGCCGTGGCGGGCGCTAAGAAGGCCATGCCCGCCAGAAGCATTCGACCGCCGCTGAGACTGGCATCGCCCAGCAGCCACTGGACAAGGGCCACGCACGTCAGCACCATCATCACAACGTGGATCTCACAAGCCTTGCGCGCAAGCCACCATGCCATACCCAACGGGGCCATACGCCACGGAGCCCCACGCCACGCCCCGCGCGGCGCCGCCGCCTCGGGACGGCAGCCCCTGCCCACCACCAGCGGGCCCTCGACCGTCTTGAGCCGCTCGATGAAGGCTTTATATCGCGTGTCGTTCACGAGGCCGATGACGAGCAAGCCGAGGCCCCACGCGAGCCCCAACGCCAACCAGAGCGGTTCAAGCGGCGCGGCGGCGAGCCCGTAGCCGACGCCTAACGGCAGGACAAGGTTGACCGTGTGGTGCATCAGGTAATCGAGCTGAACGCCGTCGAGCGAGGCCGTGCCGCGCCAGCGTGCCAATTGGCCATCGACATGGTCCAACAAATACCACAGTTGCAATAGCGCCGCGGCGGTCAGCCAGGCGTAGACCGTGCCCACGGCAAACACGGCCGCGGCCACCACGGCACACAGCCAGGCCACGAGCGTCACCGCGTGCGCCGAGACCCCCCAGGGGAGTACGAGCCAGGTGATTCGCAGCGCCAAAGGCCGGCTCACGCGCCGCGCCATCCAATTGCCGATCCGCCGATGGTCGGGCTTCTGGCAACGACGTTCCAATTCGGCCAACGATGGCCGCGGTGGCTGGGGCAGAGCCTTAGCGATGCCCCGGTCGCTATCTTGCCGGGGCATCGCTAACGCTCTGCCACCAGCCACCACTTTCTGCTGGCAACACGTCTCATTGTCGGCCGCGTGAAGTATAAACGGTGCCGCCTCAGCCCGGCAGACGGTGTGCCATCCGCCCCACAACCAGCCGACAAGCGCCGTCGCCGCCCAGACGACGAATACCAGGCTCATCTTCAACGACGCGGCGGCCAGCCCGCACAGAATCGAGGGCCAGGCGATCTCCAACAATGTGGCCGTCGTCAGCGAGGGAACCAACGTGAAAAGCGTAACCATGACATATCGCCCGCGGGCGGCCCGGTCGAGCTCGGGCCAGATCGAAATCGCAACCATTACGAGATACGACGCCGCGTAGGAAAACGAAGTCGAGATCGCCACGCCGACCAGGCCGTAACCCAGCGTCAATGCCAGGTGATTGCCCGCGGCCGCCAGAGCCGTGGCCGCCAGCAGCGCCGCCAGTGCCCGCCGTTGCAGGCCGACAGCCACCAGGTACTGGTTCGCCGGCAGGCTCAATCCCAGGGCGACCGCGCCGGGCACGAGCCAAAGCGCCGGCGCCAGGCCGGGCCGGTAGTCGGGCAGCATCCGCTCCAGCACCGGTCCCGCGGCGACGATGGCAACGCCCGCCAACAGTGCCAGCGCCGCGGCCAGCAACTCGCTGGCCCGCGCCGCCAACATCGCCACCTCTCGCCTCCGGCCGACCCGGCCGAACAGTTCGCCGTAACGCGGCGCCATCACCAGCGAGAGCATGTTCGCCAGACCGAAAATCTGTCCGCTGACCAGCAGCGACAGCGAATAGCAGCCCAGTTCAAATTCGCGGTCAGGCGAGTAGGCCAGAATCATCAGTTTATCGAGCGATTGGAATAAGGTGCTCACGGCGCCGGCCAGCAAGATCGGCCCTCCGATGCCGATCAACCGGGCGATCTCGCGGCGGTCCCACGCCCACGCGAACCCTTCCGCCCCGCGCCAATGGAGAAACGCCAATGCCCCGCCGAGCACGGCCAGCGTGCCCGCGTAAAGGCCGTTCAAGCCCCAACACCAGGCGGCCGAAGCGCCCACGACGAGCGCCAAAATCCCTTCGACCACCGACAACTGGGCCGCGACACCGAAGGTCTGGCGGCAGCGGAGGATCGTGACCCGAAACGTCACATGCCGTTGCAACACGACGAGCACGCTCAGCGCCAGTAGCCCGACGGCCCAGGCATTGTTCCACAGGCCGCCCGATGCCAGGCCCAACCACACGCCGGCGCCGGCAAGGACCGCGGCGTAGACGAAGCTACTCAGCGTGTTCACGGTGAAGGCCAGGTTCAGCCCGCGTTCGGCCTCGGCCGTTTCTCCTCGGCCCAGGGCGATGCTCAGCTCGCGCGCCGCCCCCTTGCTGATGCCGAGGTTGGCGTAGTTGGCATAGTTCAGAAACAACCGCAGCGCCTGCCAGACGCCCATTTGGGCGGGATCGAGGGCCAGACGCAGCAACAGGCTCGTCGCCACGCCCAACGCCTGGCAAATCGCCGCCGAACCGCTGACCAGGAGCGAATCGCCGAACATCCGCCGCCAGCCGCTGACGGGGGCCGGCGCGGCGCGGAATGTGCCCGGGGCGATGGTGGACATGTGGCGTGACGGGGGTTAGAGGTTAGAGGTTAGAGGTTAGAGGTTAGAGGTTAGAGGTTAGAGGTTAGAGGTTAGAGGGTACGGTGGGCATCAGGCGAGCTGCGATCCGGCCAACGGCGCTGTGAGGGGTCGAGTTGCTTTTCCCAATTCCGCTCAAGGCCGTTGAGCATACGAACGCACTCGTAATACCTGCCGCGAAATCGAAGGTATAACGAATCGCGAATGTAGCCCTTCAACTTGGCCATGAAGAGATGATGGACGGTTTCCATCGCCTCGCCCCGCGCACGGTTCACGCCTTCAATCTTGTTGCGCACATGCCGATCATTATGTTTCTCAGCGAGATTGGCCGGCGAACTGTTCGATGCGCGCCGGGCCTGTCCACCCAGTTCGTACTTTTCTTCCGGCGGCCATTGATGAGTCAACTCGCACACTTCGATGTGAAGTTGGCAAAGTTTCTGATAAACCTTCAAGTCCTCGACGCTCAAGAATTCGGCCATATTCCAACCTCCTAACCTCCTAACCTCCTAACCTCCTAACCTCCTAACCTCCTAACCTCTAACCTCTAACCCCTAACCCCTAACCTCCAACCTCTAACCTCGCGCCCAAGCAGTTCGATCGTTCCAGCACGATATCGGCGATGCGCTCGACGGCGGGCCGATGTCCATCGCCCAACACGTCGGGATCCCAGCGCGGCACGGCTTTCCATCCCCGCGCGAGCGCGGTGGCCAGCAGCGAGTCGAGCCGGCACGCGTCGCGCGCCGAGCCGATCAGGCCCCAGCGCTCGGCCGGCAACACGTCGCCCGATCCGGCCGGCAAGAGCTGCGCGACGGGCGCCCCGGCCAGCGCGGCTTCGATGCCGGCGGTCGATGCGCAGCTCAAGACGCAATCGCAGCCCGCGACGACCGTGTCGAGGTCGGCGGAGCGTACGACTCGATGGCGCAAGGCTGGATGTCGCTTCAACACCTGCAGCCACTCGCCCGCGTCGGGCGCGCGCGGGTGGAGCTTGACGATCAGCCGAGCACCGGCGATCTTGCCGACCGCCGCGCAGGCCATGTCAACCAACGCCTCGTGCGTTTGCCGAGTGAGATGGAACGTGACCGTATCGGGCCGCCCGTCACAAGGCGCCACGGTGGCCAACAGTAAAATAGTCGGCGGGGTCGTCGCACGGCGCCGTTTTGCCAGGTGCATCCACCGTGGCCAACGCCGCTCGACGCCTGGCCAACCGGTGACATGGATGCGCCCCGGCGGCACGCCCCAGCCGACCAGCTCGCGCCGTGTCGATTCACCCCAGACGCAGATTTCGTCGGCGGCAAGCGGTGCAAAGCCGAACGGTCCGCACGGCGCTCCGTGCTCGACGACGGTCGACCGAGCTCCCCAACGGCGGGCGATCGCCACGGCCGCGCGCTTCAGCGGCGTGGCGTCCTCGTCCAGCACCAAATGCGTCGGGCGGAGGGCGCGAAAATGGCCGTCGATTCGTTGCACGACGCGCGATTGGCGGCGCCCGAGTTCGGCCGACACGCCGGCCAGCCAGCGGTCAACGGCCGGCGCGAGATTGACGCCGCGGCAGACGAGATCGGCCGTGGTCGCACTTTCGCTGAAAGCCGGCGTTTGGAATCCGCCGGCGTCGCACGTCAATTGTCGCGCGCCGTGCCGCCGCCAGCGCCACCAACTGCGCGCGGCGAAGTGCTCATAGAGCCACCAAACTTGGCAGCCGCGTTCGAGCAGTGCTTTGCAAACGCCGTCGAGCACGCGCGGGTTGCCGCAGAGCACCACGCGCCGCCGATCGGGATCGTTTCGCTCCCGATGATCGATATCCAACCGCCCGGCATTCAACTGCGCGGCATGGGCCGCCCAGCGGCGCCAGGGCACGCCGCGCGGCGCCGCGGGGGCCGGCGCGCGCCGCGGCGGGTGCCACACGGTCGTCAGTTCCCAAGCATGCGCGTCAGCGACCTGCTTCAACAGTTCGGCATAGTCCTCGTCCTGGCCCGCGCGCAAGTGCGACTCGACCGCTTCGCCGGGCGTTGGCCGATGGACCTGGTCGAAGAACGCGACCACCCGCAGCAGCTTGACCAGGTAGTAGCGCAGCGCCAGAGCGTTGAGATAAGCGACGTTCGTCTCGTCGCGCCCCGAAGCATGGCACGTCCCGATCGCCTCGGCGTACTCGGCCGCGGCGCCGTCGATCCAGCCGTGCCGCGCGTCGATCGCCTCGTCGAGCGACCAGACCTGGGCGACTTGGGCCGCCTCCGGTTCGCTGGGCCAGTGGCCTTCGAGCAGCAAGTCGTGCCGGCCGCCGGCCGTCGGATGGCTTGCCAATTCGAGCCGCGTGAAAATCCGCATCTCACGCCGCCTCCATGTATTCGGCGTCGCGCGCCGCCCGGCGGCCGGTGTAATCGAGCAGTTCCTCGAAGCGCGTCAGGTAGCGGTCGGCCTTCGCGCCGGGTTCGAAGTTGAAGGCCAGCGTTCGCAAGCCCACGGCTTTCGCGCCGGCCAATTCCTCGGCGTCGTGGCCTACGAAGGCGACTTGCTCGGCCGGCATTCCGATCGCGGTCAAGGCCGCCTGGTAACAGGCCGGATCGGGCTTGGTCCGCTCCAGGTCGAACGACGAGACCACCGCCGTGAACCTTCCGCCCAGCCCGAGTTGGACCAGCCGCGCGTGCAGAAGTTCCGACGTGCTTTCCGAATCGCTCAATACGGCCAGCACCACGCCCTGCCGCGAAAGCCGCGCGATCGTTTGGCGGACGCCAGGCAACGCGCGCGTGCCGGCTTCGATTTGGCGCTTGCGCGCGTGGCTGGCGGCGACGACTTCATCGATATGTCCTCGCGACAACCCCGCCGCCAACAGGAACGCCTGGAACGCTTCGCCGTACTCGCGCCGGCCGCGATGCACATCGTCCAGATATTCCTGCTCCCAGAGCTTGAAAAAACCGCGATAGCGCGTGTGCAGACCCATGCGGTGCAGGAGCTGGATGAGCCAGCGACGCCAGACGGTGGCGTCGTAAAGCACGTCGCCCATGTCGAAGATGAGTCCATCGAACTTCGGTAACTGGCCCTTGGCGCGATTCATGTGATGTCGTCCCAGGTTATTTTTTCGTCGGCCCCAAGATCACGTTTCAAACGCCGTCCCAGCACACCAGCGCGGTCGAACCAGGAGAGTCCGTCGCCGGGACACTTCAGCGCGAGCATCGGCTCCTCGATTTGCGTGCCGGCCGGAAGGGCGACGCGCGTCACCAGGCTGCGGCCCAGTTTGGCGCGTACCGCTTCGGTGCCTGGCGCCAGCGGCTTGTCGGACCGGCCGAGCGCCGCCTCGACGCGCCGCACGTCGGCGACCAACTGTCGCAGCTCGTCGGGTTCGACGGAACAAGCATGGTCGGTCCCCTTCATGTTCCGGTCGAGCGTCAAGTGTTTTTCGATCACGACGGCGCCCAGCGCCACGGCCACCGGCGGCAGCAGCACGCCCGGCGTGTGGTCGGAAAAACCGGCCGGGGCGTCGTATCGCGCGGCCAACGTGGCCAGGCTCCGCAAGTGCGCGTGCTCGAAGGGGGTGGGATAGAGCGACGTGCATTGCAAGAGCACGAATTCGGCGCCGGCGTCGCGCAGCTCGCCGACCGCGGCGTCGACCTCGTCGAAGCCCGACATGCCCGTCGAGAGCAGCACCGGCCGGCCGCGGCGGGCAACGTCACGCACCAGCGGCAGGTTCGCCAGGTCGCGCGAGGCGATCTTGAAGGCGTCGACGCCGATTTCGTCGAGCATGGCCGCGCTGGGCGCGTCGCAGGCCGTCGCCAGGTGGAGCAGTCCGAGTCGGCGCGCGCCGGCGCCCAGCGCGGCATGATCGTCGGCCGATAGTTCGAGCGCCCGCCGGTGCTCGCCGTAGGTCGCGGCATAGGCGTGGCGGCTGTCGTAGGGTCGCACGCGCGCCTCGCGCGAAAGCTCGCTGGCCAGGTCTCGTTTGACGAGCTTCACGGCGTCGGCGCCGGCCCAGGCGGCGGCGGCGATCAGCGCCTCGGCCAGCGCGGGGCAGCCGTTATGGTTCTGCCCCAACTCGGCCACGACGAGCGCGGGCTGGTTCGGGCCGACCGACCGCGAACGTCCGATACGGATCTGCCGGGCAACCATTGCGGGGAATCCTTTCCACAGCCTTGACTCCGTGGGGCAGGTTGGAAACCCGCCGGATACCTTCTCCTCTTTGATGGCAGGTTGGAAACCCGCCCCACGGCGCGGCGAGTCTAACACCTGGCTTGTGCGAGCGTCAAGACGGAAGGCGCGGCGGGTGCTAGTACCGCAACTCATAGTTGTCAGGCCACCAGAGCGAGAACTCCCCCAGCTTCTCGCTTTCTTGCCCATTTTCCTTCCAGGTGACGGGGCGTTTGTCGGCTGACTTTGCCAGTGGACGCCCCGTGTAGGTCCAGTTGAACGGTTTGGCAAAAGTCCGATTGAAGTAGTCGATGAAAGCCTCCAGAGGCCGACCTGTTTTCGATTCAAGCCGATTTCACGAGCGATCTCCCCATTGAGCATGCCCGCGAATGCCAGTAGGATCAAACGCACCCTTTGCATAAGGCGTTGGGTCGAAGTGCTGCTTGACTTCGTGAATCGCTCAAGAATCGTCTGCTGTTTCTCCGTGATCACGACTTTGGTGACCCGTCAATTGCGAGTTGCAGTACTAGAAACCATCGCCGACATCGCGCTACTGGAGGCGTTGGCGGAGCGGTTGCTCGACGTCCATTCGTGGGCCGAACTGCTTGGCGAGCGTGGGAACGAGTAAATGACCAATGACAAATGACGCCTTCCACGCCATCCAAATCTCGCGGCTTTTTCACCGCTACGGCGAGCGAACGGCGTTGGCCGGTCTTGATCTGGCGGTGGCGACGGGCGAGGTCTTCGCCTTGCTGGGACCCAACGGCGGCGGCAAAACAACGCTGTTCCGGCTTCTCTCGACGTTGATCCCCGTCCAGCAAGGCGACGTGGCGGTCTTGGGTTTCAACGTGGTACGCCAACGCTCCGAGGTCCGCCCGCGGATCGGCGTCGTATTCCAGGCGCCCAGTCTCGACAGGAAGCTCACGGTGGCCGAAAACCTGCGTTACCAGGGCCACCTGTACGGTCTAAAAGGCGCCGAGCTACGCCGCCGAGCCGACGACATGCTTGCCCGGCTCGGGTTGACCGAGCGCAAGGACGACCTGGTCGAGACCCTTTCGGGCGGCCTGCGGCGGCGGGTCGAACTGGCCAAAGGCATGCTGCACCACCCGAGCCTGCTGTTGCTCGACGAGCCGAGCACCGGTCTGGACCCGGCCGCGAGGAGCGATCTCTGGGAGTACCTGCGGCAGATCCGTGACGAACGGGGGGTCACCGTGGTGCTCACAACCCACTTGCTGGAAGAAGCCGACAAGGCCGACCAGCTTGCGATTCTCAACGCCGGCGCGCTGGTGGCGCTCGGCACGCCCGAGCAATTGCGTGCCGGCGTGGGAGGCGATTCGCTCACGATTGCCTGTGACAGTCCCGAATCGCTGGCCGTGTCGATCAGCGAGCGCTTCGGCTATGCCGCGACGGTGGTCGACGGCAGCGTGCGGCTCGAACGGCCCGACGCCCACCAATTGATCGCCGCGGTGTGCGAGGCCTTTCCGGGACGCATTCGGGCCATCACGCTTGGCAAGCCCACGCTCGAAGACGTTTTCATTGCCCGCACGGGACATCGGTTCTGGCAAGAGCGAAGCGCGGACGTTTCGGGGCGTGCCCGTTATTTGGGCTGATTCCTTAAAGAGCGGCTGAACGTCAACCCCGGATCATCCGCCGGCGCGCCGGGCATCTTGAAATAAGTTGACGTAATGCGTGATGCGGAGCCAGGCCGGGAAGCCGGCCGGGTCGTTCGCCAGTTCGGGATGCCGCGGGGGGATGACCGGCGCCTCCGGCAGTCCGACGGCCAGATAGTGGCCCCAGGCCACGGCGACCGGAAGTAAAACCAGTACCAGGAACAGCACCATTCCCGACGGACGAATCCCAATGCGCAAGCGGCGATCCGCCGGGAAATGGACCGGGTTCTCTTGGAGCTTTTCTGAAGGCATGGTCAATAGCGTCAATAGCCCGTACTATTCCTGGTCCAGGGGGAACGAGCCCAGACTGCCGTCACACTAACCCGCGGCGCAAGCAAGGCAGGTCGTTACGTCGTTACGCGCCTTGCTTACGCTGCGGGTGTGAGAGCCTGTCCCATAACCGCGAGGCAGGCGGGACGCCTACACCACAATGGCGGTTCGTTACGCGCCTTGCTTGCGCTGCGGGTTAGTGTCGAAGCGGCCCGCTCGCACAACTTTTCCTTGTGGTGGGCGATGCCCACCCTACGAACTATCAATACCTCTGACTTGTGCAACCCCCCGGCGTGATTTTTCCCGGTTTTATTTCCTTCGTCGCGGCCCGCCTCCGTCGGCGCACCTGGGTGTGAGGCCGGGCCGGGTGAAAGCCGCCGGGGAAGGGCAACGACGGGGGTAAGGGGGGCGGAAAAAAACTGTTCCTATTCCATCCCCTCCGCCCCCCGCATCCCCTGAGTGGGCAGGCGGCGTTGCCCGCGGGCCCCCGGCGGCTTTCACCCGGCCCGGCCGGCGCGGTGGCCTACGACGTCCGCGTGGGGGCGTCGCCGGTCGGCGTCGCTTTCCGTGTCGTCTTGCGCCGCGGTATCACCTGGTCTGACGCCAGTCCCGCGACGAATTCGTCGAGGCCGGCATCGGCGATCATGCGCCGCTCGCCCACCCGAAGCGGTTGTGGCTCGGGAAGACCTTCTTCCCGGCAGCCCGGCGGCCGCGGCCGGCATCGTTGTCGGTGCTACGCTCGTGGCTGTGGACGGGGCGCGCGTTGAGCAGCTTGACGTGGCCGAGTTTGTTCACCTGTTGTCGACCAGCAGTGGCAAACTCACGTTGCGATTTCGCCAGGTCGAGGGCCGCTCGCGGGAGCTCGTCGTGCCGAAGGAGGCGGAAGGAAAGCGGAAGAAGACAGGGGGAAGCTAGACGGAGCGGAAAAGGGAGCGGAGTAGAGTCGAGAGGTGGCGCGGTGGTTTAGGTCGAGCCTATCGGTTTCCGGCCCTTTCGTCCGTCGGCGGAAAAAGCCGCTCTTCCCGCATCACCGTGTCGATCGAACCACTCGATTCGCTGGCCATCGTGGGTTCCTCGGGAACGCTCGAACCTCTGTAGGGAACGCGCCCTCCGTGGCGTTCCGTGTCCTGCCCGACGACGTCGCACCAACTGCTCGGAACGCCACGGAGGGCGTTCCCTACAGAACCCAACGCGACAATCCTTGCCCTACAACGGGCCGCCACGATTTAATGGGCCGCCGGAAAAGGTGTGAACGAAGGGCCTTCCGTGGCTACAGCGGCCCTTGCACGCCCAGAAACGCCTCGAGCCGATCGAGAAACGGCGCCTGGTCGGGATGGATCACGCGCCGGGCCTCGTCGAGCGGCAAGAACTCGGCGCGATCGACCTCCCACGAAGCGCAGCGCGGCGCCGCGTCGTCCGGCGCCGCGCCGGCGAAACAGTGGATTCGCTTGTCGCTTTTGCGGTAGTCGATCGAGTCGAGCGATACGAGCGCGTCGCACTGGACCCCCGCCTCCTCGAGCGTCTCGCGGCGCGCCGCGGCTTCGAGTTCCTCGCCTTCGTCGGGAAGGCCCTTGGGAATGCTCCAGGGCTTCCGGCGGTTGTAATTGCCCGAGGGGTGGACCATCAGCACTTCGAGGCGGCCCTCGCGGCGGCGATACAGGAGCGTGCCGGCGGAGTGTTTCATGGGCGATCATCCTTCATTTCTTTCCTCCCGCCAGGCGCGGATCGCGGCGGCGTCGATCGCGGCGTCGTGATCCCGCAGGGCGCGCAACTCCTGCCGCTTCTCGGCCCCGGCGAGCTGCAAAAGCCGCTGGAACGTCAAGGGTGTCGCGCCGCGAATGTTCCGCGCCGCGACGACCTCGGCTAGGTAAGCCGTGCGGTCGCCCATGTCGAGCCGCGCTTCGACGCGGCAGTCGAGCCATCCCAACGCCTCGGTCAAGAGCGGACTTCCGGTGACGGCCGTTTCGATCGGCAGCCCGGCCAGTTTGTCGGTGTCGCGGCCCGACTGCAAGCCGAACCGCCAGACCCAGTCGAGCCGCTCCTCGCCGATCAGGTGCAGACCGAAACCCCCACTCAATTCGATCAGCTCCCAGGTATGATGCCGCGCGGCGACGGCGATCAGCACGCGCGGCAACTCCGGCACGAGCGAGGCATGGCTGATGAACGTGGCGATCAGCCCTCCCCGCCGCGCCCCGGCCCGCGCCGTGACCAGCCACAGTTCGCGGTCGGTCAGCGCGAACAGGTCGCCGGCGGCCGTCTGGCTCATACGATCGAGACTCAAGGTTTCGGCGTCCTCATGCGAAGATCGGCAGTCGGTGGATGGCGTTCCGTGTCCCACCCACGAGCAGACACATCACTACTCTACCCAATTCTCCAAACGCCATCTACCGCATGCAGGGTGGCTGGGGCAGAGCCTTGGCGATGCTCGGCTTCCGCGCACACTCCAGCATTACCGGGGCATCGCTTAGGCTCTGCCCCAGCCACCGGATCGGACCGGATCGATTGTTCCGCGGAATTCTTGGCCTGGAAGCGGGCTTGATTTTTTTTCCGATTTCGCGCGAACCTTTGGGCCGATCGTGCGTCCATAGGGTAGCCGCCGGTGGTTCATATCCCCCGACGGATGCAAAGTTCGCGGGAAGGCAGGTAAAAAAACTGCCGCACATGACGGAACTATTGGAACCTGCGAGTGTTCGAGTTAGAATTAGGGGTGGCGTGTCGCGGTGCGGCGCGTCAGAGTGATCGTTTCTCTCCAAACAGAAGTTTCTCTCCCACAGAGTTTCTCTCCCAACAGCGCGCAGCGCACAGGAATACCGCCATGCGTAGCCTCATTTCAAACCGCACGAATCCGAACGACCTTGGTTACCGCCAGGATCGCCGCGTCGTGGGCGTGATGAATGAGGTTCTTACCGCATTGCGCGTTGGTTTCTCATTCTCCCGGCGCGGCGACGAAGCGCTGGCGGGCTATCGGGCGTGGTTCAAACGCCTGCTGCCCGCCCTGTTTGCCCAGGCCGCCGCGGTCCCAGCCGCCCAGTTTGCCGATTGTCGGTGGGCCGCGACATCCATGTCGCGGACCCTGGGTAGTTTCGGCACGCAAGGTCGTATCGGACGGCACTCCAAGCATGGAGTGCGGCAGGCGACCGTGAGGAAAAGCTGATTCTCGCTTCGGCGAAAACTCCAGCTTGATTTCCTTTCGGAAGCCGGTTCGACGGCCCAGGCCGCTTGACTGAAGGTCCGCTTGTCGCCCCTTCACGCCGCCGCTGGTCCCAAACCATTTTTCGCCGCGCGGCGTTGCGCGGGAAATGGGAAGAGGAGAGAACCCATGACCACCATGACTCACGAACTGACCGAAGACAAGATCCTGCTGATCGACCAGGTGTTGGCCGCCCAGGCGGGCGACCGCGACGCCTTCGGCCAACTGGCCGAGCGCTTCGAGCGGAGCGTCCACGCCACCGCGCTGCGCCGCCTCGGCAACCATGTCGATGCCCAGGAGGTGACGCAGGAGGTGTTCGTGCAGGCGCTGCGGAAGCTGCACCAGTTGCGCGAGCCGGCCTGCTTCGGCGGCTGGTTGCGTTCGATCGCCAACCGGTTGGCCATCAACCGGAGGGTGCGCGGTGGTCCGGTCGTGTCGACCGAAAGCGAGGCGCTCGAAGCGGCCTGCGCCGAGCACGAGACGCCACTGGGACAGGCTCTGGCTCACGAGCGCGAGACCCAGGTCCGGGCCGGTCTCGATCGGTTGGGCCGACTCGACCGTGAGACGCTGGTGGCGTTTTACGTCGACGGCCGGTCGCTGATCGAGATGAGCAATGATTTCGCGTCGCCGATCGGCACCATCAAGCGCCGCTTGCATGTGGCGCGGAAGCGGTTGGCCCGCGAGCTGGAAGAGTTCGCGCCGGTTTGAGTCGCGCATGGCCCGGCCGGACCCGTCGGGTGTCCGGCCGGGCACGGGGGCGAACACGTCCCGGCCACGAATCCCGTCTGCGCTGCAAGCCATTTTGCGCGATCGTGAGCTTCCATGGGCGTGGCGGGCGTGGCGCTACCGCCTTGCCAGCGCGGCGTGGGTTCACCTAGAATGCCGCCGTTGTGGTGCGGGCGTCCCGCCTGCCCGGCCGTTTTGGGATAGGCTCCAATACTTGAGGGACATCAACGTGCGTTGGACCCAGACACTGATCCCCACCCTGAAGGAAACGCCCGAAGGGGCCGAAATCCCCAGCCATGTGCTGATGTTGCGCGCCGGCCTGGTCGGGCAACTGATGGCCGGGGCCTATACCTACTTGCCGCTGGGCCTGCGCGCCTTGAGGAAGGCCGAGCAAATCGTTCGCGAGGAGATGGACCGGGCCGGCGCCGTCGAACTGCTGATGCCCGCCCTCACGCCGATCAACCTCTGGCAGCGAACCGGACGCGCCGAAGCCTTCGGAAACGTGCTGATCCAGTTCCAGGTCCGCCGCCAGAACCGGCAGGTCCACCTGGCCCTGGGGCCTACGCACGAGGAAGTCGTCACCGAACTGGTGTCGCGGCACATTTCGAGCTACCGGCAGTTGCCGATCACCCTGTACCAGATCCAGACCAAGTTTCGCAACGAGGAGCGGCCCCGCTTCGGGGTTCTGCGCACCAGCGAGTTCTTGATGAAGGACGCCTACAGCTTCGATACCTCGGTCGAGGGCCTCAACGCCAGTTACGACAAGATGTACCAGGCTTACTGCCGCATCTTCGCCCGGTGCGGGCTCGACTATCTGGCCGTCGAGGCCGAAAGCGGGCCGATCGGAGGCGACGCCAGCCACGAGTTCATGGTCCTGGCCGACAACGGCGAGGACACCGTCGTCCATTGCCTCTCGTGCGGCTACGCCGCCAACCTCCAGCGGGCCGAAATCGGCCGGCGGGGCTCGGCCGCCGCCGGCGAGACGCCCAAGCCGTTGGCAAAGGTCGACACGCCCCAGGCCGGCAGCATCGACGCGGTGAGCACGCTGCTGGGCTGCCAACCGAGGCAGATGATCAAGACCTTGATCTACATGGCCGACGACAAGCCGTTGGCCGTCTTGATCCGTGGCGACCACGATGCGAACGAGGGTAAAATCCGCCGCGCCATCGACGTCCAAAAGTTGGAATTGGCTTCGCCGGAAGTGGTGCGAGAAGTCACGGGCACGCCGGTCGGCTTCGCGGGGCCGATCGGGCTGACGATTCCCATCTGGGCCGACGATGACGTCGCCTTCGTGGTGAACGCCGTGAGCGGGGCCAACGAGTCCGACAAGCACTTTACCGGCGTGAATCGACCGCGCGATTTCGCCGTGGGCGTGTTCGCCGACCTGCGCAATGCCGGCGACGGCGATCCCTGCCCGCGTTGCGACGGACAGATTTCGTCGCGGCACGCGATCGAGGTCGGGCATGTATTCAAGTTGGGCACCAAGTATTCCGACGCTTTGGGCGCCAAGTTTCTCGACGACCATGAGCGGCAGCACTCGGCGATCATGGGTTGTTACGGGATTGGCGTGAATCGGATCATCGCCGCCCTGATCGAAACGCAGCACGACGAAAACGGCATCCGTTGGCCCATGTCGCTGGCCCCTTACGAAGTGTTGCTCTGCCCCTTGAACGTCAACCAGGCCGACGTGATGCGGGCCACGAAGGCGCTCTACGATGAATTGCAGGCGGCCGGCATCGACGTGCTCTTGGACGATCGCGACCAGCGGCCCGGCGTGAAGTTCAAGGACGCCGACCTGGTCGGCATTCCTCTGCGCGTCGTCATCGGCGGCAGGGGACTGAAGGACGGTCAAATCGAACTCAAATGGCGCTCGAAGGACGATCCCGAGATGATCGCCCTATCCGGCGCCGCCGGCGTCGTCGCCACGCTGGTTCACGCCGAGCGCGCGAAACAACACGCCTGAAGAGGCTCCCCGCTTGCCTATGGGTGGCTAAAAACCCGAATGGCGTGATGATACTTCACGCGGCCAACAATGAGACATTTTGCCACGAGAAAGCGGTGGCTGGTGGGGTGGGCACCGCCCGCCATCGTCGCGGGTCGCCTGGCACCGGCCGACGGCGCCGCAGACTCGTGGTGGGCTGTACTGGCTCGCGAAGTTTGCCGACCCAACTGACATGGACTCGAGCGCTTGCCGACGCCAAATTCGTCGATCGCCATGTCCGCGTAACCTCCCCCGGCTGGCCGAAAAACAGCTTCGTGAAGGATCCCTGCCCGTCGTGTGCGTGAAGAATTAAGGGTCTGGCGCCGGCACAGCGCTCGCGCCTGATCGATCCCGTTATCGAGCCCGTCCAAGTAGTCGCTTGATCGGTGGACCGCGGCGCCGAGCGGGATCCCAGCCAAGGGGCCGTTGCGATCCAATTTCGGCCGATGTCCGCTGCTGTCATGCTACCGCATAATCGGTGTGCTGGCGCACCTCCGGCGGGCGGAACGCCAGGACGATATTGGATTTTGGGATCCCGGCTTGCACCAATTCAGGGGCGATGCCGTGCTCGGTATTGTCGATCTGGATCCACAGCTTGTCGGCCACGATGTCGATGTGGACGAGCGGGTGGTGGACGCGATCCTCGTCGTCCCAGCCCAGGGTTATCAGCGCGAAGCGATCGCGTGGGCGATCAAAGATCGCTTCGCAGGTCAGATCGCCGTGCGCGTAAGGAATCTTAGCGTAGACGTCGAGGATCCTCTCGACAATGTCGGCATAGGCGTTCACGGCAGCCATCGGATGATCTCCCTTTGCCCCGGGTCGAACACAAGCACGCGAAGGTCGTAATCCTCCAGCAGCAACTGCCCGAGCGGTTCGTCGAAAAGCCCGGCGATGCTTTTGGGTATCGCCAGGAACAGCTCGCGATCCGCCTGGCGTCGCTTCATGATCGAGCGGTAAATTAGGTACTGGCCGAGCGCCTTTTCCAAGTCGTCGACCACCGACGGGCCGAGGAAACTCTTGATCTCCACGGCAATGCGGTTCCCCGGCTTCTCAGCGGCGATGACCCGTTCCGCGCCGAGGTCGACGTAGTAATCCTTCTCGCCGCGTAAGCCCACGCTACATGCCGCTTTTCCGGTAGCTCTGCTTGGCCGGTTTCCGCGTTGCCTTCACGGCCCTCCCAATGTCGACCTGGCGCGTGTTCTTCCGCCGGCTGCCCGGCGTGCTGCGGCCCTCGGCGACGTACCTCTCCAAGAGCTTCGTAAGCCGCGCGACCACCTGGGGGTGTTCGCCCTGGACGTTGTTCCGCTCGCCAATGTCGGCGGCCAGGTCGTAAAGCTGGACTGCCGGCAGTTCACTCGCCTCGACGCTGCCGGGCGTGGGCTTGCTCCAGCCGCCGGAGTCGGGGCAGAGTGCAAGCTTCCACTTCCCTTGCCGAATCGCGAACGAGCCGTTGACCGAGTGGTGGACCACCGCCTCGCGCAGCGGCGCCACGGCTTGGCCCAGCAAGGCCGGCAGCAGGCTCACACTGTCCTCTCCCGCGTCGTCGGGCAACTTCGCCCCGAGCAACTCGGCGCAGGTGGCCATCAGATCGGTGAGGCAAATCGTCTGATCGCTTTTCGTGCCGGGCTTGACCTTGGTGGGCCAGCGGACGATGAACGGCACGCGGTGCCCGCCCTCGAAGATGTCGGCCTTGTGGCCGCGGAAGACATCGTTGGGATTGTGCCCCTGGGCCAGCAACTCGTCAAACTTCGCCATCGGCGAGCAACCGTTGTCGCTGGTGAAAATCACCAGCGTGTTCTCGGCCAAGCCGTGGCGATCGAGGGCCTCGATCACTTCGCCCAGGGCCGCGTCGGTCTGCATGACGAAGTCGGCATAGGGGTTGATGGCACTCTTTCCCCGCCACGATCCGGTCGGGGCGATCGGCGTGTGCGGGCTGGCCAGCGGCAGGTAGAGAAAGAACGGCCGGCCGGAATTGGCCTCGGCCGCGCGCCGGCCGATGGACTCGACGGCCTTCGCCGTGAGCGTCGGCAGCACGTCGATCGCCTCGAAGTCGGCGGCGGCCGGCCCTTTGCGAGTGGCACCGCCTTCGCGGCCGAGCATCATGGGGAACTGCTTATCGACCGTGGGGACGATCGTCACACGGTCGTTCTCGATGAACGTGTAGGGCACCATGTCGAGCGAGGCGCTGATGCCGAAGTAGTGGTCGAAGCCGACCGAGTTCGGCCCTTCGGCGATGGCCCGCGTGAAATCGACGTTCCAGCCGTCGGCGCCGTTTTCAATGCCGTCGCCGAACTTCGGCGCAGCGGGCTTGAGCGGCCAGTTCATCCCCAGGTGCCACTTGCCGAAGGCGGCCGTGTGGTAGCCATGCTGCTTGAGCAATGCCGCGACCGTCAGCCTGCCCGGCTCGATGAGCCGCGGGCTGTGCCCTCCTTGCACGCCCTGCTGAAGCCGCGAGCGCCAGGCGTAGCGGCCCGTCAGGATGCCATAGCGGCTGGGCGTACAGACCGACGAGCCGGAGTGCGCATCGGTGAAAATCATTCCGGCCGCGGCCAGCCGGTCCATGTTCGGCGTGGCGATCTTCCCATCGGGGTTCAGGCACCTCACGTCGCCGTAGCCCAGGTCGTCGGCGAGGATGTAGACGATGTTGGGCTTTTGGGTCGGCTCAGCCGCGCGCGCTGGCATGAGATACTTGTCGAACCAGTCGGCCAACAGCGGCAAGCGCTCGGTGAACGCCGGACCGCCGTGATCGCCACCGGCGACCGCCGCCAACTCGGCCGCCACGCCCGCCGCGTTGAGCTTGTCGATGATCAACTCGGCCTGCTGGATCGGCACCAGTTTGTCGGCGTCGCCATGAACGATGAGCGTGGGCGGATCGTCGGCGGAGACGTGGCTGACGGGCGAAATCGAACGGCCGATTTCGAGCACGCGCGCTTCGTCGTCGATCCGCTCGAAGCGCTTGGTTTCGGGTCTGAATTCGTTGAAGTCGAACGGCGCGCGGTAATCGGACAGCGTGCCGCGGCCCAGCGCGATTTTGCCCGGCTCGCCGTAATTCAAGAAATCGGTCGGCGGATAGAGGCAGGCGACGGCCTGCACGCGGCTCGACACGCGCTCGATCGGGTCGTCCGCATCGGCCTTGCCGAGGTCGCCGGCCATGCCCTGCATCAGCGACAGGTGCCCGCCGGCCGAGCCGCCGGTGATGCCAATTCGCCCCGGATCGATCGGGTAGTCGGCGGCGTGAGCGCGGATGAAGCGGACGGCACGCCCGATGTCGGCCACGGCCTCGGGAATGGTGAAGCGGGGCTGGCTGCCGTGGACCACCGCGAACACCGTGTAACCGCGGTTCAAGAGCTCGCTGAACGCCCCAGTTGGGATTCGGTCGTGGCCCGAAAACCAGCCGCCGCTAACGACGAAGACCACACCGGCGCCATTGGCCTTCGCGCGGGGCTTGAAGACGTCGAGCGTGAGCGCCATGCCGTGCTTGCGGCCGTAGATCACGTCTTCGGTGCGGTCGTAGTTGGGTCCGTCGGCCGCGCGGCCGACGGCGGGCGCCATGGCCGAGCAACTGACGGCCCAATAACCGGCGAATAGCAACGTCGCAAGCCAACATTTCATCGGTCGTCTCCTGGTGCGGGCTCAGGGATGGTAAACAACGGCGCGCTTCAAGGCTAGGATCGTCATATTCGGTTCTGTAGGGAACGCCCTCCGTGGCGTTCCGTGAAGCCGGTGCGACATCGTCTGGCATGACACGGAACGCCACGGAGGGCGTTCCCTACAGAGTCGGTCCCGTCTTCGCCTCCTAGCCTTGAAGCAAGCCGCCCGCGGTAGGAACAAGTCTAACCGCCCGGGTCGCGGTCGTCCAACGCTTCCATGTCGAAGACGTAGATCGTCCACCCCAGTACGGCTTTCGGCCGGTGGCGGCGGAACTCGATGTAAGCGTCGGGGTCTTCGAGCCAATAGGTCGGGTCGCCGTTGACGAGGTACGTCAGTCCCCAGAGGAAGTTGGCGCTGATCGCCACATGGCGGTGCGCCGGGCTTTGGCCGGGGAGCAGCGGAGTGTAGCGAACGCCATACACTTCAGGTCGGACACGGCCGAAGTAGGCGAGATCCACTTCGTCGATTTTCTCGCTCTCCATATAGCGGCGCAGCGTAATGAGATCCTGACCCCAATCGAGATTCGAGTCGAGCAGGTACTTGTGGCCGTTGGCCGGGCCGCCGCCGGCGAGGTTGAAGTAGGCCAGGTAGTTCGGCCAGGTCGAAAGCGAAACGGCCAGCATCGCGATGGCGCCGACCACGAGCGCCCAAGCGGTACGGTTCGAGGAGCAAGGAGAAAGGAGAAAGGAGAAAGAACGTCCCTTGGTCTCCGTTTCGATATGCCGTTGTCGCCAAACCGCCAGTCGGCCAATGCCAACGGCCATGAGCGGCTCGATGAACAACACGTAGCGCACGCCGATGTTCTTGTGCCTGGCGAGTGAGAAGAAGACGAACAACGTCGCCGCCGTCGCGATCCATATCGCGTCGCGGCGATCGAGACGGCGGGCGCGGAACAACGACAACAGCAGCAGCGACAGCACCGGCAGCGGCGTTTTGACGAGCAGGGCGACGAGGTAGTATTGATAAAAGCCGGTCTCGTTGAACTCGCCCAGCAGGTAAGCGGCATACCCGCCGTCGGCCCATTGGATGTCGATGCCGCGAAAGTAGAAATACGGCAACGGAACCGGCAGCCAAGCGGGCAGCCACTGTTGCGCGAGCGTGAGTTGATGGCTTTGAAAACGAAACTCGCCCAGCGGCGTCAATGAGCCGTCCCCGAGAAAGCCGAGGTGTACCACCAGGATGCCCACGACCAGCGCCGCGGACAGGGCCGGCCAGATCGACTTCCACGAGGTGCTCGAATCTCGCCCGGCGGAGCGCAACCGCTCGGCGAGCTGAATGGCCAACGTGATCGCGGGGAAGATCACGAATAACAGCAGCCCCGTGAGCTTGCACAATGCGGCCAGGCCGAGTGCGAGTCCCAACACCGCGGCAAGGGTCCAGCCGGGTCGCCGCAGCAACCCATCGAAAGCCCACAGCGAGCCGACGACGGCGCAGGCCAGATAGATGTCGGGCGTGATCAGCGGCCCGTGGGCCAGCAGGTTCGGCGACAAGCAGGCGAAGGTCGCGGCCACCAGCCCGGCGGTTGGGCCGTAAAGGTCGCGCGCATAACCGTAGGTCAGGCCGCAGGTGGCCAGCAGGCAGGCCAAAGAGACGAGCCGGCCCAAAAGGAAATAGCCGTGATAGTTCAAAGCGTTTTCACGCATGAACTGCCCGCCACACTGCCAGGAACTGGTGTAGGCCGCCATGAGCGTCGTGTCGAAAGCAGCCGACGTCCATGAAACCGGCAGCGCCGCCAGCACGATCGATAGCAGGTGCTCGCCGCCGGCCAGATGCAAGTCGCCGGTTCGCAAGATCGCCAGCCCGTGCGGCAGGGCCTGGAACTCATCGACCGTCACCGATTTTTGCGCCGCGGAGCCGGCGGCCAAGCAAAAAGTGGTCAAGAGCAGCAAGCCCAGACAGAACTTGCCACGCTTGCCGTGGGCCAGCGCGTCGAGCCGAGAGGAAAAAGGAGAAAGGAGAAAGGAGAAAGGAGAAAGCGGCCGCGTTTCCGCCATGCTCCGATTCACTTTGTTCTTTTTCCTTTTCACTTTCCTCCTTTCTCCTTTTTTTCAGATCGGTTCGCCGTTCCAGCGCACGAAACCTTCCATCGCGAAATACTCGGGCAGGCCGAGTCGATTGTAGGTGTCGGCGGTGTGCCGGTTTCGTTCCTCGGCCCGCTGCCAGAATTCACGGCTGTCGCCGCCGGGGAACAGCGCGGTGTCTTTCTGCGACTCGTGCCGGAAGATGGCGTCCTTCTTGCGCTGCAAATCACGCGGACTGAGCGGCACGGCGATCTCGATCTCGTGCGGCGCCCACTCCTGCCACGCGCCGCGGTACAAGAGCGCCTCGGGCCGCCGTCCGCTGGAGGCATGCAACTCGTTGAGAGCCCGGAAGATCGCCTCGGCGCAGACGCGGTGCGTGCCGTGGGGGTCCGAGAGGTCGCCGGCGACGTAGACCTGCTGTGGATCGACGCGCTCGATCAGCTCGCGAATGATCCGCACGTCGTCGTCGCCGACGGGGTTCTTGGCGATCGTTCCGGTGCGATAGAAAGGCAGGTCGAGAAAGTGCAGGTGCTCCTCGCGGCAGCCGCAGACGACCGCGCCCGCCTTGGCCTCGCTCCAGCGGATGAGGGCCTTGATGGCCAGCACGGCTTCGCAATCGGCCTCGCCCGGTCCCTTGCGCGCCAGGGCCTGATGCACGTTCCGCTCGACGGCCAGCGACTTTTCCTGGTCGATGCCGAAACGGCGGTTGAACTCGGCCACCAGGTCGGCCACCTGCTGGGCGTCGTGGTCGAAGACGGCGATGTTGCCGCTGGTCATGTAGGCCACATGCACCTGGTGCTGGTCCTCGACCAGTCGAATCAGGGTGCCGCCCATGCTGATCACGTCGTCGTCGGGGTGCGGGCTGAAGCAGACGATCCGCTTCGGCTCTCGCCCGCCCGGATGGTACTCGATCGTATCCATCATCCAGCGAAAGACGCGATGCGCCACCTTCTGGGTCGGACCGTGATGGCGGAGCAACTGGTGCAAGTTGTGCTCGCGCAGATCCTGGTCGTCGAGCTTCAAAAGCGCCTTCCGCGTGACCTCGGAAAGCCAGAGCACGGCCTGTTTGATCAGCGCGTCGGTCCACTCGACGTTGCCCAGCACCCAGGGCGTCGCGACGCCGGTCAATTGGCCGGCGGCCGCTTCATCGAGCAGAAACGTGCTGGCGGCGTGGTCGCGCAGAAAACTGGCGGGCACGCGTTCGCCGGCCGGGCCTTCGACCGCGTCGCGAACGATCGAGGCCTTGTGTTCGCCCAGGGCGATGAGGACGATCCGCCGGGCTTCGAAGATCGTGCCCAGCCCCATCGTGATCGCGTGCTGCGGAACATTCTCCTCACTGAAGAAGTCGCTGGCGGCGTCTTTGCGGGTGATGGGGTCGAGCGTCGCCAGCCGGGTGCGGCTGTTTCGGACGCTGAAGGGCTCATTGAAGCCGACGTGCCCGTTACGGCCGATCCCCAGCAGCAGCAGGTCGAGACCGCCCGCCCGCTCGATGTCGTCCTCGTAGCGGCGGCAATGGTCGTCGACCTCGTCGGCGGGCACGGTGCCGTCGGGAATGTGAATCTGGTCCGCGGGGATATTCACATGGTCGAAGAAGTGCTCGCGCATCCAGCGGTGGTAGCTTTGCAACTGGCCGGGCTGGAGACCGTAGTACTCGTCGAGGTTGAAGGTCACCACGCCCGAGAAGTCGAGCCCTTCGTCGCGGTGCATGCGAATCAGCTCGCGGTAGACGCCAAGCGGCGTCGATCCGGTCGGCAGCCCCAGCACGGCGTGCTGGCTGAACGCGTTTCGTTCGCGGATCACGGCGGCGATCGACTCGGCCACATGGCGCGACAGGTCGCGATTGTTATCGAAGATATAGCACGGGATCTGGGTGCCCGCCACGCGCCGGGCGGCCGGCGAGCCGGTGGCAATCGCAGTGGTTCGCATGGGGGAGAGGGATAGTTGAAAGTCAAAAGTAGAAAGTGAAAGGTTGCGAATGGGTCAAAGTAGCAGGCACACTCCGCTGTGCCGTGGCTTGGCGAGGGGGGGCGTTAGCCCCCCGGTCAACCCATTCTTCTAGAGAGTATGACGCATTCGAGGAGGAAATTCCACCGGGGATGGGGGAAACCGGCCACCTGAGCTTGTCGCCGTGACGGCCCTGACCGCATGTGAATTGGCCCTGGGCGGACGCCAGGAGTTGCTGGAGCACGCCGATGGGGCGAGTTCGGTCGACGAATTCTGGGCGAGAATCGAACCGGTGCTGCGAATGCGACTCGCGCGGCGGCACCGTCGCAGGCGTCTGGGCGAGTTGATCGGGGAGACGAATCCCTCTCGGCGGTTCATCGCCGTCGTGGCACTGCTCCTGGGTCGACCGGCGCCCGGCCCGTCCGGTTTCGGCTGGCTGGGGCCAAAAGGAAGCTGGCACACTGACGCCTCGCCATCCGACGCAAGCGACGTGTTGCGGCGACTGAAGGCTTGGGATGCGGCGCGCCGCGCCGCCCAGATCCGCCGACCGGCGGCGGCGCTCGCCGTGGCGTGTGCGTTGAGCGTCTACCTCTCGATCCGCGTGGGCCGCCAGGCGGCGGAACTGGCCGACGCCAGGCGGAAAGTCGAGCAGGTTGAGTACCGTGCCCGTAATAACCCGGATCCCCAGGCGGCGGAACTGGCCGACGCCAGGCGGAAAGTCGGCGAAGGCGGCGACCAATTGGCCGAGGCCAAGTTGACAATCGCCTCGCAGGCGAAGCGAATTACCGAATTGGAACGCCAGGTGGCGGGCGCGCCGCCAGCGGCGAGCGGCGCCGGCACACCGAGTGCCGACAAGGCCACGGATGAGATCGGCAGGCAAGCCAGGAATGCCTGGGAGGAAAAATTCACCGTCAAGCACCCGTACCAGGCGAACGACGTCACGAAGCTCTACGAATCGTGGCGGACCAAGGAGCCAGCCGTCGCGGGGCGGATCAAACAGTGGTTCACGAGCATCGAAGCGCTCCAGCGGCGAATGTTTCGTTCCCGGCCGCATGAAGTGCGGCAACGATGCGATCGAGGGCCAGGGAGGGTGCGACGTATTCGCTCATCGAAAGGTGGAAACCGCCGGTGGCGAGGTTACAATGCGGTTGATCATACCGTCGCCAATGTAGCGATGGCACGGGGCAAGTCGAAGACCGAGAGGAACTCATGGAACTGGCCTACGCATTCTTGGCGAACACAGCCGGCCAACTTCAGGACGGACGGCTTTGCATTTTTGGAGCGGGCGTCGACGGCCTTGAGGCGAGTTCGTTGCCCTACGTCGGCCCGCCACTGGCTTTAGTGGCCCGGTTGCTCGTGCGGCCGGGCGAACCGAGCGCCGGGCACAAGTTTCGGGTCGACCTGACGGCGCCCAACGGCGAGCGCTCGCCCATGAGTGAGGACTTGGAGTTGAACGCGAAACGAAGTGGTCTAAACCCCGAAGGGCCGGCCGGGGCGAACATCGTCGCGAACCTGATCGTTGGATTTCGGGAACCGGGGGCGTATCAGTTCCACCTGGTCGTTGACGGGGCCGAGACCTTGGCTTTGGCGTTCTTCGTCAAGGCTCCGGCCTCCAACGGTCCCATCGCGGAAGCAAGACCGAGCGTCGAGGGGGATGTCTACGGCGGCGACGCGGCATCGGTCATGGAAGCCGATCTGGAAGACGCGGCGGACCTGGAGGAGCTCAAACGGCTTGTTCCTTCGAACGCGCGGCTGTTGGCTTTGGCAGCCAAGCGCTCCCCGCCGCCCGAATGGTTTGAACACGAAGAAGAGTCGCCGTTCTGAGTGGAGTCGAAGCGATGTCGGCGATCGTGCAAGGCCGTGTCGTCTGGGCACTCTTGACAAGCCCCGACGGCAAGACCACGAAGAGACGCCCCGCAGTCGTGCTTACCCCCACGGAGGAAATCAAAGACGACGAGCCTTTTGCCGTGGTCGCCGGTTCCACGAGAATTGACGATCCGCTTCCCCCGAACAAAGTCATGCTGCCCTGGAACCGGGAGGGAACCACCAAATCCCGACTTCGGAAACCAACCGTCGTCGTGTGCGACTGGCTTTGTTCGATTCGCGAGCAGGACGTAATTCAGTTCGGAGGCGTATTGTCGGCCAAGCTGATGGTCGAAATCGCAATGCGCATCGACACCGCCAAGACGCCGTAACTGACTCTCACCACTCACCACTTCCCACTTCCCATGAACCAACCTGAACCACCAAAACTCGGATGGGGGCCCTGGGCGGTCGTTGCTGTGCTCGCCCTGGCCACGGTCGCGTATTTGAATTGGAGACCCACCGACCCGCCGCCGCCGGGGACGCCGCCGCTTCGGCGCAGCTCGAAGAACTTCGCGACAAGGCCGCCCGGCTGCAAGCCGAAGGGAAGTGGCCTGAGGCCCAGGATGCCTGGGACAATCTCTTGAAAAAGTCGCCCGCCGGCGACGGCGGCGCCGATGACGCTTCGCCGCGAAGCGCAACAAGCCGCTGCCGAACTTCATTCTGCCTCTGCTGATGATTGTGCAGATGCTCTTCAGCGTGCAAGTCGCCGGCGTCGTGACGTGGCAGGAGGCTTTAAGCCCGTGGTCCGCTTGCTCCTTTCTCCTTTCCTTAACCGGGCCAAAGATGCGTGGACAGGTGTTCGAGCACAGCGTAGAATGGTATAGAGTACCCGCACTTTGAGGGCACCGTTCGGGAGTTCGAGCCGATGTCGATCATTCCCCCCATCTCACCGACTTCGAGCGGCACGCGCGAGGTCATCTACCCGACTGGAGACGGCCGTCCTTTGGCAGAGACCCCCGTCCACCGCGACAACCTGGTGATCACGATCAAGATCCTCGAGCGAAAATTCGCCGAAGACCCGATGGTTTACGTCTCCGGGAACATGCTGATGTTCTACGAACAAGGCAACAAGCACCGGCACGTGGCTCCCGACGTGTTCATGACTCGCGGCGTGCCGAAGGAAAAGCCGCGAAAGAGCTACTTCGTTTGGGAAGAAGGGCGCGGCCCGGACTTGGTGATCGAGCTCACCAGCAAGTCGACTCGCAAAGAAGACCTTGAGACCAAGCTTAGGTTGTACCGCGACACATTGCATGTGAGCGAGTATTTCCTCTTTGATCCATATGCCGAATACCTCCGCCCGCCCTTGAAGGGCTTTCGCCTGGACGGCACCGAGTACGTTCCCGTCGAATTGGACGCCGGACGGTTGAAAAGCGATGTGGCCCGCGTGGAGTTCGAGGCGCACGGCATGGACCTATGGGTCTTCGATGCGGACACCGGCGGCAGGCTGTTACGCGATACGGAAGCGCGGGACGTGGCCGAGGAACAACTCGCCGAATCGCGCGCGGAGCTCGTCCGGGCCGAGGCGGAGCGGGAGCAATTGGCCGGCGCCTTGGAGACGTCCCAATCCGAAATAGAACGATTGCGGCGCGAGTTGGACGCGTTGCGGCGCCGGCAGCCGTGAGCGCGGCGACACGGCCCACGTCGGATCTTCCTCTCGGAGTGGCGATCGCCGCCAATCCGTACAGCGGACGCAAGCAAAATCGCCGGCGCGTCGAGGCGCTGGCGACGGCGCTGCGAGAGGCGGGGCTGGAGCCACGGCTGATGTGGGGCCGCGACGAGCTCGCCGCCGCCGCGGGCGATGGGAACTTCGCCAACGACTATCGCGCGGTGGTGGCGGCCGGCGGCGACGGCACGCTCAACCGCGTGATCAACCACCCCATCGCTGTGCCGCTGGCGATGTTTCCCTTGGGCAACCAGAATCTCTTTGCGCGGCAGTTCGGCCACAACGACGATCCGGCGGCGATGGCGGCCATGATCGCCGCCGGCAAGTCGACAACGATCGACCTGGGGCGCGCGGCGGGGCGGCTGTTCAGCATCGTCGCCAGCGCGGGCTTCGACGGCGACGCCGCCCATCGCCTGGCCCATTGGCGAGAGCGGAAGGAGGGGCGGCTCAAGCGCGTTCGCAGCCTGAGCTACGCCCGCCCGATCATCGCTTCGGCTTGCCGCTATCGCTATCCGCTGATGGAGGTCACGGCCGACGGCCGGCACATGCGCGGCGCGCTGGTGATGGTCTTCAACCTGCCGCAATACGCCGCCGACTTGCCGCTGGCCGCCGACGCCGTGGCCGACGATAGCTTGCTCGATTGGCTGGTGTTTGAAAAGCCCGGCAGCCTGCGGCTGGCGGGCTATGCCCTATCGGTCTGGCTCAAGCGGCACCGCCGCCGCCGCGACGTGTTCCACGGCCGGGCCCGCCGGATCGAGCTGTCCTGCCCGGTGCCGGTGCCCTTGGAAATCGATGGCGAGGCGGCCGGTTTCGCGCCGCTGTCGATCGAGGTCGTGCCCGCCGCGCTGCGGGTGATCGTGCCGGAATGAGGAGAAAGGAGAAACGAGAAAGAAGAAAGGATCTCGTTCCCACGCTCCGCGTGGGAACGGCCCATCGGCCGCTCCGCGGCCCGTGGACGAGGAGCGTCCCATCGTGCGTTCCACGCGGAGCGTGGGAACGAGGGTACTCTTTAACTCACAGCGTCGGCCCAATACTCCAGGGGGCGAACTCTTCTTCACCGACGCCAAGCAGCTCGCTCTTGGTCTTCTTGCCGCCGGCCACGTCGAGCACCATCTCGAAGATCCGCCGGCCGACGTCCTCCAGCGGCGTGCCTTCGAGAATCACGCCGGCGTTGAGATCCATGTCGTCGATCATCCGCTCGTACATCGGCGTGTTCGTGGCGATTTTGATCGAAGGGGTCGGCTTGCAACCGAAGCAACTGCCTCGACCGGTGGTGAAGGCCATGACGTTGGCGCCGCTGGCGACCAGTCCGGTCACGCTGGCTGGGTCGAAACCGGGCGAATCCATGAACACGAACCCCTTGGCGGTGATCGGTTCGCCATAGAGATAGACGCCGGCCAACGCCGTCGATCCCCCTTTGGCGACCGCGCCCAGCGATTTTTCGTAGATCGTCGTCAGCCCGCCGTCCTTGTTCCCCGGCGACGGGTTGTTGTTCAGTTCGACGCCGAACAGGGCCGCGTAACGTTCCCACCAGCGGATGCGTTCGACCAGCTTTTCGCCGATGGCGCGAGTGCGGGCGCGGCGCGTCAGCAAATGCTCGGCGCCGTAGACTTCGGAGGTTTCCGCCAGAATCGTGGTGCCGCCGGCGGCGACGAGCAGGTCGCTGGCGACGCCCAGGGCCGGGTTGGCGGTGATACCTGAGTTACCGTCGGACCCGCCGCAATTCAGTCCTAGCAGAATCTCACTGGCCGGAATCGGCACGCGGCGCACGTCATTGACGGCCGGCAGCATGCTCATGATCTGGCGGTGGGCGGCCTCGATCGTCTTGGCCGTGCCGCCGCAATCCTGCATGCTCAAGATAGGCGGCGGCTTGCGGGCCGTGCCGTTGATCTGCACGAGCCCCGAGTTTTCGACCAGGTAGGGCATGGCCGCCGTTTCGCAGCCTAGCCCGATCAACAGGTAGCCGCCGACGTTGGGGTGTTTGGCGAAGCCGGCCAGCACGCGGTTGAGTTGCTGATGATCTTCGCCGCCGTACTGCAGGCCGCAGCCGCCTTTGTGGGTCAACGGGAGAATGCCGTCCACGTTGGGAAATTGCGCCAGTAGCGATTTGTCGAATCGCTGGGCCACGTACTTGCTGACCGAGGCTGAGCAATTCACGGTCGAGATCACCGCCAGGTAGTTGCGCGTGCCGGCCTTGCCGTCGGCGCGGCGATAACCGTGGAAGGTGCGGCCCTCGACCGCCGCCGGGTCGGCCGGTATCTCGGTGGCGTATTCGTAATGGCGGGTGAAGCTGCCGGCCTCGATGTTATGGGCGTGAATCCAATCGCCCGGCTCGATCGTCTCGGTGGCGAAACCGATGGTCTGACCGTAGCGAAGTACGCGATCGCCCTTGCGGATATTTTCCAAGGCGATTTTATGGCCCATCCGCACGGCCCCGCTCAAGGTCACCGTCGCGCCGCCGGCCGAGACCTGCGCCGCCTGGGGCAAATTGCGGATCGCCACGCAGACGTTGTCGTCCGGGTGCAAGTGGACTACGTCGGTCGTCGGCGAAGCAGTGGCGGGCATGCGTTGCGTCCTGGCTGGGAAAGAAGTCGAGAAGCGGCTACTGGCAGCATACCGAGTAGTCGCCGGGCGTGCAAATCGTCGGGCACGCTTTGCACGGGGTGTGTCGCATCGCCCCCTTGGCAAAGTGACCGACGTAACGGCATGCTCAAGCGGTTCCGTCCCGGGAACGCGCGGGGCCGTCGGCCGCTGTGTGGACCTCTGATCACACTAACCCGCGGCGCAAGCAAGGTAATACGGGGCAGGTGGGCCGTTAAAAAGGCGTAGCCGTGCTGGGGTTCGGCCAGTATCATTGAGAAAGGCGGGTCGACTCCGCGGGCGGCAAACGGAGGTAGCGATGGACGTATTCACCGTGACGAAACCGGGCGGCACTAAGAACTACGAGTTCGAGGCGTACACGCGTCTGCTTGAGGAAATCGGCGTCGACGTGGCGAACATTGCAAGGGTTCCTGAGCCGGGAGCGGACAGGCGCTGGCTCTACACTTGGCGGCGCAAGCAGGAGGCCGAGGGATTTGCGCGAGGCATTGTATAATCCAGCGAGCGGCGGACCGGTGCCGCAAGACGCCCCAGCGGCCCTCAGCCGAGCGGATCGGACAATGTGATCGTTTATATTTGGGGAAATAAAACGGCTGACAACTTTACGCCCCGTCCGGGCAAAGACACCGTCGGCCGGCCAGGGCAACAGCCTGGGTTATCGGCATCGCAGATTATCCCGCCCCGCGGAAAAGCACAGGGTATCGACATTAACAAGCTCAAGCCACCACTAAAGGTCTTTCCCGACGACACGCAGCAAGGCGGAACCCCGGGACATTATGCGATCGCTCCGGCAGATGCCACAGGCAAGGTTGACGCCAAGAGCTTGGCAGACTGGGCGATCTCGCGTGGCTCCGGCCAGGTTCACGAGCTCACGCAGATATTGTTCGATGCCGTCGTGGACGTGAATGCCAAAGGGAGTGCCAAATGACTCCGGCCGTCGCGACTTCTTACCCACCGTTCGCGCTAACGGATGATTTGGATCGACTCGCGGCATCGCCTGAAGAACCAGGCATTACTCCAGAGTTTTGGCCCGAGTTGCATTCGGAAATCCAACGACAACTCGCGTTGCTCGAAGGCGAGGTTCGCCGACAAGTCCCCGGAGTTCGGGTGGTTGGGGGTCGCACGCGCGGCGAGCAGTTCTGTCTCTTTTCCTACCTCACCTTTTCGATGCCCGACAGCGACATCGACCCTGTCGTGGTTGGGATCACTTTCACGCCGTCAGACGAGGGAGTGACAGTCGAGGCCGACGTCAGCGGTGAACGGTTCGGCGATTTGATTTCAACGGTGTACCGCACGACGGTTGGCAATTCCACGCACGAGTTACTGGCGGCGGCGTGCGATTTTGCGCGGGAGCTCGGCGGTTCGGTCGATGCGATTCGCGGTGCTCTCAACGACGCCTCTCGCCGAGTCGGCTGATCTTATGAACCGAGCAGAAGCACGCAGCACAACGCCGACACCGGGCTTGCCGTTAAAAGAGAAGGAAGCCTTTATCCGAAGTGCGCTATCCTCCATGGCGACCCACACGTTCGGCTTCATCTGCAGTGTGATCGGCGTGTCCGATCGAACGACCGGGCGGCATTGCGGCTCGGCTCTTAGGTGCAGACTCGATGGCAGACGGGCCATATTGACCGCCCTGCGCGTCATTGAGGAGGCGAAGAAGGAACCGCGGGGCATCGCCATTTCGACCGGATACGGTGAGCCACCCTTTGTCGTCCACGGCCCGGTCAACATTGACTCGCTTGCCGACCTGGCTGTTTATTTCTTGCCGGACGAGTACCGATGTTCCGATTCGGCCTTTTGGTCCTCGAAGCGAATCGAACATTCCCCGGACAAACTGGCCACGGACTACCTGTTCCTGCACGGCTTCCCAGGAAAGACAAGCGATTCGTCACAGCTTCTGCGCGGCGTCGTCAATAAGTCACTTCCGTATGGGGCCATGCAGCGATTGGAGAACCTGCCGCCGAATCTGCAATCCTTTCAGTTTGGCGTCGAATACGACCCAGTTGGGATGGTGAACGAAACGGGGGCCGCACAAGATCTCGTCGATCCCCACGGTTTGAGCGGCAGCCCTGTCTGGCGAATTGGCATCAGTGGCCGGTCTTCGCGCGAATGGCGCCCCGATGACAGCCTGCTCGTCGGAATCCTGACCCAGTGGAGCCCAAGCAACAAGGTCTTGATTGCCACATCGACGGAGAAGTTGCCGCCGGATTGGTGAGCCAGCGAGCCAACGGCCAACGCGCCCGCGGCTCCCGCGACGGCCGGGCCGGCGCTAGGCTGGAACTCAACGAACTCCTCTGGGTAATGCGATAGGTCGAGCCGCTCCTCGTCTGGAATCGGGCGTATGCTCCAATTCCGCATGGCCAGCGCGCCGAACAGAATGTCGATCGGTTTGCCGTCTTCGTCCTTGCCGATGCGATCGATGACGTGGGCGAACGTTCCGCGTGGATCACGCACGGGCTTGGCGGCGTCGGGCCATTCCGAGCCGGGTTGTCGCCTTTCGCTCCGCGAAAGAACGCGCTTTCGCGGAGCGAAAGACGACAATCTCGATCCGGGCAAGCGAGTCATCGGCGTCTCTTCATTTCAGTTTGTTCTGAAAGACCGTGCGAACTTTGTCCACCTTGGGCTGAATGATCGCCGCGCAATAGGGCCGCTGTGGGTTGTCGGCGAAGTAGTTCTGGTGGTAATCCTCGGCGGGGTAGAACTGGGAAAACGGCGCGATCTCGGTCACGATGGGTCGGCCCAGCCCGCCCGACTCGTCGAGCTTCCGCTTGATGTGCTCCGCCACCCGCCGTTGCTCGTCGTTGTGGTGGTAGATGACCGAGCGGTACTGTGTTCCCTCGTCGTTCCCCTGCCGGTTGAGCGTCGTCGCGTCGTGCGTTTTCCAGAAGACATCGAGCAACTCGGCGAACGAGATCAGCTTGGGGTTGAATTCAACCTGGATCACCTCGGCGTGGCCCGTGTCGCCGGCGCAGATATCGCGGTACGTGGGGTTCTTCATGTGGCCGCCGCTATAACCGGAGACCACGCGCTGAACGCCCTTCAGTTGCTGGAACACGGCTTCGGTACACCAGAAACAGCCCCCACCGAACGTGGCCGTTTCGAGCCCTTCGTTGGCCTGGCCGGTTTCCGGCGGGGGCGCCTGTGTTGGTCGCGCCGTTCGTTCGCCGGGCTTAGGGGCATCGGTCATGTGAAATGTTCCTCTCGCGATCGTGGCCCTCAAACGGGCCGTTGTTTCTTTTTCCGCAGCGACTCCGGGTTGTCGGCCTTGCCCAGCAACTCGAACAGGAACCGGCTGGGGATCGTATCGCGCGGTTTTCCCCATTGGTTCCGCGAGAGCGAAAGGGTCAGCGTCAGCTTGTCCTTGGCCCGCGTGACCCCAACGTAGCACAACCGCCGCTCCTCGTCGATTGCCGTCCCCTCCGCCGCCAGGGAACGCCCCTTCGCCGCCAGCGAACGATGGTGTGGCAACAGTCCCTCCTCCATGCCCACCAGGTAGACCTGGGGAAACTCCAGCCCCTTGGCACTGTGCAAGGTCATCAGCACGATCGCGTTCTTGGCCAGCTTCGATTCCTTGTCGTCTTGCTCGTCGCGGCCCGCCAAGGCCACGTCGTCGAGAAAGCCCGCCAACGTGGGCTCTTTCGCTCGCTGCTGGTAGCCGGCCAGAGCATTGACCACTTCCTCGACCGAGTTCCAGCGGGCCAGTTGGTCGGCCGGCTCCTTGTAATGCCGGTTGATCTCGTCCTGGTAGCGAACCGCGTGAATGAGGTCGGCCACCACGCCGGCCGGAGGCCCGCCCTCCAGCCTTCGGCGATAGTCCTCGATGAGCGTTCGAAACGTGCCGACCGCCTCGACGGTCGCCACCGGCAGGCCCGTCACGTCGGCCGCCGCACTGAGCACCTCCCACAGCGGCCTGGCCTCGGACACGGCCCGCGCCAGAAGCAACTCGACCGCCTTGGCCCCGATGCCGCGGGCCGGCGTGTTGATGATCCGCATCAGCGAGACCTCGTCGCGCGGGTGCGTCAGCACGCGGCAGTAGGCCAGCACGTCGCGGACTTCCTTGCGGTCGTAAAACGACATGCCGCCAATCAGCGTGTAGGGGAGCTTGGCCCGACGCAACTCTTGCTCGAAAGCCCGTGGCTGCTCGTTGGTGCGGAACAAGATCGCCACGTCGCGAGGTTCGATCAGCCGGCGGAAGATCTGCGAGTTGATCTCATCGACCACCTGGCCGGCCTCGCTCGTTTCATCGGGGTACTGCACGATGCGGGGCGGCTCGCCGCCCACGCGAAAGGCGCGCAGTACCTTGTCGTGGCGGTGCTTGTTGCAGGCGATCAGGCGGTTGGCCATCAAAAGGATGGCGTCGGTCGAGCGGTAGTTGTCCTCGAGGCGCACGACCTTGGCCTCGGGCCAGTCGCGCTGAAAGCGGAGGATATGCGTCACGTCGGCCCCGCGCCAGCCGTAGATCGACTGGTCGTCGTCGCCGACCACGCACAAATTGCGGTGCTTTTCGGCCAGAGCCTTGATGATCCGGTACTGGGCGCCGTTCGTATCCTGGTATTCGTCGACCAGCAGATGGCTAAAGCGTGCCGCCTCGGCCGCGCGGGCTTCGGGCGAGCGGGTGAAGAGCTCTTCGGTGCATAGCAGAAGGTCGTCGAAGTCGACGGCGCCGGCGGCCTTGAGCGCCTTCTGGTAGCGGCGGTAAGCCATCGCGGCCAAATGCTCCTGATCGCTCTCGGCGAGCGTGGCGGCCTCCGGCGGTCGCACCGAGGCCGACTTCCAGCGGCTGATGATCGCCAACAGGTCGCCAGGCCGCAACACGGCGTTGGGCACCCTGATGTCGCGCAGGGCCGCGCGGGCGACGCTTTCCTGGTCGCCGCGGTCGTAGATGGCGAATTCGCTCGGATAGCCGAGCTGGGTGATGTGCCGCCTGAGAATGCGGACGCAGAGCGAGTGGAACGTCGAAATCTCGGGCCTCGGGGCGCCCTTGCGGCGCTGGCCCAACAGCTCCGCCGCCCGCGCCTGCATTTCGCCGGCGGCCTTGTTGGTGAATGTGACGGCCAAGATCCGTTCGGGCGGCGCGCGGTGCTTGATCAGCTCGGCGATGCGGAAGGTGACCACGCGTGTCTTGCCCGTGCCGGCCCCGGCCAGCACCAGCAGGGGGCCGGCCAGCGTGTTGACGGCTTCGCGTTGGGCGGGGTTCAGGTCGTGCGGCATGGAGCCGAGGATCGTAAAGCCTCGCCGCCGAGTTGGCAACAGGGATCATCCTTCATCACTTCTCCAGCACCAGTCGAACGACGAAGCCCGTCATCTGGTCGAAGTACCGCCACGACGAGGCAAAGAAGGCCAGATACCGGTTGTAGGTCCGCACTCCAACCAGTTCGATGGCCCGCCGGCGGTTGCGCGCCAGGTTATCGAACCAGGCCCGCAACGTGGGCCGGTAGTCATGCACCGACGTGTGCGTGACGCGAAACCCCGCCGCCTCGCAGGCCCGAACGTGGTAGCGAAACGACGAGTTGATCGAACCGGGGAAGAAAATCTGGCTGATGATCGCCGCGGAGGGCAGCGCCTCCTGTAAGCGGCAGAGAAAGTGCTGCACGAGCCGCCCACCAGGGACCAAGGCCCGATGGAGCTTACCCAGCACGACGGGCACCTCGTGGGGCCGAACGTGCTCCCACGCGCCGATCGAATAGATCTTGTCGAGCGACTGATCGGGATAGTCGCAGGTGATGAAGTTCTTGAACTCGACCTTGAACCCGTGATGTTGATCGTTGTAGGCCACCTGTTCCTTCGAAAGCGTGTAGCCCAGCAAGTGCTCCTTGTCGCCGGTCGTTTCGTAGATTCGCTTGAGCATGGCGCCCCAGCCGCAACCGAGCTCGAGGATGCGCTCACCCGGTTTCGGGTCGAGGAGCCGCAGGATGAAATCGGCCTTTCGCTGCTGGGCCTCTTCGAGCGTTTCTCGGCCGGTGAGGAAATCGGCGCACGAATAGAACATGTAGCGCTGGTCGAGGAACAGCTCGTAAAACTCGTTGGAGACGTCGTAGTGGGCCGAAATGCCGAGCAGGTGGTCTTGCCGCCGCTTGGCCGCCAGCAGCGGCCCGCGCAGAAACGGCGGCGGGTAACTTGCGCAAAACCATTCGACCGGGGCGATGGTCCGCTGAGTCACGCGCCGCCAGGTGGCCTCGGGGTCGAGGGGGACGGGCGACCGAATCATCCAATTGAGAATACCGAACGAAGGGCCGTAGACGACCGCCTCGGCGGGCAGCGCGGCGAAGCGTAGCAGAGCGTTCATTAGGGCGGTCCACATGGGAGACGGTGAAGCAACGGCTGAGAGTCTATTCCAGAACCGCCGTTGTGGCGCGGGCGTCCCGCCTGCCAGGCTGTTCTGGGATAGGCCCTGAATCCTACGACGAGAACGCTCGCCGCGGAAGGCGTGACTGTGCGTAGGGTGGGCACCGCCCACCAATCGGCGTTAGAGCCGATCCCAGAACCGCCCTTGTGTGGTGTAGGCGCCCCCGCTTTCCCGGCCACACAACGCTTATTACGACGTGCCCCAGGCGGGCGGAGCCCGCCGGGAATCGGCTCTTATTCCCCGCCGCGTGCGGAATCTCGCACGATAATCACATGCCATGTGCCGGGACCGTGGACGCCTGTGGTCAGCGTCAGCTCGATGTCGCCGGTCTTGCTTGGACCGGTGATCAAGGCCCAGTTGCTGGCCATGCTCTCCGTACCGTCGGCGGCGATCCGTTCGAACAGGTCGAACAGGTCGGGCAAGATCTGGGCCGCTTCGACCACGGCGATATGCACCGGCGGCGCGAGGCTCGCCAGCCGCTCCTGCCCGGCGGCACTGGCCAAGGCCAATGTGCCCGTCTCGGCCACCGCGAAGCTCACGCTCGAAATGCCGGCCTCGGCCGCCAACACCGTCCGACGCAGTTCGGCCGAATCGAGTTCGCGGAGCGCGGAATAACTAAGCCGCGTAATGCCTCGCTCGGCAAGCAATTCGCCGATGCCCAGCCGGTCCAGCACCGGATGCTCCCAACACAACGCGGAGCGAATCGAATGTCGCTCCAAAAGCTGGGCGAGCGCGGCGCGGGCCTCGTCGCAATCGAGCGCGAGATGGGCCTGGCCGCCTACGGCCCGGACTTCCTCGGCAAGCCGGCCCGGCGGATCGCCGCCGGCGCCATAGTAGCCGGTATCCGCCGGCAGATCGTCGCGCACATGCGCCCGGTACGCGCGGCCGGCCGCGGCCGATTGACGAACGCGGGCCAAGAAACTTTCGCGGCTCATTGATTTTGCTCCTCGCGCCGCTCGTCGCGCCGCTCCTCGCGCCGCTCCTCGCGCCACTCGTCACGAAACCGGCGTGGCGCGGGTGCGGGAAAATCGCGGCTGGCCGTCCAACCGCCCAGAGCGCCGGGCAACCGCCGCAACCACCCCTGCTTGCGAAACCATCGGCCGAGCGTGCGCGTCGCCAGCCAGGTGCCCAGGCGGTAGAGCCGGGGACTGCGCATGGCCCGCCCCCACAGACGGTAAGCCAGCGCTTCGAGCCGGCCCAGTTCGCCCGGCTCGGCGTGGAGCTGTTCGCGCAGTTGAATCAGCATGTTGGGAATTGCGATCTTCACCGGGCAGGCGGCCTGGCATGCGCCGCACAGGCTCGAAGCATGGGGCAGGTGGTGGTTGGCGGCCAGACCGTCGTAGAGCGGCGTCAGCACGGCCCCAATCGGCCCGGAATAGACGCCGCCGTACGCGTGCCCGCCGACGTTGCGAAAAATCGGGCAGGCGTTCAGGCAAGCGCCGCAACGGATGCAGAACAGGCTTTCACGCAACGGTCCGGCAAGAATCCGCGAACGGCCGTTGTCCAACAGCACCACATGAAACTCATCCGGCCCATCCAACTCGCCGGGCCGGCGCGGGCCGCTGACCAGCGACGTGTAGACCGACAGCTTTTGCCCGGTCGCCGCGCGGGCCAGCACCTTGAGGAACACCGGCAGGTCCGAGAGTTTCGGGATGACCTTCTCGATTCCCATGATCGCGATGTGGACGCGCGGCAAACTCGTCGTGAGCCGGATGTTCCCCTCGTTCGAGACGAGCACGATCGTGCCCGTTTCGGCCACGGCGAAATTGGCGCCCGTGATCCCCACGTCGGCCGCGGCGAAAGCCGAGCGCAAGCGCAGGCGCGCGTAGGCCGCCAACTCGACCGCGTCGACCGGCAGCGGCCGGCCCGCGTCGCGACTGAGGATTTCGGCCACATCTCCGATCCGCAAATGCACCGCCGGCGCGACCAGGTGCGACGGACGTTGTTCGGCGACCTGCAGGATGTACTCGCCGAAATCGGTCTCGACGACTTCGATGCCTTCGGCTTCCAGGGCCCGGTTGAGGTGGATTTCCTCGCTGGTCATCGACTTCGATTTGACCACGCGCTTCGCTCCGGCGGCGCGGATGACGTCGAGCACGACGCGGCATGCGGCCTGGCCGTCGTCGGCGTGATGGACGTGTCCGCCGAGGCGCGTGACGCTGGCTTCGAGCGTCTCCAGATGGTGGTCCAGTTCGGCCAGGGTGGCGTCTTTGATGGCGCGGGCACGCTCGCGCAGCAGGTCCGATTCGGCCATGGCCGCGAAGGCGTCGCGGTTGCGCTGGCCCAAGGTGTCGCCGAGTTTGGCCAACGCCGATTGCAACTTGGCATCGGCCAACGCCTGGCCGGCCGCCGCCAGGAACTCGTGGTGTTCATGACGCGAGTAATCGGAGGGAAGCGAGGGCATGTGATGGTTTTACTACAACCGCCCGCTTCTTCAAGGCTCAATGACCTTGCACTCCCACAACCGGCGGCACGCCGTTGGCGCGGAGCATGGTGCCATGGAATGGCTTGCAATTGGTTCCCACGTCGCTAAAATGCGCCAACCCGCGGCGCAAGCAAGGCCCGGGCTTGAACTTGCCTTGCTTGCGCCGCGGGTTCGTGTGACGGCAGACTGCGCGATGCGGCCAAGCGAAGCGAGGCCGCGTCAAAACTCCTCTCGATTTGGAGACTCTCCATGCCCGCCCCTGCTCGCACCGACCCGATGCTTCCTGCCGGCACGTTCAACGGCCGCACTATGGTCGTCACGGGCGGTGGCACGGGGCTCGGTCGTTCAATGGCCGAAACCCTGCTATCACTCGGCGCCAACGTGGCGATCTGCGGCAGGCGCGCCGACGTGCTCGCGCGCGCCGCCGGCGATTTGGAACAGTCAACCGGTGGCAACGTGTTCGCACAGCGGTGCGACGTGCGCCGGACCGATGAGGTCGAAGCCTTTCTGGCCGCGACCGCCGATCGCTTCGGCGCGATCCACGGTTTGGTGAACAACGCGGCGGGCAATTTCATCTGTCCGACCGAACGGCTCAGCTACAACGCCTTCCACGCCGTGGTCGATATCGTGCTGGGCGGCACAACCCATTGCACGCTGGCCTGCGGAAAACGCTGGATCGCCGAAAGTACGCCTGGAGTCGTATTGAACATCGCCGCCACCTACGCCTGGACCGGGTCGGGCTACGTCGTCCCTTCGGCCGTCGCCAAGGCCGGCGTGCTGGCGCTGACGCGCTCGCTGGCCTCGGAATGGGGCAAGTACGGCATCCGTTCCAACGCGATTGCGCCGGGACCCTTTCCGACCGAAGGCGCCTGGTCAAGGCTGATGCCGCCGGCCTTGTCGGAGCTCGCCGATCCGGCGAGACGCATTCCCCTGGGCCGCGTCGGCGACCATCGGGAACTGGCCAACCTGGCGGCGTACCTGCTCTCGGATTATGCCGCCTACCTGACCGGCGCCTGCGTGGCGATCGATGGAGGGGAATGGCTCAAGGGGGCGGGCGAATTCAATTACCTCGACGCCGTCAGTAGCCAAGGGTGGGACGAATTACAGGCTGCGATGAAGCCGAAGAAGGGTGCAGAAGCCGACGCGCGTTGAGCGGGCGGTTCCAGCGGCAATCTGCTACGATGAGGTGGCCCCCAACCACGGAAAGTAGAAATCCCATGGCACGCCGTCGCCGCCCCGAAATGACGTCGATCGATTATGTGGTCATTGCCCTTAGCCCGGCCTTGATCATGGCCCTGGTGGGTAGCCTCTGCTTCTTCCTGCTCGAAATCGGCTATCACGGACAGTATGGCGGGCGGCTCAATTGGATCATGTTCTGGTTCGTATTCGCAATCGTGTTGATCGCGAGGATCTCGATCGAGGAAGGGAAGGAGAAGGCTCTGCTCTACGGGCTAGCGCTGTCGGGCGCCGTGGCCGTCGCCGTACTTCGCTTCGTCGATTCGCCCTTCGTAGCCTGGATCCTGATGGCCGTCGTCTGGTGGTGCGCCAACAAGCTCACCTGGGATTGTACGGTGATCGACGACGAACAGGACGCTTCCGGCGAGGGATTGTTGCAGGTCGCCGGCCTGGACCGCGGCGATGCGTCGCCGACGGCGGATCTCAAAGGCGCCGAAGCGGCGAACGAGGCGGAGGACGGCGCCGGCCGCCGGCGCCGACGGCAAGTGGCCTGGTGGCAGCGGTGGTTCGGCGCCGTCGAGGCCGACGAGAACGAGAAAAAGCCGCACGCGCCGGGCGTGTGGGTGGTCTACTTTTCGTTGGCGGCGCTACCGCTGTTCGGGCTGGGGCAGTCGATGGTTCCCGCGGGTGACGTGGCCCGCAGGCGCTACGTGTTTTCGCTCCTGCTCTGTTACGTCGCCGCCGGGCTGGGTTTGTTGCTGACGACCAGCTTTCTTGGCCTGAGGCGCTACCTGCGCCAGCGGAAGTTGGAGATGCCGCCGCCGATGACGGGCGTTTGGCTGGGGGTGGGGGCGGTGCTGATCGTGGCCTTGCTACTGGTGGGCGTCATGCTTCCACGCCCCAGCGCGGAATACCCGGTCGAGGAATTGATCGCCAATATGGTCGGCTCGCCCAAACGCCAGGCGTCCGATTACGCCGTGCTCACCGACAGTCATGGCGAAGGGCAAGGACGGCCCTCGTCGGACGAGCCCTCAAGCAAAGCGGCGGACCAACAAGGCGGCGGGCAGCAGAGCGGCGGGCAGCAGAGTGGTGGGCAACAGAGCGGTGGGCAACAGAGCGGCGGGCAACAGAGCGGTGGGCAACAGAGCGGTGGGCAACAGAGTGGCGGGCAGCAGAGTGGCGGACAGCAGAGTGGCGGACAGCAGAGTGGCGGGCAGCAGAGTGGCGGGCAGCAGAGCGGTGGGCAGCAGAGCGGTGGGCAGCAGAGCGGTGGGCAGCAGAGCGGTGGGCAGCAGAGCGGCGGGCAAAAAAATGGTGGGCAAAAAAATGATGAGAAGCAAAACGGTGGACAGCAAAGTGGCGGGCAGCAAAGTGGCGGGCAGCAGAGCGGTGGGCAACAGAGCGGTGGGCAACAGAGCGGTGGGCAACAGAGCGGTGGGCAACAGAGCGGTGGGCAGCAGAGCGGTGGGCAGCAAAGCGGTGGGCAGCAAAGCGGTGGGCAGCAGAGCGGCGGGCAACCGAGTGGCGGGCAACCGAGTGGCGGGCAAAAAAATGATGAGAAGCAAAACGGTGGACAGCAAACTGGTGGCCAGCAGAGCGGCAAGCCCGCCGGTAACGAACAGCGGAACGATCCAAGTAAGGATGCCAATCGAGCGGAGCAACAGCCCGCCGACAGCGCCACGTCGCCGCAATCGGCCGGACAAGGTGCTCGTGGGGGCCAGGAAACGAAATCGCCGCCGCAAAGCGGCTCATCCAGCGGCAAGAAGCCCAATGCGTCGGCGAGTCCCCCGCCCCAACCGCCAAGACCGCGGCCCAAAACACCCACGCTGCCGAGGTTCAATGGGTCATTGGCCGATTGGATCCGCTGGCTGATGTACGGCGCGATCCTGGCCGCGGCGATTTTCGGCTTCATCCGTTACCGGACGCAAGTGCTCGCCTTCCTGCGGCAGATGCTCGAGGAACTGAAGTCGATCTGGCGCGATCTCTTCGGCCGCAAGCGGCCCCTTGAGGCCGACGCCGGCGCCGACGAGCCGCGGCCGATACCGCATCCCTTCGCCGCCTTCGCCGACCCGTTTACCAACGGCGCGGCCGCGCGCTCGACGCCCGATCAACTCGTGCGCTACACATTCGCGGCCTTGGAGGCATGGGCCTTCGAGCGCGGCGCCGCGCGCCGTCCCGAGGCCACTCCGCACGAATTCGCCCAGCAACTCGGCGCCGGCGCGCCCGAGTTGGCCGCCGACGTCCAGTCGCTCGCCAACCTTTACGCGCAAATCACGTATGCCCGCGGCTCGCTCACGCCCGAATGCCTGCCCACGCTCAAACGGTTGTGGCGGCGGCTCCGCGCGCCCGAGGCCGCCGTGGTGTCGATTCAAGGCGTCGTGGTATAATGAAAATGCCCAAGACAAAACTGGCAAAACCGTACCTGGACCGACAAGGAAATCCGTCTCGGCGGATTGCCCGGCTTTGGATGCGTTAAGACTTTCTCCCACGCCTCGCCCAGTCGCTCCCTTCGCGTCGAATCTTTCGTCGGGTAAAGGTACGAATTCGCCAGACGAACCGTAAATACAAACACATTTGGAGCACCAATGGACACTCAACGCAAAGTAAAACGGCTTGCGTTTTTGGAGTATCTCAAGCGACGGGAGCAAAAACATCAACCTATCACGGAATCTGACGAGACCGCAAAGAGAGAAAATCTTCTAGCACACAGGTGCGTGATCGTGGAAAACATCGCAAGTGCATTACAGGTCGTCACTATCCCGTATGCTATTATAGGCGGTCATGCCGTGACGTTTCATGGCAGGCCACGGATGACAGATGATATTGACATTCTTGTATCGCCCCAAGACACACAAACCGCAGTGGCACAACTCCGCCTACAACAAATTACACCGTTGAAAACTGGTGGTTTTGGCGGAGTGGCGCCAGACGGGATGCTTATTGATGTGGTTGCGCCAAATCAACGGTGGGTTGTACCGGCTGTTTCACAGGCAATTCACACCCAATATGGCCCCATGGTAAGCGCCCCGTTCTTGGTGATAACAAAGATGTGGGATTCTAGGGGGGCTCAGGACGAAACAGATGTGCTCGGCGTGTTAAAAGGGATGACGGATGCTGAACTGAACGTCACACGCCAGTTAGTCAGACAGTTTCTTCCCAACGATGTAGAGGATCTTGAGAGTCTCATTGCAATGCGGACTTACTGATCTCACCGGCCCCACCCACGCATCTCCATGCGCGAGCCCCTTCTTTCAAGCCCTTGGTACGCAGTTTCCGGATGAACCACTTTTAAATGGGCAAATTTGCCCCTTTGATCCGGCAAGCAGCATGCCTGAAGGCGACCGCCGGGGCGGCATCTCCGCGGCGTCGTTTTCAAAGCGCGGATTTGCGTCTTGAACGGTCGCGACCACGAAATATGGACTACGTGACGCTTGTGACGATGTGACGATGAAAACAGCACTCCTGTATTGATGATGGGTGGCGCGATTTCGGCAACTTGGGTGGGAGGGTAAACATGGGCAAGGATAGGGCGGAATTACGTGGCATGGCCCACGGCGCGGACGCGTCGGACGTCGATGACGCGCAGGTCGCGTCGTACGCGCACTCGCGGGGCGCCGAGTACCGCGAGGCGCTGATGAGCGCGGTGACGCCCGAACTTTGGCGTGGGATCGTCTCGCGCGCGATGAACGAGGCCACCCGCGGCGACGCGCAGGCGCGCGATTGGATTCAACGGGTTCTCGGGGTCGCAAACGCGGCGCGGGTTGAGGCGGAGTTACGAGCGCGCGCGGACCAGGTGACGCTCAGCCAGGTGCTGGACGCGCTTGCGGTTCGGCGGCGCGGCGCCGTCGAGGAAGCTTCGAGCGCCGACGCGTCGCGGCCCGGTGGTCCAGTCGATTCGGAAGCGGTGCCCGGGCCGACGACCTACTGGAGCGTTGTATTTGAGGTCGTCTCACGCTCAGGGTGGATGCGCATCGTGGACGTTGCGGCGGCACAAGCAGCCGAGGGCGACCCGCGTGCGCGCGAATGGCTGTCGCGTGTGCTCGGCGTCGACAACGCCCTTGAGTTCGCGGCGCGCGAGGCGCACTCAGCGTCGTTCGTGACGATCTCCACGCTCGTCAGCGCGCTTGCGAAAGAGCGTGACGCCGCGTTGCGGCCATAACGCGCGTTCAGGCCAGAGCGTACGCGCCGCGGGAGTTCGAGATCGCCCGCACGGGCCCCTTCCACCGAAAGGCGTACCGCGAGCAGTCGCCGACCGGCGCGGCGGCGGGGCGCCGACTCGCCGCGGCGATGCCGGCTGAATTCGGCGGCTCGCCTCGCGTGCTCATCGTCGTCCACGGTCGCGTCGCTATTTAGCCGGGGCATCGCTTACGCTCTGCCACCAGCCACCACCGCTTTCTCCCTCGTTGTTCTACACATCTTTTGATCGCAGGTGGTGAAATGGGAATGTTGGGCAGGGGGCAAGCCCCTGGCCTCTTTACAAGACGTGTAGAACAACGAGGGCTTACGCCCCAAGCTACGTTCCGCCGTCCCCTCGGCCAGCGCGTCCATCTATTCTCGCGGCGCCGGCTCGCCGAGCGTTTCGGCGGACCCTCCGGCTTGCCGCCCGCCGGTCAAGTCGATGACCGTCACCTCGCCCAGGTGCAGCCTCGATAGGTAGCCTCCGATTGAGAACGCGCCTGCCACGGCCAGCGGATGGGGGTCGTCGTATTCCAGCAGCGTCTTGCCGTCGACGGCAACTTCGATCCGCCCGCGCTGCTTGGTGACCGCCAATCGGAACTCCTTATTCGCGGTATTCCCCTGGGCGATTTTCTTGACGATCTTCCCTTCCCGCGACAACACGAGCGCCGTGTGGCCGAACTGCACCTGATAGCCGGACCATGCGGCCTTGCCGGGCGTCGCGCCAAAACGAATGTAGACGTTCCGCTGGCTGGGCCGCTGGCCGACGTCGAACTTCTGGTTGCCCAGCAGGTACTCGACGGCGCAGTGTACGACCAATTGGAAATCGTCCGGCAACGGCGCGCGGCTGGTGAGCCAGAATAGCGCGCCGCGGTTGTCGTGGACCACCCGCCCACCCTCCTCGCGCGGCCGGCCGGCCGACGCTTCCCAGTTGGCCGCCACGGGTGCGACCGTGACCGGCAGCCGCAATTGGCCCAGGTCGATCGGGCCGGGCGTAGGGTGAATGTGTTTGAACTTGGACGGAGCGACCGCGGCTGAGTCGATCTCGCTCAAGTACAGCGCGAAGCCCATGTTTTCGGCGTCGAGCTCCTTGAGCGTGACGATCCCCACCGCCTCGCCGCGCGCATTCAGGAGCGGCCCGCCCGAATTGCCGTGGTTCACCGCCGCGTCGGTCTGGTAGTACGATTTACCTCGGAAGCGGATTCGCGTGGCCGAAACGGAACCCTTGTTGAACGAGAGCACGGCCTGGTTCTCGCGGACGTAGGGGTAGCCGATCACCGCCACGCTCGCACCCAGCTCCAGTTTCTCCAGCGACAGCGGCAGCGGGCGCAGCTTGCCGTAGCCGTCGCGCGCGGCGATCTTCAACAGGGCGAAATCGAGCTCGTCGTCGCCCGCGATATGGGCCACTTCCGCGACGAACCAATCGAGATCGTCGGGATCGGCCGCCGAGGGGACGCCGACCAAAACCAGCGTCCCCTTGGCCGTCGGGTCGCTGGAACGAATGACATGCCGGCTCGTGTAGATCAGGCCGTCGGGGGAAACGAGAAAGCCCGAACCTAACGCGGTCTCGCGGCCCGGCGTGATGCGGCGCACGAAGACCACGCTCTTGCGCGCTTCGGCCACGTTGAATTCGCCGTCGGCAGGCGCCGGTGCATTCAGGCCCACGAACGACAGGCCCACGAACGACAGGGCGACGAGCGGCAGACGATTCGGCCGGCGATCATGGTTCGGAGATCGGTCGTTGGGCGGCCGGTCGTTGGGCGGCCGGTCGTTGGGCGGCCGGTCGTTGGGCGGCCGGGCGTTGGGCGGCCGGGCGTTGGGTGGCCGGTCCTTGGGTGGCCGGTCCTTGGCTGGAATAACGAGCCATTTGCGGTACGGGTCGAAGGCTTCGGACATATCTCCAATTTATGCGAACGCGGCGCTACTTGTCCACATGCTCCCGCAAGAACGCCTCCGACATCTGCCGCCGGATGCGCCCGAGCAGTTCCGGCGTGAGCAGGTTTCCGTGGTCCTTCCCGTCGACGACCGTGATTTCGGCGTCACTGCCCAAGGCGGCCATCGCTTCGGCCAGCTTTCGGACCGCGCCGTCGAGGTAAAACGTATCGAGCGACCCGGTGATGACGTGCAGCTTGCCGGCCAGTTTAGGCCCCAGTTCCGGCCAGTTGCGCTCGAGCAGCAGCCGGATGTCGTAGCGCCGCCACGCGTTGGCCACAGCGGGGTCAATGCGGCCGGAGCGGCGGTCCCAGAGCCGGCGGGGCAAGCCGTCTTCGCCCAGCGGGCTGAAGACCGCCTCGAACGAGCGAAGTTGCCCGCCGCGGCCCAAGACGTCGTCCATTTTGGCGAACGACTCGTACCAGAGCACCGGCACCGTACCCCGCCGAGCGATCGGCCTCCGCTCACCTTGCTCGTCGACGTACAGGCTTAACGGCGGATCGGCGTAGAGATCGACCTGCTGCCAGTCACGGAAATCCACCGGGTCCGGCGAAGTGCTCCAGACGCCACCGAAGGTGTCAGGGTACGTGACTTGCAGCCAGAGACTCGACCAACCGCCGGAACTGTGGCCCGTCAAGAAGCGGGCCGTTGGCTCCGCCACCGTCCGGAAGTCGGCGTCGATCCGCGGAATCAGCTCGCTCACCAGGGCCGCCCCGCGCGGCCCGTTGGTGGCGCTGTCGGCATAGACGTGGTGCCCCCACTCGCAATCGCCGCTGAGCATGACGCGGATGAACTCGATTTCGCCCTCTTGCGGCTCGGGCGGACCGCCGTCGGTGAATCGCAAGCCGATTCGGTGGTCGCCACCGAAGCCGGGGACCGAAAAGAGTACCGGGTAGCGCCGCTCCGGCCGGCGCGCGTAGCTCGCCGGCAGCACGACCGCCGCCCGCTCGACCACCTCGCGACCATGGAACCTCGAGAGCAATTCGCTGCTGACGACCACCTCCTTGACCCATTCGCTGTCGGCAAACGGCCGCGGAGCGACGACGCGCTCGAGCTTCAACTCCAGCGGGCTGGGCGACGAGGGGTCGTAGTCCCACGACGCCACGTCGCTGTAAAGATTGCCGACGCCGCCGGCGTGGTGGCACGTTTCGAGCTGATGGTCCAACAGAGCCTGCGCGCGGTAGTTCCCCTTGGGCAACCGCGAGAGCGGTTCGGGAAAGCCGTCGGCCGTGTCGTCGATGGCGCGCGTCTGGCCTGGCCCGAAGGCATGCGCGTCGAGACCGAAAAATGGTTCCGGCGCGAACCAATCGGGCCCGAAGCGCGGCTCCGGCCCTTCGCGCCGCGACAGGAAGACGTAGAGCCGGCCGGACATCGGCCGTTCGGGCGAAACCTTCGCCGCGGCGCGCTCATCGAGTGTCACCGCAATCTGAACCGGTTCGGCCGCGACGGCGGCGCTTTCGTCCGGCGCCAACAGCGACGCCAGCATCCACAGGGTCCAGGTGGGTTTGTAGGGCCGCATTCGTTCGTTTCCGAGGGTCTTTTACGAATATTCATCCGTTGATACTGCACGCGGCCAAGAATGAGACATTTTGTCACGAGAAGGTGGTGGCTGGTGGCAGAGCGTAAGCGATGCCCCGGCTACATGGCGACCGGGGCATCGCTTAGGCTCTGCCCCAGCCACCGTGAACGTCTCATTCTCAGCCGCGTGCAGTATAACCCGGTCTACCATTGTACCTTCCGCAACGGCGAGTTGCAGCCTTCACCTGTTCCTTGTAATTTGGTTCTACTCCCGAAAAAACAACGACCCGTCGTCATTCCTCGCATCCCTTTCACAAGACCGCGGATAAAAGACCTTGCCGACTTCGCTTCCGACGATCCGTCCCTTCCGCGAACCGAAGCGCGTGTACTGCGCCGGTCCCTTGTTCAACGAGCCGGAGCGCCGCGAAATGGAGGCGATCGCCGCGGCGCTGCGAGCCAGCGGCTTCGAGCCGTGGTTGCCGCACGCGGATGGGCTGGAGTTCGCCCAGGTACTGCCCTATCTCGCGGAGGCGGGGTACGAGCCGGCCTCGGCCGGCCAGTTGCTGCACGGGGCGATCTTCGCCCTCGACGTCTACCAGGTCGCGCTGGGTTGCGGCTCGCTGGTGCTGAACATCAACGGCCGTGTTCCCGACGAGGGAGCGGTGTCCGAGGCGGCGATGGCCTGGACGTTGGGCAAGCCCCTGGTGATCTACAAGGCCGACGCGCGCAGCAAGGTGGCCGGGCGCGACAATCCGTTGGTCGCCGGCCTGACGGGCTTCGCGACGGTCGATAAAATCGAGGCGATCGGCGAGGCCTTGATCGCTCGGATCGCGGAGCTTGACCTCGACTCGGAAGTCGCATTGCGCTGTCCGTCGCACCTGCACGCCGCGGCGTGCGCCGGAGCGCGCCTCTGGCGGCGCCTGACGGCGCTCGGTGGCCGGCGGCCGGCGGAACAAGTGGCGGCGGCGGTGATGGAGGCGTTTGGCGCGCCGGCGCGACGGTAGTTATACTCGGCGCGGCCGAAAATAAGACATTTTGCCGCGAGAAAGCCGCCTCCGGCGGATTTCGCCGCCGACACAACGGGAAGGCCCCCGGGGCCATATGGCCAGGCATAGCGGTTTCGGCGCAGCCGAAAATGCTTTAGAAAAAACTGGCAAAACCTTACCTGTACCGACAAGGCAGCCGTCTCGGCGGCTGACCGTCTGGTAACGCCCCAAGACTTCGCCTACCTCGACGTGTCGATGTGCCGCTGGGGTCGAAGGCAACGTCGGGTAAAGGTAAGGTTTTGCCAGTTTTTTCGGATCGCACGACGATAGTCCTAGCTCGCGTCCTCTATTTCGTTACGCCGTGCTTGATGGATGCGCCCGCAAACGTCCACTCAAAGTAAAGCCATGAGCATCTTTGACCTACCCGAGATCGCCGGACTCGACGCCCATTGCGGGCTGGTGCGCATTCCACCCGAGCTGGACGTGCCGCTGACCGAGCGCGTGCGGCGGCTCATCGACACCGCCGCGTTCCGCCGCCTGGCGCGGATCAGCCAACTGGGCCTGGTGTCGCTGGTCTATCCGGCGGCGATCCACACGCGCTTCGAGCACTCCCTGGGCGTTTACCGGCTGGCGCTGCTCTACCTCAAGCAACTGGCCCACGACCAGCGGTTCAGCGCCGCCGTCGCGCCGGCCGACGCGGAGTTGTTCATCGCCGCGGCGTTGTTGCACGACCTGGGGCACTGGCCGTTTTGCCATCCGATCGAAGATATCCGCCTGCCGGGGGTGCCGAGTCACGAATCGTTCGCCAACGGCTTCCTGCTCGAGGGGGAGATCGCCGACGCCCTGCGGACCGACTGGAACATCAACCCCCGCGACGTCGTCGCCCTGCTCTCGGAAAAACCCCTTGGGGCCAAGGCCCGGATTCTTTCGAGTATGCTTTCCGGGCCGATCGACATCGACAAAATGGACTATCTGCGGCGCGACAGCCTACACGCCGGGGTTCCCTACGGCCGCAACTTCGACCAGGGACGGTTGATCGGCAGCCTCTGCCTGAACGAGGCGGGCGACGGCCTGGCGATCAGCGAGAAAGGCAAGACCGCCGCCGAGATGATGGTCTTCGCGCGCTACGTGATGTTCAGCGAGGTCTACTGGCACCACGGCGTGCGCGCCGCGACGGCGATGCTTGAGCGGGCGTTCTATCTGTTGTATGGCGAATTGGATCTCGACGGCTTGTTCCGGCTGACCGAGTCGCGCTGGGTCGATGAGCTGGTGCGCGCCTCCGGCGGCGGGGCCGCCCGCGAATTGCTCGACGGTTTGTTTGGTCCGACGCGGCGGCTTTACAAGCGGCTGGCGCAGTACAGCTTTCTGGAAGAGCGCGAGCTGTACGACCGGCTGGCCCGGCGGCCGTATCCCTGGCTGGCCGCTTGCGCCGAGCAATTCGCCGCGCGGGCCGGCACGGCGCTGGCACGCGCGGTGGCGCCGCACGAAATCCTATTCGACGCGCCGCCCGTCGAGCGCGAGGTCGAGTTCAACGTCGACGTTTTGTTCATCAAGCAAGGCCGCTACCGGCCGCTGGGCGACGTCTCGCCGGTCGTGCGGACGCTGGCCAAGGAGCAGTTCGACGATTACGTCAAGCGGGTCCGCATTTTCGCCCACCCCCGCGTCGCCGCCGACTTGCGCGGCCTGCCGAACTTGCCGGAGATTCTGGGGCGGGCGATCGATTCGATGGATCAGTGAAGGCCATCGTTATACTGCGAGAGGGCCTCTTCGACACGAACCCGCGGCGCAAGCTCATCGGGTCCACGGTGCGGCCCACGAATCGGAAAGGATCATTTTCCCGAAAAAAGCACGCTCGTTGCGCGGCAACGGACGTGCGAAAGAAAACGGCGGCGAAGCGAAAAAAAACGACTTCCGAATACCCCATGACGTCTGAGCGAGCCGCGAAAGCGGCATCCAATTGCCTCCCCTCCCTTCGCCTTACCCCACGCTCTTTTGGATCTCTTGGGGAGGGGTTTCGGAATCGTTTTTTTTCGCGCGGCGCCGAGGCTCGGACGAATAGCGAGGCGCTCGACACTGTTAGTATTCCGAGTACGGAGGAATGCCCTCCCCGCGCCCGTCGCGCCCGTCGCGCCCGAAGGCGCGTGTCAGGGTCGAGATCGTGACGTACCCGGCGGCGGCGTCCGCGCGCCCGAGCTCTTCGATCGCGCTATCCGCGCCCAGGACGCTCGCGATCCATTCGCGCGCCCGAGGGTCGCCCGCGCGTGCCGCCCGGGCGCGCCGACGCTCCGAAAAAACTGGCAAAACCGTACCTTTACCCGACGAAAGCCTCGGCGCGTGTGGCACAGATGCGCGATGCGTGGGAGAAAGTCTTGACCGTCTAAAGCCGGGCAATCCGCCGAGACGGATTTCCTGGTCGGTACAGGTACGGTTTTGCCAGTTTTTTCGTGCGCAGTTTCGGCTGCGCCGAAGCCGCGTTTTTTTTGCGCATGTGCGCGTGTCCGCGCGGGGTCGCACGCGCCGTTCCTCTGCGCCCGCTTGTCCCACCCTACGATTAAAGCCGCCGAGACACTACAATGCCCGGATGACTCGCCGTCGCGCCAAACCGAATCCGAATTCGCGATCCGCGGGCAAAACCGCGGCGGCTGAGATTCCACGACCGCGCGAGGAGCGCTGGGACTGGCTATGGCTCGCGGCATTCTTGCCGCTGGTGTTTCTCGTGAGTTGCGTCGAAATCGAGGATGGCGACATCTGGTGGCACCTGCGAACCGGGCAGTTGATCGTCGAACGGTGCGAGATACCGCGCACCGATTGGTTCACCTACACGAACCCCGATCGCCCGTGGATCGATCTCCATTGGGGTTTCCAGTTGATCGTCGCCGGGCTGTGGACCCTCGGCGGAGCGCCGGCCTTGGTGCTCGCCAAATGCTGCCTTGGCACGGCGACGTTCGCCTTGTGCCTCTCGTGCCGCCGTCCGCAATGGCCCTGGCGGCGGGTCGTGGCGTGCTGGTTGCCTTCGCTGCTGATCTTTTCGGGCCGCAACCAGGTCCGCCCGGAGATGTTTTCACTCCTGTTCCTCGCCGGCACGCTCGCCGTGCTGTTCCATCAACGCCGCCGGCCCTGGCTCGTCTGGTGGTTGCCGGTGATCCAGATCCTTTGGATCAACATCCACGCGCTGTTCATCCTGGGGTTGGTCGTCTGGGCTTGTTTCCTCGCCGACGCCGTCGTTCGCGGATTCGTTGCGCGCCGATTCATCGCCGGCAATGGCCCCTTGGAAACCTGCCCCGCGGAGCCGCCCACCACCGTCGAGCTGCGTCGCTGGGCGGTCGTCACGCTCTTGATGGTCGCCGCGGCGCTGGTCAACCCCTACGGACGTGAAGGCGCGACCTTTCCCTTGACGCTTTTCGAGCGGATTCAAGGCGACCAACGAGGCTTCTACCAGGGATTTGCCGGCGAATTCCATGGACTGGGAGATTTCATTGGCAAGCATGGCCTTTGGGCGGCGCTGAACAACCTCACGACGGGGTTGCTCCTCGCGCTGTTCGGCCTCGGGCTGGCAACCTTCGGCTGGCTGCTCGCGATCCGACGTTTTTGTCCGTTCCGCGCGCTGCTGTTCGCGCTTTTCGCCTACCTCGCCTGGCAAGCCAGCAGGAACAGCGCCTTGTTCGCGCTGGTCGGAGGCGTGGTACTTGAGGCCAACGTGGGTGAGTTGAGCGAATCGAGGCCCGCCGCCCCGACGCGGCGGTTCCACCTGGGACGGGTGGTTCTGGCGTCTTTGTTGGGGCTGCTCCTGGTCGCGCTGCCGAGCGATGTTTTCTGGACCGTGGCCCACGGCGAAATGCCGCGGCGATTCGGCTGGGGCGAGGTGCCGCGCGCCTTCGCCCACGAATCGGCCAGGTTCCTCGGACGCGAGGGAATGCCGAAGCGCGTATTCGCCGTCGATCAAGGCGCGGCGGCGGTTTACATCTTTCACAACGGCCCCAAGCGGCGCGTGTTCGCCGACGGCCGGCTTGAGGTACACAGCCGGCGCACGCTCGAGCGTTACCAGGCCATCTGGCACGAACTGACGACCCACGATCCGGCGGTGATCGACCACCTGCTTCTCGACGTCGAGCCGGAGCCCGGCGGCGCGCGTGAAGTACCGGCGCTGCTCATCGACGTCGCGGCTGTTTCTCATGGTTGGCCCACCAGCCTGGCGCTATTTGCCGACGCGCGTTTTCGAGCGGTTCACTTCGACGAATCGGCCTTCGTCTTCCTGACCACCGAGCAGGCCGACCGCTTGGGCCTCGATGCCGTCCCCCTCACCCAGCGAGCCGTTCTCTTGCAACGGTTGCGGCAGGCCAACCGGCGCATCGAGCCAAAACCGTAGGGTGGGCACCGCCCACAACTCTTCCGCGCCTTCTCCGTTCTCCCGGAGGGCGCGGTCGATATTGTGGTAGAACAACGAGGGCGTCGCCCTAGGCTGGATTATTCATGGTCCGGGGAGGAACTCGCGCACTGTGCTGTGGCAGAATTCGCAAGAATTCTGGCGTAACTCGCGTCCACGGCCTGACTTCTTGCGAAGCCAGCTACGGGACCATGAATAATACGGGCTAGGCTGTGGAATTGGACCCCGTTGGGGTCGGCGCCTGGCGACGAATGGTTCGGCCGATTAGCCTGGATGGAAGGGGCCGAGGCCTCTTGAATCGGTTCCTTTGGCTATCCGCCCATGCCCGTACTTTTCAACTGCCAACATTGCCACCAGCCCATCCGCGCCTCGCGCCGAAAGGGTGGCACGGTTGTGGCGTGCCCGCAGTGCGGTCAGTCGAACACGGTGCCCGCCGTGCCGATGGGCGATGCGGCCGGCGCGCCCTCGCCGCCGCCCAAGGGGGCGGAGAAATTCGCCGCCGGCGCGGGCGGCTTTGACGACATTCCCGACCTGATCGCCCCCTCCGCGATGGCCGCCGGGCCGCTTCCGCCGCCCGTGTTTGCCGCTGGGCTCGCCCCACCCGTGCCGGGCGGCATGCCGGTGCCACCCACGAACCCGCGCCGGAGCGCCGGGATCTCGACGGCGTCGATCCGCAACGAAGATGCGTTGTTGGTCATCAGCCGCCGCGGCGTGTATGCTCTGGGCGCGCTGTTGCTGCTGGTGGCCTTGGTCTTCCTGCTGGCGGGCTACCTGATGGGACGCGGTCGCGCCGCGTCGGCGCGCGGCCACGACGCGACGAGCGAGTCGAGCGGAACCCCGGTGGTGTTCGAGGGGAACCTGCTCTACGTGGCCTCACCCGGCCAAATCAAACCCGACGCCGACGCCGTGGTGATTGCCTTGCCCTTCGACAAGCGCCCCAATGAGAAATTGGCCAGCCGCGGCCTGCGTTCGACCGACACCGGCGACATCGACGCCACGCCCGCCGCCCTGGCCTTGAACGCTCTGGGGGGCGCTTGCGCGCGCGCGGACGGGAACGGCGAGTTTCCTTTGGTCGTGCCGCGCCCAGGCAAGTATTACTTGCTGCTGATCTCGAAGCACGCCCAGCGCGACGCGGGCCGCACGATCGAATTCGACGACCTCCGCGCCATGAGCGACTATTTCAATCGCCCCGCCGATCTGGTCGGCGCCTACCGGTACGACTGGTCAGTGCGTGAATTGGCGGGCGCGCCACCGCGCTTCACCCACGAATTCTGAGCCTATCGCCCCGCCTCCGTCAACTGCGGCGCGCGGCGCGCCGGTTCGACCTCCGGAGGCTCGCAGGTGGGCACTTCCATGCAGTCGAGCGCCGTGAGCCGCCCCATGTCGTTCCAGAGCGTGCCATGACACTCGACGACGTGCTCGGCGTACTCGGCGTTGTTCTCGACCAGCAGCTTGTGCAGCTTTCGGAGGTTGTAGTGCGGCACCGCCGGGTAGAGATGGTGGGTCAGGTGGATGTCCTGCCCGTAGATGAACATGCCCCAGCGAGCCACAGGGTGCGGAAAAATCACCCGGCTGTTCGTCAGCTTGCCGTCGTCGGCGTTGGCGTGCTGGTAAAGGTCGCGCAAGAGCATGTAGTACGGGAAGCTGGTGAACATCGGCAGCAGCCAGAGCAGCCAGAGATAAACTCCCCACTCCACGCCGGTGGCGTACCGCGTCCAGGCCAGTACGCATTCCAAGAGCGTGATCCAACTCAGTCGCATGACGCTGGTCGCTTTGCTCGAAATCACCGGGCGAAGCTGCGACCGAAAGAACCACACCTCGGGCAACGCCCCGATCACCGCGCCGGCCACCGCCATCATGGCCAGCGGCGCCAATAACAACGTCGTCCAGTTGCCGAACCAACTCAGGTAGCCCATCACGGCCACCATCGCCGCCAGGTAGGCCACGCCGAGAATGCTCGTAATCCGCAGCTTGCCGATCCGGCCACGCCGGTCGCCGGCGAGGTGTTGCTGGTACGGATTGACGCTGTTGCCCAGCGTCGTGATGTAGACGTTGTCCAACATGTAGCGCAACAACGTCGGCGGCCAGAAGATGCGGGCGAAGAAGTTCCGAGCGAACTCGGTTCGCGTCATGGGGAAGCGGTCCATCATCCGCGTCTTGCCCATGTTCAAAAGTTCCGGATCTCGCTCCCAGTCGTTGGTGTACTCATGGTGCCCCAGGTGGATCAGACGGTACTGGGCCGTCGTCGAAAACAGCGGGAACATGCAGAACCAGTCGGAAACCAGTTCGTTCCAAAGCCGGTTCTTGAGCAGGATATAATGCGCTCCCTCGTGCGTCAGGCCGGCGAATCGGTGTTGCACGGCGCCGATCAGCATGACGGCCAGCGCCACGATGGGAACATTCCAGGCCCACGACAAGCCCCACGCGCCGCGGTGCTCGCAAAAAGCGACCGTGGGCACGATCACGGCCGCCAACGTCAGGTAGTCGGCCGACAGGTACAAGAGATTCGTGTAATTGTCGATCTGGCGCAACGGTTGAATGAGGTTATTCAGTTCGCGGCCGTTCAGCGTCTTCCCCAGTTGTTTCGCTTGCATGGACAGTGCTCACTCGTCTTGCTGGCGGCGGCGCCGCAAGGGCCGCCGGCTGTTGTCGAACCGCTCGCCGTTAAACTCAACGCCCCTATCGCATCATATCCAACCGCCATTTAACCGCAAGTCTACCCTATTTATCCATTATACCCATTCAATGCCCATTTGGCGCGTCCATCGCCCCATTTATCTAGAATCGGATGAATCGGCGGGACCGCGTGAGGCGCATCGGCAGGTACCCGCCTCCGGCGGCCTGCGGGGGCGGCACGGACGGTGGGGATGCGGCCGCATTCGATTTAGAAACCAACGTGAAACTCCAGGGGGCAAGCCCCTGGCATCTTACGAAGAGACCGGGATTGCCCACCACTCCCGTTTCCCGGCCGCTCGCAAGCGATACTGCGCGCGGCCTGCTTCGACACTAACCCGCTGCGCAAGCAAGGCGCGTAACCACTTGCCTTGCTTGCGCCGCGGGTTGGTGTGCAGAGTTGCGAATGTGTCATTCCCGGCCGCGTGCAGTATGGATACCTGCCAGGTCATTCAAAGCCCGTATCACTTCCGCGAACTCCGCGGGCGTCATCCCTGGGTACAACGGCAATAACAGCGATCGCTCACTGGCGCGCTCGGAACACACCAGCGCCGGTGAGCGCCGATCGCTCGAATAGGCCGGCTCGCGATGCGCCAGCATGATTCCCCGCCGCGTGGCGATGCCCCGGTCGAGCAGTTCCCGCATGAGTTCGTCGCGGCCCAGCGGCGCGTCGTCGGTCAATTGCACCGCGTAGCTCTGGAAGTTCGTTTCGGCGCCATCGGGCAGGTAGGGCGGGCGCAGCCAGGGATGGTCGGCCAAAGCCGCCGCGTACCTCGCGGCCAGATCCCGTCGCCGGGCAACAAGACCATCGAGTTTTTTCATCTGTTCGACCCCCATGGCCGCTTGAACGTCGGTCATCCGGTAGTTGTAACCAAGACAGACGTACCGTTCGGTCACCACCTTCGTCGCCGCATGGCGGATCGAGTCGGGCACGCTCATGCCGTGCTGCCGCAAGAGCCGCAATCGGCTGGCGTAGCGCCGGTTGTTGGTCGTGATCATGCCCCCTTCGCCGGTGGTGATCACCTTCCGCGGATGAAAGCTGAAGCAGGCCATTTCGCTGTGCCCGCCGATCGGACGACCCTGGTAGCGGCTTCCCAGCGCGCAGGCGGCGTCTTCGAGAACCTTGATCGCGCGCCTTTCGCCCAAGACACGGAAGCGGTCGAGGTCGGCCGGCAGGCCAAGCTGGTGAACCACCATGACGGCCTTCGTCCGCGGCGTGACGGCCGCCTCGGCCGCGTCCGGGTCGAGATTGTACGTGCGCGGATCGACGTCGGCGAACACGGGCGTCGCGCCCGCGTGCCGAACGGCGTTGGCCGACGCGATGAACGACATCGAGGGGCAAATCACCTCGTCCCCCGCGCCGACTCCCAGCACCAAGAGCGACAGGTGCAGGGCGGCGGTGCAACTCGAAACGGCCACCGCCTCGGTCACGCCGCAATAATCGGCCACCGCGCGTTCGAACTCGGCCACCCGAGGTCCTTGAGTCAGCCAGCCGCTTTCGATCGCGCGCCGCGCGGCGTCGGCTTCCTCCGCTCCGAGGCATGGTTTCGCGATCGGGATCATGGGAAAGGCGTTAGGCGTTAGGCGTTAGGCGTTAGGCGTTAGGCGTTAGGCGTTAGGCGTTAGGCGTTAGGCGTTAGGCGTTAGGCGGTTAGGCGTTAGTGGCCGAAGCGGTAATCCAGGCGAGCGGGGGGCGTAAGCCCCCTGTTTGTTATCCTCACCCCGCGCCCATTGCCCAGCAGGCGAGCGGGGGGCGTAAGCCCCCTGTTTGTTATCCTCACCCCGCGCCCATTGCCCAGCAGGCGAGCGGGGGGCGTAAGCCCCCTGTTTGTTATCCTCACCCCGCGCCCAGCGCCTAGCAGGCGAGCGGGGAGCGTAAGCCCCCTGTTTGTTATCCTCACCCTAGCGCCCAGCGCCCAGCGCCCAGCGCCTATCCCCTAACCCCTAACCCCTAACCCCTAACCCCTAACCCCTAACCCCTAACCCCTAACCCCTAACCCCTAACCTCTCTTTCTTATGCCACGCCACGAGGCTCCGCAGTCCTTCCTCCAACCCCACTCGGGCGCGGAAGCCGAGTACACGATCCGCCTTGCGGACGTCGGCCAGGCGGCGCGGCACGGGGTTCACGTCGCGCTCAGGCAGCATGACCGGCTGGACCTGCTCGTTGCGCGTCACTCGAAGCAACGCCGCCAGCAGTTCGAGCAAGCTGGTTTCCGCGCCGCTGCCGATATTGAACACGTCGTCGGCCACGTCGGCTCGCAGCGCCAGCAGGTTGGCCCGCGCGACGTCGTCGACGTGGACAAAGTCCATCGTCTGCCGTCCGCTGCCGAAAATTCGGGGCGGTTCGTCGCGCGCCAGACAATCCAGCCAGCGGACGAGGACTTCGGTGTACTTGCCGAACATGTCCATCCGCGGACCGTAGACGTTGAAGTACCGCAGCGCCACGTAGCTCAGACCGTGCATTTCGTGGAAACTGCGCAGCATCGCCTCGTTGGCCGCCTTGGCGGCCCCGTACAGGGTGCGGTTGTTGTAGGGTGGGTGCGTTTCGGGCGTCGGGAATTCGTCGGCCATGCCGTAGATCGAAGCGGACGACGCCGCCACCAACCGTTTCACGCCCGCCTCGACGCACGCCGTGAGCACGTTGAACGTGCCGTCGACGAGCACTTCGAGGCACTCGCGGGGCTGCTGGGCGCAGCGCGTGATGCGGATCGCCGCCTGGTGGAAGACGCCGTCCACGCCGTCGAAATGCGGCCTGACGCGCGCAAAAGCGCGAATGTCCTCCCGCACCAGCCTCACCCGGCCGCCGGCGAGCGCCGCTTCGAGGTTGAGCGCCGTTCCACGGCTCAAGTCGTCCAACACCACGACGCGCAGCGTCGGGTCGGCGGCCAGCAGTTGGTCGACGATCGTCGAGCCCACCAGGCCGGCGCCCCCCGTGACCAGGATCGTGCTTTGGGAAAGTTCCATCAGCGATCTTCGGCGAATTCTCATGGCGACGTCATGGAATCCTAACAATTGCCGGCTACCGTGACAAAGCGCGTCGCATCCGATAGTATGGCTTCGCGGGGTTCGCGAAACGAGGAGGAAACTAATCTTGGCTCTCAAACCAGTTCATCAACCGCCGGCCGCTGTAGGTTTTACCGCGGCCATCCTAGCCTTGCAGCGGGTCGTTTTCTCCCGCATCCCTCGCGGGTTCGCGCTGGCGGCGGTATGGGCCGCTGTTGGCTGTCGTCCGGCGGCGAACCCGGCCGGGCCGGGCGACGCATCTTCGTCGACCGGCGCCGATGTCGTCAAGATCGACGGATCGAGCACCGTTTACCCCACCACCGAGGCCGTGGCCGAGGAGTTTCAGAAGGCCAAGGCCGGAAACGTGAAAGTGACCGTCGGCATTTCGGGAACCGGCGGCGGCTTCAAGAAGTTCTGCCGCGGCGAGATCGACGTCGCCGACGCCTCGCGCCCGATTCTCAAAGAGGAGATGGACCTGGCCAGGCGGAACGGCATCGAGTATATCGAGTTGCCGATCTGCTTCGACGCCCTCACGGTCGCCGTGCATCCCGAAAACGATTGGGTCGACGCGATCACCGTCGACGAACTCAAGCGGATCTGGCAGCCGTCGGCCCAAGGCAACGTGACCCGCTGGAACCAGATACGCCCGGAGTGGCCCGACGAAGAACTGGCCTTGTTCGGCGCCGGCTCCGATTCGGGAACGTTCGACTATTTCACGGAGGCCGTCGTCGGCAAGGCCAAGTCGAGCCGGGGCGACTACACGGCCAGCGAGGACGACAACATCCTGGTGAAAGGCATCGCCGGAAACCAACATGCCCTGGGCTACCTTCCCTTTGCTTATTACTCGCCGAACTCCGACAAGCTCAAGGCCCTGGCCATCGATTGGGAGAAGGGCGAACGGGGCGCCGTGCCGCCGAGCCTGGAAAACGTGCTGGCCGGTACGTACAATCCGCTTTCGCGCCCCTTGTTCATCTACGTCAGCCTGAAATCGGCCGAACGGCCCGCCGTCAAGGAATTCGTCACGTTCTACCTGCGTAGCGCCAAGGAGTTGTCGGCCGAAGTCCACTACTTGCCGCTTCCCGATCGCGCGTATGAAATGGGCCTCGAGCGTTTTGCCGCCCTCAAAACCGGCAGCGGCTTCGGCGGAGTGCCCGAGGTCGGTTTACCGGTTGAGGAGATCTTTCAGCGCGAACCGAAGTCGCATTAGCCCGGATTATTCATGGTCCCACACCAACCCGGGTCGTCAATGGCCAGTTTCGGCAAACCGTCCGGCGCGTCCGACGGCCGGCAGGCCGCGGACGATCTGGCTTGGCATTCCACGGGGGCGGCGCGGCGCCGAACCAGAACCTGGGTCGATCGCGGCATCGCGTCGCTCTTGTTCCTGGCGGCCGCGTCTTCCGTGCTGATCACCGCGGGGATCGTCGGCATCCTGGTGGTCGAATCGGCGCGGTTCTTCGCGCAGGTGCCGCTGGGCGACTTCTTGACCGATACCCTCTGGGCCCCCTTGTTCGCCGAGCCGCGATACGGCATCCTGCCGCTGGTCGCCGGCACGCTCGTGACCACGGGCGTGGCGCTCCTGGTGGCGCTGCCCATGGGCACCATCGTGGCCATCTATCTGAGCGAGTTCGCTCCGCCGCGGCTGCGCGAGGGGGTGAAGCCCCTGTTGGAGTTGCTGAGCGCCGTGCCGACGGTGGTTTACGGCTATTTCGCGCTGTTGTTCGTGACGCCGCTGTTGCGGAAGGTCATCCCCGGCCTGCCGAGCTTCAGCATGCTGAGCGCGGGGCTGGTGATGGGCATCATGATCGTGCCCTACGTGACGTCGCTCAGCGAAGACGCGATGCGCGCCGTGCCCATGATCTTGCGCGAGGGGTCGTACGCGCTGGGGGCCAATCGCGTCTTCACTTCGTTTCGGGTGGTGTACCCGGCGGCCCTTTCGGGAATCGCGTCGGCTTATATTCTGGGCATTTCACGGGCCATCGGGGAGACCATGATCGTGGCCATCGCGGCCGGCATGCAACCCAACCTCACCTGCAACCCGCTCAAGCCGGCCGAAACCGTCACCGCCTACATCGTGCAGGTCAGCCAAGGCGACTTGCCATACGGAACCATCGGCTACCAATCGATCTTCGCCGCCGGTTTGACCTTGTTCCTGATGACGTTGGGTTTCAACATCGTGGGCTATTGGCTCCGCAAGCGGTTTCGAGAGGCCTACTAGCATGGACCCCGTGCAGCGAACCGTCGTGCGCCGCCGCCGGCAGGATCTGGCGTTCAACGTGCTGGGCATCGGCTGCACGCTCGTCGGCCTGGTGACGTTGGCGCTGTTGCTCGCGGACCTGGCTTTCGACGGCCTGGCGCGGATCGATTGGCAGTTCGTCGGCAGTTTTCCCTCCCGCGCCGCGGCGCGGGCCGGCATTCTGTCGGCCTGGGTGGGCACGCTCTTGATCATGGGGGTCACGGCCTTCGTCGCCGTGCCGTTGGGGGTGGCCGCCGGCGTCTACTTGGAGGAGTACGCCCCGAAAAACCGAATGACCTCGATGATCGAAATCAACATCGCCAATCTGGCCGGCGTCCCTTCGATCATCTATGGCTTGATGGCCTTGGGGCTGTTCGTTGACTACCTGGGTTTAGGGCCCAGCGTTTTGGCCGGAGGGCTGACCTTGGCCGTGTTGATTCTGCCGATCGTCATCGTCGCGACGCGCGAGTCGTTGCGGGCCGTGCCGGCGAGCATTCGCGAGGCGGCCTACGCCATGGGCGCGACGAAATGGCAAGTCACCTGGCACCATTTGCTGCCCTGCTCCTCGGCCGGAATCGCCACGGGGGTGATCATTGGCCTGTCGCGCGCGATCGGCGAGACGGCGCCGTTGATCACGATCGGCGCCCTGACGTTCATCGCCTTCCTGCCGCCGTCGCCCGTGCAAGCCCAGCCGCCGTTCCTGTCGTTCGACTGGCTTGGGTCGCCGTTCACGGTGCTGCCGATTCAAATGTTCAACTGGCTCTCGCGGCCGACGCGCGACTTCCACGCCAACGCCGCCGCGACCGGCATCATCCTCGTCGCCTTCACGTTGGCCTTGAATTCCGTGGCCGTGGCGATCAGGTATCGGATGCGCAAACGGGTCAAGTGGTAGACAAAACGAGCTGTAATTCAGACGAGAGGGACATGAGCACACAGCAGGGCGAAACCGCCACGCCCTTGAAGGCCGAGGTCAAGGGGCTGAGTTTTTTCTACGGCGCGCACCAGGCGATCAAAGACCTGACGCTCGGGATCGTGGACCGCAAAGTCACGGCGATCATCGGGCCGTCGGGCTGCGGCAAGAGCACGCTCTTGCGCTGCTTCAACCGCATGCACGATCTGTACCCGGATTGCCGCTACGAAGGCGAGATCGTGCTGCAGCCGAGCGGCCGAAACATCGTCGGCCGCGACGTCGACCCGATCGAAATGCGGATGCGCATTGGGATGGTCTTTCAAAAACCGAACCCGTTTCCCAAGTCGATCTTCGAGAACGTGGCCTACGGGCTGCGATTGAAGGAAAAGCTATCGCGCAGGGAGCTGCAAGACCAGGTGGAGCGGGCGCTGCGAGCCGCCGCGCTGTGGGACGAAGTCAAGGACCGCTTGCCCAAGCCGGCCTATGAACTTTCCGGCGGCCAGCAGCAGCGGCTTTGCATTGCCCGCGCCCTGGCCACCAAGCCCGAGATGCTCCTGTTCGACGAACCGACCTCGGCCCTCGACCCCATGGCCACCTCGCGCATTGAGGACTTGATCCACTCGCTGCGCGACCGGGTCACCGTGCTGATCGTCACGCACAACATGCAGCAGGCCTCGCGCGTTTCCGACTTCACGGCCTTTCTGTACCTGGGCGAACTGGTGGAAGTCGGCGAGACGAGCCTCATGTTCTCGAAGCCCTCGAAGAAGTACACGAACGATTACATCACCGGCCGCTTTGGGTGAGCGTTAGGGTGGCGAGCGGGGGGCGTCAGCCCCCTGTTTGTCTGTTAGGCGTTAGGCGTTCGGCGTTCGGCGTTGGGGGGCGAGCGGGGGGCGTCAGCCCCCTGTTTGTCTAGAGAAAGGAGAAAGTGGGCAGATGGCGGCGGGGAACCACGAAACACACGAAACACACGAAAGAAGGAAAGGAGGGGGTGGCGTGGGAAATGCTTCCACCGCATTCTCTTTTTTTCGTGTTTTTCGTGTGTTTCGTGGTTGTCACTAAAGTGCCCCCTGTTTGGTCCGCGCCGCGGGAAGTCGGAAGTCTTGACCGACTTCGACCGGCGCGGCTAGTATCCGACCTGCGCGCTCGTCGAATCGCGGCAGCCACAAGAAATCAGGAATTCCCGGAATTCGACATTGATGTGGTCATTGCGATGTCGGACGAGAAACTCGACGTCTTCGATGACTTTTCGGACGGTGCTGGCGTGCGCCAGAGGTTGCGGCGCGACACGCGGCCGATCGCAGTTATGGATGCAATCGTGCCGTCGCTGAAAAATCTCGGCAAATCGCTTTCGCAGAGTCTGGCGCGCCGTTCGTCTCGCATTGGCCTGGTCGATTGGCCGCATCGCCACAAACGCGGAGCTCGTGATTGCGAACAGCCGTTTATTCGCGTCCGGGGCGACGATCCAATGGTCGAGCACGTCGCCGAAAAATCGCTGTCCGTCCCGGAAGAATTTGTTAAACAGGTTCTGAATGGCCTCGAGGCCGAGCACGGCCTCGCGTTCCATCAGCTTGCGAGCGGCCATCCGCCAGCGCCAGTTGGGGTTCGATGCGTACGGTTCAAGGATTGCCCGGATCGGAAGGCGAATGTCGTAAAAGAATTCGGGCAGTATGATCGCGGGCTGCCGCGATTTGCAGATGATGGCCGCGGCCACGATATCCGAATAGGCGTCTGGATTGCGGTGGCGGGCAAGCCTTGACCTCGCTCACCCAGAGGGTGTGAAGTGGATGGATCTGGCGCCAGCAGGACGGGGAAACCGTTTCAGTCGAACCACTCGGCCGGCTGAGGCGCGTCATCGTAGTGGAGCTCGTCGCTGGTCTCGTCGTAGTACACGTTCCAGGAATTCGGGAACACGACGTTCCAAAGGTCGATGATTTCGTCAATCTCCAGCCCGGCTTGCGTTAGGCGTTAGGCGTGGCGCAAGCAAGGCACACGAACCCGCGGCGCAAGCAAGGCCCCTAACGCCTAACGCCTAACGCCTTCTTGCCTAACGCCTTCTTCCATTTGACATCCTCCCCGCCCGCCGTTACTCTCAAGATAGACAGGGTTTAGTCCTGCTGGGGACCGGAGGCGATCGCCCACTTTCCACGCCGGTTCCCAACTACACGCGAGACGTCGGAGCCAACCAATGGCCACCAGTATGGGTGACTTTACAGAAATCCTCATCCGCCAGGGTGTGATCAGCCAAAACCAGTTGGCCGAAGCCAACCAGATGGCGCGCAGTTCCGGCACCAAGGTCGGCGATGCCTTGGTCCGGCTCAACTACGCCACCAGCGAAGAAGTGATGCGCGCCATCGCCCAGGAACTGGGCTACGACTATATCGACCTCTCGGAAGTCTCCATCCCGCCCGCCATCATCGAACTGGTGCCGGAATCGGTAGCCCGTGAAAACGCCATCCTCCCCATGGATGACCAGGACGGAGCGCTCAGAGTCATCGTCAGCGATCCCATGGACTTCGAAACGCTCGACAAATTGCGGTTCATCCTCAACCGCAAGGTCGAAATCGCCCTGGCCCCCCGCGAGGCCATCGTCGACGCCATCAACCGCTACTATGGCCTGACCGAAGGCGAAAGCGCCGACTCGATGCTGCAGGAGTTCACCGACACCGCCATCGATTTCACCGAAACCGAGGAAACCGGCGCCGCGGCCGATGAAACCGTCGACGAAACCAGCGCTCCCATCGTGCGCCTGGTGCAATTGCTCATCACGGAGGCCGTCCAACTCCGCGCGTCGGATATCCATATCGAACCCTTTGAAAACCGGGTGCGCGTGCGATATCGCATCGACGGCGTGTTGCAAGAACGCGACAGTACCCCCCGGCGGCTGCATGGGGCGATCCTATCGCGCATCAAGATTCTGGCGAAAATCGACATTGCCGAGCGGCGTCGGCCCCAGGACGGGCGGATCAAGGTCACCGTGGGTGAAAAGGAACTGGATTTGCGCGTGAGCGTGCTGCCCTCGGTTTACGGGCAAACGGTGGTCATGCGACTGCTGGATAAAGACAACATCAAGGTCGGCGTGCGCCAGTTGGGGCTGTCGGAAGAAGACTTCCGCACCTTCAACGGCCTGATCAAGCGACCCAACGGCATTATCCTCGTCACCGGACCCACAGGCTCCGGCAAGACCACCACCCTCTACGCCGCCCTCAACGACCTGAACCGCCCAGACCGTAAAATCATCACCGCCGAAGACCCGGTCGAATACTACCTGCCAGGAATCAACCAGGTCGAGGTGAAACACAGCATCGGTCTCGACTTCGCACGCATCATTCGCTCCATGCTCCGACAGGCGCCCAATATAATACTTGTGGGGGAGATGCGCGATACCGAGACCGCCGAGATGGGAATTCAGGCATCTTTAACTGGACACTTAGTATTTAGTACGCTACACACGAACGATGCGCCCGGCGCTGTGACACGTATGGTTGATATGGGGGTGCCGGCCTACCTGGTGGCCAGCAGCGTGATTGCGATCTTGGCTCAGCGTCTGGTGCGTGTGAATTGCCCCAAATGCAAGCAGCCTCATGTGCCGTCGGAGGCCGTTTTGGAGTCGGCCGGCATCACGCCCGACATGGCCGCCGCCGCCTCGTTTATGAAGGGAAAGGGTTGTTCCAATTGTTCCAAGACCGGCTACCGCGGCCGGCTGGGAATTTTCGAATTGATGCTGATGACCTCGAAAATACGCGAGATGTCGTTCCAGGGCGCGCCCACCCAGCAACTGCGCAAAGCGGCGATCGGGCAGGGCATGCACACGCTTTACCAAGACGGCATTCGCAAGGTGCTCAAGGGAATTACGACGATTGAGGAGGTCTTCCGCGTCGCCAAGAGAACCGACGACGATTGAGCATTTTTCTTGCGTTCGCCGTGGTCCTTGCGAATAATCAACTTGTGGAGACGAGGCAATCTCCTCTTTTCGATGTGTTGCCGCCGCGAGCCATCAAGACCGGCCAGTCAGGCTCGCGCGGGCACATGGAGTTGCTAGTTGCTAGTTGTCCGTTCCTAGTCGCCGCGCGATTTCGTGGTTATGCGCGCGCCCAACGCCTAACAAACAAACAGGGGGCTGACGCCCCCCGCTCGCCCTAACAAACAAACAGGGGGCTAACGCCCCCCGCTCGCCCTAACAAACAAACAGGGGGCTAACGCCTCCCGCTCGCCCTAACAAACAAACAGGGGGCTGACGCCCCCCGCTCGCCCTAACAAACAAACAGGGGGCTGACGCCCCCCGCTCGCCCTAACAAACAAACAGGGGGCTGACGCCCCCCGCTCGCCACACTAACCCCTAACCCCTAACCCCTAACCCCTAACCCCTAACCCCTAACCCCTAACCCCTAACCCCTAACCCCTAACCCCTAACCCCTAACCCCTAACCCCTAACCCCTAATCCCTAACCCCTAACCCCTTCCCCATGGGCACAATCCTCATCGACAAACTGTTGCAGACCGTGGTCAGCCAAGGCGCCAGCGATCTGCATATTTCGGTCGGCCAGCCGCCCGTCGTGCGGCTGCACGGTCGCATGAGGAAGCTCGAAACCAAAGTGCTCACGTCCGAAGACACCGTGGCCCTGATGAAGAGCATCGCCCCCGACCGCTGCCAAACCGAACTGCAAGAGGTCGGCGGCAGCGACTTCGGTTTCGCGTTCGGCGGCGCCGCGCGCTTCCGCGTTTCGATCTTCAAGCAGAAGGGCAACGTGGGCATGGTGTTGCGGCAAATCCCGAACAACTTTCTCTCGATGGAGCAGTTGGGGCTGCCCAAGGTCTGCAAAGAACTCATCATGCGTCCGCGCGGGCTGTTCCTCGTCACCGGACCCACCGGCTCCGGCAAGACCACCAGCCTGGCCAGCATGATCAACTTTCTCAACGAGAACGTGGACCACCACATCATCACGATCGAAGACCCGATCGAGTTCTACCACACGCACAAAATGTCGACCGTCAACCAGCGCGAGGTGGGCGTCGACGTGCCCACCTTCGCCGAGGCCATCCGCCGTGCCCTGCGGCAAGATCCCGACGTCATTCTGGTCGGCGAAATGCGCGACCTCGAAACGATCGAGGCCGCCATCACCGCCGCCGAAACCGGCCACGTCGTGTTTGGCACGCTGCACACCACCGGCGCCCAGGGCACCGTGAACCGGATCATCGACGTCTTTCCCATGAACCAGCAAGACCAGATCCGCACCCAGCTTTCCACGTCGATCATCGGCATCCTTTCGCAGACGCTGTTGCCCAAAATATCGGGCGGGCGAGTCGCCGCCCACGAGATGCTGGTGGTGACGCCGGCCATTGCCAACCTGATTCGCGAGAACAAGACGTTCCGCATCAACTCGTCGATCCAAACGGGCCACAAGTACGGCATGCAATTGCTCGACGATTACATGTTCAAGTTATGGAAGGACGGGCTTGTCAGCAAGGAAGAAGTCTTGATCAAGGCCGCCAAGCCCGACGACCTGGCCGCCAGGTTCATCCGCGCCGAACGCGGCATGTACGATGAGGAAGGCCAGGAAGGCGAAGAGGAAGAAGAGGAAGAAGAAGAAAAATCGCACAGGTAGTCAACAGGTAACCCCTAACCCCTAACCCCTAACCCCTAACCCCTAACCCCTAACCCCTAACCCCTAACCCCTAACCCCTAACCCCTAACCCCTAACCCCTAACCCCTAACCCCTAACCCCTAACCCCTAACAAACAGGGGGCTAACGCCCCCCGCTCGCCACACTAACCCGCGGCGCAAGCAAGGTCACGCCCACCCCCCATGGCCATCCGACGCATCGGTCAAATCCTGGTCGACCTGGGCTTCATCAATGATGACCAGCTCGAAATCCTGCTCGACGAGCAGCAGCAGCGCCCGCACGAAATGCTGGGCCGCATCGCCGAGGGCATGAACTTCGTCAGCGACGAACAGCTCGCCCAGGCGCTGGCCGAACAGATGGGCATGCAGGCCATCACCCTGTCGGAAGTGGTCATCACGCCTCAGGTGCTCAACTACGTCACCGAGCCCATGGCGCATTTGTACCGCATCATCCCGGTCAGCTTCCGCGACGACACCCTCACCGTCGCCATGTGCGACCCCCAGAAACTCTCGATCCTCGACGAGCTGCGCAGCTTCCTGGGCTACGACGTCAAGGGCGTGGTCGCCACGGAGCACGACCTGCTGGCCGCGCTCGAACGCTATTATTCCTCGCGCGACAGCGTCGAGTCGATCATCGACGACATGGCCGACGACGCCGACCTGGCGGCCGCCGCGGAAAAGGTGGGCCGCGCCAACGCTTTCGACATCGCCAGCGTCGAGGCGCTGGCCGACAGCGCCCCGGTGCGCAAGCTGATGAACATGGTGCTGCTGTTGGCGATCAAAGACCACGCCAGCGACTTGCACTTCGAGCCGTTCGAGCAGGAGTTCAAGATCCGCATCAAGGCGGACGGGGTGTTGTACGAGATGGTGCCTCCGCCGCGGCACCTGGCGTTCGCGATCACGACGCGCATCAAGGTGATGGCGAACCTCGACATCGCGGAGCGGCGTCTGCCGCAGGACGGGCGAATCGAGTTGAACGTGGGCGGGCACCCGGTCGATTTGCGCGTGGCCGTGCTGCCCACCATGTTCGGCGAAAGCGTGGTCATGCGGGTGCTCGACCGATCGGTGGTCAAGCTCGACCTGAACGCCGTGGGCATGAACGCCGACATTCTCAAGGGTTTCCGCGAGGTGATCGCCAAGCCCAACGGCATCATTCTGGTGACGGGTCCCACCGGTTCGGGCAAGACCACCACGCTTTATTCGGCCCTCAACGAGTTGAACCACATTTGCGACAAGCTGATCACCACCGAAGATCCGGTCGAGTACGAGATGGACGGCATCATCCAGGTGCCGATCGACGCCTCGATCGGCAACACGTTCGCCGCCTGCTTGCGTTCGATTTTGCGGCAAGACCCCGACAAGATCCTGGTGGGTGAAATCCGCGACCCTGAGACGGCCGACATCGCGGTGCAGGCATCGCTCACCGGCCACACCGTGTTCAGCACGCTGCACACCAACGACGCGCCGGGCACGATCACGCGCCTGCGCGACATGGGGGTGCCTCCGTTTTTGATCACGGCCACGGTCGAGGCGATCCTCGCCCAGCGGCTGGTGCGGCGCGTGTGTACCCACTGCAGAGAGGAAATCAGCCCCAGCCAGGACATTCTGGGCGAGTTGCGGCTGAAGGAAGACGACCTCGAAGGCAAGACGTTTTTCCGCGGCAAGGGCTGTGAAATTTGCAACAACACCGGCTACAAGGGGCGTGTCGGGCTATTCGAGTTGATGATTATGAACGACGAGTTGCGCGACATGATCATGCGCAACGCCTCGACCGACGACTTGCGCGAGCGCGCCAAGAGTTACGGCATGGTCACGCTCCGCGACGCCGGCATGCAGGCCGTTTACACCGGAACCACCACCGTCGACGAAGTCGTGCGCGAAACGATACTGGAAGGATGAAAAAGGCGATAGGCGATAGGCGATAGGCGCCCAACGCCCAACGCCCAACGCCCAACGCCCAACGCCCAACGCCTAACGCCTAACGCCCAACGCCTAACGCCCAACGCCCAACGCCCAACGCCCAACGCCCAACGCCTAACGCCCAACGCCCAACGCCCAACGCCCAACGCCTAACGCCCAACGCCCAACGCCCAACGCCCAACGCCCAACGCCCAACGCCCAACGCCTAACGCCTAACGCCTAACGCCTAACGCCTAACGCCTAACTTCCCTTTACTTTCTCCTTTTAACTTTCTCCTATTTCTCCCATGCCTACTTACCAATTCGAGGCGATGGACGCCACCGGCCAGGAAATCAAGGACGTCATCGACGCGCCCAGCGAAGAAGAAGCGCAAGCGACGATCCGCCAGATGGGCTATTTCGTCACTAAAATCGGCGTCAAGAAGGCCAAGAAAGCCGGCGGCGAAAAGAAGAAGGGCGGCAGCGGCAAAACCTTCGCCATCGGCGGCGTCAGCAGCAAGAAAATCACCACCTTCACTCGCCAACTGTCGATTTTGCAAGACGCCGGCCTGCCGATTTTGCGCAGCTTGCGGATTTTGCAAGACCAGCAAAAGCCCGGCCGGTTGAGAAACAGCCTGATCGACGTCTGCGAAGACATCGAAAGCGGCTCGACCCTTTCCGAGGCCATGAGCAAGTCGCCCAAAGCCTTCGACCGCTTGTACGTGAACATGATCAGGGCCGGCGAGGCCGGCGGCGCCTTGGAAATCATTCTTCGCCGTCTGGCCGAGTTCCAGGAGAAGGCCCAATCGCTCAAGCGCAAGGTCAAGGGGGCGATGGTCTACCCCGTCGTCGTCGTCACCGTGGCCGTCGGCATTTTGACGTTCATCATGATCAAGATCGTGCCCGAATTCATCAAGATCTTCGACGATTTCGACGCCGAACTGCCGGCGATGACGCTCGCGCTGATCCAGATTTCGGAGTATTGCGTGAACTACTGGTACACGATCCCCTTGATCCCGACGGCCGTCTGGCTGATGGTCAAGTTGATACGCAAGTTCCGTTACGGCCGGGCCGGCTGGGACACGTTCGTGCTCAAGATGCCCGTCTTCGGGCAAATCGTCGAAAAGAACATCGTCGCCCGCACCACGCGCACCTTGGGCACTTTGGTTGCCAGCGGCGTGCCCATCCTCGAATCGATCAACATCACCCGCGAGACCAGCGGCAACGCCGTCTTCGAGCGCATGTACAGCAAGGTGTACGAATCGATCCGCGAGGGCGAATCGATCGCCAAGCCGCTCAAGGAGTACAGCCGGCCCAGGTTCAACGCTGTCGCGGTGTTTTTCTGGCTCGCCTTCGTGCCGCCCGTTGGCCCGCTGCTGTATCTTTTGAAGTGGAACCAGCGGGTTGTCGACGACCTGGTGGTGAACATGGTGGACGTTGGCGAGGAGACCGGCGAGTTGGACGCCATGCTTTACAAGGTGGCCGACAACTACGACGAGGAGGTCGCCGTCTTGACGGAAAGTTTGATTAGCCTGTTGGAGCCGCTCTTGATTGTCGTCTTGGGTGTGATGGTCGGCTTCATTGTGGTCGCATTGTTCTTACCGCTCGTGAGTTTGATCGAAAAGCTATCGTAGGCGAGCGGGGGGCGTTAGCCCCCTGTTAATTCGGAATTCGGGGCGAGCGGGGGGCGTTAGCCCCTGTTAATTCGGGGCGAGCGGGGGGCGTTAGCCCCCTGTTAATTCGGGGCGAGCAACTGACCCCTGACCCCTGACCCCTGACCCCTGACCCCTGACCCCTGACCTCTGACCTCTGACCCCTGACCCCTGACCCCTGACCCCTGACCCCTGACCCCTGACCCCTGACCCCTGACCCCTGACCCCTGACCCCTGACCCCTGACCCCTGACCCCTGACCCCTGACCCCTGACC
>Ga0307374_10000341_pt1 | contig 89107 bp, 72 predicted proteins | sample OX3MG_FD_202532 | JGI IMG/M metagenome (GOLD analysis project Ga0307374, IMG submission 202532) | Soil microbial communities from Risofladan, Vaasa, Finland - OX-3 | ecosystem: Environmental > Terrestrial > Soil > Coastal area > Acid sulfate soil | place: Finland: Risofladan, Vaasa | collected... | reverse complement strand
CGCAGCGCGATCGTACAGTGGCTCACGAAAAGCGGTTTCACGGTCAAGCAGGCAAACGGCAATGCGTGGACGATAAGGTTTTCCGGCACGGTCTTGCAGGCCGAGCAGGCCTTCGGCGTTGAAATCAATTCGATGGACGGGGGCAAGCATTTCGCCAACATGAAAGACCCGTCGGTGCCAGTGCAATTTGCGGACGCCATCGGCTTCATCGATGGATTGGACAATCTTCGCGGACAGCGCAACCCGATGCATATCGCTCCCGGATCGCCCGCCGACGAATTCGCGGCGACTGCCATGGGCACGGCGCCGGCAGTGAAACTTAACGGTCAGACCGGCTTTGCTCCGAGCGACTTTTACACTTTCTATGATGCGAAACCGCTGCTGAAGGCGGGAATCAACGGCAGCGGCGGCGGCTGTATAGGTGTGATCGAGGTTTCAGACTATATGAATGCCGGGATCGCGAGTTTCGACAAAACCTTCAACCTGGCAGCGGCCAAACTCACGAGGGTGATTCCCGCCGACAGCGACAATCCGGGTCTGAACTCCCGCGCGGGCGAGACCACGCTGGATATCGAATATTCTCACATGATGGCGCCGGGAGCGCCCATCTCGGTCTATATCGCGGACCCTGCCACCTTTGGTGGTAACTCAATCCTGGCCACTGTCGATGCGCTCAATACCGCAGTCAATCAGCCCACCTGTACAGCGCTAAGCATCAGTATCGAGAGCTGCGGACAACCGAGCAGCTTCTTTACCGGCGCCTTACACACGACCTATGCGAAGGCGGCTGCGCAAGGACAGACGGTTTTCGTCGCCGAGGGCGATGAGGGCGCGGCGGAGTTCGATTTCGATCCGACCACCGGAAAGTGCGTCGTCGGGACCAGCCGCAATGTTAACGAACTCGCCTCCGATCAATACGTGACCTCGATCGGCGGTACGCAGTTCCAGCCCAATTACAATTCCAAGGGCGCTGACGTCGGCTTCGTCGCCGAATCGGTGTGGGATGAGCCAAATCCCAGCAATCCGGCAATCGGCTCGGGTGGCGGTGGCCAAAGCAAGGTTTGGCCCAAACCTTCATTTCAGAACAGCGGAACCCCTGCGGATGGCGTCCGGGACGTGCCCGACATCTCGATGGAGGCCGCCTGCTCCACGCCGGGCGCCTTCTCGGTTTTCCCCGCCTCGAAGAGCCCGACCAAGGTGCAATGCTGCGCGTGCGGCACCAGTCTCGGGGCGCCGGTATGGGCGGGGATCGCGCGGTTGATGGTTCAAGCGAACGGCCAGCACCCCCTGGGCAGCATCAACCCGCAGCTGTATGAGCTGGGCAATAGGCAGGACACGCCGGCAACCGGCATTCGCGACGTCACGCTGGGGAACAACGATTACAATGGCGTTACGGGATTTGACGCAGGGACAGGCTATGATCTGGTGAGCGGATGGGGCACCCCGGACGTAACCACCTTGGTCTCGGCCTTCGTCGCGACGGATACCATCAACGCGACACTCACATTCACCCCGGCGAAACTGAAATTCCGCGCCACTCCAGACGGCACGACCAGCAAACCGCTATTGGTAACGATCAAAAACGTGAGCAAGGGAGTGCTGGTCGCGATCGCGAGCCAATCCGCCCTACCGCCGTTCGCGGTATCGAGTCAGTGCGGTGAGACGCTCCTGCCGGGCAAGAGTTGCAAGGTGAAGGTGACCTTCAGCCCGACCGATACCGTGTCCCACACGGCACTGCTATCGATCTTCGATAATGTAACCGGCGCCCCGCAGACGGTGTCGCTTACCGGAACCGGAAAGGCGCCCAGGTAGTCAGGTGCGAGGGTTGATCGGCGACCGCCGTCACGCTCAACCGAGCTACCAGGGCGCTTCGCCTGACGGCGCCGAAAGCGGGCTATGCCCCAGGTCCCACCTCACCCGGGAATGCCGCGCTGTACTCCGGGCGCGGCGCGATTCCTATGATTGTCGGACGGCTTGGTCGTTATCCTTTTTCCATTTGACGCCGGCCGCGGCGGCGCGGGTTACTTCGCCATCTCACCTGCGCCGACAGGATGTATTGCTGGCCTTCGCGGTATAGCTGGTGATCGGCAATTATCTCGCCCATCAGCCTGGTCACCAGCGGCAGGGCTGAGCCCTGCATCGCTTGGTTGTCCCCTCTCCTTGTCCAAGGAGAGGTCGGCGCGAGCATCGCGAGCGCCGGGAGAGGTTCGCCGTAGGCGTCGCCGCTGGCTGATAACCTCTCCCTAACCCTCTCCTTGGACAAGGAGAGGGTTTATGATCTTTACTGCGGGATCTGTGCGGCAGCGATCGACAAACCTCGTAGAGAAGTCCGAGGCGGCAATGATCTCGGCTATCGAGATCTACAACAAACCTGACTTCAAGTACCGAGAAGAGACATTTGCCCTCTTGGCATTAAATGCCTGGGAGCTTTTGCTCAAAGCGAAGGTATTAGCCGAGAATCGCAACGATCCTCGCGCGATTCAGCAACACGAAAGACATAAGAAAAAGGATGGCACCCTTTCTAAAAAACAATATTTGAAGAAAACCCGTTCGGGGAACGCGCATACGATATCCATCAGGCAAGCTATCGTTACGCTCGACGGAAACGCTTCATCCCGTTTGGACCCTGCAATAAAGACAAATTTGGACGGCCTGATCGAGATCCGAGATAACGCCGCCCATTACTTAAACGCAGGGGCGCAGCTTGCCAAGCAGGTCCTGGAGATCGGCACAGCCGCGGTTCGCAATTACATAACGTTGACACAAAAGTGGTTCAAGCGAGATCTCTCTCGGTATAACCTTTTCCTGATGCCTCTCGGCTTTCTCAGCCAACAAACTCCAGCTACTGCCCTCGTCTTGAATCACGACGAAAGGAGTCTCATAGCGTTCTTAGCTAGCCTGGCGCAGCAAGGCGCCTTAGGAGATGACCCTGACTACCACGTTTCACTAAATGTAAATCTGTCTTTTCAGCGATCGAGAGTAACCACAGCGACGCCGGTGTTCGTAACGGCGGATCCATCGGCACCGCATGTGACCATAAGTGAGGAGGACATCCGCAGAGACTTTGCGTGGGACTACTCGAAGTTGACATCTCAACTCTCCAAACGGTACATCGACTTCAAACTCAATCAAAAATATCACGACATACGGAAGCCCCTGATCGCAAATTCGGCGTTCGTAAAATCACGCTTCCTCGATCCCGGCAACCCAAGAAGTGCAAAGAAAGACTTCTACAATCCAAACATCATTCAGGTCTTTGACCAGCATTACACCAGAAAGTCATAGCGAAGTTCACTCGACATCCGCTGCGTCGTTAGCTGCGCAATAGTTCCGGTAATCTCGACGTGAATTCGCTGCGCGAGAGGGTCTCGGTGAAGCCGGCGGTGCGGGCGCTTTTGAGCGCCTTCAGATCGACGTGCGAGGCAAATCCGATCACGCGCACGCCGGGGGCGGCGGCGCTGAGCGTCGCGATGGTGCGATCGGCGGGAAAGCTCGCGTCATTGAGATCGACCATCACGACCGTCGGCATCGACTCGGCGATGCGCTCGGCGGCGGCGTCGAGATTGGCCGCATAGACGATCGACGCGCCGAGCTGATTCGCCAGCGCGTCGAGCTTCGAGCGAAAGAACAAGTCGCGGATCAGCGCCAGCGCGCGCACCGGCAAGGTCATCGGGCGGCTCCTTTTTTCGCGAAACGATCGGGCAGGAACGGCGTCAGATCGAGCGGCGGTTTGCGGCCGGCGACGAGCGCGGCGATCACCTCGCCGGTCAGGGCCGAGAGCAGGATGCCGCTGCGGAAATGCGCGGTGGCGTAGAGCACGTTGGGATGCGCCGACGAGGGGCCGAGCACCGGCAGCTTGTCCTCCGTGCCGGGACGAAAGCCCGCCCAGGCCTCGCGGAACGGGATCGCGTTGAGGCCCGGAATCAGCGCGTTGGCGCCCGCCAGTATCCGCCCCATCCCGGCCATCGTGACGCTGCGATCGAAGCCCGCATCTTCCATCGTCGAGCCCGCCAGCAGCCGGCCGTCGCGGCGCGGCACCAGGTAACCGCGCAGCGAAAAAATCGCCGGACCGAGCGTCGCCGGCCGTCCCTGAAAGCAGACGATCTGTCCGCGCACCGGGCGCATCGTGACGCGATCGGCTTCCAAGCCGCGAATCTCGGCAGACCATGCGCCGGCCGCGTTGACGACGAAATCCGCCTCGTGCAGCGAACCGTCGTCGAGCCGCAACCCGGCGCCGCGACCATTATGCGCGATGATTTCGGCGACCCGTGCGCCCTCGCGGAACTCGGCGCCGGCTTTGACCGCGGCGGCGACGTAGGCCTGCGTGAGCTTGCGATTTTCGACCCGGCGATTGGTCGGCAGATGGAGCGCGTAGACCACCTCGGGACTCAGCATCGGCTCGATGCGCCGCGCCGCCGCGCCGTCGAGCTCCTCGACCTCGGCGCCGAGCCCGGCCTCGCGCTGCCATCGCGCACGTCCTTCGAGCTGGCGTTGTTCTTCCTGATCGAGCGCGCAATAGAGGATGCCGGCCTGGTCGTATTCGGGGTCGACGCCGCTTTCGCGCGTCAGCCGATCAACGATCCGTTCGAATGCTTCGCGACCGCGAAGGCTGATGTCGAGGATCGGGCCGGGGCCTTCGGCTTCGGCCTGCGGCGCGATCATCCCGGCCGCGGCCCATGAGGCTTCCTGGCCGAGCCGCCCGCGTTCGAAGACGGTGACCTTGACGCCCTCGGCGGCGAGCCGCCATGCGACCGAACTGCCGATAATTCCGCCGCCGATAACCAGCGCTTTCAAAATCGATACGCTCCAATCCTCCGGAGCTGCCGCGAGCGCCGGGAATTGTCAGCTTAGCGGCGCATGGAACAGCGTGAAACCCCTGTGGGATGGTGATACAAAGCGGAAGCGGGATCGGAATCAGCGTGGCGAGGTGCGTCGATGGAGAAGATTCTGGGGGGAATCGAGACTCGGCTGATTCATGCCGGCAAGCCGGAGCCGCCGATCGAGGGCGCGGTGGTGACGCCGATCTTCCAGTCCTCGACCTTCGAGTATCGCGGCCAGCAGAGCTACCACGATCTGCGTTACATCCGGCTCAGCAACACCCCGAATCATACCGGACTCCATCGCAAGCTGGCGGCGATCGAAGGCGCCGAGGCGGCGCTGGTGACGGCCAGCGGGATGGCGGCGATTTCGACTACGCTGCTGACGATTCTCGGCGCCGGCGACCATATCCTGTGTCAGAACTGTATCTACGGCGGCACCTACGGCCTGCTGAGCGGGGAGTTCCCGCGGCTCGGAATCGAGGTGACGTTTATCGACCCGGGCGAGCCGGCGACCTGGAAAGAGGAGCTGCGCGAGAACACGCGCGCGATCTACGTCGAGACGATTTCGAATCCGCTGCTCGAGGTCGGCGACCTGCGCGCCGTGACCGGTTTCGCGGGCGAGCACGGGCTGGTCTCGATTATCGACAACACCTTCGCGACGCCGATAAATTTCCGCCCGGCGGAAGTCGGCTTCGATCTGTCGCTGCATAGCGGCACGAAGTATCTGAACGGCCATTCGGATATCGTCGCCGGCGCGATTATCGGCGGCCATGAGATCGTCGAGCGCATCAGCCACACTTCGAATCATCTCGGCGCGGCGCTCGATCCGCATGCCTGCTTTCTGCTCGACCGCGGGCTCAAGACGCTGGCCGTGCGGGTGCGCTATCAAAACGAAAGCGCGCTACGGATTGCGCAGTTCCTGGAGCAGCATCCGAAGATCGCCGCCGTCCACTATCCCGGCCTCGAGAGCCATCGCGATCATCTGCGCGCCTGCGAATTGCTCGACGGATTCGGCGGCGTGCTGAGCTTCGAGGTCGCAGGCGGACTCAAGGCGGCGGAAAGAGTGATCGAACGCGTCACACTGCCGGTCTCGGCGCCGAGCCTGGGCGGAGTCGAGAGCCTGATCACGCGGCCGGTGACGACCTCGCATTCGGGAATGTCGGCGGAGGCACTGGCCAGCGCGGGCATCAGCGCGAGCCTCATCCGGCTGTCGGTCGGATTGGAGGCGACCGACGATCTGATCGCCGATCTCGATCGCGCACTGGGAGCTTAACGGTCACGGCGATTGCGATCTTTAACTATCTATAGATATCATAATATTGCTCCACAATGAAAATCATGGTCCTTATAGGCATAAGCAAGTAAGCCCATCGATTCGCTGATTAGGAACCGCCAACATCAAATTGTATGCGGAGGGGGATCCGCCACCAGCCCTCGATTGTGGGTGGACGACGTCCAATCCTGAGAGGAACCGATACGAGGATCGTGGACACGACAAGGAACTGCATCGATGGCTGCGTCGCCTGATCCGCGCGATCAGCCGGCGCCTCCGGTAGCGACCGGCGCGGGAATCGCGGCGACTGGATTCGGCGATCGACGGCGCCGCCGATGGCGCGCTGCGATGTTCGCCGGCGGCGTGATGCTGGCGTTCGCCTGCAGCCTGGGCGGCATTGTCCTCAGGCGTCCCGAACCGTTTCTGGTCGCGATAGTCGCGCTGATCGGCGGCGCGATTCCGATGCTGTTCGCGGAGCTGCGTCGCAAGCCCACGGCCGCGTCACCGGGTGCGGGATCGAAATCCGCCGCGGCTGACTCGGCGCTGCGGCGGGTGTTCGAGGTCAGCCTCGACGCGATCACGGTCAATCGGCTGAGCGACGGCCTGTTCGTCGAAGTGAATCCGGAGTTCGCGCGCATCACCGGCTATGCCCGGCACGAGCTGATCGGCCATACGGTGGGCGAGCTCGCGCTGTGGGTGACTGCCGAGGACCATCGCGAATACCTGCGCCGCCTCGAGGCCGAAGGATCGGTGCGCAATATCGAGAGCATCTTCCGCCATCGCGACGGCCGGATCGTGCCGGGCGTGATGTCGTCGGCGGTGCTCGAGCTCGACGGCGAGCGATGCGTGGTTTCGGTGGTGCGGGACATCAGCGAATGGAAGCGCACCGAGCGCGAGTTGCGCGAGGCCCATCGCGCGCTCTCGGAACAGGTCGAGGCGCTGCGCGAGAACCAGCTGCGCCTGCATGAGAGCGAAACCAAGTTGCGCAAGGTCTTTGATAGCAGCCTCGACGCGATCGTGGTCCGCCGCCTGAGCGATGATACCTATCTCGACGTCAACCACGAATTCGTGAACCTGACCGGCTACAGCCGCGACGAGGTGATCGGCCATAGCGTAGACTCGCTGAGGCTGCGGCCGGAGAACGTCAAGCCGTTCTTCATCAAAGCGCTACAGACCGACGGTTTCGTGCGCAATATGGAACGGACGATACGGCGCAAGGACGGCGTCTTCGTCCCGATTTCAGAGTCGGGGGTACTACTTGAACTCGACGGCGAGCCTTGCGCCGTCAGCGTCGTCCGCGACATCACGCAAACCAAGGCGGCTGAGGCCAAGTTGATCGCCGCCGGTGCGGAGCTCACCGCACAGGTCGAGGCGCTGCGCGAGAACCAGCTGCGCCTGCACGACAGCGAGACCATGGTCCGCAAGGTCTTCGAGGCCAGCCTCGACACCATCTCAATCCAGCGCCTGAGCGACCTGGCCTTCATCGACGTCAACCCGGAATTCGAGCGGCTCACGGGCATCAGCCGGGAGCAAGCCGTCAGCAGGAACATCGACGAGCATGAGCTGTGGATCGACCTGCGGCGGCGCGCGGAGTTTTTCCAGCTGCTCCGCGCCCAGGGCTTCGTGCGCGACTGGGAGGAGAACTTTCGGATCCGCGGCGGCATCGAGCCGCATCTGATTTCCGCGGTGGTGGTCGAACTCAAGGGCGTACCGCATGCGATCATGGCGGTGCGCGACATCGTCAATATCAAGCGCAGCGAGCGCGCGCTGATCGCGGCGCAGGCCGAGTTGACCGCCCAGGTCGAAGCCTTGCGCGAAAGCCAGATGCGGCTGCAAAGCGAAATCGAGCAGCGCGAGCGGATCATCGCCGAGCGCGAGCAGGTCGACAAACAGCTGCGCGAGAGCGAGATTAAGCTGCGCAAGGTGTTCGACACCAGTCTCGACGCGATTTCGATCCGCCGCCTGCGCGACGACCGCTATCTCGACGCCAACCGCGAATTCCTGAACCTGACCGGCTACAGCCGCGACCAGGTAATCGGCCGCGCGTTGGATGAATTGAAGCTGCGCGCCGACGACCTGAAGCCGACCTTCGTCGCGGCGCTACAGGCCGACGGCTTCGTGCGCAACATGGAAGGTCTGCTGCGGCGCAAGGACGGCTCGATCGTCCCGATTATGACCTCCGGCGTGCTGCTCGAACTCGACGGCGAGCGCTGCATCGTCGCCATCACCCGCGATATCACCCAGCTCAAGAAGGCTGAGGCCGACCTGATCGCCGCGCGCGAGGCGGCGCTGGCGGCCTCCGAGGCCAAGTCCGATTTCCTGTCCAGCATGTCGCACGAGATCCGGACGCCGATGAACGCGATTCTCGGGATGGCGCAGCTCCTGTGGGAGACGCCGCTCAGCCTTCACCAGCGCCGCTATCTCGAAACCATGCGCGCCAACGGCGACGCGCTGCTCGCGCTGATCGACGACATCCTTGACCTGGCCAAGGTCGAAAGCGGACAGCTGGTCCTGGAGAACGTCGCTTTCGAGCTCGACGAGCTGGTCGAAAGAGCGGTCGAAACCCTCGGCATCCGCGCCCATCAGAAGGGCCTCGAGCTGGCCGCGCGTATCGCACCGGACGTGCCGCTGGCAGTAGCCGGCGATCCGCTGCGGCTCCGGCAGATTCTGATCAACCTGCTCGGCAACGCCATCAAGTTCACCAGCTACGGCGAAGTGCTGCTGACCGTCGAGCGCGATGACGGCCCGCCGCAATCCACCGGCCCGGCGCGGGCCTCGACCCGGCTGCGGTTCTCGATTTCCGACACCGGCATCGGCATCGCTCCCGAAAAGCTGGCGGCCATCTTCTCGAGCTTCACCCAGGCCGACTCCTCGGTCGCGCGCCAGTTCGGCGGCACCGGCCTGGGGCTGGCGATCGTCAAGCGTTTGGTTGAGTTCCACGGCGGTCAGATCAAGGTGGAAAGTCGGGTCGCTACGGGGAGCACCTTCAGCTTTACGATTCCGCTCGCGGTCCGCGCCATCGAGACGCCGAAAGATCGCGCGCTTGAGGCGGCCTTGGCCGGCCGGCGGATACTGGTGGTCGACGACGCCGAGCTGAATCGCCAGGTGGCCCGCGAGCTGCTGGCACCGTATGGCGCCTCGACCGACGAGGCGGCCGGCGCCGACCCGGCGTTTATCCTGATCGAACGGGCGCGCGCCGCCGCCAAGCCTTACGACCTCGTCCTGCTCGATGCCCGAATGCGGGGGGCGAGCGCGTTCGACGTCGTGACCCGCATGAAGCCGGCAACACTGCGCGACGTGAGCAAGGCCGCAGAGAACGGCCCGGCCGGCGCCGCCGAGCAGACTCCCGAGCGGGTGGTTTTGATGTTGGCTTCCAACGACCTGGCCGCGGGTTTGGAAGAGATGCGGGAGCTGGGGCTCGACCACTACCTCGTCAAGCCGATTCGACGTCGCGATTTGCTGGAGACGGCAAGTCGCGCGCTGGGGCCGCGCCCGCCCAGTCTCGCCGCCACCGCCGCTTCGCCGGCCCAGGCTGGCGACCTCGCGCCGGCCGTCCCGCTCAAAATCCTGCTGGCCGAGGATTCCTCGGACAATCGGATGTTGATCGATGCCTATCTAAAGGGCGGCAATTACCAGATCGACGAGGCCGAGAACGGCGAGAGCGCGATTGCCAGGTTCATGGCCTCGAAATACGACCTGGTGTTGATGGACATCCAGATGCCGGTCGTCGACGGCTACATGGCCGTGCGCGCCATTCGCGAATGGGAGGCGAAGCAGCATCTCGCCCGTACCCCGATTATCGCGCTGACGGCCTCGGCGATGAACGACGCGGTGAGCCGCAGCCTGGAGGTGGGCTGCGATTCGCACGTCAGCAAGCCGGTCAAGCGCGCCACCTTGCTGGCCGCGATTCGCGAGGCGACCGCGACCAGGCGCCCCGAGTCGGGCGCACCGGAGCAAGCCGGCAACGGTTCATCGCCGGCGGCGATGGCCGCCGCGCCCGGTAAGATCGTGGTCGAAGTGGACGCCGATCTGAGCGATCTGATTCCTGACTATCTGATCCACAAGCGCGCGGACTCAACCGCCCTCGACGCCGCCATCGAACGGAGCGATTTCACCGCCATCGGCGCGCTCGGCCATCGCATGAAGGGCGACGGCGGCAGTTACGGCTTCGATCCGATCAGTGAGATCGGCACGCACCTGATGGATGCGGCCCGGCGCCGCGACGGCAGCGACGCGCGCCGGCTTGCCTGCCAATTCGCCGATTACCTGGCGCGGATCGAAGTGGTCTTCAAGCCCGAGGACGCCGGCCTCTGAAGCCGGCTAGGAAACTTCCAGCACCGCAGCGCCCTTGATCTCGTCATGCTTGAGCATGATGAGCGCGCGGTTGGCCTCGGCCAGCGGCAGCGCGACGGTGTGGATCCGGATCGGTATCTGGGCGGCAATTTTTAGAAACTCCCGGCCGTCGGCGCGGGTGTTAGCGGTGACGCTGCGCAGCTCGCGCTCCTCGAACAGATGGCGCGCGTAATCGAGCGGCGGAATCGCGCTCAGGTGGATGCCGGCGATGGCCAGCACGCCGCCGCGGTCGAGCGCCGCCATCGCGAACGGCACGATTTCACCCGCCGGCGCGAACAGGATCGCAGCCTCCAGCGGCGCGGGCGGCTGCTCATTGGCGCCGCCGATCCAATCCGCGCCGAGCTCCTCGGCCAGTTCGCGATGGCGTCCGCCACGACTCATCACGAACACCCGGCATCCCCAATGCTTGAGCACCTGGATCGCCAGATGCGCCGAGCCGCCGAAGCCGTACAGCCCGACCGTCGATCCCGCTTTGACCGCGGCGCGCCGAATCGCGCGAAAGCCGATTATTCCGGCGCATAGCAGCGGCGCCGCCGCTTCATCGCTGAGCGCGGCGGGAATCTCGTAGGCAAAATCCTCGCGCACCGTGGCCAGCTCGGCGTAGCCGCCGTCGTGGTCCCAGCCGGTGAAGCGCGCATCCTGACAGAGATTCTCGCGCCCGCTTGCGCAGTATCGACAGGAACCGCAGGTCGAGCGCAGCCAGGCGATTCCGACGCGCGCGCCCGGCGCAAAACGCGTGCATCCGGGGCCGCAGCGCTCGACGATACCGACCACCTCGTGACCGGGCACCACGCTCGGACGATGCGGCGCGAGATCGCCCTCGGCGACGTGCAGATCGGTGCGGCACACCCCGCAGCGGCGGACCCGGATCAACAACTCGCCGTGCGCCGGCTCCGGCGGGGCCAGCTCGCGGGCTTCAAGCGGCTGGCTTTCGATCGGCGCCGGCTTCGCGATCACCATGGCCTTCATAAATCTTCAACCGACGCTTGAAATTCTGTCAGAGCTCGAAGTCGGCCTCCGCCAGGATGCGCGCGACGCGATAGAGGAAGCGATTGCCGAGCACGCCGTCGATCACGCGATGGTCGTACGACAGCGCCAGGTACATCATGCTGCGGATTGCGATCGCTTCGAGGCCGTCGCTCTCGACCGCGACCGGGCGGCGTTTGATTTCGCCCATGCGCAGGATGCCGACCTGCGGCTGGTTGATAATCGCGAAGCCGTAGAGATTACCCTCGCGTCCCGGGTTGGAGAGCGTGAAGCTGCCGCCGGCGAGATCGTCAGCGGTGAGCTGGCGGCTTTCGATCTTGCGGCGCAGCCGTTCGATTTCGCGCGCCAGGCCGACCACCGACATCGCCTGCGCCGAGCGAATCACCGGCACCAGCAAGCCCTCCTCGTCGTCCATCGCGACGCCGAGGTTAATCTCGCGGCGAATCACCAGCGAGTCGCCGGCCACCGCCGCATTCATGCGCGGAAATTCCTTCAGGGCCCGCACCGTGGCGGCCGCCGCCAGCGGCAGCATCGTCAGCGCGAAGCCCTCGCGATCGCGGAAGCTCTGCTTGTGAGTTTCGCGCAGCGCTGCGGCGCGCGTCATGTCGACCTCGGCCACCGTGCCGACGTGCGGCGCATGGGTCTTCGAGTAGACCATGTGCTCGGCGATAAGCTTGCGCCGGCGCGTGAAGGGCTCGACCACGTCGCCCTCGCGCGGCTCGTAGAGCGGCGGCCGGAAGATTGCTCCCGACGCTGCCGCCGCTCGCGGCGGCGATGCTGCGGGCGCTGGCGAGGCCGCCGGAGCCGTGGTCGGAGCAGTCTGTGATGGTCTGGATGACGGCTGGGCTGGCGTGCCGCCCTGCGATTCGAGGTAGTTCATCAGGTCGCGCTTGGTAACCCGTCCGCCGATTCCGGTCCCGCTGATGCGCTTCAGATCGAGTCCGTATTCCGCCGCCATCCGCATCACCACCGGCGAATAGCGCCGCGATCCCTCGTCGGCCGGCTCAGCCGCGGCGGACGGCGATGGGACTCGCGATGGGGCCGTAGCTTCGACCTTGCGGGCCCCGGCCGCGCCGTCGGTGGCGACGGCCGCAGGCGGCGCGACTGGCGCCGGCGTCGCAGCGGCAGCGGGTTTCGGTTTCGGCGTCGCCGCCGAGGCCGCCGGTTCGATGATCGCGATCTTGCCGCCCACCGGTACGGTCTCGCCTTCCTGTGCGACCAGCGCTGTGATCACGCCGGCGCCCGGCGAGGGAATTTCGGCGTCGACCTTATCGGTCGAGATTTCCGCGATCGGCTGATCGAGCGCGACCTGGTCGCCCTCGTGGACCAGCCATTTTGCGATGGTGCCCTCGACCACGCTCTCGCCCATCTGCGGCATCGTCACTTCGATCGCCATCTCAGTACGCCGCCAGGCTGCGAATGGCAGCAACGATCTTGTTGGTGTTGGGCAGCACGAATTCCTCGAGCGGCGGCGCAAACGGCACGTGCGTGTCGAGCGCCGCGAGCCGGCGCACCGGTCCATCGAGATACTCGAAGGCGTGCTCCGCGATGATCGCCGCGACCTCGCCGCCGATGCCGCCGGTCAACCGATCTTCATGGACCACCAGCACCTTGCCGGTATGCCGGGCGGTCTCGAGGATCGCCTCGCGATCGAGCGGCAGCAGGGTCCGCAGATCGAGCACCGCGACCGAGAGGCCATCCTCCTTCTCGGCGATCCGCGCCGCGTCGAGCGACTGATGGAGCGTGCCGCCATAGGTGATGATCGAGAGATCGCGCCCCTCGCGACGCAGCTCGGCGCGTCCCAGCGGGACCGTGAAGTCGCCGTCGGGCAGGTCCTCCTTGATACTGCGATAGAGCCGCTTGTGCTCGAAGTAGACCACCGGGTTGTTGTCGCGAATCGCGCTCTTCAGGAGCCCCTTGGCGTCGTAAGCGGTGGCCGGCGCGACCACCTTGAGGCCCGGCACGCGCGTGAACCAGGCCTCGGGATTCTGCGAATGGAACAGCGCGCCATGCACCCCGGCGCCCGACGGCGCCCGCACTACCAGCGGACAGCTCGCCTGGCCGCCGTGTCGATAGCTGAGCGTCGCCGCAGTATTGACGATCTGATCGAAGCCGCACGAGATAAAATCCGCGAACTGCATCTCGACCACCGGCCGCATCCCGAGCACCGCCGCGCCCACGCCGGCGCCGACGATCAGCGACTCGGAGATCGGCGTGTCGATCACGCGCTCCTCGCCGAACGCCGCCAGCAAGCCCTCGGTGACCTTGAAGGCGCCGCCGAGCTCGGCCACGTCCTCGCCCATCACCAGCACGTTCTCGTCGCGCGCCATCTCTTCGTGCAGCGCCTGGTTGATTGCTTTGAGGTAGGTTACTTCCATCGGCCGCCCGTCATTTTCGTACGCCGGAGCCGTTGACAGCGGCGCTCGGCGCCGCCGCGGGCGTTTCAGCGGCGTAAAGATCTTCAAGTGCTTCTTCAGCTTTTGGCGAGGGACTCTGCTCGGCGAAATCCACCGCCGCCTGCACGGTCTGATTCACCCGCTCGTCGATTTCGGCGCGCAGCCGCGTCAGCTCATGGCCGCGCTTGCCGAGAAAGTACTCGAACTGCGGAATCGGGTCGCGGCTCTCCCATTCCATCAGCTCCTCCTGGTCGCGGTAGAGCGCCGGATCGTGCTCGCTATGGCCGCGCCAGCGATAGGTCTTGCACTCGATCAGGCCGGGCCCGCCGCCGGCGCGAATCGAATCGATCTCGCGCTCGGCCAGCCCAACCACCGCCAACAGGTCGTTGCCGGGGCAGACGTGACCGCGAAAGCCGTAGGCCGCGGCCCGATCGGCGATATTCTCGACCGCCGTCTGCTTCTCGAACGGGGTCGAATAGGCGTAGCGATTGTTCTCGCATACGAACAGCACCGGCAGCTTGCGCACGCCGGCGAAGTTCATGGCCTCATGAACGTCGCCGCGCGAGGCCGCGCCCTCGCCGAAAAAGGCCACCGCGATATGCTTCTCGCGCTTGATGCTGAACTTCAGCGCCGCGCCGACCGCGACCGGCAGCGACGACCCGAGCATCGAGGTCGAGCCGAACACGCCGTGCGACAGGTCGCCGCCGTGCAGGAACGAGTCCTTGCCGCGCGACAGCCCGTCCTCCTTGGCCATCAACTGCGCCATCAGGCGGCCCGGGTCGACCCCGCGCATCAGGAAGACGCCGAGATCGCGATGCAGCGGGGCGACGAAATCGCCCTCCAGCAGCGGCACGCAGATGCCGGTGACGATCGCTTCCTGGCCGGCGCCCGAATAGACGCCGCCGAGAATCTTGTTCTGGCGATGGAGCCGCGAGACGCGATCCTCGAAGGCGCGAATCAGCTTCATCCAGTAGTAGAGCTGGACCTCGTGCTCGCTGCGTGCCGCGCCGGCCGCGGCCGCGGCGGCGCCGTCAGCTTCGCTCGATGCTATGGGCTTTTCGGCCACCGGATGTCCTCGATCATCAGACTATCGCAACCGCGGCACTACTCGCAAAATCCCCGTGCGGCCCTGCGCGCCGGGGCGCGGTTGCCTGCCCGCAGATGATGGCTTATAAGGAGCGATGAATCATGCTGGACGGGGCGCCATCGATCTTTAGTCGCGCGGCGCGACCAAATCTGCGCGAAATCGCCGATCGCGCGACCGCCGGCGCGCCGATCGACGAGCGCGAGGCGGTGGCGCTGATCGAGTGTCCCGACGACCAGCTCGGGCTGGTGATGGCGGCGGCGCGCGAGCTTCGCGATCGCGCCAAGGGGCGCATCGTCACTTACTCGCGCAAGATTTTTCTGCCGGTCACCAATCTGTGCCGCGACCGCTGCACCTATTGCACCTTTCGCAAGGATCCCGGTGAGCCGGGCGCCTGGACGATGCTGCCGGAGGAGATTCGCGAGTGGTCGCGGCGCGGCGGCGCGCTGGGCTGCAAGGAAGCGCTGATGTGCCTGGGCGACAAGCCCGAGGTGGCCTTCAAGGAGTACCGCCAGACGTTGGCCGGCCTGGGCGTGCGGACCACCATGGAGTATGTCGGGCGGGCCTGCGCCGTCGCGCTTGAAGAGGGGCTGTTGCCGCATACCAATGCCGGGCTGATGACGCGGGCCGAGTTGCGCGCGCTGCGGCCGCTCAACGCCAGCATGGGGCTGATGCTCGAGAATGTTTCGCCGCGGCTCCGCGCCCACGGCGGAGCCCATCAATGGGCGCCCGACAAGGAACCCGCGCGGCGTATCCGCATGATCGATGAGGCCGGGCAGGAGAAGATTCCGTTCACCACCGGAATTCTGCTCGGGATCGGCGAAACCCCGGCTGAACGGGCGCAGAGCCTGATCGCGATTCGCGATCTCAACCAGCGCCACGGCCATATCCAGGAAGTGATAATCCAGAACTTCCGCGCCAAGCCCGAGATTCCGATGGCCGATGCGCCGGAGCCCGACGCTTTCGAGATGGCGCGCGCAATCGCGACCGCGCGGCTGGTGCTCGGCGCCGAGATGAACGTGCAGGCGCCGCCCAATCTGTCGCCGAATCAAATCGAACTGTTTCTCGATGCCGGGATCAACGACTGGGGCGGAATCTCGCCGCTCACTCCCGATTTCGTAAACCCCGAAGCGCCGTGGCCCCATCTCGCGCAGCTCGGCGAGCGCTGCGCCCGGGCCGGCTTCGAGTTGCGCGAACGGCTCGCCATTTATCCGGAATACATCGATGATGCATGGCTCGACCCGGCGCTCAGACCGATGGTCGGCGAGTTGTGTTCCCGGATCGCTGGAGGTGACAAGTGACCGACCATGAACTCCGCGACTACGTCGAGGAAATCGAGGCGACTCCCCTGCCCGCGCTGCTCGATCGCACCGGCGCCGAGGTCCGCGCGGCGCTCGATGCGAGCCTCGCGGGACGCGAGCTCACGCCCGAGCAGGGGCTGCTGCTTTACACCGCCCAGGGCGACGACCTGCGGGCGCTGATCAAGTGCGCCGACCTGGCGCGCGCCGAGGATTGCGGCGACGAAGTAACCTACGTCGTCAACCGCAATATCAACTTCACCAACATCTGTTTCGTCAACTGCCAGTTCTGCGGCTTCAAGCGCCAGCGCTGGGAATCCGACGCCTACGACCATTCGGACGAAACCGTGCTGGCCAAGGTCGCCGACGCCCGCGCCCGCGGCGCCACCGAGGTCTGCATGCAGGGCGGGATCAATCCCGACATGCCGGCCTTCCGCTATCGCGACCTGCTGGCGAAGATCAAGACACAGTTTCCCGACATCCATGTGCACGCGTTCTCGCCGATGGAGATCATGTACGGCGCGCGGCGCACCCGCATGGATTATCCCGAGTACATCGGGATGCTGCGCGAGGCCGGGCTCGGATCGATTCCCGGCACCGCGGCCGAGATTCTCGACGACAGCGTGCGCGAGATCCTGAGCCACAAGAAAGTCGACGTCGCGGCCTGGGTCGAGATCATCACCACGGCTCACGCGCTCGGCGTCCCCACCACCTCGACTATCATGTACGGGCACATCGAGAGCCCGCGCCAGGTGATCAATCATCTCGACCTGCTCCGCAGCATCCAGAAGCGGACCCATGGCTTCACCGAGTTCGTGCCGCTGCGCTTCATCCATCAGAACACCGTGATGTATCGCAAGGGGCTGGTGAAGCCGCTCGGCAAGGGGCTGCTGGATTTTCAGATGTACGCGATGGCGCGGCTCTATCTGCGCGGCCAGATCGACAACCTGCAAACCTCGTGGGTCAAGCTCGGCGTCGAGCTCGCCGCCACCACTCTCAAGGCCGGCTGCAACGATTTCTCGGGCACGCTGATGGAAGAGAGCATCACGGCCCAGGCCGGCGGCGAGGCCGGCGAGTTCGTGCCGGTCGATCTGATCGAGCAAGAGGCGCTGGCGATGGGCCGGATCGCCGTCGAGCGCAACACGCTGTACCGGAAACTCTACGGACGAAAGGCACCCAATGGCGCGCGCCCGATTATCCCAACCGCCGATCACGATGCTTGCGGGGGGAGTGGGTGCGGCTAGGTTTCTGCGCGGCCTGCTGCGGCGGGTCGACCAGCGGCGCATCCGGGTAATCGTCAACACCGGCGACGACGAGCAGTTTTACGGACTGCACGTCTCGCCCGACGTCGACACCATCGTCTACACGCTGGCCGGCCTGGCCAATCCGACTCACGGCTGGGGTCTGCGCGGCGAGAGCTTCAAGCTGCTCGCGGCGCTCGAGCGCTTTTACGGCCGGGCCTGGTTCGCGCTCGGCGATCGCGATTTGGCCACGCATCTGTATCGCACCGAACGGCTGCGCGCCGGCGTCCCGCTCAGCCGGGTGACCGCTGACATCGCGGCGCGCCTGGGCGTCAAAGCCGCTGTCATCCCGATGACCGACGACCCGGTGCGGACCTTCGTCAAGTTGCGCGGCCGGCCCGACGCCCTCGCCTTCCAGGAGTATCTCGTCCATCGGCGAGCGCGCGGCGCGGTCGAACGGATCGAGTTGCGCGGCGTCGAGCAGGCGACCCCGGCGCCGGCGGCGCTGGCGGCGATCGAAAGCTCGGCGGCGATAATTCTGGCGCCGTCCAATCCATTCGTTTCGCTAGGCCCGATTCTCGCGCTCGGCGGAATTCGCGAGGCCTTGCGCGCGGCCAAAAGCCGGGTCGCGGCGATAAGCCCGATCGTCGGCGGCCGCACCATCAAGGGCCCCGCCGATCGGATGATGCGCGGGCTGGGACATGAGGTCTCGCCGCTGGGCATCGCGCGGCTCTATCAGGATTGCGTAGGCGTATTCGTGCTCGATCACGCCGACCGGCGCTACCTGGCGCCGATCGAAAGACTCGGCATGCGCGCCGTCGCCACCGACACCATCATGGCCAGCCCGACGCGCGCCGCCCGTCTTGCCGACGTGGTGATGCGCGCGCTCGCAGTGTAGGCTGTCGTAGCGATGGACGCGCTGACACTTACCGCAATTGAAGGCATTCCGCTGATCGAGGCCGGCGACGACCTGGCCGGCCTGATCTTTGAGGCCGCGGCGGCGCAGGCGTGGCGCTTCGAGCCGGGCGATATCGTGGCGGTGTGCCAGAAGATCGTCTCCAAGTCCGAAGGCCGCACCCGCGAACTCGACCAGGTCGAGCCCTCGGCGCTGGCGCGCAATTTCGCCGCCCGCTTCGACAAGGACGCGCGCGCGGTCGAGCTGGTGCTGCGCGAAGCCACCCGTATCATCCGGATGGAACGCGGTGTCCTGATCGTCGAGAGCGGCCCGGGATGGGTATGCGCGAACGCCGGGATGGATGAGTCGAACAGTATGGCCGAAGGGCGCGCGATCCTGCTGCCGATCGATCCCGACGCCTCGGCCGCCCGGCTCCGCGCCGGACTCGGCAAGCTGGCAGGCGTTGACGTGGCGGTCTTGATAACCGACACTTTCGGCAGGCCATGGCGCGAGGGACAGACCGAAGTCTGCCTGGGAATTTCCGGCATGAACCCGATTCTCGATCTGCGCGGTTCGCGCGACATGGGCGGGCGCGAGCTGCATCACACGGTGCTTGCGATCGCCGATGAGCTCGCCTCGGCTGCCGGCCTGCTGATGCGCAAGGACGCTGGACTTCCGGCTGTGGTGATTCGCGGTTATCGGCATGAACCCTATGACGGCGATGCGCGGGCGCTGGTCCGCGCGGCCGAAACCGACCTCTTCCGCTGAGCCTCGCCTGTGAAGAAAAGTATCGCATCGGAGCTGGCGCCGCCCGTGATCGATTCCGTCCACGGCACCATTGAAACCGACCTGGCGGCGGTCGAGGAGCGGCTATCGTCGCTGCTCGATTCCAACGAAGCGCACATCGCCGAGATTTGTCACTATCTGATCGACGGCAGCGGCAAACGGCTGCGCCCGATGTTTATCCTGCTGGTTTACCGTGCCTGCGGCGGCGGCGAGCGGGCGGTCGGCGACGCGATCGACGCGGCCACCGCGCTCGAGCTGATTCATTCGGCGACCCTGCTGCACGACGACATCATCGACGCCGGCGCGCTGCGGCGCGGCCGCCCCTCGGCCTACGCGCGCTATGGCTCGGCGCCGACGCTGGTGGCCGGCGACTACCTGTTCTGCCGCGCCTTTGAAATCTGCGGCCGCTTCGACGAGCCGCTGGTGCTGACCGCCGCCCGCGCCTGTATCCAGCTCACCGAGGGCGAGGCGATGGAAGGACGGCTGCGCTACAACGCGGGCATCAGCCTCGACGAGTACCTGGCGGTGATCACGCGCAAGACCGCGTCCCTGTTCGCGGCCGGCGGCAGAGTCGCGGCCGACCTGGCCGGCGCACCGCCCGCGGTCAGCGACGCGATGAGCCGGCTCGGCAACGCGGTCGGGCGCGCCTTCCAGATGGTCGACGATCTGCTCGACGTGCTGGGGCCCGAAGAGAAGATCGGCAAGCCGGTCGGCTCCGATCTGCGCGCCGGCATCCCGTCGCTGCCGATGGTGCTGGCGGCCGAGCATAATCCCGAATTGCGCGCCATGTTCGGTAACGGCGTCGCCCACGAGGATGCGATCTTCAAGCGCACGCTCGAACTGCTGCGCGAGCCGCAGATCGTTGCGCGGGCGCGGGCGATGGCGGCCGAGCAGGTGCAGCGGGCGCGCGAACTGCTGACCTCGCTGCCGCCCTCCGCTTATCGCGACCGGCTTTCGGCGCTTATCGACGAGCAGGTGCGCCGCGAAGTCTAGCCGGCCGCGCTCGCCTCGATCCGTTTCAGAAATTCGATAACCACCGCATTGAAGCGCTCGGCCCGCTCGATGTTCGGACAATGGCCGCAGTCCTCGAACACGTGCAACTCGGCGTTTGGAATCCGGCGCGCCAGCTCGTCGGCATAGCCGGGCAGCCGCAGCTTGTCGTTGGCGCCGGCCACGATCAGCGTCGGCACGGAAATCAGTTCGTAGGGCGTGCTGTCGGGCTGGCCGAAGCTGTCCTGCTTGCGCTCGGTCGCGGGCGATTTCAGGCGCGCGGCGGCGGCGCATTCCCAGGCCCCCGGGATGAGGCTGAGCTCATGGCGACGATCGAGGTAGGCTTCGTCGGCGGGCCATTTCGCGCCGTGGAACAGCGCGTGCAGCATCCCCTTCATCGCCTCGCGCGAGCAATCGTAATCGAGCAGCAGCTTGCGCGCGTCGTTGAAGGGGGTGAAGCCGCCGCCGCTGGCGAGCACGATGGCGCGCGCCGCAAACATCGGAGTCGCCGACGCCATCGCCCGCGCCAGGTAACTGCCGCCCATCGAATTGCCGATGAACACCGCCCGCTCGATACATTTCGCTTCGACGAAGCGCCGCATATGCGACAGCATCCGCCCCGGGAAATTCTCGAAGTCATGCAGCTTGGCGGTGCGGCCGAAGCCCAGCCAGTCGGGTGCGATGACGCGAAAATGGCGCGCCAGCGCCTGCAGGTTGAACTCCCAGCTGAGTTCGGCACAGCCGCCGAATTCACCCGAGTGGAGCATCACCACGTCCATGCCGCGGCCGGCTTCCAGATAGTGAGTGCGAATTCCGTCGACGTTCACGAACGAGCTGCGCATCGGTTCAGCCTCGATGATCGTTGATTGATTGCCGGGGCCTATCCTTCCATTGATAGCGGTCGCACGCCATGCCTTGACCACGCGCGCCGGTTGCGCGTGCTCGCCGGTCCGGCCTGAATGGGGTATCAGTACATCGGAGGGCGAACCACGTGATGCAGGTTGACCGAGACCGATGCGTCCGCGGCATGTGCGCGATTGCAGGGCGATTTCATGACTGGATGGCCAGGCCGCAAGCGCTTGTCGCCGTGGTCGCCACGGTAATCGGCGTCAGTGTTATAAGTCTCGGCAGATACCCGGCGATTGGCGGCGACGAAATATACTTATCTGCGCCCGCCCTGCATCTTGTTACTCACGGCACACTGGCGCGGACCTTTCAGCGTGGCGGCTTTGAGATCTTCGACTGCTTCCCGCCGGTGCTCCCGCTCGTCCTCGCGTCGTTCTACAAGGTTTTCGGTTTCGGTGTGATTCAGACCAAGTTGCCCACACTCTTATTCGGGCTTGCTACCGCGGCGATACTTTTCGAGCTGGCGCGTCAACTGGGCGGGCTTCGGGCCGCTTCGCTGGCGGTCGCGGTCTTCGTGTTGGACCCGATCACTTACCGCACCTGGCAGTCCGGAAGGTACGACGTGGTGTTCGTTTTCTTTATCGCGGCCACTCTCCTGATCAGCAGGTGGTGCGCGACTAACGGGGCGCGCGGCATGTCCCCGGTTTACTGGGGCATCGCTGGTCTTGTTACCGGACTCGCCGGCGCCACCTATTACCCGTTCGCGGCGATTGGTCTCGCTGTGTGCGGGATCGCGATGCTGTCGTCGTTACCGATCCAGGCCGCGCTGCGCTCGAAAGCAATTTCGACGCTTGCGTTTCTGGCCGGCTTCGCGATCGTGGCGGCCTCACTCTTCTGGTTTTTGCTGCCGCATCTGCAACTGTGTCGCGCCGAGATGGCCGGTATCAGCAGGGATTACCTCGACCCACGCATCGGATGGCGAAACGAGCTTTACCGGATCGGGTCGGAGTGGCGCCGCTACGAACATTACGCGGTAGCGCAGCTAGGATTTCCTAATCTGGCCCTGGGGATCGTGATCCTGTGCATCATCCCCAAGACCAGCCGCGGACGCTGGGAATCAGTATGTCTGTGGCTTGCTCCCCTGTTGTTCATGGTTTTTCTCACCGCCTACGGTACGAAAACGTCGCCGCGCTATTTGGCAACCGTAGTGGCATTCTGGTGCCTGGGACTGGCGTTCGTGGAAGGTCAAATCGAGAGGCAAAAGCTGCCCGTGCTCGGGCGCCTGGCGATTCGACCGCTTGCGTCCCTCGCGATTTTGGCCGGTCTCGTTCGGCTGCTGCTGATTGTTTTCACGCTCACCTACCAATGGCAGGGACGTGACTATCCCGCCTTTGACCGGGAGATCAGGGCGAGCATCCCGCCCGGCGCGGCAGTGATCGGCCCGCAAACGGTCTGGTATGCGCTGGCGACCAGAACCTCGAGGCTGTGGCTCTATGCGCAGGGCTACAAGACCCTCAACACCGCAGTCGGCGAGGATGCCATGAACGATCCGGGGTCGCTCGGTGACGTGCAATACGTGATCCTGACGCAGTGGGTGGGAGAAAATCTTTCCGGCCTTAAAGCCTATGTACACGCGAATTTCAGACTGATTCGGCGGATCCATCCGCCCTTTGCTCCGCTGCCGTGGGCGAAAGGAGCGCCGCTATCCGCCGATATCTACCAGCGCCTCAAGCCCGGGCCAGGCAGCGAGCGGTGGCGCCGCGACGGGGCTGGCGCGCAAGGATGCTACCCGGCGATACCCGGACTAACAGAGCGATCCTATTACCCGATTGAAGCGGAAATTCCAGATGAAAGTGAACATCGCAGTATGTGGAGTGTTCCACTATCGAAACTACGTGCGCTACATCGATCAGGCGGGCCTTCTCAACCGCTTCTACTACTCGCACAAAGTCTCGACGGATGCGGCGACGCTCGGAATCGGGCGCGATCGGGCGGTTAACCTGTGGCCCAAGGAATACCTGATTCAGCTGCATGGCATGCTTACCAAGGGACGCCTGATCCCGGCGTTCTATCCGTATTACGCCGACCTTTGGCAGATGGGGGCGTTACGGCGATGGGATCGATGCGACATCCTTCATCTGATGGAGCACGGAACCGGGGTCAAGCTGATAGAGCGGGCAAAGCAGGAAGGCGCCTTGGCGATCCTGGAACCCGTCAACCAGCATCCGCAGGGCATGAACGCGATCCTGAACGAAGAGAACGAACGGTTTGGTTTCAAACGAACTCGAGGACTGTCCAGAATCCAGGAGCGCCAGATCGAAGAGTCGCTTGCGTCTGATTTTCTCCTGGCGCCGTCGCGCATCGTGCGCGATTCCTACGTCAGTCGCGGCTACGACGCGCGGCGCACCGCGGTCCTGCCTTACGGCGTGGACTTGAATCGCTTCCATCTGATGGCTGAACCGGCGCCACCGGACAAAACCTTCAGAGTCATTTGCGTCGCGCAGATCTCACCGCGCAAGGGCCAGGTTTATCTTCTCGAAGCGTGGAAAAAGCTTGCTCTACCTGATGCCGAGCTGCTCCTGATTGGGTCGATGTCGCATGGCATGGACGCTATCCTTGGCCGCTACCGCGGGATCTTTCGGCACCTCTCGTTCGTGCCGAATCACCAGTTATTTGAGTATTACGGGCGTGCTTCAGCGTTTGTGCTCCCCACTTTAGAGGATGGTTGCAGCTACGTATGTGGCGAGGCGATGGCGTGTGGCCTGCCCGCGATAACCACGGTTAATAACGGCGCCGCGGACCTCATTACGGACGGCGAGGATGGCTTCGTCATTCCGATTCGGTCGCCCGAAGCCATCGCTGAGCGCCTGGAGCTGCTTTATCGTAACCAGGAGCTGCGCCGGAAAATGTCGCAGGCGGCGTTGGCTAAGGCACAAGCCGAACTGAGCTGGAAGAAATACGCCGAACGGCTTGGCGAGTTCTACCGCTCGGTGTTCGAGCGCTGAGGCTCTGAAGCGAGATTGCAGGCCGCATCCGCCCTCCGGTTCGCTTGAGGCCGTTAGCAAGGTAAGATAGCTGAGATGATCTTTCTTGCGCTCTTGTTGCTGGGAGCTTGCGCAATTCCTGTGGTCAGCTTCGCGGTCCGCCGCAAGGGTGCCCTCCTGGCGATTTTCTCGATAGAGTTCGCAGCCTACTACGCAATTCCCATACTGATCCTGCATCGGGTGCATATCGGGGAGTTTCCGGGTCGCGATCTTCCCCATCCCCTGGTCTGTATGGCACTCGAACTCGCGCTGGTCGGTTTCGCCGGCATCTGCCTTGGTTATTTCCTGATTCCAGAGAACGGGTCCTTGATTCCGCGGTTCAAGATGGCGTGGTCGAATCCCGGCGTCATCCGAATTGCGGCCGTCGCGATGTGTGTAGTAGGCGTCGCCGCGACCTTCCTTTTGAACGCGCGCCTACAGTCTGGCAATTCCAGCCAGTTTGTGGTGTTTGCGGCCGATCTCGCGATGTACGGGATCGCGCTGCTGTTCACGCTGCAGTTGTGGCACCGATTGAATCTGCTCTACCTGTTAGCCCTGTGGGGCGTACTGCTTCCGGCACGCTTGCTGGTCGGACTGTCCTCCGGTGCCACAGGCGAAGTTCTGATTGTTGGCCTCACCATGCTGGTGCTGTATTCCGAAGTACGGGGCAGGCTGTGGTGGTCGGCGATATTAGCGGGGGCGATCGGAGTTGCGGTACTGCGTCCCCTGATGTCTCCGTTTCGCGGCCTTACCTGGCACGGCGGCGCCGCGGCCGGCGTATCAACCGCCCAGAAACTCAAGATCTTTAGCGGGGTCGCGGAGGGCGCCGCCGAAGGCCGCTTCGGCAGCTACGATACGTTGATCCAGTTCGCTGCCAACCGGCTATGCGTGACCTGTACCTTCGCCGACGTGCTGCGTCAGACCCCGGATATCGTGCCTTATTGGGATGGCGCGACCTACTACCCGATTCTGTTCAAGCCGATCCCCAGGCTGCTGTGGCCTGGAAAGCCGCAGGAGAAAACCGGCCAAGACTTCGGACATCGCTATGGATACCTCCAACTTAACGATCACGAAACCACCTACAACCTGCCTCAAACCGTGGAACTTTACGCCAATTTCGGTGTGATCGGGGTAGTCATCGGCTCCTTGTTATTAGGCATCTTTTACCGCGTGGCCGAGTTGATGTTTTTTCATCCAGGCAGCGGAGTCGGCGCAGTCGCCTTGGGGGCGGTGGTTTTGACCGGGCTGCTCGAAATCGAATCCGGGGCGTCCGGCGTTCTCGGCGGCTATTTGTGGGCGCTGGTAGCGGTCGGGCTGGTGAATATCGCAGTTTACGGGGCTGAGTTCCTCTCCGATTCGGCCGTCACGACGGCTGCGCCAGAGTGGCCACGGCGCTGAAATCTTGCATCGATTCTTCTCTCGCTGAACAAACCCCTCAGCGAATCAATTCGCGGTGGCCGCCTCTTATTTTAGCTACGTGTTTTAGCTATACGTGCACGCCCGCTTCCGGTGGCGGTGACCTCGCCGGTTTCGCACAGGCCCAAGCGAGTTCGTTGCAGAACTTGCTGAGCGCCGGCGAGAGGGTCTATAACGCGAGTTGAAATCGAAGGAGACGGGGAGATCCTGGCTTAGGCGACTTAAGAGCACCGTGCCAAAATTCGGTTAGGGGAATGCTGGCCAAGGTTAAGCGTCTAGTCTCGGAAGTGGCATCAATAAGACCGCTGGTAGGCACCGCGACCACCATGCGCTAACTGCGCCGCCGTGGCTCGCAACGCCAGAGAGATTATTATCTGCGGCACTTTGCAGCCTGCCGATCGATGGCTCCGGTCCGGTACGATCGTGGTCCGTTACATGGGAGTGACGTTGAATCTCCGCAGCAGCGACTTTTCAGGCATGCGCGAGATGTATGCCCGGGGGGTGTACTTCGTTCTGCCTGATTTTCGTGTTCGTCCGGGCGACACCGTAGTTGATTTAGGAGCGAACGTCGGTCTGTTTACGTTGCTTGCGGCGCGCATCGGGGCAAGCGCGATCGCCGTTGAAGCTCAGTCGGAATTTCTGGGTGAAATCCAAGCGAATCTTGCGCGCAATAATTGCCATGCGACTGTGCTGCTGGGTCTGGTTGGCGCTGAATCGGGCGTCGTAAGCAGGCCGGGTGGCCTTTCCGGCGGCTCGCACTATAAAGACGAGCCGCCACGCATTGAGCTCAACGAACTTTTCGCATTGCAGCACGTTAAGCAAGTGAACTTTCTCAAGATTGATATCGAAGGGTCGGAATACGCTCTGTTCTCAAAAAATACCGAGTGGCTTAGTCGGGTGGATAAGATCGCAATGGAAGTCCATCCTGGCTTTGGCCGGCTTTCAACCATAACGGAAAGCCTAAGCAATCACGGCTTTGAATTTCAGTTGAGAAATGCCCGCTTGCGGCCAGTACCTGACCTACAACCTCCGGCAAGCTACCTTTATGCGTGGCATTCACGCGATGGCGCCCTACACGCGCAAACCCCGGCCTTAGAACACTCGGGTAACTAGCTCGCGTCGGAGAAACCCGATAACCAAGTGGCCGAGCTGATGGCTTTTCACCCCACATTGCCGCGGCGCTGAAATTCTACCCTCACCTATGGATGAACCTGCCGGCCTGCGATTGCGGTCCTTTAGTTTCGCGGTCTTTGCGAGCCTGCTGCAGATCGCGGTGAATGTCGCTGCTCCCGCACAGGCCGAGCAGAGCGCGCTGCAGACCTTGCTCGGCGCCGGCGGGGGACGAATTCTGAACGTTCGGAACTTTGGCGCGAGCGGCAGCAATCGAACGGTCGATGTCGTCGTCACGAAAGGCTCGAGCATCGTTAAAGTTCCGGGCGAGGTCGGCGATTTCACCCCCGGGCAGGCGATCACGATTCTCCGCGCCGGCAATCCGCCCGCCGTCGCCGCGCCGAACGGATTGACGGGCAGCGCCATAAGCTACGATGAGCGCGGGATCATCCGCCTGCCCTGCCGTGTGGATCGGGCCAATGCGGGATGCGACGCGCGCTGGAGCTGGCGAATTATCGCGGTCGACGCCAAGCTCGGCTCGAGCGCGCCCAGCGCCCCACTGCTGGTTGACCACGCGCCGCTGACTCCCAACCCGACCAATCGCATCCACCTGGTATGGAACTCCGATCCGGCCGCCGTCAGCTATTTGATGTACGGATGCGAGGGCGATGGCTGCACGCCGAAGTTGCGCGCGGTGCTGCCCAACAACTGGTATACGACGCCCGGAGGTCGCGCCTGCCAGGGCTGCGCGCGGCCGCGCTACATGGTTTATGACTATCTCGGCCACGATTTCGGCACCGATGAGTTGAGCGGCAAGGCGATGCCGGCGGGGGCGCGAAATCAGAGCTTCCACGCGACTATCAGGTCGATTAGCGGTCACTCGATCGAAGTTTCGCAGCCGCTCCGCATGAGCGCGGCGACCCGGATGGTGCACGACGATGCGCCGGCTTTCCAGGCGGCGATCGATCGGCTCCGCCGCATCCGGGGCGTCAACGGCTCAGGCGGAGTGATCGTGATTCCCCCGGGCCAGTATCCGATCGGCCAGACGCTGGATTTCTATCGCGCCTCGGCCATCCGCTTCGCCGGGCTCGGCACCGGCTATACGACGCAGCTTATATGGCGCGGCGGCGCCGGCGGGATCGTGATGAACCTCAACCAGGCGCGCGACCTGGTGCTCGAAAATTTCGAGGTGACTGACTTCGACCGCGGCTCCACGCCCGCCGTTATCATCGATATCGACAAATACGACCAGGGCGACGGCATTAAATCGGCCGCCACCCATGACGAACTGCGCAACCTCAATCTCGAGCGTTCCGGGGTGGCCGTGCGGCTAGGGAATCGTAGCAACAGCAATTGCGAGCTGATGGAGTTCCGCAACGTGGTTATCGGTGCCGCTTATAACGGCGAAGGCGGATGGTACGGCTATTACATCGCCGGCGGCGGGGAAACCTACGACGAGCGGATCGACGGCGGTACGGTGGCGTTTCGCGATGCGGCGGTGTACCTGAATCGGGTCGGCTCGGTCGACAGCTATGTACTCAATCTTTCGCACAACTTCATCGACTGGTACGTCAACGACTTCGCCTCCTGGCACGTGGTGGAAATCGGCTCCGATAGCGAGGGGGCGGCTCATCATCTTTACGTCGCCTTCGCCCATCCGCACGGCCTGCGCTTCGTGATCGCCAACTCGCGGCTGATTACCGCCACCTATCTGCTGGCCTCCGACGGCTATTACATAGTCGACAACGCGAGCCTGGGCCTCCAACTTTCCGGCAACTTGATCGAGGCGCGACCGGCAGGCTCGTGCAAGGTGATGTTTTCGAACGGCGACTCATCCGCCCCGCTGATTTCGGCGCAGAATCAATTCAGCGACCCGCAACCGTTTGTCACGCCGCCGGGAATCAGGAGGGCGCTGATCTCGATCCAGGATGTCGCCGGCTATGCCGGCCGGCTACATCCGATCAGTCCGCCGATCGATCCGGCCGCGGCCAATCTGATCGCATCGATGTTACGTTCGGCTTCCTTGAGCTCGATGGCCGTCAGGCCGGGCCAAAGACCGGCGCCGCGCTGAGCCTCGCCGCACCCCCACGGCGCGCCGCTTCATCGCGGCTTCTCAGCCACTACCATGAAGCACTGGCTCAGAATCAGGCCGCGGGCCGTGCCGCACTCCGCCAGCATCCACAGCGATGCAAAGGCGCGGAAGAATTCCCACAGCACTCGTCTGACGGCGCTCTTAAGGCCATGGACTATCACCCGGCCTTCGAAGCATTGCACGTTGCCGAACCCCGAGATCGTCAGCAACTGACCAATCGAGCCGCGGGTGAAGGCCTGCTCGTGCGTGAAGTCACCGTAGCGGATGCGGCCGAAGAACGGCGATTCGGCGTTGACGGTGTTTATGATCCAGCGGCCGCCGGGCCTCAGCGTGCGCGCCACCTGCGCCGCCAATTCGAGCAGCTCGTCGCGGCGCAGATGCTCGATAAGGTCGAGCGCCACCATCGCGTCCAGCGAACTGTCGGGCAGGCCCGCCAGCAACTCCATCGCGTCGCCGAGCTCGACCACATCCCCCATTTCGATGCTGCGCGCCAGCTCGATCTGCGAGGGTGAGCGGTCGATGCCGCGCAGCTGCCGATAGCCCGCCTGGCGGGCGAAATAAAGCAGCCCGCCGTAACCGCATCCCAGCTCCAGCACGCGCGCTTCACGGTCGGGCGGAAAGTGTCGGGACACCACCGACTTCAAAAACGGCGCCCGCAGCGTCAGCAGCCGGTGGACCGGCGTAGCATCGGAATGGACATTGTAGTTATCGTAAATTAGTTCGCGAAAATGATCCGGCTCTTCCACACTCGAAACGATAGTACGGCGGATTAGGCCAGGCAAATTTGCTCAGTCGCGCGGCGCAGCGCGAACCCGCCATATACTTCCAGACCTGAAGCAGATACTATAATCGACGACTCGCCTTCGGACGTAGCGCATCGAAACATAAGCCGTTGCCTGCTCGACGTTCCGACTGTCTGGGAGAGTGGGAGAAGTAACAAGATGCCCAAGATTTATGTTGGCAATCTCGCGGCTTCGGTCACCAGCCGCGACCTGCAGGAGCATTTCTCGCGCGCCGGAGAAGTGCTGCATGCGCTGGCGGTCCACGATCGAGCTTCGGGACGATGCCGCGGCTTTGGTTTCGTGGAAATGTCGGCGCTCTCCGACGTCGCCGTGGCCTTCAGCCTGTTGAACAATAGCGAATTGCATGGCCATCGAATCACCATCGAACCGGAACCGTCGCTGAAAAACGGCAAGGCTCGCAATCGCGCGGTGGAACATTCCGGCAAGTAACCGGGGCCGCTTGATCTGGTCTCAGATTAACTATATAGTTCTGTCAGCCGATTATAGGCTAAAGCGCTCGTTGGATTCCGCAGCGTACCAACCGCAATCACCCAGAACCAACCGTTTGGCCTTACCGCCCGACTGAATCCAGTGGCTCTGAACATGGAGTTTTTCTGTCTTTTTCTGCTTTCGCTCTGTCCCCTGAAATCCTGCGCTCGGTCCGTGACCGCGGACATCAGCATCCGACGCCGATTCAATCGAGCGCGATTCCGCTAGTCCTGGCCGGACGCGACCTGGTCGCCACCGCCAGCACTGGCAGCGGCAAGACCGCGGCTTTTCTGTTGCCGCTGCTCAACCGCTTTCAACATCAACGCAAACCCGGGACCGTGGCCCTCATCCTCGCCCCGACCCGCGAGCTGGCGGTCCAGATCGGCCGCGAGTTCCATCTGCTTTCGCGCCATACCGCGGTCCGCGCCGCGATCATCGTGGGCGGCGAATCGATGGGCCAGCAACTGCGCGAGCTGCAAGGCCGCCCGCAGGTTCTGATCGCCTGCCCCGGACGCCTGGTCGATCATCTCGAGCGCGGCACGGTCCGGCTCGACGGGGTCGAGCTGTTGGTGATCGATGAAGCCGATCGCCTGCTCGACATGGGCTTCCTGCCGCAATTGCGGCGCGTCCTGCGGACCATCACCAAGCCGCATCAGACCTTGATGTTCTCGGCCACGATGGAGGCCGGCGTCGCGAGCGTAGCGCGTGAGTTTCTGCACAATCCGGAACGCGTCACAGTCGGCGAGCAGCGCACCCCGCCCTCCACCATTCGCCAGCAGGTCTACCCGGTCAATCAACTCGACAAGGGGACCCTGTTGCTGGCGCTGCTCAAGCGTCCCGAGGTCACCAGTGCGATCGTCTTCACGCGCACCAAGATTCGCGCCGATCGCGTCACCAAGCTGCTGGTGCGGAGCCGGGTCAAGGCGATTGCGATTCACGGCGATCGCTCCCAGAGCCAGCGCTTCGCGGCCCTGGCCGGATTCCACAAGGGTACCTATCGCGTCATGGTGGCGACCGACGTGGCTGCCCGCGGCCTCGACATCCCCGACGTCTCGCACGTCATCAACTTCGACTTGCCCGAGGTTCCCGAAACCTACATCCATCGCATCGGCCGCACGGCCAGGATGGGCAAGTCGGGCGAGGCCTTGAGCCTGGTGACGCCCGAAGAGGGGCTGTCACTGCGCGCCGTCGAGCGCACGCTCGGCGTCAAGCTCGAACGCGCCCAGGTCGAGGGTATCGTCGCACCCGAACTGATGCTTTCGCGCGCCATCTCCGGCGCCGCCGCGCGCTCCGCGGGCGTTCGTCAGCTAAGCCCGCGACAGCTCGCCGCGCTCTCCCATCTGCGCACCACCGCAGTCGCCAGATAACCCCTGCGCTCGGCGGCGATCACCGGCGATCGCCGCCCGAGCGTCAGACGTCAAGCACGCTTGGCAGTGCCGGTTTTTCGCCTCCGCATTCAAAGTCAATTTTGCCCTATGATGGGACCTGTTGCGCGCGGCCGCGGGCGTGAGTCTTGCTTTTCCACCCCCCATGGCAAGAAACCGAACCCGCAGTCCGGCGCTGCTCGGGGGCACCCGATCGACCGTTTTTCATAGCAGCTTTTTACGCATCCATCGTCAATGCGAGCGCGACTCCGCGCCGACAGTCGAAATCGATCTGGTCTCCTGGCTGGTCGATCTGCCGAGTCGGCCGGATAAATCCGCCAGCCCTGTGAATTGGGGCAACCACAACGCCGCCGCCGCGCCCCGTCCGGCAACCTCTGCCGCGAGTCCGAAAATTTCTCTGAAGATCCGGCACATGGTCTGATGCCCTTCGTTCGCCACAACAATTCCCGTCGATTCGAGGCCGCGCGGCGTGCGACGGGTGCCGCGTCCTCGATGGCAAGCGCGGTTGGCGGTGCCGTCCGGAGCTATCGAAAGAACCGGCATCGACAGCGTCTTGATGGGCAATTTTCTCTTTTCTTGAGCTTTGCCTTCGGCACGCGCCGGTCCGGGAATTGCTCTCTTCGGAAACGAGAGGGAATTGCGGCTGGCCGGCAGACTCGGCCGGCAAGCACCTCGCAATCCAACTGAGGGGGCACAAAATGCAGAGACTTAGAAAATTACGCCATCTACCAGTCGCCAGTCTCGCGTTGTTCACGCTCGGAGCAGTGGTTTCGCACAGCTTCAGCACCAACTATCTGGCTTCGTTGGTGGTGGTGTTCATGGCCGTCACGATGCTCTGGGCGGTCGGCAAAAAAGCCAGCCCGGCCTAGCTCTCCCCGCACGCCGCCGCCACCCTGCCTCGGAGAGGGGCGTCACCCCCTCTCCGAGCCCCACCCCGCACTCTGTTGCCGTTGACCTCGCGATTATCCGACGCTTGGCACTAGGAAATTTCTGCGCAAGTCAGGTTGTCATTCTGAACGGAGTCTGCCCTTCGGCTCTGCTCAGGGCAGGCTCCGTGAAGAATCCCGGGATTCTTCGCTGCGCTCAGAATGACAACCTGAATTATCCGTTGACGACTTGACTGTCTGACTATCGGCGCCACCCCGAGCCCTACTGGCTCTTATTAATCCTCGTGGTATATGTGCAGGCGCATCCGCGCTACTTCACAACCGAGGTCGATCTCGATGCCCTGGTCACGAAAATCGTTGCTGCTGATCCTGGTCGTGTCGGTCTTGCTGTTAGGCGCAGCAGAGCAAAAGGCAAGCCCAGTTCCAAGTACAAGGCCAACTGAACATCAAAGTCCCCAAGTCCAGCACGAGAATAAGCACGGCGAAGACGAAAATACTCGTTCTAAAAACAACGCTGCCCGACTGCAACCAACGCAACCCATACAATTCAAGCCAGCAGCCAGCGAAGAGGCCTATAACTATCGAAAGATAGAGAGGCAACTGGTTGCGCTGCAGAAAAGCTCGGACCGAGTGGACAAATGGCTGGTCGCAGTTAGTGCTATCAATGTCGTAGCCGCTTTCCTGATTTTCTGCGCTACTCGTCAAGCCGCGAATGCAGCTGAAGACAGTGCAAAAGCCGCTAATCTGGCGCTGAACGTAGAGTTGCCCTACGTATTTTTAAAGTCACCAAAAATGGTCATTAGGGCGGAGTCCATCTCCTATCCCTATGCAATACCGTCCCCAACGAGTAACAAGTTGTACTTTCAGATTTCTTATGAATTGAGGAACCACGGGAAGGGCGTTGCCATTATCGATGGCGTTCGCGCGCGGTTTCATCTGGCAAAAACGCAATGGGATACGCCGACCAGCGAAGAACGCGCCCGGGAAAAGACCATCGTCCCTGAGATTCGTGATCGGGTGATCGGTCCAGCAGATATATCGCTCAACTTTATTACCGGCCTCTATTTGACCCCAGAGACTTGGCACAAAATCTTGCCGCATAAGTTGGAACTCACGTTTCTGGGGTACGTCCGCTTCCATGATGTTTTCGACCGGCCCTATCGACAAGACTTTTGCTTTCGATACTTGGTCGGAAGCTTTGATGCTAGAACTCTTGAGGTACAAACGGACTGGTTTTATACGGCTGAACCCAAAAAGAACAAGCACCACCAGAACGAAAAGACTAGCCTGACCGAGCCAAAATAGGGCCGCCCGATCTGGTATCAACAGCCGGATACTTCGCCGCTTGACAAAATAGCGAAGAAAAAGCGAAAGTGGCTGGATGGCGGCCACTCCCCAAGTTCGCGCTGAATCGCCCCTCGACAGCGCGCAAGTACCTGAAATCCCTTACGTTTTTCGTGGCCGCGAGCTTACCCGCAAGACCCATCGCCTGAGCTCCGGACTGCCCTCGGTCGACGACGCCCTCGGCGGCGGCCTGGTCCGCGGCCGTATCAACGAGATCGTCGGCCGCGCCGGCGTCGGCAAAACCTCGCTCGCCGCGGCCTTCCTCGCCCGCGCCACCGCCGACGGCGAAGTCGCCGCCTGGATCGATTCCGCCGCCGCCTTCGACCCGTCGAGCATGCGCGCGGCCGGGGTCGACCTCGCCCGCGTGCTGTGGGTCGGATGCCCCGGTTCTCATCCCGGCGGCGCGCGGCAACTCGAAAAAAACTTTCTCAAGGCGGCCGAGCTGGTGCTGGAAACCGGCGGCTTCGGTCTGATCGTCGTCGATTTCGGCGATCGCACCTTGCCGCTGATGACCAGCGCCGCGTTGCGGATGGCGCGTCGCGCCGAACGCACCTCCACCGCGATGCTGATACTCGCCGCCCACCGGATGTGCGCCACCTTCGCCGCGCTGACCCTGAATCTCATCCATAGCGAGGCGCGTTTCAGCCGTCCCTCGCGCCTGGCGCCGGCGCTGTTCGACGGCTGCGCGATCGACGCCCGGGTGGCGCGCAACAAGCTCGGCGGCGCCGGACGCGCCGCAACCTGGCAGGCGCAGATCGATCCCGGCATCGTCGCGCCCGCTCCCTCGCCGGCGTCCCCGCAGACGAAATATTTCGATGCGCGGTAGTTGTCGCCATGAGCCGCATCGCCTGCATCCTGATTCCCGATCTGCCGATCGCCGCGATGCTCCGCTCCTATCCCGAACTGCGCGAACGGCCGCTCGCGCTCAGCGCCAACCCCGCGCCGCATGCCGAGCTGATCGCCGTATCGCCTGAGGCCGCCGCCGCCGGCGTGCGGGTCGGGATGACCGCGGCGCAGGCCCGCGCGATCGTGCCCGAGCTGCCGATCGCGCGCCGTTCACCGCCGGCCGAACGCTCGGCCTTCGAGGCGCTGCTCGATGCCGCCGAGTCGGTTTCGCCGCTGGTCGAGGCGGGGGCGCCGGATCGCGCCTGGCTCGACCTCGGGGGACTCGCGCGGCTGTTCAATCCGGCGCAACCTGTCGATCCCGACCAGGCCCTCGATGGCTCTGCAAGCGGTGGCGCGGAAACCGCGCTAGCCGCCGAGCTGATCGGCCGGGCGCGCCGCGTCGGCCTGGAGGTTGCGGTCGGTATCGGCGCCAGCAAGGAAGTCGCCTACCTGGCCGCGCGCTGCGGCGGGATGCGGGTAATTGCGCCCGGCATGGAACGCGACTTCCTCGCCTGGCTGCCGCTCGAAGTGCTCGATCTCGAGCGCGCGCCGGGCCGCGATCTCGAACAGACCCTGGCGCGCTGGGGAATCCGACGCCTGGGTGATCTCGCGCGGCTCGATCCGCGCGCGGTCGCGAGCCGGCTCGGCGCGGCTGGTCTCGAACTGGTCAGGCTGGCGCGCGGCGAGCGCCTCGCCCCGTTCGTCCCGCGCCGTCAGGACGAAACTTTCAGCGAGAAGCTCGAACTCGAATACGGCGTCGAACATCTGGAACCGCTCGGCTTTCTGATCCGCCCGATGCTCGAGCGGACCGTCGATCGCCTAGGTCTGCGCGGCCTGGTGGCCGGCGATATCTCGCTCGAGTTCGGACTGGCCGATCGGAGCCGCGATCAGCGCCGGGTGGCGATCGCCGCCGCCACCCTCGACGTCCGCGCGCTGCTCACGCTGATCATGCTCAATATCGAGACGGCGCCGCCGGCCGCCGCGGTCGAAGCAATCGCGATTAGCGTCGAAGCGCGCGCCCCGCGTCCCGCCCAGAGCGACCTCTTCACGCCACCCACGCCCGTGCCCGGCCGCCTCGAAACCACCCTCGCGCGGCTGGCCGCGCTGTGCGGTCCGGATCGGGTCGGGATGCTCGGCCCGCAGGATTCATGGCGGCCCGAGGCGGTGCATCTGCAGGCCTTCGCGCCCGCGCCGCCGGCCGCGGTCGCCGCCCAACTTCCGCCGCCCGCAGGCAACCTCACGCGCCTCACGATCCGCGCCATCCGGCCGGCCGAGGAGATCGAAGTGCTATGCGATCGCGGCACGCCCGAATTCGTCCGCGGTCAGCGGCTGGCGGCGCGGGTGGTCTCGATCGCCGGGCCATGGCGGCGCGAGGGCGAATGGTGGCATGGCGCGGAGCGCGCCCTGGCGCGCGATTACTACGACCTCGCACTCGGCGACGGCGCCGTCTACCGCGCCTTTTGCGATCGTCATAGCGGGCGCTGGTTCGTCGACGGAATCTATGACTGAGCGCTACGTCGAGTTGCGCGCCCGCAGCGCTTTCAGCTTTCTCGAGGGGGCCGCGCTGCCCGAGGAGCTGGTCGATCGCGCTGCCGCGCTCGGTTATCCGGCGATCGCACTGGGCGATCGCGACGGACTTTACGGCGCGCCGCGCTTTTATCACGCCGCGGCGCGGGCCGGGCTCAAAGCGATCGTCGGTGCCGAGCTGACGCTGGAGGACGACAGCCGCCTCTACCTGCTGGTGCCCGATCGCGAACGCTACAAGAATCTCTGCCGCATGATCACCGCCGCCAAGCTGCGCCCACTCGAGGCGCCGCCGGCGTCGCGAGCGAAATCCTCCGCCTCGCCCGACGCGACCGGCGACGACGAGGCGCCGCCAAAATATCCGGCCAAGGATGCGGCGCGGCTCACGCTCGACGATCTCGAACGCTTCGGCGCCGGCCTGATCTGCCTGGCCGGCGGCGTCCGCAGTCCGCTGGCGCGGAGCCTGGTGCGCGGCGAAGAACCGCGGCCGCTGCTGGATCGGCTCGGTGCGATCTTCGGTCGCGGCAACCTGTTCATCGATCTGCAGCGCCATCTCGATCCCGACGAGGAGCGTCTCAACCGCAAGCTGCTGGCGCTGGCCGACGCCGCCGGCGTCCCGACCGTCGCCACCAACGAGGTCTGCTTCTCACCTGTCGACGGCAGGGCGAGCGAGGGCGGCGAAAAAAACCGCGCACTGCTCGACGTGCTCACCTGTATCCGGCTCAAGACCACTCTGGAAGCCGCCGGGCGGGCGCTGTGGGCGAATGCCGAGCGCTACCTGAAGCCGCGCGACGCGATGGCGGCGCTGTTCCGCGACCTGCCGCGCGCGCTCGCCGCCAGTTGGGAAATCGCCGCGCGCTGCGAATTCACGCTCAAGGATCTCGGCTATCGATTTCCCGATTATCCGCTGCCGCCGGGCGAGACCCCCGACAGCTACCTGCGGGTGCTGACCTATGCCGGCGCGCGCGATCGCTGGGCGCAGATCGACGATCGTATCCGCCGCCAGCTCGAACACGAGCTCGGCATGATCGCGCGCCTCAGGCTCGCCGGCTACTTCCTGATCGTGTGGGACATCGTCCAGTTCTGCCGCGAGCAGCGGATCATGGCGCAGGGACGCGGCTCGGCCGCCAACAGCGCGGTCTGCTACGCGCTCGGAATCACCGCGGTCGACGCCGTCAAGATGGAGTTGCTGTTCGAACGTTTCCTGTCCGAGGAGCGGGGCGAGTGGCCGGATATCGATCTCGACCTGCCGAGCGGCGAGCAGCGCGAGCGCGTCATCCAGTATCTCTATCGCCGCTACGGCCAGCGCGGCGCCGCGATGACCGCCAACGTCATTACCTATCGCACCCGCAGCGCAGTGCGCGAGATCGCCAAGGTGCTGGGCTTCGCGCCCGAGCAGGTCGAGCGGCTGGCGCGGCTCGCCCGCGCCTACGAGTTCCGCGACGATCGCGACGACTACGCCGCGCTGCTCAAGCAGGGCGGTATCGACGCCGCCGCGCCGCGAATCGAAATGCTGGTCGAGCTGACGCGCCGCATCCAGAGCCTCCCGCGCCATCTCGGCCAGCATAGCGGCGGGATGGTGATTGCGGCGGGACCGATCGACGAAATCGCGCCGCTCGAGCCGGCCACGATGCCCGGGCGGGTGGTGATTCAGTGGGACAAGGAGGATTGCGCCGACCTCGGGATTATCAAGATCGACCTGCTCGGCCTCGGCATGCTGGCGGTGCTCGAAACCGCGCTGCCGCTGGTCAGGGAGCACGCCGGCGTGGCGCTCGACCTGGCCCATCTGCCGCCCGACGATGCGGCGGTTTACGCAATGCTGCAGCGGGCCGATACGATCGGCGTGTTCCAGGTCGAAAGCCGCGCGCAGATGGCGACGCTGCCGCGGATGAAGCCGCGGTGTTTTTACGACCTGGTGGTCGAAGTCGCGATCATCCGCCCCGGCCCGATCGTCGGCCGCATGGTCCATCCCTATCTCGACCGCCGCGCCGGACGGGTGCCGGTCCGCTACGCCCATCCCGCACTCGAGCCGATCCTGCGGCGCACGCTGGGCGTGCCGCTGTTCCAGGAACAGATCCTACGGATGGCGATGGCGGTGGCCGGGTTCAGCGGCGGCGAGGCCGAGGAGCTGCGCCGCGCGATGGGCTTCAAGCGCTCGGCGGAGCGGATGGAAAAGATCGAACAGCGGCTGCGCGCCGGGATGGCGCGCAACGGAATTACCGGGGCGGCCGCCGATCAGATCGTGCAATCGATCACTTCGTTCGCGCTCTACGGTTTCCCCGAATCGCACGCCGCCAGTTTTGCGCTGATCGCGTATGCATCCGCCTATCTGAAATGTCATTTCCCGGCTGAGTTTTTCGCCGCCATGCTCAACTGCTATCCGCTCGGCTTCTACCATCCTTCGACCCTGGTGAAGGACGCCGAGCGCCACGGCGTAGGCGTAAGGCCGATCGACGTGACGCGCTCGGGCTGGAATTGCACGCTTGAGGATCACGCGCTACGGCTCGGGCTTCGATACGTCGGCGGCCTGCGTGAGGATTTCGGCCGGCGCGTCGAGCACGCCCGCGCCGCGCGTCCGTTCCGATCGATCGCCGATTTTGCCGCCCGCATCGGACCGGGACGACGCGAGCTCGATGCGCTGGCGTATGGCGGCGCCTTCAGCGCCTTCGGACTCAAGCGCCGCGAAGCGTTATGGCAGGTGGCGGCGGTGGAACGCGATCCGCAGAGCCTGCTGGCGGGCGTCGAGCCGTCGGCCGCCGGGCAACCGGCGCTCGCCGCGATGTCGCCGCTTGAACAGACACTCGCCGACTACACTGCAACCGGCGTTACGGCCGGCCCGCATCTGATGGCACATCTGCGCGAGCGCCTGCGCCGGGCCGGGGTGATGAGCGCGGCCGAGCTGGCCGCGGCGCACGACGGCCAGACGGTGCGGACCGCCGGCGTGGTGATCGTGCGCCAGCGCCCCGGCACCGCCAAGGGCTTCTTCTTCCTGACGCTCGAGGACGAAACCGGGATTGCCAATGCGATCGTGACGCCGCCGCTGTTTCATCGGCATCGCGCACTGCTCAGCGGCGCCGCAGTGCTGTGGATCGAAGGCGTGCTGCAGAAGCAGGAGGGCGTGATGTCGATTCGCGCGCGCCGCTTCGCCCGCGTCAAACTCGCCCCGGACGCCCTGCCCCGCTCGCACGACTTCCACTGAACGCCGCGCGCCGCATCGCTAATCGAACCGCTTGTTCCCGAATGATAGGCTTAATGGTTCGTCCAGGCGGAGTGTTTCATCTATGCGCGCTCGCAGCTCACGGAAATCATCACCTCCTCGGGCGCGGCCCGCATTTATCCCGCTGCTTGCGATGGGCGTCGCGTTGATCCTCGGGTTGCAGTTTGCGTTGTCAAATCCTGCCCCGGCGGATTCCACTCCCGCTCCATCCGCGGTCCGCCAGGCCAGCCCAACTCCCGTCGCACCCACCGAGCATACCCAGCAGGCGGAGGCGACACTCTCGTTCCTCGGGCAGCTAATCGACTGGTATCGACATCTCGCCGTCGAGCAGCAACTGGTGACCGACCCGGCCGAAACCCTCTACGTGGCGGACGATCGGCAGACGGCAAGCGAAGTAGTGGCGCTGGCTTTCGAGTACGCGCGCGCGCGGGCCGCCGGACTCGAGGCGGCGGCGCTGGCCGCGCCGACTCAGGAAACCAAGCCGGCGGCGAATCCGGTCGAGGCCAAATCCGCGCTCAACCTCGAATTCGTGAACACCCGCCTGAGCCAGGTGCAGGCCGAACTCGCGCAGGCCCAGGCCAAGGTTCTGAGTTTGAAGAACCGGCTGGCGCACGCCGCCGGTCGCCAGCGCGCTTCGCTCAGCGCTCAACTGGTTTCCGCACAGGAAGCGCTGCAGCTCCAGCAGGCCCGCGTCGACGGTATCAAGGCGATTCTCGATTTCGAGCAGACCGCGCAAAAGACTCGCGCCACCAGCGGACTGATGGCGCAGATCGACGAACTCGAGCGCACCGTCGCGCCGCGCGATCAACCGGCGACCGTTTCCCCGCCGGCGGCCGGCGGCGCGCACCTCGACCATCAGGGCGTTCCCGGCGGCATCCTGGGACTTACCGAAGAGTTGCTTGCGCTGCGCAACAAGGATCAGGCGCTCGCGGCGACGATCGCGCTGACGGCGGCGCTCGACTCGACCATCGAGGCATTGCGCATACCGCTGATCGCCCGGCTCAAAGCCGCCGATCAGCGCGGTTTCGAACTCAGTGCGAAAGCCGGCTCAGGCGACCTCGCGACTGTCGAGCGGCGGCGGCAGGCCTTCGTGGCGCTGCTTCGGGAAAGAAAACTCACACTGGCGACGATTCTGCCGCTCACCAAGGCCAGCGTCGACCTGAAGCTCTATCAGAACAACCTGACGCGCTGGCGTCAGGCGCTCGATCGGCGCTGGGACGCGATGCTGCGCGAGCTGATGCTGCGGCTGATCGTGCTCGGCGGCCTGATCGGGATAATCGCCATTGGCGCGGTGACATGGCGCCGGCTCGCGTTTCGCTACATTCAGGATGCACGCCATCGCCATCGCGTGCTGCAACTGCGCACCCTCACGGTCGCGGTGCTGTCAGTGCTGGTGGTGCTGTTCAACTTTTCCAACGAGATAGGCGCCCTGGCGACCGTGATGGGGCTGGCGACGGCGGGCGTCGCCTTCGCCTTGCAGAACGTGATCCTGTCGGTCGCCGGTTACTTTTTCCTGAGCGGAAAATACGGGGTGCGGGTCGGCGATCGCATCCAACTCGCCGGCGTATACGGCACCGTAATCGATATCGGGCTGGTCAAGCTCACCATGATGGAGCTGTCGGGCGACGGCAATTTCCGCCAGCCGACCGGCCGCGTGGTGGTGTTCGCCAACTCGATCGTGTTTCAAACCAACGGCAACTTCTTCAAGCAGGCGCCGGGAATCAGCTTTGTGTGGAACGAACTCAGGCTGACGCTGGCGGCGGATTGCGACTATCTGCTGGCGGAAAAGTTGCTGATGGAGGCGGTGAACGATGTGTTCGCGCGCTATCGCGAGGACTTGCGGCGCGAATATCGCCAGAGCGGCCAGCTCCATAGTGTCTGGTTCGAGCCGCCCGAGCCGCACAGCCATATCCTGCTCAGCGCCGAGGGCGTGCGCGTCACGATCCGCTATCCGGTCGAAGCGCGGCTCGCAATCGAGATCGATGATGAGATTTCACGCCGGCTGCTGAACGTTATCAGGCACGAGCCGCGGCTGCGGCTGGTCAGCTCCGGCACGCCCACGATCCAGGCCGTGGAAGGCGCCGCCAGCGACGGCGCGGCCGCCGGCATCGCGCGGACAGTTCCGCTGGCGGCAGCTCCTGAAGCCGTCGTGAAGCCATAAGACAAATCGCGGTTCAGGCCACGAAGCCACGCACCAGAGTCGCGGTAACGCGCGAGGTAGCGCGCGCGATCGCTATCAAGTCGCCGCCGAAGACCACCTTGAACAGACCGCCGGAGCGCGGGATGCGGTCGGCCAGCACGCTCGCGTCGCCGTTGCGGATTCTGCCCGCCACGATGGCGGTCACCTCGACCTCTGCCATGTCGGCCAGGGCCTCGCGCATCGTGGTTACCGCCGGCTCCTCGCCGCGCTCAAGCCCGGCGATCACGGCGTCCAGCGGCGTCGCCTTGCCGATCTCAAAAATACCATTGCGCGTGCGACGCAGTTCCAGCAGGTAGGCCGCGCTGTCGAGCGCACGGCCGATATCGCGCGCCAGCGATCTCACGTAAGTCCCGGTCGTGCATCGCACCCGAAATTGCAGCGAGTCCGCGGCGGTCGCGCTGAGCTCGAGCAGCCTGATTTCGACCCGCCGCGCGGCCGGCGGAGGAACTTCGCCACCGCGGCGCGCAAGCTCGTAAAGACGCACCCCGTCGCGCTTGAGCGCCGAGAACACCGGCGGGATCTGTTCGATGACGCCAGTGAAACCAGCCGAGACCACCGCGAGCTGCGCCGCTTCCAGAGCCGGCACCGGCGCAGTCCGCACGATCGTGCCGGTGGGATCGAGGCTATCGGTCTCGGCGCCGAACCGGATGACGCCGACGTACTCCTTTTCGCCCTCCTGGAGGAACGGCGCGAGCTTGGTCGCCTCACCGATCAGAATCGGCAGGAGCCCGGTGGCGAACGGATCGAGCGTGCCGAGATGGCCGACGCGCGTGCCCCTGGCGAGCTGATGCTTGACGCGGCGCACCACCTCCGCCGAGGTGATGCCGGCCGGCTTGTCGACCAGGAGGACTCCGTGGAGCGCGGGGCGCTGCGGCATCGCGATAAGCGGCGAGCGCGGAAGCTAATTCCGCGAACGATCCTGGCGCAGCAGCGTATCGATGCGCGCCGCGCGTTCCGGGCCCGGATCGAATTCGAAGGCCAGTTCGGGAGCATACCGCAGACTCAGTGCGCGTCCGACCTGCCGGCGAATAAAACCTCCGGCGCTGTCAAAGCCGGCGATCACCGCGGCGGCGCGGCGCGAGCCTTCCAGGTGAGAAAAGAACACGCGGGCATGACGCAGATCGTCGGTCACCTTGACCCCGGTGATAGTGACACCGCGCAGGCGCGGATCTTTGAGGTCGCGCAACAGCATCATCGAAAGCTCGCGCAGCACCAGTTCGGCGACTCGTTCGGGGCGCCGGCCTTCATTGCTGATCATAATGCGTTTCGCAGCGGCGACGGGACGCGGCCGCGCCGCGATTCCCGTCGCTCAGTAATTGAGTATCTCGAGATTCTCTTCGCCGAGCGGCGCCAGGTCGAGCGAATCGATAAATTTCACCACTTCGCGCAAGGCCGAATCGACGAAGCCGCGATCGCTGCCGACCTGGCAGATGCCAAGCTCCGCCCGCTGCCATAAATCATGTCCATCGGATTCCGCGATCGAAACGTTGAACTTGTTCCGCACCCGATCCTTGATGGCGCGCAGAACCTGGCGCTTACCCTTGAGCGAATGATTCTCCGGCAGGAACAGCGTCAGTCTCAATACTCCGACCACCATCGATTCCTCCGCGACTGCTTATCGGCGTCACACCGGCCCGCCTTCCGAAAGGCGCTCGGTGAGCGCCCGAGAACCGGGCCGGACCAGGACGGCGTCGCGACGGACTCAGGTCTGAAGCTGCTTTTCGACCGCAGCCTGGCCGCGCGGCGTTTCCGACGGAGCGCCGAGCTTGCGCAGCACCGCTTCCATCTCGAAGGTTTCGACGATGTCGCCGGGCTTGACGTCGTTGAAGTTCTCCAGCCCGATGCCGCACTCGTAGCCGGCGGCGACCTCGCGGACGTCGTCCTTGAAGCGGCGCAGCGAGCCGAGCTTGCCTTCCCACACCACCCGGCCGTCGCGCACCAGGCGCGAGCGCCCGTTGCGGACCACTTTGCCGTCGAGCACCATCGAACCCGCAATGGTACCGCCCGGCACATTGAAGACCTGCCGTACCTCGGCGCGGCCCAGCGCCTTCTCGCGATAAGTCGGGGCGAGCAGCCCCTCGAGCGCCTCGCGCATCTCGTTGATGGCCTCGTAGATCACGGTGTAGAGGCGAATCTCGACGCCTTCCTTCTCGGCCAGCGCCGCGGCCTTCTGCTCGGGACGGATGTTGAAGCCGATGATGATCGCGCCGGAAGCCGAGGCCAGCGTGACGTCGGTCTCGGAAATTGCGCCGGCCGAGGTGTGGATCAGATCGATCTTGACCTCTTTGGTCGACAGCCGCTGCAAGGCGTCGGCCAGCGCTTCGACCGATCCCTGCACGTCGCCCTTGAGAATTACTTTGAGATCCTTGACCTCGCCCGCCGCCAGCCGCTGGCTCAAGTCTTCGAGCGACACGCGGCTGGTCTTCTGCAGCTCGCCTTCGCGCTGCTTGGAGCGGCGGAATTCCGCGACCTGGCGGGCCTTGGCCTCGTCGGTCAGCACGGTAAACGGGGTGCCCGGCTCGGGCACACTCGAGAGTCCGAAGATTTCGGCCGGAATCGCCGGCCCGGCTTCGGTCATACGCTGCCCAAGATGATTGAGCATCGCGCGCACGCGCCCGGACGAAACCCCGCATACGAACGGATCGCCCTGGCGCAGCGTGCCTTCCTGGATCAGCACCGTGGCGACCGGACCGCGCCCGCGATCGAGCTGCGCTTCGACCACTGTGCCGCGCGCCGGGCGATCGGGATTGGCCTTCAGGTCCATGACCTCGGCCTGCAGCAGGATCATCTCGAGCAGCCGCTCGACGCCCTCGCCGCTGCGCGCCGAGACCGGCACCGTGATGGTGTCGCCGCCGTAATCCTCCGGGATCAGGCCGCGCTCGGTAAGCTGCTGCTTGACGCGATCGATGTTGGCCTCGGGCCGATCGATCTTGTTGAGCGCCACGATGATCGGCACCTTGGCCTCGCGCGCATGATTGAGCGCCTCGACCGTCTGCGGCATCACACCCTCGTCGGCCGCGACCACCAGGATAACGATGTCGGTGACCTTGGCGCCGCGCGCACGCATCGCGGTGAACGCCTCGTGGCCGGGGGTATCGACAAAAGTGATGGTCTTGCCGCGCGCTTCGACGGTGTAGGCGCCGATGTGCTGCGTGATGCCGCCCGACTCGTCGGCGGTGACATTGGTATGGCGAATCGCGTCGAGCAGCGAAGTCTTGCCGTGATCGACATGGCCCATGATGGTGACCACCGGCGGACGCGCGACCAACTCGCCACCGGTCTCCTCGGGAGCCTCTTCGATGGCCGATTCGACATTGAACGCGACATTCTCGACGGTGTAGCCGAACTCGCCCGAAACCAGTGTGGCGGTGTCGACATCGAGCATCTGGTTGACCGTCGACATCACCCCAAGCTCCATCAGCTTTTTGATGATCTCGCCGGCCTTGACGCCCATGTTGCGGGCCAGGTCGCCGACCGTGACCCCTTCGGCGATGCGCATCACGCGCTTGGAGGCGCGCGGCGTGGTGATCTCGGTCTTGCGCTGCTCCTTGCCCGGCAGTGCGCGCCGCTTTTTCGGCACGCGCATCCCGCGCATCTCGCGCTCGGTAGTAAAGTCGGTAGTGCCCTTCTTGATGACGCGCTTTTTCTTGATCGGCCGCGCGCCGGGCTTGACCTGATCAGGCGGCAGCGCGGGGGGCTGCTCGGTAGGCGCTGGCGTTGCGAAACGACCCGTGACGGTCGGCCGCGCGGCTGCACCGGGACGCATGGTCGTCGGCGCCGGGCGTGCCGGTGGACGGCGCAGATCGATCCTGCCCAGCACCTTCGGACCGCGCTGGCTGTCGTCGAGCGAGGGTGCGCCGGCGTGAGTCGCGCTGGTCAGGTTGATGGTGCGGTCGGGCATGCCTTCGCTCGCGGGCCGGCCCGGCGTCAGGCGCGGACGGGTCTCGACCTGGGGACGCGAGCTGTCGCCAGCGGGACGCGCCGGCGATGCCGCATGGGGCGCGACCGCGGGCGGCGGTTCGGCCGGAACCGGGGCGCGATGCTCGACGCTACCGTTGCCGCTCTCGCGCGGAGCCTCGACCGTGGCACCCGCTTGGGCCTCGATCTCGCCGGGATGCTCAACCGGGGACGGCCCCGGGCTTTCAGGCTGAGGTTCGTCAGCGGGCAAACCGGGTTCGGGCGCGGCCGGCGGCGCAAAAGCTTCCAGCACCGGCTCGGAAGCCGCCGGTTCGTCGAGAAACGGGGTCGCGAACTCGACGGCGCCTTGCGCTTCAACTTCGAAGTGAAATGGCTCGGCGGCGCTCTCCGCTGCCATCGGGTCAGGCTCGGCATGACGGCGGCGCATGACCGTGGCGTTGAGGCGTTTCTCGAGGACCTTGCCGCCGCTGGTCTCGACCACCGTCTCGCGGCGCAGCATCGTCGCGCGATGGGCCTGCTCGGCGAGCTCGGCCTTGATCCGTTCAGCCTCTTCGGGGCTGATTAGGCTCGAATCCTGATGCACATGGGCCAGCTTCAATCGGCTGGAACTGGCCAGCACGTCCTCGAGCGGGACGTTCCATTCTTGTGCCAGGGTCTTAATCCGTTTACGCGCCATTACCATCCATTCTATGCGACTATGGTGCCGCTATCCAGCCGCATCCTTATCGAACTGGTTATATGAAGTCTTTCGTCTCGATTAATTTTGCGTTTCAACGAGCGAAATTCCTTGATCCGCGAGGCCATGAAGCTATCCAGACAGACCGGGCGCGGATGCAGGTAGCCGCCGCGGCCGGCGAGCCTGCGCGCCACGTCGATCTCGACCCGATCGCCCGCCGAGACGATTCTGACCATCGCCCGCCGCTCGTCGCGCGCGCCACATCCCAGGCAGCTTCGCAGCCCCTTATGATTTGGCCTGAGCTTCGGCATCGGGCTGCGCCTCGGCCTCGCTGTGATCATCGATAGTCGCGGATTCGTCGCCGACGGTCGCGGATTCATCGCCATCGGCAACAGCGCCGGCCGCTTCGGCTTCGGCCGCGGCTTGCGCGTCGGCTTCGGCCTGGGCGGCAGCCGCGGCGCGCGCCTCTTCCTCGGCCTTGCGCTTGGTCTCGACGTGGGTACGCGCCGCCGCAACGATCTGGTGCGCGCGTTCGGGGCTTATCCCCTCGATATTAAGCGACTCCTCTTCGGACTCGGCCAGTTGCTCGGAGGAACGGAAGCCCCACTGATAGAGCAGCTCGGCATTGATATCGCCGATACCGGGGATTGCGTTGAGCGAGGCACGCGCCGAGCGGGCCTCCTCTTCGGCCTCGGCTTCGCTGCGCACGTCGAGCTTCCAGGCGGTCAGCCGATGGGCGAGGCGGACGTTCTGGCCGCGCTTGCCGATCGCGAGCGAGAGCTGGTCGTCGGGGACGATCACCTCCATCGCGCGTTCGTCCTCATCGACGATCACCTTGGAGACCTTGGCCGGCGCCAGCGCACGGCATACCAGTTCGGCCTGGTCGTCGGTCCACGGCACGATATCGATCTTCTCGCCGCGCAGCTCCTGGACCACCGACTGCACCCGCGTGCCCTTCATGCCGACGCAGGCGCCGACCGGATCGACGTCGGTGTCCTTGGAATAGACCGCGACCTTGGCGCGGCCGCCAGGCTCGCGCGCGCACTGGCGAATCTCGACGATGCCCTCGTAGATTTCCGGGACCTCCTGCTCGAAGAGTTTGCACAGGAACTCGTTGGAGGTGCGCGACAGCACGATCGAGAGGCCCTTCTCGGACAGGTCGACCTCGGTGATAATCGCGCGGATGCGATCGCCCTGGCGATAGCGCTCGTGCGGGATCTGCTCCTTTTCGGGCAGGATCGCCTCGGTGCGACCAAGGTTGACGATCATGTTCTTGCGCTCGAAGCGCTGCACGATGCCCGAGACGACTTCGCCGCGGCGATCCTTGAACTCGTTGAAGATCTGTTTGCGCTCGGCGTCGCGGATATGCTGGATGAGGTTCTGCTTGGCGGCCTGGGCGGCGATGCGGCCCATGGTCGCGGTGTCGAGCTTGATGAGGATTTCGTCGCCGACCTCGGCCTCGGGATCGTAGCTGGCGCGAGCCTCCTCGAGGGTGCTCTCGGCGGCCGCATTGGCGACATTCTCGACCACCGTGCGAATCTCGAACAACTCGATTTCGCCGAGTTCCTGGTTGTAGCGCGATTCAATTCGCCGGTCCGCGCCAAAGGTGCGGCGCGCCGCCGAATGCATCATCTCTTCGACCGCCGACACCACGATCTGGCGATCGATACCCTTTTCCTTCGAAACCTGTTCGATAACCCGGTTCAGATCGACTTGCATAGCGCCTCCCCGGGGCGCGACCGTCGGCGCGCGCCGTTATCGGATATGTGATGGAAGAGCCGCCGGCTACCGGCCGTATCCGCTCCCGCTGCTCTCCGTTGCATCGTCATTCTAATCGAACTCGTACTCGTGATTCGCTTCCTGTATGTCACCGAAGCCGATCGACTCGCGCCGCCGGCTCACTTCGTCGTCCAGCTCGATACCCTCGGCCCCGACCGCGACCAGCTTGCCGAGGAACGATTTCCGTCCCTCATGAGCCGTGCGCGTGCGGACTTTGACGCGCTGCCCGCGAAAGGCCTCGAAATGCTCGAGCTTCGACAGTGGCCGGTTGAGCCCCGGCGAGGCGACCTCGAGCGTGTAGCGCCCCTCGACCGGGTCGTAAACGTCGAGCAGATCGCCCAGTATCGGGCTGAGCCCTTCCAGGTCGTCGAGCCTGATTCCACCTCCCGGTTTATCGATCAGCAGCCGCAGCAACGAGCTGCGGGTGCCGCGCCGATACTGGACCGACACCAATTCATAACCCTGCCGCTGGATATGCGGCTCCAGCAACTCCACGACTTTCATCGCCACCGGATGAAGCTGCACCACGATCACCAGTCATCTCCTCGGCCCCCCGTCCGGGAAACGAACCGGCAATACCGAATCTTCGCTGCCCCGGTCGAAACGCCGGTAAAACCAACAAAAAAGTGGGCGGAAGCCCACTGGGGCACAGAGTATCACCAGTGGCCGCCCGCCATCAAGGCGCGCGGTTTCCCGGCCGCAGGCCTGCCCGGCCGCCCGCAACCGACGGCCAGGGCTGGGTTACTCTTCGTCCGAGCGCAGGCGGGCGAGCACCGAAAGATCCTCGAGCGTGGTGGTATCGCCCAGGGTTTCGTCGCCGGCGGCGACCTGGCGCAGCAGGCGGCGCATGATCTTGCCGCTGCGGGTCTTCGGCAGCGCGTCGGTAAAGCGCAGGTCGTCGGGACGGGCGAGCGCGCCGATCTCCTTGACCACGTGCGAGCGCAGTTCATCGCGCAGCTTGTCGCTGCCTTGCGTGCCGCCCTCGAGCGTGACGAAACAGACCACCGCCTGGCCCTTGAGATCGTCGGGACGGCCGACCACCGCGGCCTCCGCGACCCGGGGATGCGAGACCAGCGCGCTTTCGATCTCCATCGTGCCGAGCCGATGGCCGGAAACATTGATCACGTCGTCGACCCGTCCCATCAGCCAGAAGTAGCCGTCCTGATCGCGCCGCGCACCGTCGCCGGTGAAGTAGACGCCGGGAATCTGGCTGAAATACTGCTGACGGTAGCGCTCCGGATCGCGGAAGATCGTGCGCAGCATCCCGGGCCACGGTTTCCTGATCACCAGCAGACCGCCCTGGTTGGCGGCCACCGGCTGGCCGTCGCGGGTCACCACGTCGGCCGCCACCCCGGGCATCGGCAGCGTCGCCGAACCGGGCTTGGTCGCAACCGCCCCCGGCATCGGGCTTATCAGGATGCCGCCGGTCTCGGTCTGCCACCAGGTATCGACGATCGGACAGCGCTCGCCGCCGATTACGCGATGGTACCAGATCCAGGCTTCCGGATTGATCGGCTCGCCGACCGTGCCGAGCAGACGCAGACTCGACAGGTCGTGCTTTTTGACCCACGCATCGCCCCACTTGATAAAGGTCCGGATCGCGGTCGGCGCGGTGTAGAAGATGTTGACGCGGTACTTTTCGATAATCGACCAGAAGCGATCGTTCTCCGGATGGTTCGGCGCACCTTCGTAAAGCATCACCGTGGCGCCCGCCGCCAGCGGTCCGTAAACCGTGTAGCTGTGACCGGTCACCCAGCCGATATCGGCGGTGCACCAGTAGATATCCCGCTCGTGCAAGTCGAACACCCAGCGCATCGTCATCAGCGTATGCAGCAGGTAGCCGGCGGTGGTATGGACCACGCCCTTGGGCTTGCCGGTGGTGCCGGAAGTATAGAGCGTATAGAGCGGATGCTCGGAATCGAGCGCCGCCGCCTCGCACTCCGCGCTCTGCCGCGGCACCAGTTCGTGCCACCATACGTCGCGTCCGTGGCGCATCGCGACATCGCTGCCGATGCGGCGCACCACCAGGCATTTGCGCACCGAGGGGGCCAGCTTCAGGGCCTCGTCGACGTTTTGCTTGAGGGCCACCTGCTGCCCGCGGCGCCATCCGCCGTCGGCCGTGATGCAGACCTTGGCCTCGGCGTCATTCATGCGATCGGCCAGCGCTTCGGCCGAGAAGCCGCCGAACACCACCGAATGGACCGCGCCAATCCGCGCGCACGCCAGCATCGCGATCACCGCCTCGGGAATCAGCGGCATATAGATCGCGACCCGGTCGCCGTCCTGCACGCCGAGACTCTTGAGCGCGTTGGCGCAGCGCGCCACCTCATCCGCCAGCATCTGGTAGGTCAGCACCCGCGTGTCGCCGGGCTCGCCCTCCCACAGGATCGCGACCTTGTTGCGGCGCGGCCCGTCGAGATGACGGTCGAGACAGTTGTAGGCGGCGTTGAGCTTGCCGCCGGTGAACCACTTGGCAAACGGAAAGTCCCATTCCAGGACCCGATCGAACTTCTTGAACCAGGTGAGCTCTGCGGCGCAGCCCGCCCAGAAGCCCTCGGGATCCTCGTCGGCCTGGCGATAGAGCGCGCGATACTCGTCGAGGCTTTTGATCCAGGCCCGCTGGCTGAACTCGGGGGGCGGCGCGAAGCTGCGCTGCTCGCGCAGGATCGATTCGATGTCGGGTGATTGATTCTCGGCCATGGGGCTACATCCTTCCTCGTGATTCACGCGTCTTGAGACTCAGGTAAAGACTCGCCGCGTCGCCTACCTCGCGCCGCTCCGAACGGATCGGGCGCAGGCGATCGAGCAGTTCGGGCTCGACGGTGGCGGCGAAGATCGCCGCCAGCTCGACCGCCCGCGCCGCCCATCTGAGCGCCACGCGCCCCTCGGGTCCGCCGAAATCGTCGAAAAACCAGGCGCAACTGGTGAGCGTGGCATGGGCCGCGTGCTGCATCTCGAACAGCGTCGTCAGCCGCTCCTGCGCATTGGGATCGGCCACCCGATGGCGGGCGAAGAAGCGCTCGGCCGCGGCCGCCGACGGATCGATTATCAGGCTGATTGAATCCCTGAGCGCGGCGAACGGATCTTTCACGATCGGGCCGGCGAAGCGCTCGTAAACCGCCTCGCAATGGGCGGCGGTAAATTCCATCGCCGCCCGCAGCGGCGCGCGCCAGGCCTGGCTCGATTTGGCGTTGAGCCGGCATCCGCAATCCGATCGCCAGCGTTCGATCCCGTGCGGACAGCTCCACGAGCTGGCGGCCGCTATCGTGAACTCGCCCGCCGCCGGATGGGCGGCAAGATAGGCCGCGCAATTCGTGATCGCGAGCCCCTCGTGCTCGGCGACTATCGCCAGCGCCCGCGCCAGATGGTCGCCGCCGGCGCGCCGGTGATGGCCGAAGTATTCGCCGTCGCAGGCCAGCAGCAACGCGGCCCCCGGTGAAAGTTCAAGCATCACTTTAATGAGAGTTTCAGCCAGATGGCGCCCGTCGCCGAGTTCGCCGCCGGCGCCGAGCGCGCGCGACAGCTCGCGATCGAAGCGCCACACCGCGACGCTGGTATCCGCGCCGCGCCATAGAAACGGACCCGCCGAGCGCTCCGCGGCCGCCGCGCCGCGAAAGCTACCCTGATCGGAACCGAGGATGACGAACTTCACGCCCGCCGCCGCGGCCGCTTCCAGCGTGTCCTGGTCGGCGGCGCATTCGGGCAGCCATAGACCTTCGGCCTCGCGGCCGAACCGGTAGCCGAACTCCGCCAGCCCCCAGGCGATCTGCAATTCGCGGTCGCGCGGTGCGAGCAGCGGCAGTATCGAATGATTGTAGGCCTGTGCGATGGCGTTGCCGCGGCCGTCGTGCACACGCCGCGAGAGCTGGTCGCCGCGAATCATCGCGCGGTAGGCGTTGCGGCCGTGGCGCTCGAGCCAGCGCATCAGGGTCGGGCCGCAATCGAAATCGAGCTGTTCGTAGTTGTTGTGCAGGCGCACCAGGTTGCCGTCCTCGACCTGCGCCACCGCGTTGGCGGCGTAACATTCGTCGAGGATGCGCTCGTTCCAGTTGGCGTAGGGAGCGGCGCCGCTTTCCGGGCTGATCAGCCCGGTCCACGGACTTTCACGCGGCGGCTGGTAGAAATGGCCATGAACTATCAGGTAACGCGGTTCGCTCATTGCAGATCAGGTGTCGCTGGAATCCGCTCGACAGTCAATCGACGCGATAACGCGGCGCGCTGCCGCCGTCGACCATCAGCACCGCGCCGGTGATATAGCTGGCCGCCTCGGAAGCCAGAAACAGGCACGGCCAGGCGACCTCTTCGATCCTGCCGAATCGCCCGAGCGCGCGCGAGCGCACCACCGCCTCGCGAACCTTGGGGTTGGGCCAGGTGCGTGGCGCGGCGCCTTCGGTGTCGATCGGTCCGGGCGCGATACAGTTGACCCGGATGCCGTGCGCGCCCCACTCGGCGGCGTGCGAGATGGTCAGGTTGATAACCCCGGCCTTCGACGCGCCGTACGACGCCATGGTCGCGGCGCCCAGCACCCCGGCGACCGATGAGAGGTTGATGATCGCGCCGCCGTTGCCCTGCGCGATCATCTGCCGGGCGCCGGCGCGCGAGGCGAAGAAGGTGCCGTCCAGGTTGATCGCGACCACTGCCCGCCAGCCGTTGGGCGACAGGTCGAGGCTGGGGCTGGCGATACTCGCGCCATGATTATTGATCAACACGTCGAGGCGGCCGAAATGGCCGACCGTCTCGGCCACCATCGCCTCGCATTGGGCCGCGTCGCGGACGTCGATCACTTTCATCTCGCAGCGTCCGCCATCGGCGCGAATCCGGTCGCGCACCGGTTCCAGATGGGCGGCGTTGCGGCTGGCGATCAGGACCGGCGCGCCGCGCACCGCAAACTCGTGCGCGATCGAGACCCCGATACCGGTGCCGCCGCCGGTGACGATCGTCACCTTGCCTTCGACGCTGAATGGATCGCGCATCCCAAGCCTCTCGGTCAGTCTAACAAACTGCCCCGCCGGCCGGGCAACCCGCGCATCGGCGCACGGCGCCCGCCCGTAGTCAGGGTTCAGCGCCCGGCCCGGATCCGCGACAGCGCCACGTGCGCCTGGTCGCCGACGTCGGCCTGCGCCCCGGTGCCGAGCCTCGCCGCGCGCCGGTAATGGGCGGTCGCCCGATCACGCTCACCCTCTGCCTCGTAGGCATGCGCGATATTGAACTCCGCGGCGGCGCTGTTGGGACAGGCGGAGGCGGCATCCTGGTAGTAATCGATCGCATGTTCGTAGTCGCGCGCCGCGAGCTTGGCGTCGCCGCGTTGGGTCGCATCGTGCAGCACGCCCTGATCGCATCCGCCCGGCGCGATTTGCGAGCTCAGCGCGTAGAACTTGTTCTGCTGCTGTTTGAGCGAATCGATCTGATGCTGCAGGTCTTCGATCTGCTGCTGCTCCTGCTGCAACTGGTTGGAATTGATCTGGGCCATATTGTCGGCGCATCCGAGCGCCAGCGCCGAGGCGCCGACCGCCGCAGCCAGTGCGAGGCTCTGCCACTTGATGGTCATCATTCCAGGGTCGGCCGGTTTTTGTCCCGTCAGTTTCCCGATCGCACGGCTCTCTTAGCACGCTATGCCGCTCGGCTCCAACCGATGATATGCGTCGCGCCCCCCGCATCTGCTAGGTTCATCGCTCACGTCCGCACGGAGGATTATCGCGATGCCCAGGTCACGTCGCGCGCTTCGCAGCGCAATTCCGATCCTGTCGACACTCGCCTTTATCGCCGCCGTTTCCGGGGCTGCGTTCGGCGCCGCGGCGGCCGCTCAGCCGACGAGCCCGGCCGAGGCGCTGCGGACCATCATGGCAGGCAACGCGCGCTTCGCCGCCGGCCATCCGACGCATCCCAACCGCGGCGATCTGCGCCGCATCCATCTGGCCCGGGGACAAAATCCGTTTGTCGCGGTGCTGTCATGCTCGGATTCGCGGGTTCCGCCGGAGATCGTTTTCGGCCAGGGGCTGGGCGACGTTTTCGTGGTGCGGGTGGCCGGCAACAGCGTCGATCCGCTGGGACTCCAGACGCTCGCCTACGCGGTCGATCATCTCGGCACGCGGCTGATCGTGGTACTGGGGCACGACAGTTGCGGCGCGGTCAAGGCGGCGGTTGAGAGCTATCCCAAAGCCGACGCGGGCGTGATGCTGACCAATCTCTATCCCGCCGTTGCCGCCACCAGGAGCCAGCCCGGCGACCGGGTCTCCAAGGCCATCGATCGCAACGTCGAGCTGATGGTGGCGGAGCTCAAGGCTGCGCCGCCGTTTGCCGATCGCGTCAAGGACGGGCGGCTCATGATCGTCGGTGGGCGTTACCATCTGAAATCCGGTAAGGTAACTATCTTCCCGCATTGAGCGCGCGAACGGAGGAGAGTCTGATGGCACAGGCAACGCAGCAGCTCCCGGTGGCAGTGGTAGTTGGCGTCGGACCCGGCTTGGGCGCCGCCCTCGCCCATCGCTTCGCCGCCGATCATGCAGTCGCTATCGTCGCGCGGCGCGCCGATTTTCTGCGCCAGGTCGGTGACCAAATCCGCGCCAGCCGCGGACAGGTGCTCGAGGTCCCGGCCGACGTTGCCGACGCGAGTCAGATCGCTGCCGCCTTCGCCATGGTCGAAGCGCGTCTCGGTCCTCCCGAGGTGCTGCTCTACAATGCCGGCAGCGGCACCTGGGGCGGTGCGATGGAGATTTCGCCCGAGCAGTTCGAGGCCACCTGGCGAACCAATGCGATGGGCGCGTTCCTGTGCGTCAAGCAGGTGATCGAAGGGATGGTCAAGCGCGGGCATGGCACCATGATCTTCACCGGCGCCACGGCCGGGATGAAAGCCGGGCCGCGCTCGGCCGCCTTCGGTCCCGCCAAGTTTGCGCTGCGGGGACTCGCCCAGTCGCTGGCGCGCGACCTCGGTCCGCGCGGAATTCATTGCGCCTGGGTCAACATCGATGGCGTGATCGATATCCCCGGCCGCCAGCGTCCCGTGCCGCTCGACGCCGATCACATGCTGCGGCCGGCGGCTATCGCCGAGACCTACTGGCATCTGGCGCGTCAGGATCGCAGCGCCTGGACGATGGAACTCGAAGTCCGGCCGTTCACCGAAAAATTCTGAGCCGGACGCACCCGCCGCTAGCGCGCCGGCGGCGACGCGATCACCGCGCCCATCCCGATCCCGATACGGCCGGCGGCGGTGGTCACGGTGACCGTCACGATATACGAGCCCGGCCGCTGGTAGGTATGGAACAGCACGTACGGCGGCACGGTCGAGATTTTCCCATCGCCAAAATTCCACTGGTACGAGACGATCGGATCGTCCGCGTCGAGGGTCGTGCCGAGGATGAAGCCGACGGTCAGCGGCGCGGAACCATAGCTCGGAAACGGATGGACCGTGACCATCAGCGGCCCCGCCTCCGCAGTCGGCGTCGGCCGGCTGCTCGCCATCGGTGATTCCTGGGCCGACGCCCCGCTTACTGCGCCGGAAAGGAGCGCCAGTGCGATTATACCCGCCGCCAGGAACCGCAGCCTGCGATTGCGCCGATCCAAATCTCCCTCGCTTCCAGGGCCAAGCTTACCATTCGGATCGCGGCGCGAAAGCCGGCCTCGGGAGCGCGGGCTGTTCTTCTGCGGGCGCCGCTCCTTTATGATTCCAAGGATGGAGCAGGCAGCGGCACAGGGATCGACTCCGGTCGACAATTTCGTCGAGGCCAACGGCCTGCGGCTGCATTACGTCGATTGGGGCGGCGATGCGCGCAAGCAAACCATCGTGCTGATGCACGGTGGCGCGGCCAATACCCATTGGTGGGACACCGTGGCGCCGCAACTCACCAGCCACGGCCGGGTACTGGCGCTCGATTTTCGCGGCCACGGCCAGAGCCAGTGGGCGGTGCCGGCGCATTACGGACCGCCCGCCTACGTCGAGGATGTGCGCGGACTGGTCGCGCGGCTGGGTGCCGCGCCGGTGATACTGGTGGGCCATTCGATGGGCGGGATGGTTGCGCAATGGGTGACCACGAATTTCCCGGAAATCGTCAAGGCGCTGGTGATCATCGATGCGCCCCATGGCGCGCCGCCCTTATGGCGCCGGCTGATGTGGCATTGGCGCCGGCGCGCGCGTGGCGGCCAGCGGCCGGAGCTGGATTCTGCCGAGGCGATCGTGCGGCGCTTCCGGCTGGTACCGCCCCAGACCTACCTGTCGTGCGAAGCGCTCGCCCGCCTCGCGCTGCTTTGTGCCGAAGCACTGCCCAACGGGAAGTGGGCCTTTCGCTTCGATCCGGAAACCCGTGCCTGGCGAAGAATGACCTCGGGCACGCCGCGGCCGAAGCTGCGCCGTATCGCGATTCCGACGCTGATCCTGCGCGGCGCGCAAAGTACGCTGATCTCGCCGCGCGCGCTGCGCGCCATGCATCGTCGAATTCGCGGCTCGGTCGCCTACGAGATCCCGCGCGCCTATCATCATGTGCCGCTGGATAATCCCGACGCCACCGCGGCGGCGGTGGCCGGGCTGCTCGAGACGCTGGCGCCGGCCGAGAGCCCTTAGGCGCGCAACATCCACTCGCTCAAATCGACCGTGAACATCTGGCCGTCGGTCAGCGTCATCGCCTTGGGCGAGCGCCGCACCTGGAGCTTCGCCACGTCGACTTCGCGGGGCAGCAGGTAGATCACGTCGCCCGAGGCCAGCGAGATGACGCGGACGCGCTCCTCGCTATGACGCTCGGTGCCGGCGATTTCGTAAGAGCTCATATGGAAGGAATGGCCGCGCGCGCGCACCACCCCATCGTCGTACTCCTCGACGACAGCGACAAAAATCCGCGTGTTATCGTCGCGAAACAGCTTGCGGTCGATCAACACGATCCGATCCCCATCCCGAATCGCTGGCATCGGAGAAACCTCCTGTTGCGGGCAGTCTGGCCCCGGAGAACGATCTTACTCGCCGCGCGCGCGCAAGACGATGGGGCGCGGATACCGGCGCCGAATCGCCGCTGCCGCTCCCAATCGGCGGGAATATCTGTTATTCGACCTGCAGGTCCGAACCGAAAAAGTCAGACGCAGGAGCAATACTGATGATCGTCGAAATGCGCACCTACCTGTTGAAACCCCGTTCAGTAGCGACCGTCGAGGAACGGTTTGGCGCCGCGCTGGCGGCGCGCACCAAGTACTCGAAGCTGGGCGCCTTCTTCCATACCGAGGTCGGCACGCTCAACTCGATAATTCACATCTGGCCCTATGAGAGCTTCGCCCATCGCGAGCAGGTCCGCGCCGAAGCCGCCAAGGAAAAGGGCTGGCCGCCGAACATCCGCGAGTTCATCGTCGAAATGAAGGTCGACTTTCTCACCCCGGCGCCGTTTTCGCCGGCGCTCGAGCCGCGCACGCTCGGCGGCCTCTACGAAATCCGCAGCTACACTTATCAGAACGGCGCAATTCCGACCGTGATAAGCCGCTGGGCGGAGAAAATCGAAGGACGCACCAAGCTCTCGCCGCTGGCCGGCGCCTGGTACAGCGAGACCGGCGTGCTGAGCCGCTGGGTTCACATCTGGGCCTACAAGGATTTCGCCGACCGCGAGCGGGTGCGTGCGGAAGCGGTCAAACAGGGCGTCTGGCCCCCGGGCACCGCCGAGTTCCTGATCAAGCAGGAGAACATGCTCGCGACGCCCGCTGCGTTCTCGCCGCTGCATTAGCCGTCGGGCGCGCGATGGCGGCGTGATGGACGAGCCCGAGATCCGGTTCGAGCGGGAGGGAGCGCTCGCGATCGTAACCCTTCATCGCCCTGCCGCGCTGAACGCGTTGACGTGGGCGATGTACGACGGTCTCATCGAAGCCTGCGCGCAGTTCGAGGCCGACGCCGACCTCCGCGTGCTGATCGTGCGTGGCGGTCCCAAGGCGTTCGCGGCCGGCACCGACATCGCGCAGTTCGACGGCTTTCGCAGCGGCGCAGACGGCCTCGCCTACGAGCGGCGCCTGGAGGGCGCGGTGGGACGGCTCGAAGCCGTCAACAAGCCGACCATCGCCGCGATCGAGGGCTATGCGGTCGGCGCGGGCGCCGCCCTCGCGCTGGCCTGCGACCTTCGCTATGGCGGGGCGGGATGCAAGATCGGCGTGCCGATCGCGCGCACGCTCGGCAATTGCCTGTCGATCGCGAATCACGCCCGGCTGCTCGATCTGCTCGGGCCGGGCCGCACCCTGGAGCTGCTCTACCGGGCCAAACTGGTCGAGGCCGATGACGCCCACGCCGCGGGATTGCTCAACGAGGTGGTGGCCGCCGGGCAGGCCTTCGAGCGCGCCCGGGAAGTGGCGCTGGAGATCGCCACTCACGCGCCGATCACGCTCCAGGTCGCCAAAGAGGCGATCCGCCGCCTGCTGGCGAAGCGTCGCGAGGTCGAGGGCGACGACCTGATCGCGCGCGCCTACGCCAGCGAAGATTTCCGCGAGGGCGTCAGCGCCTTCATCGCGCGCCGCAAGCCGCTGTTCAAGGGCCGCTGAGTTTCGCCGCTAGGCCCCGCAGACCGGGAACTTGAACGGATAGTTGTGCAGCGACTCGCCGCCGGCGGGCCGCACGATCACTGCCGCGCCCAACTGCAAGCCGGCCCGATAATCGCACGTGACCGGGTTGGGCTGAATGACGTGCACCATGTTTTCCCGCAGCCGCCAGGGTTCGAGCCGATGCCACGCCGAGCGCGTGCCGAGTTCGGGAAACTTGCCGCGCTCGCCATGGAAGACGCTGTCGTAGCTGGTGAAGCCGCGCTCCTCGATGCAGGCGGTGGCCGCCACGATCTCCTCGCTGGTGGTGCCCGGCTTGCAGATGCGCCGGACCGACTCGTAGCACTCGCAGGCGGCGTCGAATAGCTGCCGATAAAGCGGCGTCGGCTCTTCGGCGATCGCGAACGGCCGATGGATCTGCGTCGAGTAGCCCCAGTAGCTGACGGTGATTTCGGTTATCACCACGCTGCCCCGCGTAATCGTGCGCGGCGTCGGCCGCTGCCACGGCACACATCGATCGGGCTCGATCATGCTGGTGCTGGCGATGAAGTGGATGCCCGGATCGCTCTCGTGCCGCTCAAACGCGCCGACCACGATCGACCTGATGTCGAATTCCGAGAGGCCCGGCCTGAGCTCCCGTTCCAGCGCCTCGCAGGTCAGATCGGTCAGGTAGCCGCTGCGCCGCACGAACGGCATTTCCTCTTCGCTCTTGACCCAGCGAATGGCGGTAAACGGGCCGCCGAAGTCGGGCAGGCTCGCGTCGGGAAGGCGGCGCTGAAGATCGATAAAGTCGTGATGGGACACCCAGTTGAGGCTGACCACGCCGATACGCCCGGCGGCCAGGCCGCGCTCGCGCAGATGATCGGCCACGGTCTCGGTGGCCGGCAAGCGATAGGCGCGGATGTCGTCGATAATCGCCTGGGCGCGCGCGCAGAAGATATGGTTGTAGAAATGCAGCAACAGCGCCGGCTCGCCGTGGCGCGGAAAGATCAACCAGCACGGGCTCAGCGGCACATAGTTGGTGAGGTAGGAAATCTCGACCGACCCCGGCAGCCCGTAGACCAGCATCGCGTCGAGCCGCTCGCGGTCCATCGCCTCGCGCATCGCTTTATGCCGCCGCTCGAACTCGGCCGCTGAAAAACGCGGGAACAGATCCGTCGCCTCCGCTTGAGCCGTCATCGCCTGGCCTCCTTGTGCGCTGCCCTCAGGGCAGCACGGTCGCATGCCGCCGCGCCGCGCGCCGCGCGCGTTGGTCTTCGAGAGCCCGGGCGGCCAACCGTCCGTAACGCGAATCCTCCGCCGACGCCGCGCGCATCAGCCGATCCTGATCAGCGATTGCGCCGTCGATATTGCGCGCGTCGAGCCGAATAGCGGCGGCGCGCAGATTCTTGCCGATCCCATCGCACGACGGCGCGGGCATCCCGAGCAGGATGCGCAGCAGGCTTTCTCCGATCGGCGTCTTGTGATGCATCACGTCGTTGTAATATTCATCGGCGCGCGCCAAGCGGTTGTAGCCGGAAAAATCGGTGACCGGCCCGATCGTCACCAGCCGCCGCTTCCAGCGCTCGAAATCGTCCCAGCCGCCGGTGCGCCGGATCACTTCCAGTTCATACTCGGTCATCGGCGGCACGAACAGGATCACCTCGACGCCGCGCCGCTGCGCGCGCTCGACGGTGGTGCGGAAGAGCTTCCAGAAGCTCTCCGAGAAACGATAGTTCCGGTAGTTCGGCATATCGACCGAGATTTCCCGGACGATCTCGGGGGCCGGCGTCGCCACCAGTCCGCGGCCAAGCTCGGCGCCATACTGGCGGCAGATCTCGTCGGGCGGCCACGGCACTGTGCTGCGGGCCGAAGCCGGCAGCCGCGCGCGGCCAAGCAGCATCCGCCGCACATCGTCGATGCCGCTGTCGAGCGCCGTCAGGCTCAGCAGCGTATCAACGATCGGCGGGCCGACGCCGCCGCGCAGCCGCCAGTAGAACTCCCGGTTGGGTGGGTCCCAGCCGCCCTTGAACTGGAAGAAATCGATCTCCCATACGATCCGTTTGAGATGCGGATTGGCGAGCGCCGCGCGCACGATCGCGCACGATTCGCGCAACGTCGCCGCACGGATGCCGGCGTTGACAAAGCCGTTGGCGGCCAGGCTGTCGATACGCATCCCGAATACCATGCGCGAGGTTCCGACCAGGAGCGTCGAGAGGTCGGCGCTGCGGATGACATAGGGCAGCGCGACGTGCTCGTCGTCGGGCTTACGGAACACCGGATCGATGAGCGTGGTGCTCCAAAGCCCGTAGGGATTGAGCAGGTAGTTGGCGAGCGCGCCGCACAGGACGAGCCCGGCGGCCATCGCGAGCATCAGCACCAGCCGGCGTCTCATCGATACGCCGCCCCGCTCAGAACTGGAAGTAGATGAAGGGCGGCGGATTGGCCATCGTCATGGTGGCCGCGGCCATCAGGATCGCGAACGCGCCGGCATAGAGATAGTCGTTGCGCCAGTTGAAGTTCATGATCGCCTGGCGGTTGGGGCAGAACAGCACGATGCCGAGCGCGATCGCGATCCGCTCGAACTCGTGAAAGCCGATCGAGTAGCGATGCACCAGCCCGGCGCTGCCGGCGAGCCCCGCCATCCCGCGCAGGAAAAACGCCGCCTCGCGAAAGCTCTCGGCGCGGAAGAAGACCCAGGCGATGGTAACGAAGACGAAGGTCAGCGCCCAGGCTGCGGCGTCGGGAAGTTTCCAGGCGGCCTTGCGCCGCGCATGATTCAGCGCGAGCCCCAGCCCGTGCAGCGTCCCCCACATCACGAAGGTCCAATTGGCGCCGTGCCACAGCCCGCCCAGCACCATCGTGATCATCAGGTTGATGTAGTGGCGGAGCACGCCGCGCCGATTACCGCCCAGCGGGATGTAAAGATAGTCGCGCAGGAAGAACGACAGCGTCATATGCCAGGTGCGCCAGAAGTGGACCAGGTCGCGAGCCTTGTAGGGCGAATCGAAGTTTTCGGGAAACACCACGCCGAACATCCGCGCCAGGCCGATCGCCATGTCGGTGTAGCCCGAGAAATCGAAATAGATCTGCAGCGCGAAGCCCAGCGCCGCGCCCCAGGCGTCGCCAAACGCGATCGGGCCGGGATGGGCGAACAGCGGATCGACGATATTGCGGAAGGTATCCGCGATTATCACTTTCTTGAACAGCCCGATGGCGAAGATCATCAGGCCGTCGCTCAGGTTGGCCGCGGTCAGCGCAAAGCGCGTGTCGCGGTTGAACTGCGGATAGATCTGGTTGTACCGCACGATCGGCCCGGCGATCAGATGCGGGAAGAACGCGATGAACATGCCATAGCTGATGAAGTCGCCGGTGCCGGGCTCGCCGCCCAGCGCCGCCGAGAGGTAGGTGATCTGCTCAAAAGTGAAGAACGAGACCGCCAGCGGCAGCACCAGCGGCGGCAGGATCCAATGCGTGCCCAGAATCACGCCGGCGCTGCTCACCAGGAAGTTGCGATACTTGAAGTAGCCGAGCAGGGCGAGATTGACCGCCACGCCGATCCCGAACAGCACGCGGCGGATCCGCGGACTGCGCGCGCCCGCCGCCGCCTCGGCCGCGGTCGCCGGCCGCAGCAGCAGCGACCACAGGTAGTTGAAGCCGACCGAGAAGCCGAACAGGAACAGATAGTGCCAGTTCCACCAGCCGTAGAAGAACAGCGAGGCGACGATCGTGAAGGCCGCGGTGGCGCGCAGATGGCCGGAGCGCGCCAGCAGACCGAAGACGATCAGCGCGATCGGCATGAAGCCGAAAGTGAACGCGTAGGAATTGAACAGCACGATGATGCGAGCGGAGCGCCCGGCGCTCCCCGATGGCCCCATATGCTGCCCTGCGCATGAGCGTCGCGCAACCGCGACGGTGCGGCGTTATCAACTGCTACCGGAAGGGCACCAGGCCGATCAGCTATCGCGCAGCGCTTCGGCCTCGGCCAGCCGCCGTTCGAGAAAGCGCCGCTCCGGATTCCCCTTTACCAGCGCGAGCGCCGCGCGGTAGGCGTCGGCCGCCTCCCGCCAGCGCGCCATCCGCCGCAGCAGGTCGGCGCGCGCGGCGGGCAGCAGGTAGTAGTTGCTGAGCTCGCCCTGCGCCTCGATGGTAGCGATCAGAGCAAGGCCCGGTTCCGGCCCGAACGCCATCGCCACCGCTACCGCGCGGTTAAGTGCGATAACCGGCGAGGGCTGCTGCGTCAGCAGGTAATCGTAGAGCGCGGCGATCTCCCGCCAATCGGTGTCGGCGGCGCGCCGGGCGCGGGCGTGAGTCGCTGCGATCGCGGCCTGCACTGCGTAGGGACCCGCCGGCCCTCCCCGCAGCGCCATCTCGACCAGTCGCAGCCCTTCCGCGATCTGCACGCGATCCCAGCGCTCGCGATCCTGATCCTCGAGCAGCACCACTTCGCCGGCGGCGTCGAGCCGCGTCTCGCGCCGCGCATCATGGAGCAGCATCAGCGCCAGCAATCCCGCGGTCTCGGCGTCGCCCGGCATCAGTTCGAGCACTATGCGTCCGAGCCGGATCGCCTCCGCGCACAGATCCTTGCGCACCAGGGGATCGCCGGCGGTGGCGGCGTAGCCCTCGTTGAAGACCAGGTAGATTACCGTCAGCACCGCCTCGAGGCGCTCGGCCAGGTGGTCGCTCGACGGCACTTCGTACGGGATGCGGGCGGCGCGAATTTTGCGCTGGGCACGCACCAAACGCTGCGCCATGGTCGTCGCCGGAATCAGAAAGGCCCGCGCAATCTCGTCGGTCGAAAGTCCGCACAGGGTGCGCAATGACAGCGCGACCTGGGCTTCGAGCGCGAGCGCCGGATGGCAACAGGTGAAGATCAGGCGCAGCCGCTCGTCCCGCACCGCGCCGTCAGCCTCGGGTTCAGAATCCGCCATGCGATTCTCGACGAAGTGCAGCAGTTCATCGCGCCGGGCGTCGAACGAGACGCGCCGGCGCAACCGGTCAATCGCCTGGTGACGGGCGGTGGCGATTATCCAGGCGCGCGGATTGGCCGGGATACCGTCACGACCCCATTGTTCGAGCGCCGCCTTGAAGGCCTCCGCAGCGGCCTCCTCGGCGAGCTCGAAATCGCCCAGCAGATAGATCAGCCGGGCGACGATGCGCCCGTAGTCGGTGCGATAGACCTGCTCGATAGCAACGCGCTCCATCAGCCGCCCCGCGCGAGGTTAGCGCACCGGGCGGCTGCGGAGCGAATCGCTACATCTTGCGGACCGGTCGTACCTCGATACCTCCGGTGCGGGCAGTCGGAATACGGCTGGCGATCGCCGCCGCCTCGTCGAGATCCCGGGCCTCGACGATATAGTAGCCGACGATCTGCTCCTTGGTTTCCGCGAACGGACCGTCGGTCATCAGGGTCTTGCCGTCACGGACCTTGACCGTGGTAGCGGTGGTGGACGGCTCGAGCGCGTCGCCGCCCTTGAAGTTGCCGTTCTTAATGATTCCCTGCGTGAAGGCCAGGTACTCATCGTGGAGCTTGCTCAGCTCCGCGGCGCTCCTGGACCCGGCCTGATTGTCGTAGATCAAAAGCATGTACTGCATCGAGATCCTCCTGGCGCCCGATTATTCGGGCTGATGCACTCTAGTCGAACGAGGATCGGCCGGATCGACATCGCCCAATCATGGCAGCAGCGCGCGCAGCGCCGACCATCCATAGCTCGCCAGGTACAGGTACTGGTTGCCGTCGGGTTGCAGCACGTAATGAATCTCGCTGGTATGGACGACGGCCGGCAGTCCGTCCGAGGCGGAGAGCCAGGTGCCGCCAAGGTCGTGCGTATCAAAGACCTGCGCGCTGTTAGCCGCGAAGATCGAGCCAAGGTTGGGCCCGTCGACGCCCAAAAACGGGAGATTGCTCGGCAAAGCGCCGCCGCCTGTCACCTGCCAGGCCTGGCCGGTGAAGCTCATCACGTAGCCCGGTCCGTACGGGACCGAGCCGGTCGCGGCGAAAGCGACGGTCGGGAAAAACTCCAGCAAAGAGTTGATCGGCCCGGTGCCGCCGGCAGGCTCGTTGATCGCAAGCTGCAGCGCCGCGCCGGTATAGGGCTGGGTCAATTGATAGATGTTGCCCTGGTCGGTGCCGACGAACACCGCGTTGCCATTGAACGACGATACCGCGGTGACGTTTTGGCCGCCGCCGATCGCGCCGAGGCTTTCCCAGTGCATATCGGTGCCGTCGCTGTTGCCGAATAATCCCAATACGTTGGCGGCGCGGCCGGTGACCACGTACATCAACTGGCCGGCGCCGTTGGAATAGTTGGGACTGCGGACGTTAGCGGCCGGACTGCCGCTGCCGGGGATACCGGCGGGGTCGCGCGGACCGTTATTGTCGGTCACCGGAAGGATCGCCGGACTCGGGCTCGACATCCCGGCTCCATCCCAGATCGCCTGCGCCCATTGACCGTTGTTGTCCGAGTTGCCGGCATAGGCCAGCACGTCGCCCCGGTCATCCGGCCCGCCAGTGGCGCCCATCGAGCCCGCGCCCGCAAATTCCGAGTATTCGCCATCGGAGTCGACGATTCGCGTCCACCAACTCGAGGCCAGCGCCCAGATCACGCCGTTATCCTGCAGCGGTGCGGCTACCAGACCCACGGTCCGAAAGCTGGGCGAGGCATGGTAAAACTGGAGGTCGGTGAGATGCTGGTTGTAGTAGCTGGCGAAGGTCGGCGACCCCATCGGCACCACGCCGCCGGCCGAGGCGAGCCCGCCGTCGCTGCCCATGAAGATCGTCTGCGGATCGTCGGGGTCGAACATGACCGCATGATAATCGCCGTGCAGATGGCCGTTGATCCCTAATCCATCGTCCAACTTGGTATAGGAGCCGCCGCCGTCGAAGGAGACGAAGGTGTTCTCGCGCCAGGCGATAGCGAAGGTGTTGCAGTCGGCGGGCGACACTGCGATCGCCTGGTTATACCAACCCTGATTGCCGCCGTTGGGGCCCGGCTGATTCACCATCGCCCAGCTCTGGCCGCCGTCGGTCGATTGCCAGGTCGCGGCGATCAACCATGGCGGATTGGAGTTGGGATCCGCGCTGACCGCGTACATCGTATGCGCGTCGGCGGGGCAGGACGCGATCGAAGTGCGATCGACGTTGAGAGATTGGTTGCCGTTTCCCGGGTCGACCTGGGCGGCGTTCATCACCAGGTGGCCGCCCTTCCAGCCGCCGTAGAAAAGCAGATCGCCGGGCGCCGTGCCGCCCCACGCGGCCGCCGCGATAGTGCCCTCGGTCGGCACCGCTCCCACGCTGCCCCATCCCGGCCCCTTGGCCAGACGGGCAAATTGCCGCCGGAGAGCATTAGCGTTGAGTCCCGGACCCGGTATCGCCGCCTGCCACTTATACAAGCCGTGCGCGGCCGGAGCGGGCGGAATCGGCGACCACCAGATGCCAGTGTTGCCGCCGGAGTCGCAGGCGACCACGATGCGCCGGAATTCGTTGATGATCAGGATGTGCTGGATCGAATTACACGGCGGCTTCTGGTTGTCCTGCAGCCAGTTGGCCAGCGGCGCTATCGACGAGGTGTCGGTTTCCCACAGCACACCGCCGGGGCTCGCCGGATCGCCGCCATAGGTCCCCGCATAGACGTGCTCGGACCCGTCGGGGCCCTGCGCCAGCGAGGTCATGTCGATCGATCCCCAATCCCTGCTGAGCGGAGCGGCCGCCGCGCTGTTGGAGCTCCAGGCCACCGACCAGACCCCGGCCGTGTCGGCCGCCACCAGCACTTCCGACGGCCCGATCTTCAGGATGTCGTTGATATGGCCCGAGTTCCAGGCATCGAGGCCGGCGTTGGTCTGGATCGCGTCGGCAGTGGTGATGCCCCAATTGATCGTGGAATCATCGGCTAGCTGAGGACCGGCACTGGCGGCGACCGGCGCACCAATTTCAGGGGTCGGTTCCGGGCCGGTAATACCCTGGCATCGCAGCCGCCCGGTGCTGATGGTCCGAAGCTTGAAGTTCTCGGTCATCATCGCCTTGTGCAGGCTGAAGTTGCGCGAGGCGGGATTAACACATGGCGCCGCGGTGGTATTCACCGTGATCGTGAGGCCATTGCCAAATCCGATGCCCGGGATCGAATAGTCGCCGTTGCCGTCGGTGACGCCGCTGGCGACCGGCAACCGATGACCCATCAGGATCGCGATGATCGCGTTAGGTATGCCGCTGCCGCTCCTGGGGTTGACGACGTGGCCGTGGACGGTGCCGACATGGTTAGCCGGCCCGGGCTTGAGTGAGAAATCCGCCTCATATGTCATCCCCGGACAGAGATGCATTTTCTGCTTCGCGGGGATGCGATAAGTGTTCGCCTGCGCCGACAGCATCACGGTCTCCGGATTTGTTCCGGAGCGATTGAACGGAATCTCGAATGCGTAGCGGCCGTTGCCGTCAGTCGAGCCCAGCATCCGCTGCTTGCCCATATGCCAGCGGACCAGCGCCCCGCCGATTCCGGCGCCGCCCGGCGCGATCATCACGAGGCCTTCAACGATCGCCGCAGTAGGCGCACCGGACCCAACCGAGCAGGTCATTCGTTTTGCAGAGGCTAACTCCGGACTGACGATGAGCAAGGCCAGGATGACGGTTGCCTGCGTGATGCGGACCATAGACCCGAGGCGTATTGCGACTGACATATGTCAACCCCTTCTCTACGACTGAATGCGGCTATGTGTTCCCCCTCACTTAGCGGCGATTCATCACCCTCCTCTCGCCGATTGATTTCGACCTGCGACGATTAGCCATTGGCGACCATCGGTAGCAACTTTCGGTATTGACTTCTCACGCATGCTTTAATGTGGCAGTGACTTAATTGTCAATGCCTAGCTCAGTTTCTCTCTTTGATTATCGTAATGAACAGTTGAGATCAGCTCATTACTACGTCTGATCAAGATACGCTGCTGATGCCTGCCGGGTTTCACCGGTTTGCGAGGCTCCGCCCCCGCCGCAACTCGATTTAGGCGGCAAGTCAGGAATCTTGATTGAAACGATCGGCCGGGCCGGCGGGAATGGCCGGGTGATTCGCAGGGATATGCGGCAGCGCCGACCGCTTCAACGCGGTCGGCGCTGCATCGTCATCTGAGCCGCGAGCGTCCGCTAACTGTGGTGCCGGTGACCGTTCCCGTTCGGCATCACGCAGACAAAATTGGCCGCGTCATCGGTGGCGCCGCTGCCCTTGTAGCGCGTCTGTTCGGGATACACGCAGATCGGCCGGGTGCCGCCGGTGGGAAAGTTCACAGCTACCTGCGGATCGAAGGGCGCGCCACTCGGAAATGGCGAGCTGACATTGGTGTTGGCGGCGATGATCTCCTGAGGCGCGTCGCCGCTTTCGACCCAGCCCGTGATGGCGTCGAGCAGATTGCCGCTGAAGCTGTTGGTCGCCGGACCGCCGCCGCAGTGGGCCATGTTCGGAATCAGGAACATCCGTACGAAGTTCTGCCGATCGTTCGCATGGGCGCCATGAATCGAGTTGTACCAGTTCACCAGGTCGGCGGCTGAGAAGATGCCGTCGTTGAGCGAGTCGTAGATGATCATCTTGCCGCCGCGACGTGCGAACGGCCGCAGATCGACGCGCTGCCCGTCCATGAAATCCAGCCCCGACATGAAGTCCATCGCGCTCTGACCATAGCCCGGCGCGGTCGCATAGATCTTCGGCGCATCGGTATCGAAGCTGTAGCCGAAAATGAAGGCCTCCTGTCCATCGACACCCGAAACCGGAGTGATAACCGGCGGAGTGGTGAAAATCATCGGGATGGCGCCGGCGCCGAGCGTCAGGTTGATCGCCGTGTTGACGTTGGGCGGGCCAAAGAAGGCGACGTTCCATGCGCCCCAGCCCGCGCCGAACGCGCTCGGCGGATCCCAGATGCCCGCATCCCAGTACCAGTTCGAATAGAGCGGCCGGCCGTGAGAGTTGACCGGCCCCGAGTAGATTTTCTTCAAGGCCTCGACCTGACCAGCCGTAAGGCAGCTGCCGCCGTGCGGCGTGTCACCATGGGCGCCGCTCGGACTGCAGGTGTATTCGTCCAGCGCCGCATAGACCCGAGCGTTGGTGCAGGCGGTGTAGTTGTCGATGATGCCGTCGACCAGGCCGTCGAGCCCGTCACAGGCGCTCAGGATGGCGGCCGAGGCGACTTCGAGATCCTGCGACGGGAACGTGTCGCCCACATAGGGCTGGCCGTTGGTGACATCGAGGCTGGTCGCGAGCGGCACCAGTTGCTGCTCATTCCACGCCTCGGCGACGCCGGCGCGCGGCAGATCGAAGCCGGGATTGCCGGCGACGATGCCGTCGAAATAGTTCGGGAAGCGTTGCGATGCGACCACGCCGTCGCGCCCGCCGTTCGAGCATCCCCATAGATAGGAGTACTGGGGACCGCTGCCGTAGTAGTCGACGATGATCTGCTTCGAGATCAACGTGGTCTGGCCGATGCCGTTGTAGCCGTAGTCGATACGCGCCTGCTCATCGACACCGAAGTGCCCGGTGCCGCCCGCACTAGCGTCGTCATCGATCCAGCCGAGCGAGGAGTTGCCGGGCGCATCCTCATGCCCGCCGTCGTCGTCGGCGACCGCCCAACCCTTGCTCAATTCCGTTCCCGCGCTGCCCTTCGGGTTTCCAAGCGAGCCATCGGTGCCACCGCCACCCATCATCTCGAAGCGGCCGTTCCAGGTGTCCGGCAGGTTGAGTTCGAAGCCGATGCCGTAGGTGAAATGATCGGGATCCTGTGCACTCACGCGCTTGTCGATCACTCCGATCACGTTGCAATGGTTGACCGGCGTGGACACCTCGGTAGCGCTGATTATCTGCGTGTTCGGCAGCGTGAGGCTTGGCACGTCCGCGCAAGTCATCGCCGCCGCGGCCGGCGACGGGCTTAATATCCAGGCGCCCGACAGGAGCACCAAAAGAAGCGCGATGGCGGCCGGCGACAGCATCCTCGCCGCGTGGGCGCGCGTACGGTTCTCGCTACGGTTGATTCTGGCCATGTCGATACTCTCCCTCTGTTAGAGGCAGTTGCGGTATTCCCGCGGAGTGGTCCCAACCCAGCGGGCGAATACTTCTGTGAAGCGGTTATGAGTTGCGAAGCCGAGCGTCAGCGCGATCTCGCCGAGCTTGCGCTCGCGGTCCGCCAGCATCTGCTTGGCCCGTTCGATGCGCCGATGGGTGACATAGCGATGGGGCGAGAAGCCGGTGGCGTTGCGGAACAACGCGGAGAAATAGTGCGGGCTCATCCTGACCTCGCGCGCCAGCTCGCTCAGCGTCAGGTTGTCGCCGAGATGGGCTTCGATATGATCGATAACCTTGCGCAGCCAGTAGGGGCTGAGCGTGGCGCTGAGATCGCGCGTCGTGGCGCCGGAACCGCCATAGTTCCGCACCAGGTGAACCGCGAGCACCGTCGCGATCGACTCGGCGTACAGCATGTTCGGCGTGCCGACCCTGAATTCCTCGCGCAACGACGCGCCCAGCATCTCGACGAACTGATCGCGCACGAAATAGCGGCCGGCGATGTTAACCACGCGGCCGCGCACGCTTTCGTAGGCCGCACGCACGATGAAGCTCGGCTCGAGGTAGATATTCACCAGGTCGGCGTTGTGCAACCATTGCGCCGTGTAAGGTTGTCCGGACGGAATCACCGAGACGTGCTCTCCCCGTCCCTGATGGTTGCCGGCGCTCGATCGATCGGTCAGCTCGCGTAACTTGAGCTTGACCGCGGACGGATTGAAGCTAATCGAAACCTGGATGCGACGGTCGTTGTGCCTGACGCACAGCCGGCGCGGTTGACGTGCGTAGAAAAGGGCGAACCCATTGTAATCCTTGTATTGGTAGGCAAACGGGAGGGCACCGCTGTCGTCGCCAACCAGGATCGATGGTGTGGCCATGCGCCTACTATTCAAAAGCTGTCAATCAGGTCCAGCGTCTCGCCATTTCAGCCGCAACAAAAGCGGAAGAATCCGACAATATTGTGAAGAAACAGGGACCGGGCCGGCGCCCGGGGGTAAATTCATCCAGGAATCTCCGCTTTGACTTTCGGACTCCAACTCGGCGTATAGATCGAACCGGCTTCCCCCGCAAGCGTGGCCGGGCGCCGCTGGTCAGGCTCGCGAACAGAATCCCGGGCTCAGCCCGGCTTCCGCACCGCGCCCCGCGCCGGTATCATTTGAGGATTAACAGACGTGGAAACTTCTCGTGCTGACGCTCGATAACCTCAGCAAAGCTTACGGCGGCCGGGTCCTGCTCGACGGCGTGAGCTGGTCGATGACCGACGACGCGCGGGTCGGACTGGTCGGCCTCAACGGCGCCGGCAAATCGACCCTGCTCAAGATCGTCGCCGACGCAATTCCGCCCGACTCCGGCCGTATCAGCCGCCCGCAGCGCACCCGCGTCGGCTACCTCGCCCAGGACGCGCCCGAGATGGGCGGTCGCACGGTAGCCGACGAAACCCTGAGCGCGCTCACCGAACTGCGCGCGCTCGACCAGCGGCGCGTCGAGCTCGAACAGATCCTCACCCGCGAGCACTCGGGCCCCGCCCACGAATCCGCGCTGGCCGAACTCGGCGACGTGCTGACCGACCTCGAGCGCCATCGCTTCTACACGGCCGAGAGCCGCGCCGAGGCGTTGCTGTTCGGACTGGGCTTCACCAGCGCCGATCTCGGCCGCGACGTGGCCGAGTTCTCCGGCGGCATCCGGATGCGAATCGCGCTTGCCAAGCTGCTTTTGACCGAGCCCGAATTCCTGATGCTGGATGAGCCGACCAACCATCTCGATATCGAGGCGCGCAACTGGCTTGAGGATTACCTGGCGAATTATCCCGGCGGACTGATCGTGGTCTCGCACGACCGCTACTTCCTCGATCGCGTCACCACCCGCACGGTCGAAGTCGCGCGCAGCCGGCTTGCCGAATATATCGGCGGCTACTCGAAGTACCTGGTGCAGCGCGCCGAACGCTTCGAAGCCGAGCTGGCGGCCTACGAAAAGCAGCGCAACGAGATCGAGCATGTCGAGGCGTTCATCAGCCGTTTCCGCGCCCAGGCGAGCAAGGCCGGCCTGGTTCAGAGCCGCGTCAAACAGCTCGAAAAGACCGTCCGGCTCGAGCCGCCGGCCGGACTCGACAAGCCGCCCGCGATCCGCTTCCCGGCCTGCGAGCGCGGCGCGCGGCGGGTGTTCGAGCTCACCGGCGCGGTCAAGAAATACGGCGAGCTGACGATCTATGACGGTATCGACCTGGTAATCGAGCGCGGCGCGCGAATCGCGCTGGTCGGTCCCAACGGCGCCGGCAAATCGACCATGATGAAGCTGCTGGCGGGCGTCGAACCGCTGAGCGCCGGCCAGCGCCAGGTCGGCGAGGGGGTGCGGCTCGGCTACTTCGCGCAGAATCTCGCCGAAGGTCTCGATTACGACAAGCGCGTGCTCAACGAGCTGAGCGATGCCGCCGAAGGCATGACCAGCAGCGAGATTCGCAGCCTGCTCGGTGCGATGCTGTTCTCGGGCGACGAGGTCGAAAAACGCGTCGGCGTGCTGTCGGGCGGCGAGCGGGCGCGAATCGCGCTGGCCAAGGTGCTGGCCCATCGCAACAACTGCCTGCTGCTCGACGAGCCGACCAACAACCTCGACATCATCGCCAAGGACACGCTGCTCGAAGCGCTGCGTCGCTTTCCCGGCACGGTCGTGATCGTCAGTCACGATCGCTACCTGCTCAACGAGCTGGTGACCGAGGTGATCGAGGTCGGCCAGGGCGACGCGCTGCGCTACCTCGGCAACTACGACGAATACCTGGCCAAAAAGGCCGCGATGGCGGCGGCTTCGGAAGCCGCCGCGCCTGCGCCGGCGGCCCGCAACGGCGGCGGCGCCCCCGAGCGCAACGGGCGCATCGAGACGGAGCGGCGCGACCAGAATGCGGCCCGCAAGCGCGAGCGCGAGGCCGAACGGCGTCGCGAGCAGGCAGCGCGCGCCCGGCAGCGAATCGAGGGCGCGATCGAGCAGAAAGAGACCGAGAAAACCGACCTCGGCCGGATCATGAACGATCCGAATTTTTACCTGACACGCGGCGACGCGAACGACGTGATGGTGCGCTACGAAACGCTCGGCCGCGAAATCGACGCCCTGTACGCCGAGTTGGTGAACCTCGACCGAAGTCCAGAGGCCCCCGGATAAATCGTCGAACGCGCGGGATGCCCAATTCTGGTCGTCATTCTGAACGTAGTCTGCGACGTGAAGAATCCCGGGATTCTTCGCTGCGCTCAGAATGACAGAATGGGCCTGATGCAGACCTTCGCTACGGCGCGGTCAGCGCTTTTTTCACCAGGTCGCTGGCGAGCTTGCCGTCCAGGCGCTCGCCGAACCGATCGCGCAAGGCCTTCATGATCGGACCAATCTGATTGGCGCCGCCATTGATCGCTTCGGTGATCGCCGCGCTAACCTCATCGGCGCCGACCGCGGCCGGCAGATAAGCCTCGAGAATCTCCGCTTCGCGCTGGTTCTGCTCGATCAGGTCGTTACGCGACGCCTTGCGCGCGAACTCCAGCGCCTCTTCGCGCCGAGCCCGCTCGCGTTTGATGATCTGGATGATCTCGGCCTCGCCGGCCTCGTGCAGGACTTCTTTTTCGAGCCGCGTGATCTCGGCGAGAATCCCGCGCACCGTCAGCACCCGCATCTGCTCGCCCGCCTTCATCGCGCTCTTCAGATCTGCCTGCAATTTCTGTTTCACGATACCTCCGCGATCCCGCGCGCGGCGGGAGTGCAAAGAGTGTGGCCCGGCGCACGCACGCTTTTCAATCCGTCTCGCGGCGCCGCCGCGGCCGGTCAATCGGAGGCGTCGGCTTCGGTGAGCGCGAAGCGGATCGGAACCATCACCCAGCTTGCGACCGCAGTTCCGTTGCGCATCGCGGGCACGAACCGCCAGCGCTCGCGGACCGTCTCGAGCGCCTCGTCATCGAGCAACTGAAAGCCTGAGGAGTGCGCGATTTCGACTCGCGTGGTCGCGCCGTCGGCGCTGACCAGCACCCGCAGCATCACGACGCCCTGCTGCTCCATCCGGCGCGCTTCGATCGGGTACTCCGGGGCCGGCGCCGCGCCGTACGCCGCATGCGCATCCCGGCTGCCTCCCGATCCACCGGCACCGGCTCGTGCGCCGGGCGCGCTGCTCGCTTCGATACCGGCCGGGCCCGCGGAACCGCCGGTCGCGGCCGTGCGTGGCGCTGCGATCGGCAGCGCCGGTTTGGCCGGGATACTCGCGACCTCCGATGATGCGGCCGTTCGCGCCTTGATCGGGGCTTCGGCGTCGTGCCGGTGCCTGTGCGCGTCGATTTTCGCCGCCGCGAGACGCTTTTCGACCCACGAGCGGATACGATGCAGCCGATGCGCGGCAGGCTTGCGATCGCGCGACGAGGCCGCGGCTATCGCTGGAGCGCCGGCATGTTGCGCGACGACCGGGTTGGCGCGGCTGCTCGCCGTGCCGCCGTCCGCGCCGGGTAATCGATCGACGATACGCGCCATCAGGTAGGCGGGATGCGAGGGCCGCGGCGCACCAACATGAACCAGCGCGATCAACAGCAGCCCCGCGAGCATCAGATGGATCGCTATCGAGCCGCCGAGCGCATACGGCGAGAGCCCGCGCGAGCGCGACTCCGGGCGCGACTCAGCTAACCGCCACTCAGGGTCTATCTGGTAATCGTCCAAGACTTCGGACACACCTGAAAATCAGCGCGATGCCGGACAGCGCTCACTTTACGACTGATGCGTCAGCTCGCGCGCCCCGTTGGTCGCGATGCGCCGGCGCGGGCCGGATGCGCGGCGCGCGGAGGCACTGCCGCCCTCGCCCGTCATCAATTCCTTCCAGCGCCGCCAGATCGCGCGCTGCGTGATCTCGTCCATGATGTGGCTGACGGTGGTGCCGTCGACATCCGTGCGCTGCCGATTCAAGCCGCGCGCCAGCATCACCCACGGCTCGACGGTCGCCGCGAAGCCGTGCTGCATCCGCTCGAACATCTCGGTGTCGTCCGGGCTGCCCATCCCGGCGGCGCCGAAGAACGCTTCGTGGCCGCGCAGCCGGATGTGATTGATCTCTTCGGGCACGCCGCGCAGCAAGGCCGGATAGACCGCCACTTCGGTGCGATCGACGCTCAGCGGATAGATCACGCGGAGCTGCACGCCCAGGATGATCAGGTTGGGAAAGACCAGCAGATGCGTGCCGCTGGATTGCAGGATGTCGGCCGCGCGCCGTTCACCGTAGCGGCGCTGGATCGCGTCGACGAATACGCCCTGAAACGAATTTGACGGCGGGCCGTTGTAGGTGGTCGTCATGTTGAGGCTACGATTGCCGGGGCATTGCCGATAGTCGAGCATCACGTGGCCGTCGCCGAGGTCGCGGGTCATCGCTTTGGTCTGGCCGGTGTAGGTTTCGAGCTTGCGGCCGAGCCGTCTTTCGATCGCCTCGACGATCGATTGATGGACCACCGGCGGATGATAGCCGTCCATCCCGTTTTCGACCTGCAGTTTCCAGTTGCCGGCAAATCCGTATTTCTGCACGCCCGGCGACAGATCGATCTCCGCCTCGGGCGAGAGTTCGACGAACAGATCGATCTGTTCGCGCGCGCGGCCCAGATGCTCCTCGAGCGCGATTCCGACCGCGCTCAGGCTGCCGAAAATAAAGCCGCGATATTCCGCGACTCGCGGCACCCGCACCAGTCCGAACTCCTCGCGCCGGAAACTTTCGTCGTAGCCCTCGGGATAAGGCACTCGCGCCAGAGTGCCGTCGAGCTTGTAGGTCCAGCCGTGATAGGCGCAGCGAAACGCGCGCGCGTGGCCGCGCTCGTGCTCGCATACCGTGGCTCCGCGATGGCGGCATCGGTTGAGCAGCAACTGCACCCGCCCGGCCTGATCGCGCACCATGATGACGGGTTGCAGCCCGATGCGCTTGAGGCGGAAGTCGCCGCTGCCCGGCACTTCCGAGCTGTGGCCGACGAACACCCATCCGCGATGGAAGATCCTCGCCATCTCGTCGGCAAAGATGGCGGCATCGGTATAGACCCGCGAATGCACGCGGTCGCTTTCGACCAGCGCGCCGTAATCAGATCGAACAGCGCGATTTTTCATAAAGCGATTAGAACGTATCCGGGCGCCATTTTTTGATCCGATACTGGTCCCATCGATCGCGGATGAGCGCGCTATCCTCGGGCCGGTTGCGGCTGACGGGCGGAAATTTCTCGTTGTTCCATTCCGGCCGGCGCGGGAAGCGCCAGGTGCGGGTCGCGTCGATCACCACCCGCGTCCACAGCCCGGTGCCGAGTTCCGGCGTGTTGCGCAGCTCCAGCGGTATCGACGGATCGAGCGGCGAGCCGAAGACCCCGCGCATCGTCACCACGTCGTCGGAGCCCGGGTCGACGCGATAGTTGATCGCCCATTCCACCGCGTCATGGTCCGACGGATCGATGTCGTCGTCGACCACAATCACCCGTTTGTAGGCGTAGTTCGCGGCGTTCGAGCCCCACAGCGCGGCGGCGATCTGCTTGGGCTGTCCTTCGTAATGTTTCTTGATCTGCACGATGATCGTGGTGCCGTTGGTGATCGGCTCGATGTAGACGTCGAGGATGCCGGGGATGCCGGCGGTGCGGAGCACGTTCCAGGCCGCGCCGCCGCGATGAATCGCGCCGTAGTATGCGCTCTCGACGCCGGCCAGCGTGCCGCGAAAGATCGGTTGGTTGCGATGCGTAATCGCGGTGACCTGCACGACCGGGCGCATCGTCGGCAGATCGCTAAGATACTGGGTGAACTCGGCGAACGGCCCCTCGAGGCGCATCGTCGCCGGGTCGGGCGAGACGAAACCTTCGATGACGATTTCCGCCGTGGCCGGCACCTCGAGCGGTACCGTCTTGCACTTGACCAGCGGCACCGGGCGGCCCCGATAACCGCCCATCACGTCGTACTCGCAAATCTCGACCGGATGCGGCGTCGAGGCGACAAAATCCATGATCGGATCCCAGCCGAGCACCCACGCGGTCGGCATCGGCTGGCCCATCGCCTCGTACTTGGTGAAGTGGCCACCCCAGCCCTGCGACCTGACCAGCAGCGTCGCCATCTTATCGCGATCGGCAAGCATGCTACGGTAGACGCCGACGTTGACGCGCTGGCTCTCGGGGTCCTTGGTGACCACGCAGCCCATCGTGCCGACATAACGCCCGCCGTCGAGGCGATGCCATTGCGGCACCGGCAGTTGCGCCAGATCGATATCCTTGCCGGTCACCACGTTCTCGTGCACCGGTCCACGATCGACGATCACCGGCGGCACCAGCCGCCGATTGCGCTCCAGCACGTACTCCATCAGCGTGCGATTGGGCTGCTCGTCCTCGAAACCGAACATCAGCGACAGCCGCCGCGTGCTGCCGAGCAGGCCGGTGGTCAACTGCGCGCATCGCGCGCCGGGCGCCTGGTAGTCCTTGATATTGGTGAACAGCAGCGCCGGACCCTTGCGGCTCTGCACCTCGCGCGCCAGCATCCCGAGTTCCAGGTTCCAGTCGACTTCGCCCTCGACGCGGGCCAGCTCGCCGTGGCGGTCGAGATGTTCAAGCGCGGTGCGAAGATCAAAGAAGTCGCGATCGGGCATGGCTTCCTTCCAAATCCGGGTCGAGGCACGCTCGGGGTTGGCTCACGGCCGAGTATAAGCGCTGCTGGTTTCGGTATTCAAGTTTGATAATCAGGACGCCGGCCGGCGTGCCCGCCGAGCCCGTCTGGTCGGTGGCAAATAGCATCGGCAGCGATTACGCTGGCCCGCAACTTTGACTCGTTTATCCGATCGCCGCGCCCAATCCCTGGTCGCCTTTGCCATCTACCTTGCGATTGCGATAGCGCTGCTCGACCGCGGCCTGATTGGCGCGCGCGTCCCGCAATACCTCGGCACCGGCACCGATCCGCCGATGCTGATGTGGTTCCTGAAATGGTGGCCGTACGCGATTGCGCATCGGCTCAACCCGTTCTGGACCCACATGGTGTGGGCGCCGATGGGAGTCAATCTGGCCTGGACTACCTGCGTGCCGTTGCTGGCGATGGTCTCGGCGCCGATTCAAAGCGCCTTCGGCCTGATAACCGCCTACAACACGCTGGTGACGGTCGCGATGCCGGCGGCGGCGTTATGCGCCTTCATACTATGTCGCCGACTGACCCATGCTTTCTGGCCTTCGATACTGGGCGGCTACCTGTTCGGCTTTTCGCCCTACATGCTCGGCCGCGCACTGGGTCATTTGAGCCTGCTCGCGGTCTTCCCGATACCTCTAATCGCGATCATTGCGCTGCGACGGATCGCGGGCGAGATCTCGGCCCGGCGCTATGCGGCGATGCTGGCGTTGATGGTGGTAATCGAGTTTCTTTGCGCGGTCGAGTTGTTCGCCACCATCACGGTATTCGGCGCGGTCGCGATACTGCTGGCGATCTGGTTGTTCGATGCGGAGACCCGCTCCAGAATCGCCGGCCTGATTGCGCCGACCGCGGTTGCCTACGCGATCTCGATCGCGCTCCTGTCGCCCTATTTCTATTTCCTGTTTGCCCGCGGCATCCCGCATGCGCCGCTATGGGATCCCGGGCGCTATTCCGCCGATCTCCTGAACTTCGTAATCCCGACCACTACCGCCTGGATCGGTGCGGCGCATCCGGCCGCGGCAATCGCCGCCAGCTTCGGCGGCTACGTTCAGGAAACCGGCGCCTATCTGGGCATCCCGCTGATTGTTCTGGCCGAGGATTTCCGCCGCCGCAACTGGGCAACACCGGCGGGGAAGTTTCTGATCCTGCTGCTGCTGATCCTGCTGCTCGCGGCGCTGGGCCCCGCACTGCGCATCATGGGACGGGAGACGTTTTCGCTGCCGTGGGCGCTGATGCTGAAGCTGCCGCTCATCTCGAGCGCGCTGCCGGCGCGCTTCATGATCTACGCCGACCTGGTAATCGCGATCATCGGCGCACTGTGGTTTGCGGGCGGCGCACGCTCGGCAGCGACCAGATCGCTGGCGGCAGTCGCGATCGCGATCTCGCTGTTTCCGAATCCACACGCGTCGTTCTGGACAAGTCCGCTCGAGTTGCCGGCGTTTTTCGCACGCGGCGGCGCCTATCGTACGGAACTCAAGCCGCACGAGCTTGTACTGGTGCTGCCGTTCGGGCAGCGGGGTTCCTCGATGTACTGGCAGGCGCGCACCGATATGTACTTCCGCATGGCGGGCGGCTACACCGGGCCGTGGCCGTTCGTGCCCGTGTTACAGTTCTTCTATGGCGGGGTCGACCTGCCCGAGGCAGGCGACCAGCTCAAGGCATATCTCGCGCGCTTCGGAGTACAGGCGGTGGTCGTGGATCGGCAAGCGCCGCTGTTTCCGGTTTGGCGGCGGGTTCTGGAGAGCCTCGGCATACCGCCTTCGCGCCGCGACGGTTTCAGCGTCTATAAGATCCCACCCGAGGCTTTCGCCGCTTACGGAAAACTGAGCCCCGTCTATCTCGAGACGCGCGCGGTTTCCATCCGCTGCGACACGATCCTGGAGGCGGTTGCCAAATACCTGGCGGCCGGCCACAACCCGGCGCAGTTATCGCCGTCGGTCCTCAAGCAGCAGGGCCTGTTGCCGGCTGACTGGCTGATCGACACGGCGCCGGACGCCTACCAGGACTGGGGTGCGTTCAGCGCTGACAAGGGCAAAATTGGCATCGCGGTGGCAGGCTCGTACCCAGCGGTAAAGCCTCTGATCGATCGCTATCGCGATCAGGCGGTCGAGATATTTTACCCGGCGCCGGTCCGATGGACGCCGGCTTCAAAGCCTCAGCGCGACCTCGTCAAGCCGCTGCTCCTGATCTTCGATCGCACCCGCCTCGTTGCGGCCGCCGAGCAACTCAGGTCGTCACCGCCGCCCGAGTTGATCACGCCATTCCTCGGCGCTGCGGGCGCGGAGCATCAGGCCTGGCCGACCGCTGATACCTCGACGCGGCGGCGGCCGGGTCCGGTCTCGGGCAGCAGGTAGAGGGCCAGCGTCGCGAGTAACGCGAAGACGGTAAACATCATCAACACCGGCAGCAGCCCGATGTAGCCCGCGATCGCGCCGCCGAGAAATGGCGAAACGAACGCCCCCAGAAAGCCCATCGCCCAGACCACGCCGTACGCGCCGCCCATCTTCACCGGCGTCATTCCCGGCAGCTCCATCATGGTGGTGAGAATTCCGCTGAGCGGTCCGGAAGTGCCGGCCCCGAAGGCGACCATCGACAGCCGGATCGCAGTCGGATCGTGAAAGCTGACTGCGCCGAGCGCACCGACGAACATCAGCGCCTGTATCGGCCACATGAACGGCCGGCGCAGCCCCGTGATGGCCGCGCCCAATCCGCCTCCGGCCGCAGCAAACGCCGCCGTGAGCGGCAGAATCGCGACGATCCCGTCGGCCTCGTCGAGCGACATGCCGTGAGTCGCATGCAGATAGAGCGGCAGGAAGGCGGCGAAGATCTGGAACGTCCAGAGGCTGCCGAACAGCGCGACGCCCACCAGCCTGACGCCGCGCATCCCGATCACCTCAGGCAGCGAGGAGCCGCTGACTCCGCCGCCATGGCCGCCCGCTTCGCCCTGCGCGCCGGCGCGACGCGGCTCGCGGCCGAGCACGCTCCACAGGATCGCGATCGCACCGACGCCGAGTCCGGCGTACAACATCGAGGTCGCCCAGTGCTTGCCGGTGGCGGCATAGATCAGCGGCATGATGGCAAACACCAGCGTCAGCCCGGCGAACGGCGCGATCGAATTCGCGATATTGACGTAGGCCCATTCCCGCGGCGGAAACCAGCCCATCACCAGCGTCGCGATCGGCGCCAGCAGGACGCCATAGCCGAGGCCCATCAGCACGCGGCACCCCAGCAGCGGGATGAAGCTGTCGGTATAGCCGCTCAGCACCAGCCCGACCGTCATCGCCCACGCACCGACGATGCCGGTGCGCACCGCGCCGAGCCGCTCGGAGACCACGCCGCCGACCAGCGAGAAAATCACGATGCAGGCCGGGACGATCGAGATCAGCAGGCCGCCGGCGCCGAGCCCGATGCGAAGATGATGGATAATCGGAGCCAGGATCGGCGCCGGCGACATCCACGCGACCGCCTGCGCGATCAGCAGCAGCACGAGCAGCGCTTCAACGAGCCATCGGTAAGACGACGCTTCCGTTGCGTTGGTCCCCGTCATGTTCGACACCCCACAGCGAGCTGGCGGTCGTTTCCCCCACGACCGATGCGGGGCGGATGCTACCAGAGCTGCGGCGCCAGCGCCTAACGCGCCGCAGCCTGACGATCAGCGGGCAGGAGTCGAAGCTGACGAGGCGGCGACCACGCGGGCTGCCGGTGCCTGCGCGATCGGCGAATGCGGATAGATCCGGTAGACCATCAGGTAGACGATTACGCCGGTCACCGAGACGTACATCCAGATTGGCCAGGTCCAGCGCGCAATCGCACGGTGGGCGCCGAAGCGGCCGGCGAGCGCGCGCCACAGCGTGATAATCACCAGCGGAACGATCACGAAGGCGAGCGTGACGTGCGTAATCAGAATCGTGAAATAGACCGGGCGAATCAGGCCGCGGCCAAGGAACCGCACGTCGCCGGCATGCGCGTGATAAGTGATGTACGAAATCAGGAACGCGACCGAGACGCCCACCGCGGACAGCATGCAGGCGCGATGGGCTCGCACCGCGCCGCGCCGGATGAAGATCAATCCAGCCACCAGCAGCACCGCCGCGATGCTGTTGAACACAGCGTTCAGAAGCGGCAGTGTGGCGTAGGAAATCAACCCTCGATCACCGCGCGCCCATCTTCAGATCCGATCGATCACCAGCACCAGCAGGACCACCGGCAGGTAGACCAGCGATGCCATGATGACGCGGCGCGTCGCGGCGGCGCGGTCGGGAGTGCGAATCAGGCCGTAGCCGCACGCCAGCATCCCGACGCCCAGCACGATCGCGACGGCCAGGTAAATTCGCCCCGCGAAGCCCATCAGCGCCGGCAGCATGCTCACCGCCACCAGCATCACGCAGTCGGTGACGATCAGCGCGTTGATGAACAGTCCGCGCGGTCCATCGGGCGGGCAAAGGTGGATTCCGGCGGCCTCGTAGTCGCGCCGGTAGAGCCGCGCGATCCCCAGCGTATGGGGGAGCTGCCAGAAATACATGATCGCGAACAGCAGGATCGGTTCGGCCCCGATGGTCGATCGCGCCGCCACCCAGCCCGCCACCGGCGGCAGCGCGCCCGGCACCGCGCCGATAATGTTGCAGGCCCACGAGACGCGCTTGAGCGGCGTGTAGGCGCCGAGATAGAGCACCGTGATGGCGGCGATCACTGCGGCCGACATCCAGTTGACCGTGACTATCAGCCAGAACAGACCGACGACCGTCGTGAGCACGCCGAACAGCAGCCCTTCGATTGGACGCAAACGCGCTGCGGGCAGCGGCCGGCGCCGCGTCCGTTCCATCAGCGCATCGAGGTCGCGCTCGAAGTACTGATTGAGCGCCAGCGTGCCGCCCGCCGCGAACGCAGTGCCAATCAACAGGTTCAGCGCCAGCATCGGGTTCATCGCGCCGCCGGCGCCGAGATAATAGCCGGCGAAGGCCGTCACCAGGACCATCGAAACCACGCGCGGCTTGGTGAGCGCGAAATAATCCGCCAGCCGGCGCCGCGCGCCGCCCATCGAGGTCGCGACCGCTGCCGCTTCGGCGCTCATGATGCCACCCCGCGGCCGGCGACCGTGCGGTCGCGCGCATAGTCAGGCTGTGCCGCCGGCGCCTGGGCCGCATCGGCAACGCGCGTCAGGCGGGCGACCCGAATCGACAGGAAGAACGCGGTCGCCAGCACGCCCGCGCCGACCGCCACGTGAGCGGTGGTCGGAAGCATCGCGCGGCGGGTCCAGATAGTCAGCGCCCCGAGCGTGATTTGTATCGCCAGCAGGGTCAGCAGGCCGATCGCGGGCCGCATCAGGCGCGGCTCATCGCGATGGCGCCGGGCGATGCGGGCGACGGTCCACACCACCAGAATCGTGACCACCAGCGCGCCGCATCGATGCGCGAAATTCACCGCGATTGGAGCGCTCCAGCCGGGCGGCACCAGGTGTCCATAGTTCAGCGGAAAATCGGGAATCGCCAGCCCCGCGCCCATGTTCCGCATCAACGCGCCAATAATTATCTGCAGGTAGACGGCGGCGACGGTGAGCACGGTGAGAGTCCTGAGCGTCGGGCGCGCGCGGTCGGCGGTACGTGCCGGCAGCATCGCATCCCAGCTCGGATTGGTGAACATCGCGAGTCCCACCATCAGGCAGAAAAACGCGGGTGCGATGGCGGCGTGGGCGACCGTCACCGGCAGCGGCAACCGGAACAGCACGTTCATCGCGCCGAGCAGCGCCTGCGCGATTACTAATCCGCAGGCCGCCAGGGCCAGGTTCCTGACCCAGCGCCGCGCCTCAGCCATCCAGGCCCAGACGGCCAGCGAGAAGGTCAGAATCGTGACCGTCCCCGCCGCCACCCGATGGCTGTACTCGAAGCGGATACCGCCGACCCAGTGTGGCGGCACCAGCTTGCCGAAGGCCAGCGGCCAATCGGGTACCGACAGGCCCGAGCCCGTGGTCGTGACAAGGCCGCCCACAAAGATCAGGATAAAGGTCATGATGGCGGCCAACAGCGCCCACCGATGGAGGCCGCGCGAGCGGTTCGAGGCCGCCGTAACGGGCGGAAAACTATCGTCGATCACTTCTGGTGTCGTCCTGGTTGGCGTCGGCGCTAGCTCCGGTCGTCGTGATCCCGGTGATTCGCCATGAATCCCCCGGGCGCCGGTTTCGGCTCTATCGCATCGCCACCGAATCGCCGAAGACGATATCAATCCTGAAGTGATTTTGCTACTGAAAGCGATCAATTTGAAGTTCGCCTAATGGAAGCGGGAGTATCTGTATCGTGCGACGCGTAACGCTGAACGACCAAACCCTGGCCCTCGCCTTCGAGGAAAGGGTCGGCAGATTCGGCGACCATATCCTACTCAAGGAGAGGGCCGGCAAGGCCTGGCGCGGCTACTCGTGGAACGAAATCGGCGCGGCGGCGTCGCGGCTGCGCGCGGGCCTGGTCGGAGCGGGAATCAAGCCCGGCGATCGGGTCGCGATTCTGGCCGAGAACTCACCGCAATGGGTGATCGCCGACCAGGCGGTGCTGGGGATGGGCGGCGTGGTGGTGCCGCTTTATACGACTATCGCCGCCGAGGAGACCGCCCACGTCCTCAATGATTCCGGCGCGCGGCTGATTGCCGTCAAGGGCGCCGAGTCGCTCAGAAAAATCCTCGCGCTGGCGCCGTCGATCCCTAAACTCGAGCGGATTGTGATGCTCGATTCCGAGGCCGCCCCGGAAACCGGCGCCGCGGCGCCGCCGGTCGCGACCCTGGCCGCGATGAGCGCAGCGTCGCCGATGGCCGCGATCGACGGCCGCCGCGAAGACCTCGCCACCCTCATCTACACTTCCGGCACCACCGGCCCGAGCAAGGGTGCGATGCTCACCCACGGCAACCTGATCGGCAATTGCGAGGGCTCGCTGAACGCGCTGGAGCTCGACCAGCGCGACGTGGTGCTGTCGTTTCTGCCGATCGCCCACTCCTTCGAACGCACGGCCGGCTACTACACGGTCACGATGTGCGGCGGGACGATCGCCTACGCCGAGGGGCTGTCGCAAATCGCGCAGGACCTGCAATCGATTCGCCCGACGGTCTTCCTGGTCGTGCCGCGCCTGCTCGAGGTGGTCTACAACCGCGTGATGCGGTCCGTCGACGAGGCTTCGGGAGCGCGCCGCCGGCTGTTCCACAGCGCGCTTGGAATCGGCAAACGGGCCGCCGCGTACCGCCATCGCGGGGCCACGGTCCCGCCGCATCTGGCACTCGCGATGGCATTGTTCCGGCGCCTGGTGTTCGGCCGCATTCGAGCGATCTTCGGCGATCGCATGCGCTACCTGATCTCGGGCGGCGCGCCGCTGCCGGTCGAAATCTTCGAGTTCCTGTCCGCCGCCGAAGTGCCGATCTATGAAGGCTACGGACTCACCGAGGCCGGCCCGGTGGTATCGGTGAACCTGCCGGGACGCACGCGTATCGGCACCGTCGGGCGGCCGCTGGTCAACGTCGAGGTCAAGACCGCCGGCGACGGTGAATTGCTGGTGCACGGGCCGAACGTGATGAAGGGCTACTTCGGGCGCGAGGATGAAACGCGCGAGGCGCTGGACGGCGACGGCTGGCTCCTTACCGGCGACATCGCGCGGATCGACAACGACGGCTATATCGCGATCGTCGATCGGAAAAAGGAGATCATCGTGCTGTCGGGTGGCAAGAACGTCTCGCCCGCCAACCTCGAAACCCGCCTGAGCAACGATCCGTATATCGCGCAGGTCTGCATCGTCGGCGATCGGCGCAAGCATCTGGCGGCGCTGATCGTGCCCGATTTCGAGCAGCTCGCCGAGCAGCTTCGGCGCGACGGGATAGCAGCGAAACCGCCCGCGGATCTGATCAACGAAAAGGCCCTCAAAGCGCTGTTCCAACGCCGGATCCGCGAGTTCAACCGCACGCTGGCCGATTTCGAGGCGATCTCCGCCTTCACGCTCATCGCCGATCCGTTCTCGCAGGACAACGGTGAACTCACGCCGACCCTCAAGCTGCGCCGGCGGGTGGTGATGGCGCACTATCGCGAACAGATCGAGGCGATGTACCGGGATTGAGGGGGGACGCCGTCGAGCGACGCTCAGCTCTGGCGTTCGCCGTTGCTGTCGGCGACGACCAGCAGCTCGTGGATCGTGACCAGCTTGCGGATCAGGTAGGAGCGCTTGCCCTTGGGCGTCTGGACCTCGATATCGTCGTCGCCGGCCTTGCCCAGCAGCGCGCGGCCCAGCGGCGAGGACAGCGAGATGCGGTTAAGCGAGCCGTCGACCTCTTCGGGCACCACGATCTCGTAGGCGATATGGTTGCCCTCGTCGAGATCCTCGAGCTCGACCCGGCTGCCGAGGCCGACCGTGTCGTGCGGGATGGAATCGAGATTGATCATCGAGAGCTCGGCGATGCGGGCCTCGAGGTTGGAGACCCGGGCGCGCAGGAATTCCTGGCGCTGCTTGGCCATCGCCCATTCGGCGTTTTCCGACAGATCGCCGTGGGCGCGGGCGCGCTCCAGCTCCTTGGGCAGCTCGACGGTCAGCTCGCGCTTGAGCGTCTCCAGCTCCTTGCGCAGCCGTTTGATTACCGGTAGCTCAGGCATCGCAAATCATCTTCTTCAACCGTCGCCGGCCCGTCGCTGACGGCGCCGCCATCCCTCCACCCTAAGCGTGTGGCAAAGGCCCTGCAAGTTAGGTCGTCGCCATCGGTAAACAGGAGGGGACGGCGCGAGTCAATCGGCGACGATTGAGGTCAGGCTGCGATTGACGCCCGTCACGCTCTGGATTTTCTGCACCACCAGCTCGCCCAGCGCCGAGACGTCGGCGGCCTCGACCACCGCGATGATGTCGTGCGGCCCGGTCACGGCATGGGCCGCCGAGACGCCGGCGACCTGCCGGATCCTGGTGGTAACTTCCCTGGCTTTGCCCGGCGAGGTGTCGATTAAAATAAATGCCTTCACCACGGTCGCGCCCTCCTTCGCGCCGGCGCTGCTCACCGCCCGCTGCCGCCGCGATCGTAGACGTAAAATCCGCGCCCGCTCTTGCGTCCCAGGAAACCCGCGTCAACGTACTTGCGCAGCAGCGGACAGGGACGATACTTGTCCTCGCCCAGCCCCGCATGCAGCACTTCCATAATATAGAGACAGGTGTCGAGTCCGATCAGGTCGGCCAGCTCCAGCGGTCCCAGCGGATGATTGGTGCCGAGTTTCATCCCGAGGTCGATATCGGCCTCACTCGCCACCCCTTCCTGCAGGGCGAAAATCGCTTCGTTGATCATCGGCAGCAGGACCCGATTAACCGCAAACCCCGGCGCGTCCTGGACGGTGATGATCTGCTTGCCGAGCCGCGCCGCGAGCTCGCGCGTGGCGGCCAGCGTCTCCTCGGAGGTGGTCAGGCCGCGCACGATTTCCACCAGCTTCATAACCGGCACCGGGTTCATGAAGTGCATGCCGATAAAGCGCTCGGGCCGGCGCGTTGCCGCCGCCATCCGGGTGATCGAGATCGACGAGGTGTTGGAGGCCAGGATCGCCTCGGGTGGGCAGATTTGGTCGAGCCGGCGGAACAGCGCGAGCTTGGCCTCTTCGCGTTCGATAATCGCCTCGATTACGAACTCGCACGTGGCCAGTCCCTCGAGCTGCGCACTCGGGCGCAGCCGGGCCATGGTTGCCTCGCGCTCACCGGCCGCCATCCGTCCGCGTTCGACCGCGCGATCGAGATTGCGCCGGATACCGTCGATTCCGCGCCGGCACAGCTCCTCCGAGACCTCGCTCAGGATGACCTCGATTCCGGCCTGTGCCGCGACCTGCGCGATTCCCGCGCCCATCTGACCCGCACCGACTACGCCCAGCGTTTCGATCATGACCACCGTCGCCAAAAAAAATTGAAGCGGGAGCCCCAGCCTGGCGAGCCCGCGCTTCATTATCGAAGCTACCCCAGCCGGGCCTCGGACGGCAAGGCGACGAGGCCGGGCGAGCTCGCGATTACCGCCGCTTGACAGTGTCGCCGATGACGTCCTAATCTCTAGTTGAGAATAGTTCTCAAAATCACAAACGATCAACTATGACCGGCTCATCGACCGTTCTACCCTATTTTCTCTATTCCTTCGGCATCCTGTTTCGTGAGGGCTTCGAAGCCCTGATCGTCGTCATCGCGCTGGTGGCCGGCACCCGCGAGGCCGGCGAGAGCGGCAAGGCGCGCGGTATCTACGCCGGCGCCGCGATTGCGATCGTGGTCAGCGCCGGGCTGGCCTGGTCGGTCAATCATTTCCTGGCCGATAACACCAGCGATACGCTCGAAGGCATCTTCCAAATCTTTGCCGCCGCCACGCTCTTTTACGTCAGCTCGTGGCTGACCTCGAAAGCCCAGGCCGAACAATGGATGGGCTTTATACGATCGCAGATTCGGACCGCCCGGGAGAGCATGCTGCCGTCGGTCGCGCTGGGCTTGACGGCTTTTCTGGCCGTGATGCGCGAGGGCGCCGAGACTATCGTCTTCTTCCAGGCGCTGGTCGCCGGGGCTACGGCCACCCCCGAGAAGCATGCAGTGATGGCGGGAGTGGCGGCCGGTTTCGTCGCGCTGGCGATCGTCTTCCTGGTTCTGACGCGCGCCGCCATCCGGATCCCGATTGGATCGTTCTTCTCGGCCACCACGGTGCTGCTCTATGGCCTGGCGGTGGTATTCGTCGGGCAGGGGGTAGCGAGCTTCCAGGAATCGGGATGGATCGCGGCGACGTTTATCGCGCATGTGCCGACTATCCAGGTGCTGGGGCTGTTCCCGACCGTACAGACCATCGTGGCCCAGGCGATACTGCTTTCGATTGCCGCCGCGGCGTTCATCGTACCGCGGCGCCGGGCGGCGCGGGCGCCGAAACTGAGCCCGGCGACGACGACGACGACCCACGCGCCACAGGCGCGGCCGACCTGACGGCTCCCGGAGTAGCGTTGTTCGGCGCATAGCTGCGCCCCTCGATCACGATCCGCTCCACCTCCGAGCTCACTTGCTCGCTCTGCCTAAGCGCCGCCTCGCCCACTGTCACGCATTCCCCGACCGTCGCATCGCCGAGTGCCCCCGGCTCCGCGCGCACCCGTCGAAGCGTGGTGCGAAGCTCGTCGGCCCGCGCCAGCATCTCGGCCAGCCGCACCTCGACCATCGGCAGCGCGCCGCGATGAGGCCCCGGAGCGCCGGCCGCCTTGGAATAGAGCTCGAGTGCAAAGGCCTGCTGATGCTCGGCGGCGGCCAGGCGGCTGACCGAGCGGCTGATTGCGGGGCAGGCGTCGTTGGCAACAGTCCCGCCGGTTTCGGCCCAGGCCGCAGACCCGCAGGCCAACAGCGCCACCAGCGCCACCAGCGCCACCAGCGCAATCATCCATTTGTCGATCGCAGACACTACCGATCATCCAGACGTCACAGTTTACCGTATAATCCCCCCGATGGCCGTTCGAGCTGACGCCCGCGATTCTGCCGCCGCCCCGCGCGCCGGCATCTTCAATTGGCTGTGGGGTGCGATCGGGGTCGCGATGGCGGTGCTCTATACCGCCGTGCTGTCGATTCCCGCCGCCCTCACCGCGCCGTTCTTCGACGGCCACGCAGTCACCCATATCGGGCGGCTGTGGGGCTGGCTGATCATCCGGACCTGCGGTTTACGGGTGGAGATCGAAGGGCTCGAGAATCTCGCCGGCATCGGAACGTTCGTGATGGTCTCGAACCATCAGAGCATGTTCGACATCTTCGCGATTCTGGCCTACATCCCGGGCGAAACGCGCTTCGTGGCCAAGCGGGAGCTGAAGAAGGTGCCGCTGGTCGGCTATGCGATGGGGCGCTCGGGGCACGTTTTCGTCGATCGGCAGCGCGGCGGCAACGCGATTCGGCGCGCGATCGAGGTCTCGCGGATGGGTTACAACCTGTGCGTGTTCGCCGAGGGGACGCGCTTTTCGGACAACCAGGTGCACGAGTTCAACGACGGCGCGGCCTGGATTGCGATCGCGACCCGGCGACCGTGTATTCCGATCGCGATCAGCGGCAGCGCGGCGATTTTTCCGCGCGGCGCGAAAGTGGTGGTGCCCGGCCGGCGCATCCGGATAAGAATCGGCACGCCGATCGAAACCCGCGAGCTCAAGAGCGCCGATCGCTTCGCCCTGACCAGCCGGCTCGAAACCGCCGTCCGCGCCGCCTTTATCAGCGAGCTGTGACGGCAGCGATAAGATAACCAACCCTGCCGTCAGCTGATGCCAGCGGTGATTTGGGTGCTGCCGGCATCATTGCCGATAGTCAGCGTTACGGT